>Ga0070690_100002267_pt1 | contig 10301 bp, 7 predicted proteins | sample KBSS33HmetaG_FD_64671 | JGI IMG/M metagenome (GOLD analysis project Ga0070690, IMG submission 64671) | Switchgrass rhizosphere microbial communities from Kellogg Biological Station, Michigan, USA - KBS S3-3H metaG | ecosystem: Host-associated > Plants > Roots > Rhizosphere ...
AGCCCCGGCAGATTAAGCGGCGGCCGCAGCAGCCGCTCGGCATGGCGCTCGGCCATCTGGAACACCACGGCGCTCGGGCGAACCTAACCGCTAGAAAAAGCTCTGCGGATCGACGTCGACTTCGAGCTTGAGCGTGCCTTTGGCCTTGGGCACGGCAGCGAGCCACTCGCGCAAATAAGCCGAGAGGTCGAACCCGCGCGGCGACTTCACCAGCAGGCGAAAGCGATGGCGCCCGCGCACCACGGCGAGCGGTGCTTCGGCCGGGCCGAGCACGCGCACATCTTCATGGATCGGCGAGACCGCTGCGATCTTGCGGGCATGGGCTTCGGTGGCATGCTTGTCGGCGCCGGAGATCAGCAGGCTGGCGAGGCGGCCGAACGGCGGGTAATGCGTCGCTTCGCGCACCGCGACCTCGGCGGAGTAGAATGCCTCGCGGTCCTGCGCGATTAGAGCGCGCATCACCGGATGCTCGGGCTGATGCGTCTGCAGATAGCCGTAGCCGCGGCCTTCCTCGCGGCCGGCGCGGCCGACCACCTGGTGCAGCAATTGGAATGTGCGCTCGGCGGCGCGCGGGTCGCCGTTGGCAAGGCCGAGATCGGCGTCGACGATGCCGACCAGATTGAGCTTGGGAAAATGATGGCCCTTGGCAACAAGCTGGGTACCAATGACGATGTCGAAGCGGCCCTGCGCCACGTCGTCGAGTTCCTGCCGCAAGCGCTCCATGGTGTCGACCAGATCGCTTGAGAGAACAAGAATGCGCGCGCCGGGGAACAGCTCCGCCGCCTCCTGCTCCAGCCGCTCGACGCCGGGACCGACCGCAACGAAGCTGCCCTTCGCTTCACATTTCGGGCACTGCTCGGGCGGCGGCATCGCGTAGCCGCAATGGTGACATACAAGCCGCCGTTTGAAGCGATGATCGACCAGCCAGGCGTCGCAGTTCGGACAGGCCATGCGATGGCCGCAGGCGTTGCATAGCGTCAGCGGCGCAAAACCGCGGCGATTGAGGAACAGCAGCGCCTGTTCGCCGCGCTCGAGCGCGATCTTCACCGTTTCGGCAAGGCGCGGCGAGATGAACCGCCCTCGCGGCGGCCCTTCGCGGCGAAGATCGATGGCTTCGACCGACGGCAGGTGTTGACCGCCGAACCGCTCCGGCAGTTTCAGGTGGACGTAGCGGCCGCGCCTGGCGTTCACCACGGTCTCGACCGACGGGGTCGCGGACGCGAGCACGATCGGAATCTTGGTCTCGCGCGCCCGCACCACCGCCATGTCGCGGGCGTGATAGCGCACGCCATCCTCCTGCTTGTAGGCCGGGTCGTGCTCCTCATCGACCACGATCAAGCCAAGGTCCGCATACGGCAGGAACAGCGCCGAACGCGCGCCGACCACCACCGAAACCTCATTCGCCGCGACCGCGGCCCAGGTGCGCGCCCGCTTTCGGGGCGCGATCTCGTAGTGCCACTCGGCCGGACGCACGCCGAACCGTTCGGCGAAGCGGTCGAGAAACTGCGCGGTGAGCGCGATCTCCGGCATCAGGATCAACACCTGCTTTTTTTGCCGGATCGCCTCGGCCACCGCCTCGAAATAGACTTCGGTCTTGCCCGAGCCGGTCACGCCATCGACCAACGTGACCGAGAAGCCTCCCTTGCCGACGCCAGCGCGGAGCGTGTCGCTTGCCGCACGCTGCGCCTCGGTGAATTCCGGTACGGCATGGTCGGGATCGGGGCGGCGCGCCACCGGCTCCGGCGGCAGAACCAGAGTTTCCAGTGTGCCCTCGTCGACCAGCCCGTCGATGACGCCGGCCGACACACCGGCCTCATGTGCCGCCTCGCTCTTTGCCCGTACCATGCCGTCGGCGAGCAGTTGCAGTACCCGCATGCGCGCCGTCGTCATGCGCTTGGGCGCGGCGCCCCTCAGCCGGACGCCAACCTTCTCGCGCGCGGGTCCGAGTTCGCCCATACGCAGACACATGCGCAGCACCATGCCGCGCGGACTGAGCGTGTACTCCGCCACCCAATCGACAAACTTGCGGAGCTCCGGCTTGACCGGCGGGTAATCGAGCTTCAGCTCGACGTCCTTCATACGGTTGTGCAGGCCGGGCCTGATGGTGATGTCGTCGGCCCAGACCACGCCGACGACCTCTCGCGCGCCAAGCGGCACGGCGACGATATCGCCGGGCTTGAGCTCAAGCTCGCTCGGGACTCGATATGAATAGGTATGATCGAGTGCGACCGGCACCAGAACATCGACGAATGTGGGTGGGCGGAGCGTCGTCATTCAGCGGGTGCGGCTCGTCGATTCGCTCGAAAGGGATTGCGCGTTAGCCTAAGCTCGAATGTCTGTAAAACATCGGGAGAAGTCCATGTCCCACATCGTACGCCTGGCTGCGGCTCTCTCGGCATTCTGCTTACTCAGCTGTCCGCTCCAGGCTCAGGACCGGATGCCGCCCATCCCGGCAGATAAGCTCACCGAGGCGCAGAAAAAGGCCGCCGAAGTTTTTGCCGAAGGGCGCGGCTATGCGATACGCGGGCCGTTCGTGCCGCTGATTCGCAGCCCCGAAGTCATGTTGCGCGCCAAGGCCATGAGCGACTATCTGCGTTTCAAGAGCGTTCTCGCTCCCCGCATCAATGAGATGATGATCATCATCACCGCGCGCGAGTGGACCCAGAATTATGTATGGAATTCGCACCAGCCGGCAGCCTTGAAGGCAGGCTTGCGCCCCGACATCGCCGACGCCATTGCCGACGGCCGGCGCCCGACCGGAATGGCCGAAGACGAGGAGATCGCCTACGACATGGCGACCGAGATCCTGCGGCTCAAGCGCGTCAGCGATACGACTTACGCCCGCGCGGTTGCCAAATTCGGCGAGCAGGGTGTCATCGATCTGCTTGGGGTCGTCGGCTATTACAATTTTCTGGCGATTGTGCTGAACGCAGCCCGGACACCGCTGCCGGATGGCGTGCCGGAGCCGCTGAGCCGTTATCCGAACTGAGGTTTTGCCACTTAAGGAACGATGAACGAACGGGTGAGATAATCCCCGTCGTGTCCAAAATCGCACCGCCCGAATCGACGTTCGCCGCCAAGGACGTGGCGGCCGAAATGACGCGTTGGCTCGCGCATCTCACGGCCGAACGCCGGATGTCCGGCAAAACCGTCGAAGCTTACGAACGGGACGCCCGGCAATTCCTTCTGTTCATCGCCGAGCATCTGGGAGGGACGCCGAATCTCGCCGAATTGGCCAAGCTCACCCCACAGGACGTACGTGCGTTCATGGCGGCGCGGCGGGCGGACGGCATCGGCGGGCGGTCGCTGATGCGGGGATTGGCGGGAATGCGCTCGTTCGCGCGGTTTTTGGAGAGAAATCACAAGGGAAAAGTCGGTGCATTGGCGGCCGTGCGGGCGCCGAAAGTGCCAAAAACACTGCCGAAACCCTTGCATATCGAGGCCGCCAGGAAGGTCGTCGATGCCGGTAGCCGGGCGGGAGAGGCACGGGAACCATGGGTGCTTCACCGTGACGCCGCGATCCTTACGCTCTTATACGGTTCGGGCCTGCGTATTTCGGAAGCGCTTGGGCTTGCTCGCGGCGACGTCCCCGCGCCCGGCCAGGGCGACGCCATCACGGTGACCGGCAAGGGCAACAAGCAGCGCATGGTGCCGCTGCTGCCGCAGGTGTCACAATCGATCGCCGACTACATTGCGCTATGCCCCTACGACCTCCCGGCCGACGGCCCGCTGTTCATCGGCACACGCGGCAAAGCCTTGTCGCCGCGCGTCGTGCAGCTTGTCATGGAACGCTTGCGCGGCGCACTTAGCCTGCCGGACTCGGCGACGCCCCATGCGCTGCGTCATTCGTTCGCTACGCATCTGCTCGGGCGCGGCGGCGACCTCCGCGCCATCCAGGAATTGCTCGGGCACGCTTCGCTCTCGACGACGCAAATCTACACAGCTGTTGACACCGATCGTCTGCTTGAAGTCTATCGCAGCACTCATCCGCGGGCGTGATACACTCCCCGGATTGGAGAATTGGCCCGGTCGACTTGGGGATGCGACATGAGTCACGGTGTGCACGCGGTTCAGCACGAGGTCGAGCACAAGATCCAGCATGATGAGCATGGAGGCGGCGGCCACAGCCAGGACAACAGCAAGGACCTCAACAAGAAGGTCGCGCTGCTGATCTCGGTGCTGGCGCTCTTCCTCGCTTTCTCCGAGACGATGGGCAAAAGCGCACAGACCGCCGCGCTCAATTCTCAGATCGAAGCGTCGAACCTCTGGAATTTCTTCCAGGCCAAGAACATCCGGCGCACCTCCACCATCATCGCCGCCGAACAGACGAAGCTCAGCGCCGCCACCGCGACCGATCCGGCGCAGAAGGCGGCGATCGAAAAGCAGGTCGATGAATGGAGCAAGACCGCGGCGCGCTACCGCTCGGAGCCGGAAGCGGCCGGCGGCAAGGGCGAGGGCACCGTCGAACTATCCCGCCGCGCCATCGAAGAGCAGCACCATCGCGACGAATATCTCGCGAAATACCACCACTACGAGTTTGCGTCGGCCGCGTTCCAGATCGGCATCGTGCTGGCGTCAGCCACCGTCATCACCGGCATGGTGGTGCTGAGCTTTATGGCCGCCGGACTCGGCGTGGTCGGGCTTGCCTTCATGGCGTTTGGGGTGCTCGCGCCCCACGTGCTGCATTTGCACTGAGCGGAAGGCTGGAGCTTCTACGATCGGCACGCATGCGGCGGCGGATGCGCCACAGCAGCCGCAACGCGCGTCCCGTTTGCTTCGCGCGGAAGATGCGGAGTAGCCTCCTGATCTGGCGCCTCATTGGCGCGACGAGGCGATGCGCCCAATCGAGCCCTATCAGGACGCGCTCGTAGAGCCAGCGGAACCAACGAAGCTGCAGGAGCTTGGGCCGCGTCACCTCGAACACAAAGGCAGTGACGGCGACACCGACGAGCTTGGCGAAAACCAGCACGCCGCTCGCGGCGATCCAATATTTGTGGGCAAGCAGCCAAAGCCCGAGCACCTTGAGCGGAAACAGCGTCACGACCGGGACCACAAACACGACGAGCGTCGCGGCCGGCGGCAGTTTCCGGATCATGCCGGCGACCCGGGCCTTGATCGCCCGCAGCGGCAGCCACGCGACGATCCGTCCGACGATCGGCTCAAGGTGGCGCCACAGCCACGCTTCGATCAGGAAGACGATCGCAAGCAGGATCAGCAGAGGTCGGGTTATTCGCCGCACGGCCTAAATCTAGGGATTTGAGCGGCCCGAAATAAGGCCCCCTTTGGGTCGCACCACCTGGGCCGGCGGTTCAAACGCCCGCGCTACACTAGCGCTACATATGAATTGCGCGCTTCGCCACTGCGAGAGCGGCTTCCTTCACCGCCTCGGGCAAGGTGGGATGGGCATGGCAGGTGCGCGCGATGTCTTCGGCGGCGGCGCCGAACTCCATCGCCACGGCGGCTTCGGCGATCATGTTGCCGGCGTCCGAGCCGACGATATGCACCCCGAGCACGCGGTCGGTTTTGGCGTCGGCGAGGATTTTCACGAAGCCGTCGGTCTGATGGTTGGCCTTGGCGCGGCCGTTGGCGGTGAACGGGAATTTTCCAGCATTGTAGGTGATACCCGCCTCCTTCAACTCCTCCTCGGTCTTGCCGACCGAAGCGATCTCCGGAAACGTGTAAACCACGCCGGGGATCACATCGTAGTTCACGTGCCCGGCCTGGCCGGCAAGGATTTCCGCGACCGCCATGCCCTCGTCCTCGGCCTTGTGCGCCAGCATCGGGCCGGCGATCACGTCACCGATGGCGTAGATGCCTTTGACGCTCGTGACGTAGTGCGCATCGACGATGACGCGGCCGCGGTTGTCCTTCTTCACGCCGACCTCGTCGAGGCCGAGACCTTCGGTGTAGGGCACGCGTCCGATGGCGACGAGCACCACATCGGCCTCGATCGTCTCTGCCGCGCCGCCTTTGGCCGGCTCGACCTTGGCTTTGAGCGCCGCGCCCGATGCATCGACGCCGGTGACCTTGGAGCCGAGCTTGAAGACGATGCCCTGCTTTTCCAGGATGCGCTGTGACTGCCGGCACACTTCATTGTCCATGCCGGGAAGGATGCGATCGAGGAACTCGACCACCGTTACCTGCGAGCCAAGCCGCCTCCACACCGAGCCGAGTTCAAGGCCGATCACGCCGGCGCCGATCACCAGGAGACGCTGCGGCACCTTGTCGAGCGCGATAGCTTGATCCGAAGTGACGATCCGCTTGCCATCGATGTCGACGCCTTTGAGCTTTGCCACATCCGAACCGGTGGCGATGACGATGGCCTTGGTTTCCAGCGTTTGGGTCTTGCCGTCGGCGCCTTTCACCTCGACCTTGCCGGGACCGGCGATGCGCCCCGCGCCATGCACCGAATCGATCTTGTTCTTCTTGAGCAGGAAGTCGACGCCCTTAACGTTGCCGTCGACACCCTCGTCCTTGAACGTCATTAACGCGGCGAGATCGAGCTTCGGCGTGCCGACCCCAATGCCCATCTTGGCGAAGGAATGACCGGCCTCCTCGAACATCTCGGACGCGTGCAGCAGCGCCTTCGACGGAATGCAGCCGACGTTGAGACAGGTGCCGCCGTGGGTGGCTCGCTTCTCGACCACCGCGACCTTCAGGCCGAGTTGCGCCGCACGAATCGCGCAGACATAGCCGCCGGGACCGGTTCCAATGACGATGAGATCGTAGGCCATCACGCACTCCTCATTGTCATCGAATCGGCCAGAGTCACAAATCCAGCACCAGCCGGGCCGGATCTTCCAGAACGTCTTTCACCTTGACCAGGAACGTCACCGCCTCGCGGCCGTCGACGATGCGATGATCGTAGGACAGCGCGAGATACATCATCGGCCGCACCTCGATCTTGCCGGCGACTACCATCGGCCGCTCCTGGATTTTGTGCATCCCGAGAATGCCGGACTGCGGCGCGTTCAGGATCGGCGTCGACATCAGCGAGCCGTAGACGCCGCCGTTGGAGATGGTGAAGGTGCCGCCCTGCATCTCGTCGATCTTCAACGCGCCGTCACGGGCGCGACGGCCGAAATCGGAGATGGTCTTTTCGATGTCAGCGAGCGACGTGCTGTCGGCGTCACGCACCACCGGCACGACCAGGCCCTTCTCGGTGCCAACCGCGACGCCGATATGATAATAATTCTTGTAAATCAGATCGGTGCCGTCGATCTCGGCGTTGACGGCGGGGATTTCCTTCAGGGCCGCGACGCAGGCGCGCACGAAGAAGCCCATGAAGCCCAGCTTGACGCCGTGGCGCTTCTCGAACTGTTCCTTGTACTGATTGCGCAGGTGCATGACCGCGCTCATGTCGACCTCATTGAAGGTCGTCAGCATGGCGGCGGTGCTCTGCGCCTCCTTGAGCCGCCGCGCGATGGTCTGACGAAGCCGCGTCATCTTCACGCGTTCCTCGCGTGCCGCGTCGTCGGCCGGCGACGGCGCCCGCATCTGCGCGGCGGTCTGCGCAACCGGGGTGGGCGAAGCAGCGGCACGTTCGATCGCCGCCATCATGTCGCCCTTGGTGACGCGGCCGTCCTTCCCGGAACCATCGACCTTGGCGGGATCGACGCCGGTTTCAGCGGCCATCTTGCGCACCGACGGCGCCAGCGGCACGTCGCTGGCCGGCGCGGCGGCAGGCGCAGTCTTGGGCTGCTCCGCCTTCGGCTCTGGCGTTTTCGTGGTCGCGCCGGGGGCGGGCTTCGCTGCGGCCGGGGCGCCAGCGCCTTCCTTGATCTGGCCGAGCAGGGCGCCGACCGCGACGGTCTCGCCATCCTTGGCGGCGATGTCGGACAGCACACCCGCGGCCGGCGCCGGCACCTCGATCGTCACCTTGTCGGTCTCGAGCTCGACCAGCGGCTCGTCCACCGCGACGGCTTCGCCGGGCTTCTTGAACCATTTGCCGATGGTCGCTTCGGTGACCGACTCGCCCAGCGTGGGAACGCGTATCTCAGCCATAACTTGTGCCTCTCAGCCCAACGCCTCTTCCAGCAACTGCTTCAGCTGCGCCTGATGCTTCGACATCTGGCCCACCGCGGTCGCGGCCGAGGCCGGACGCGTGGCATAGCGCGGACGGCGGTTCTTAGCCTCGATCTGGTTGAGCACCCATTCGAGATAGTGCTCGACAAAGTGCCAAGCGCCCATATTGCGCGGCTCCTCCTGGCACCAGACGATCTCGGCCTGCTTGAAACGCCCAAGCTCCATCACCAGCGCCTTGGTCGGGAACGGATAGAGCTGCTCGACGCGCAAAATGTAGACGTCGTCAATGCCGCGTTTCTCGCGCTCCTCGTAGATATCGTAATAGACCTTGCCCGAGCACAGCACGACGCGGCGGATCTTGTTGTCGGGTTGAAGTTTGATCTTCTCGTCGGGCAGGAGCTGCGCGTCGTCCCACAAAACGCGATGGAACGAGGTGCCGGCCGCCATCTCGTCGAGCCGCGACACCGCGCGCTTGTGGCGAAGCAGCGACTTCGGCGTCATCAAGATCAACGGCTTCCTGATTTCGCGCTTGAGCTGGCGGCGCAGCGCGTGAAAGTAGTTCGCCGGCGTCGAGATATTGCAGACCTGCATGTTGTCTTCGGCGCACATTTGCAGGAACCGCTCGAGCCGCGCCGAGGAATGCTCCGGCCCCTGCCCCTCGTAACCGTGCGGCAGCAGACAGACGAGCCCGGACATGCGCAGCCACTTGCGCTCGCCCGACGAGATGAACTGATCGAACAGCACCTGCGCGCCGTTGGCGAAATCGCCGAACTGGGCCTCCCACAAGGTCAGCGCGTTCGGCTCGGCCAGCGAGTAGCCGTACTCGAAGCCGAGCACAGCTTCTTCCGACAGCATCGAGTTGATTACCTCGAAGCGGCCCTGCTTGTCGGCAAGATAATTCAGTGGCGTGTGGCGGTCTTCGTTCTCCTGGTCGATCAGCACCGAGTGGCGCTGCGAGAACGTGCCGCGCTCGCTGTCCTGACCGGACAACCGCACCGGAGTGCCGTCGAGGAGCAGCGAGCCGAACGCCAGTGCCTCAGCGGTCGACCAGTCGATGCCCTCACCGGTCTCGATCGCCTTGCCGCGGGCATCGAGGAAGCGCTGGATGGTGCGGTGAACGTGGAAGCCATCCGGCACCGCGGTGAGCTTGTGGCCCATGTTCCGCAAGGTCTCGACAGCGACGCCGGTGTTGCCGCGGCGGGGGTCATCGACGGCGCCTGCGGGCTTCATGCCCGACCAGCGGCCATCGAGCCAATCGGCGTTGTTGGCCTTGTAGCCCTGGCTCGCCTCCTGCTCGGCGTCGAGCCGCGCCCGCCAGTCGGCCTTCATCTTCTCGACTTCGCCGTCGGTGACGACACCCTCGCCGGCGAGGCGTTTGGCGTAGATGTCGAGCGTGGTCGGATGCGAACGGATCGCTTTGTACATCAGCGGCTGGGTGAACGACGGCTCGTCGCCCTCGTTGTGCCCGAAGCGGCGGTAGCAGAACATGTCGACCACGACCGGCACCTGGAACTTCTGCCGGAACTCGGTCGCGACCTTGGCGGCGTACACCACCGCCTCGGGATCGTCGCCGTTGGCGTGGAAGATCGGTGCCTCGATCATCTTCGCCACGTCGGACGGATATGGCGACGAGCGCGAGAAGCGCGGATAGGTGGTGAAGCCGATCTGGTTGTTGACGATGAAATGCACCGAGCCGCCGGTGCGATGGCCGCGCAGGCCGGATAGCCCGAAGCACTCCGCGATCACGCCCTGGCCGGCGAACGCCGCGTCGCCCGAGATCAACAGTGGCATCACCATGGTGCGGTCCTCACGGGTCGCGCCGTGCTGGTCCTGCTTGGCGCGCACCTTGCCGAGCACCACCGGATTGACGATCTCCAGGTGGGACGGATTGGCGGTGAGCGACAGATGCACGTTGTTGCCGTCGAACTCGCGGTCTGACGAGGCGCCGAGGTGGTACTTCACGTCACCCGAGCCTTCGACGTCGTCGGGCGACGACGAGCCGCCCTTGAACTCGTGGAAGATGGCGCGGTGCGGCTTGTTCATCACCTGCGCCAGCACATTGAGACGGCCGCGGTGCGCCATGCCGATGACGATCTCTTTGACGCCGAGCGCGCCGCCGCGCTTGATGATCTGCTCCAGCGCCGGGATCATCGACTCGCCGCCGTCCAGGCCGAAGCGCTTGGTACCGGTGAACTTCAGGTCGCAGAATTTCTCGAACCCTTCGGCTTCGATCAGCTTGTTGAGGATCGCGCGCTTGCCCTCGCGCGTGAACGTGA
>Ga0070690_100002269_pt1 | contig 10300 bp, 8 predicted proteins | sample KBSS33HmetaG_FD_64671 | JGI IMG/M metagenome (GOLD analysis project Ga0070690, IMG submission 64671) | Switchgrass rhizosphere microbial communities from Kellogg Biological Station, Michigan, USA - KBS S3-3H metaG | ecosystem: Host-associated > Plants > Roots > Rhizosphere ...
GAAAGGTTTCGAAGCGTTGGGCGCGCGGATCCGGATCGAGGGCGGTTACATCGATGCCGCGGCAAAAAAGATGGCGGGGGCGACGGTGTTCCTTGGCGGCCGGGCGGGTTCGACCGTGTTGGGAACGGCCAACGTGATGATGGCGGCATGCCTGGCGGACGGCGTGACGGTCATCGAAAGCGCCGCGTGCGAACCGGAGATCATCGACCTGGCCAATTTCCTGACCGCGATGGGGGCGAGGATCTCGGGCGCCGGCAGCCCGGCGATCACCATCATCGGGGTCGAAAAACTCAGGGGCGCGGAATACGAGGTGATCCCCGACCGGATCGAAGCCGCGACGTTTGCGATCGCCGCGGCGGCGACGGACGGTGAGATCACGATCAAGAACTGTCGCCCGGACCACCTGCGCGCCGTCCTGGACAAGCTGGGCGAAGCCGGCGTGAACGTGCGCCAGCGTCGGGACGAGATGATCGTGCGCCGGGCGAAAAGCCTGCGCGCGGTGGATGTGACGACATTGCCGTATTCGGGATTTCCGACGGATGTGCAGGCGCAGATGACCGCGTTACTGACGCTGGCGCCGGGCATCAGCATCGTCACGGAACGGATCTTCGAAGCGCGTTTCATGCACGTGAGCGAGTTGGCGCGGTTGGGGGCGGACATCGAGATCGAAGGGCCGAGCGCGATCGTGAAGGGCGGCCGGCCGTTGAGCGGCGCGCCCGTGATGGCGAGCGACTTGCGTGCGAGCGCGGCGCTGGTGATCGCCGGCCTGGCGGCGAAGGGGACGACCCAGGTCAATCGGATCTACCATCTGGACCGCGGTTATGAGGGTATGGACGCCAAATTGCGCCGGTTGGGCGCGCGGATCCGGCGGATCCAGGAAAAATAAGGTTGAAGAAACGGCGACATTCCGTCGTCTAACCGTTTAGCCACGAATCGTTTGTTACCGCCGCAGGGCTTGATTTTTGTTACGATTGTGTGACAGATTATAGCAACGCCCCGTCAACTTGTGGTATCCGGGCGCTTTGGTCAGGACGTCAGATGGACAATTTACAGCATCAACGATTAGAACTGAAATATCTTATCCGCGAACAAACGGCCCAGGCCGTGCGTGATTTTGTTGCTTCCTACCTCACCCTGGACCGGTATGGCGTCGGCCAGCCGGATTGTTCCTATACCATCCACAGCCTTTACCTGGACTCCGACGATTTCACTTTTTATTGGCAGACGATCAACGGCAACAAGAACCGTTATAAACTGCGCGTGCGTTATTACAACGACAGCCCGCAGTCGCCGGTGTTCTTCGAGATCAAACGCCGGATGAACAACGCCATCCTCAAGGAACGCGGCTCGGTCAGGCGCGAGGCCGCCGAGGGACTGCTGGCGGGCCAGTTGCCGGCGGGTTCGCAGTTGGCATCGGATGACCCGGGCCAGGTCGCGGCGCTCGAGAATTTTTGCCGCCTGATGCAGCATCACCAGGCCCGGCCCAAAGCGCACATCGCGTATCGCCGCGAGGCCTGGACGACACCGCACGACAATTCGGCGCGGGTGACGATGGACCGGCAGGTGCGGTTCGATTACGAGCCGCGCGGGCTGTTCCGCACGGAGATGACCCGTCCCTTTGCCGTCTTCCCGAACGACGTCATCCTGGAACTGAAATTCACCGGCCGGTTTCCGGATTGGTTCTCGGAACTTGTCCGTTGCTTCAACCTCTGGCAGTGCTCGGCGGCGAAGTACGTCGACGGCCTGACGGTGATGATGGATTCCGTGAACGACTTTGACCTGATGACGGGCCAGGCGCCGCCCGAGACCCAGGAACGTTTTGAGAGCCGGCGTGAAACCGTCAAGAAGGCCCACGCGTCCCAACATGCATTGACATGAGTGATTGGTTATTCCATGGCGATTATGCCGCCGCGCCGCTCGACCTGCCGAAACTGGTCCTGGGGCTGTTGCTCGCGTTCCTTTGCGGGCAGGCGATCGCGTGGATCTACATGGCCACGCATTCGGGATTGTCCTATTCGAAATCGTTCACCAGTTCCCTGGTGTTGATGCCGGTGCTGGTCTCGCTGGTGATGCAGGTGCTGAACAACAACCTCGTGACCGCGTTCGGGCTGATGGCGGTGTTCGCCATCGTCCGTTTCCGCAACATCCTTCGCGATACCCTGGACACCGGTTACGTCCTGGCGGTGATCGTGCTGGGCATGTCCTGCGGCACGGCCAAATTCTCGACGGCTGTGATCGGTTGTATGACCGTCTCCTTCGTCCTGTTGATGCTCTGGTACATCTCGTTCGGCAGCCGCCATCGTTTTGACCTCATCCTCAATCTCCATTGGGAACGCAACCCGGACGAACTGGTGTTCCTGCAAAGATTGCTCGAACGGCACAGCTTGAAAAGTTATTGTACCAGCCAGCGATCCAGCAGCGCCCAGCAGGGCGTCGACCTGTCCTACCGGCTGTTGCTGCGCGACCCGAACCGGTCGGAGGAATTGCTGCACGAACTGCGCACGCTCGAAGGCGTCTCACGCCTGACCAGCATGAAAGCCGAGAACGAATCAGAAGTTTAAGATAAATGGATACAGAAACGCTGCCACCGATCCCGACGCCGATCTCCCTGCGTTGGCGGGAATTCCGCGTCCGGATCCTGCCGGCCCTGCTCTTCGTCGTGGCCCTGGCCGGCGCCTGTTATATCTGGCAGCGCGACCTGGCGGCACCGATGCTCGTCGGCGCGGTCGAGGTCCGCAGCGCCAACGTGGCGGTCCCTTATCCCGGCAAGATCCTGCAGTTGAACGTCGACGATTTTGAAGTCGTCACCCAGGGAACGCCCGTCGCTATCCTGGTCCCGTCCGACCCGCGCGCCGCGCTGTCGGTCATCCAGTCCGAACTGGACCTGTTGCACGCCCGGGTGGATCCGCACCTGGCCGAGGCGAAGAACCAGATCGATTACCAACAGCTCCGGATGGACTGGCTGCTGCAACGCGCCGAACTGGCCACCGCGCGGGTCAATTATGAACTCGCGAAGAGCGACCTCGTCCGCACCCAGGAACTGCACGAAGCGCGCCTGGTGCCGGACAGCGTGTATGATATCGCGGTGACCGCGGAGCGCGCCCTGGCCACGGAAGTGATGGAACGTTCGAACCTTGTCACCGATGCCGAACGGACGATCAACAACCTGCAGGCGTTCGGCGCCTCGCCGCTCGACCTCGAACCGACGTTGCTGGCGACCTTGAAGATGGAGGAAAAGAAATTGGAACAGGCCGCGGCCGAGACCGAGCCGATCACGCTCGTGGCGCCGATAGACGGGGCGGTGACGTTGTTCCGGCAGGCGGGCGAAAACGTGACCGAAGGCACGCCGTTGATGACCATCACGGCGGTCCAGCCCGAAAAGATCATCAGTTACCTGCGACAACCCATCCCGTTTGAACCGAAAGTCGGCATGCCCGTGGAAGTGCGGACGCGGGCGATGCAAAGCCAGACGGCCGTCGGCGCGATCAAGAACGTGGGGACCCATTTTGAAGCCATCACCAATGCGCTGGCCGTCGGCAAACTCGGGACCGCCTACGACCTGGGATTGCCGATCGAGATCACCGTCCCGGCGGGGCTCAAGATCCATCCGGGCGAATTGGTCGACCTCACCATCCGGCGGGAGGATTGATCACGCCGGCGGCGGCGGTTTGACGAGGGACTTCAACTTCTCCACCAGTTCGGCGGGCACGCGTTTCGGTTTCTCCTCCCGGCTGGTGCAAACGTGGAACGTTTCGGCTTCCAGGAGCAGTTTGCCGTGCTGGTTGAGGACGCGATGGGCGAAGTTGACCCGGACCTTTTCGATGAATGTGGGCCAGACCTCGATCGTGAGCAGGTCGTCGTAGCGGGCCGGCGCTTTGTAACGGAGGCGGGCTTCGACGACGGGAAAGATGGAATCGTTCTCCTGCCAGTGGAGGACGGGGGAACCGAGGGAGCGGAGGAATTCGCCGCGGGCGGCTTCGAGCAGGTCGAGGTAACGCGAGTGATAGATATGGTCGCCGACCGTGCATTCGGCGTAACTGACGCGGTGCGTGTGACGGAACATCGGGCGCAGTTTAGGGCGGCGGGACCGGAGTTCAAAGTTTTTCATCATTCCAAAAACTTCTTTAAACGATTGCCTGTTCTTATCGTCGATGTCCGGTTTCGGGACGGCCGGGAAAAGTAGAAAATTCCGTTTGCGCATTTGGGATTCGCGATTATGTTGCGACATTGAATCAGCTGCAGGCCCGGCGCTTGCGTAAACGGAATTTTACAGTAGAATTTTCATCATGGCCGTAACCAAAGTCAGTTCGACGGTTCATTTCGCTTCGCGCGGCTCGGCGGTAAGCGGGCGTCACCACGGTGCGGCCAGTGGACATTGGGTTCCCAATACGGATGTTTACGCGACGGATTCCGGCCTGGTGGTCAAAGTCGAATTGCCCGGGATGAAGAGCGAGAACCTCGAGATCACCGTCGAGGGCAACCGCCTGCGCATCGCCGGGAGCCGGCCGGATGGATGTCGTCCCCCGAACTGCAGCTTCCTGGTCATGGAGATCAGCTACGGTCCATTCGAAAGCGTATTGGAGTTGCCGCCCGGCTATGATTTGAGCCAGGCTAAAGCGGTTTACGTCAATGGATTTCTGCGGATCGACGTGCCCCAGGCCCGCCATTCGCAGTCCAAGACTACCAAGGTTCCGATTGCCGAAGGAAATTAAGCCGCAAAAGGACGAACTTTTTCAGGGTTGCGGCGTCTTATAGGGAAGGACAATGACTTCGCCCGAAACAGAATTTGTCAGCATTCTTGGCGCCGCTGAAAAAGCAGAGGCGCCACAACGTATTTCCGCGCGGTCATTACCCGATTCTTTGCCGATCTTAGGCCTTTCCGACATCGTCATCTTTCCCGGCGCCATCGTCCCATTGCTCGTCGAAACCGGTCCCAGTCTCAAGCTGATCGACGATATCGTCACCGGGGACCGCCTGTTCGGCGCCATCCTGCAACGCCGGCCCGACGTCGTCGAACCCGGCCCGACGGACCTGCACGAAGTCGGGTGCGTGTCGCGTCTGGCCAAGATGGTGAAATTTCCCGACGGCACCGCCCGCGTCCTGGTCGAAGGTCTTTGGCGCATCCGGGTCAAGGACTTCACCCGCCCGGCGCCCTACCTGCGCGCCACGTACGACCTGTTGCGGGACGAGACGGAGGACTCGATCGAGTTGCAGGCGATGTTGCGCAACGCGCACAAGCAGTTCGAGGAGATCGCCAAGATGTCCACGGCGTTGACCGACCAGGTCAAGATCGCGGCGCTGAACACGGAACATCCCGGCCACTTCGCCGACCTCATCGCCGCCAACCTGAACCTGGGCCTCGAAGACCGCCAGAAATTGCTCGAGACCATCTCCGTCCGCGAACGCCTCGCCAAGCTGTTGCCGATGCTCAATCGCGAGCAGGAAGTGCTCACGCTCAGTTCCAAGATCCAGAACGACGTCGCGTCATCCATCGCCAAATCGCAGCGCGACTTTTTCCTGCGCGAACAGATGCGCGCCATCCAGCGGGAACTCGGCGAAGGCGAGCAGGGATCGACCGAGGTCAAGATCCTGCGCGAAAAGGTCGATGCCACGCTCATGCCCGACGAAGCGCGCAAAGCGGCGTTGCAGGAACTCGAACGTCTCCAGCAGATGCCGTCCGCTTCCCCGGAATATTCCATCGGGCGCAATTACCTGGATTGGATCCTGTCGTTGCCGTGGGAAAAGACGACCGAGGATAAACTCGATCTCAAGGAAGCCGAAAAGATCCTTAACCAGCAACATTTCGGCCTGTCCAAGGTCAAAGACCGTCTCCTGGAATTTCTCGCCGTCATCCAGCGCCGGCGCCAGATCAAAGGCCCGATCCTGTGTCTCGTCGGCCCGCCGGGCGTCGGGAAGACGTCCCTCGGCAAAAGCATCGCCGAAGCGCTCGGCCGCAAGTTCGCCCGCATCGCCCTCGGCGGCATGCGCGACGAAGCCGAGATCCGCGGTCATCGCCGTACTTATGTCGGCGCCATGCCGGGACGCATCGTCCAGACCCTTCGCCGGATCGAAAGCCGCAACCCGGTCATCCTGCTGGACGAATTGGACAAGGTCGGCGCGGATTTTCGCGGCGACCCGGCGGCGGCATTGCTCGAAGTGCTCGACCCGGCCCAGAACAACACGTTCACCGACCATTATCTCGACCTGCCGTTCGACCTGTCGCGCGTGCTGTTCATCGCCACGGCCAATTGGCTCGACCCGATCCATCCCGCGTTGCGCGATCGTCTCGAAGTCATCGAGTTGCCCAGTTACACCGAGAGCGAGAAGCTGGAGATCGCGAAGCGTTATCTCATCCCGCGCCAACTGGAAGAACACGGGCTGACGAAGAAGGATTTGAAGGTCACCGATCCGACGTTGCGCAAGTTGATCCGCGAATACACGCGCGAAGCGGGGGTGCGGCAGCTCGAGCGCGAGATCGCAGCGCTGGCGCGCAAAGCCGCCCGCAAGATCGTGTCGCGCAACGGTTCCGCGACGAAGATCACCCTCGAAGCCGACGAACTGGAAAAGATGCTTGGCCATGCGCCGTTCATTGAAGAAGCGGCGGAAAAGATCACCGAGCACGGCATCGCCACGGGCCTGGCCTGGACGCCCGTCGGCGGCGATATCCTGTTCATCGAAGCCACGCGGATGCGCGGGCGGGGGAATTTGATCCTGACCGGGTCGCTCGGCGAAGTGATGAAGGAAAGCGCGCAGACGGCGGTGAGTTACCTGCGCAGCCAGGCGGCGAAGTTGGGGATCGATTTCGATGATTTCGGAAAGTTCGACCTCCATATCCACGTGCCGGCCGGGGCGACGCCGAAGGACGGCCCGAGCGCGGGCGTCGCGATCGTCGCGGCCCTGGGATCGTTGTTGAGCCGGCGTCGTGTCCGGTCGGATACCGCGATGACCGGGGAGATCAGTTTGCGCGGGCGTGTTTTGCGCGTGGGCGGGGTGAAAGAAAAGATCCTCGCCGCGCAGCGTTATGGTCTCAAGCAGGTGATCCTGCCCGAAGGCAACAAGCCCGATTGGATGGAAGTGCCGGCTGAGACCAGGGCGAAGATGAAGGCGCATTTCGTCCATCATATCTCCGAGATCTTCCCGCTCGCGCTGGTGGCGAAATGAAATTTTTGTCCTTCTCATCCTCATCGTCCTCCTCAACAAAAAGGTTTCATTTAAGAATGATGAAGAGGATGACGATGCTATTGTTTCTCCTGGTCGCTTTCGACACGGTCGCCCAAACCAACAACATGTTGTCGGATGCGGAGATTGAAGGGCGGAAGCTGGCAAAATCACTGGCGAACATGGCTGTCGACGGGCATTCGACGAATACCGGTCTCATGCTGATTCGTGATGGCAAGGGCAACACCAGCAAAATCCCCGTCCAATTTGAAGTCTCCGCCAACGGATCGGAATGGACAACAGTTTACCGTACCACCTCGACCGGTGATATTACGCGTGATAGGAACCGATTTGCCTGGCTTACGATCTTCCACGCGCTGGATCGCCCGAATATCTATCGGATTCCGAATATCAACCCGCCGCCCACCGAGACCAATGAATTCATTTTCGAGACGCCGGACCAAATCATGACGCCCTTTGCCGGGTCCGATTTTTGGGATGCCGATCTCGCTCTCGAATTCTTCCACTGGCCTGATCAAAAGATCATCAAGAAAGAATTTTCGCGCGGGCGCGGCTGCATGGTCCTGGAGAGTATGAATCCGAACCCGACCAACGGGTATTCCAAAGTCGATTGCTGGGTCGATGAGGAAAGTTACGGCATCGTCCATGCCGAAGCCTTCGATCCGAAGGGCAAGAAGCTGAAAGAATTCGATCCCAAATCGTTCAAGAAAGTGAATGGGCAGTGGCAGTTGCAGGACATGGAGATCCGCAACGTGCAGACCGGTTCGCGCACGACGATCCATTTCGACCTTAAATCTTCGTGATCTTGGTCGGCAGGTCGGTTTGGGATTGGGATTACGATTGGGATTACGATTGGGATTACGATTGGGATGGGGGGATGAAGATGTGTTTGACTTCAAATCCTTGACGGCACAGGCTGTGTCCCCGTGAAATCAGGCCTATTTTTCGTCATTTGCCTTTTTGTCGCCGTTCCTTTATTCGCTGCGGAGGACACTAATGTCCTTCAGCCGATCAACACGAACGACGTCGCCAACGCGTTCGTCCAGCTGCAGGCGCAGTTGCATTCGGCGCGGTTGCAGATCGAACTCAGCCGCGAGGAAGCCGCCGACGCGGCCCAAAGCAACATGTTCCGCATCCAGCAGCTGGAACAGAACCTGACCGACCAACGCCAGGCGGACGCACGTGCGCAGCAATTGACGTTGTACCTCGTCGGTACGGTCGGATTGGCCGGATTGGCGGTCGTATTGCTCGCCGGATATTTTCAATGGCGCTCATTCTCGCAACTCGCCCAGATGACGGCGCACCATAGCGCTGCGCTGGCGACGATGGACGGTGTCCGCCAGCTCGCCGCGCCCGGGCGCGCGACGGTCGATGTCTCCAGCGCGCGATTGCTCGATATCGTCGGGCAGTTGGAAAAGAAGATCCTCGATCTCGAAAGCGGTGGGCGCCTGCTGGTGGCGCCGGTCTCGACGTCGGCGGACCTGCTGGGTGAAGGACAAAAACTGTTGGATGCCAACCAACCGCAGGCGGCCCTGGAGTCGTTCGAAAAATTTTTGGCGGCGCAACCCGGCCACGCCGAAGCGCTGGCGAAGAAGGCATCGGCCCTGGAAAAATTGGGTCGGGCCGACGAATCTCTCGCGTTCTGCGACAAAGCGATCGTTGCGGATGAAGCGCTGGTCATCGCTTACCTGCAAAAAGGTGGATTGCTCAATCGCGCCGGTCGCTATGAAGAAGCGTTGAAATGCTACGAACGGGCGATGTCGGTGCAGGAGAAGAAGGCGGTTAATCGTTAGTCCCGGCGGTAATTCCTTTTCCCCGGAGCCGTGAACATTAAGGCGGTTCCACTAAAATCATGGCCGCAGTCCAAGACGCTGTCGCACGCTTCAGCCGGGCCAAGGTACTTGCAGCAGCTGCGTAGTTTTTGAAACCGTCCGGACTATTTTTGCGGCAATCGTCCCAGCCACATCGTGCCGCCGGCGTAGTGCCATTCCAGTCCGGCGATCGGCGGGTTGGCGCCGCGTGAGGAGCGGAACATCATCCGGTCCGGTGGCCGCATCTTTTTCACCCACGGTTCATAGGCATCGGCCGCGTTGTAAGTCCATTGGATCTTGCGCAACGTTTCCAGGTCGTCGGGACGCATCAGGGCGGATTCAAAACCGAGCACATATTTCCAATCGGCGGCCGGGTTTTTGTAGAAGGTCTGGAAAAAGAAATCCATGTCCGGGTTGTAAAAGATACCGCCCCGGTCGGGCAACCAGCCGTCCAGGTCGCGGTCCGCCGGCGTGAGGTAATAGGTCGTCAGATTTTGCGTCCAACGGCCGTCGCGATCGCTGGTGAATCCGAGGAAGACGCTCGCGGCGGCGGCGAAGGTGATGAGCAATCGCCGGGCGGAATCCAGCGGCAGGGTCCGTTCGCATTGTTCGTGCAATTCGATCGCGACCCAGACGATGAACGCGGGCATGCCGAAATCCCACCAGAACCGTTGCGTCTTCAGGCCGAGCACCCAGCCCGCCGCCATGAGCATGAACACGGGATTCAACAGGACCCGCGGATTCCAGCCGATCGTTTGGCCGCGCCATAAGAGCAGGGCGACGACGACCAGGAGGGGAGCGGTTTCGCCGGCGGACGGATGCAATTCGGGCACGAGCTGGCGATTGACCGAGAACGATCCGAACACTTCCAGCATGTGTCGCACCGATTGCGTCATGAATTCAACGGGATGGCCCGTCAACGTGCAGCCGAGAAAACTGCCCGCGAGCCAGCAGGCGCCGTAAGCGATGGCCGACCGCCAGGCCCCGGTCAATAAAATGGCGATCCCCGGCAGACATAACAGGTACCACGAGCCGTGGATCCACGCCGAGGCGGCGATGAGCAGGGGAGTCAAGATCAGGGCGAGGCGCCGCGGCGCATCTTTTTCCGGTCGCGACCACAGGAACAAGATGGTGATGACCACGGCATCGGTCAGGAGGTAAGGCCGTCCGCGGGCGAACCGGGTGGTGCATTCGGGTGCGAACACCGATGCGATGAACAACGCGGCGAGCCAGGCTTCGGGCCGGCGCAACCAGGGCAGGGCGCTCGCCGTCACGAGCAACATCAAGGCGATGACAGAAAAGATCACCAG
>Ga0070690_100002270_pt1 | contig 10300 bp, 8 predicted proteins | sample KBSS33HmetaG_FD_64671 | JGI IMG/M metagenome (GOLD analysis project Ga0070690, IMG submission 64671) | Switchgrass rhizosphere microbial communities from Kellogg Biological Station, Michigan, USA - KBS S3-3H metaG | ecosystem: Host-associated > Plants > Roots > Rhizosphere ...
ATCGCGATCGACGAGCCGACGGTGTCGATGATCTTCGGCGTCAACACCTCGCCGATGGCCGGCCGGGAAGGGCAGTACGTCACCTCGCGGCAGCTGCGCGACCGGCTCGATCGCGAGCTGCTCGGCAACGTCTCGATCCGGCTCGAACCGACCGACTCACCCGAGCAGGTGAAGGTCGTCGGCCGCGGCGAGCTGCAGCTGTCGATCCTGATCGAGATGATGCGGCGCGAAGGCTACGAGCTGCAGGTCTCGCGCCCCGACATCGTGACCAAGGAGATCAACGGCCAGATCGTCGAGCCGGTGGAGGAGCTGGTCATCGACGTGCCCGAGGATCACCAGGGCGTGGTCATCGCCCAGGTCGGCGAGCGCAAAGGCGTGATGACCAAGATGGTGAACAACGGCAGCGGCCGCGTCCGGCTCGAATTCCGCATCCCGGCGCGCGGGCTGATCGGCTTCCGCTCGCAGTTCATGACCGACACGAAAGGCACCGGCATCATGAACCACATCTTCTCGAGCTGGGAGCCGTGGCACGGCGCGATTCCGTCGCGGCCGAACGGCGCGCTGGTCGCCGATCGCGCCGGCGTCGCCACCTCGTACGCCATCTTCAACCTGCAGGAGCGCGGCGAAATCTTCATCGACCCGGCGACGACGGTCTACGAAGGGATGATCATCGGCGAGAACGCGCGTCCCAACGACATGGACGTCAACGTCACGAAAGAGAAGAAGCAGACCAACATGCGCGCGTCGACAGCCGACGAAGCGATCCGCCTGATTCCACCGCGCAAGCTCGGGCTCGAGCAGGCCATCGAGTTCATCAACGACGACGAGCTGGTCGAGGTGACGCCGGGGAGCATCCGGCTGCGCAAGCGCATCCTCGCCGGCAACATGCGGCCCAAGAAGACGACGGAGTAGCGCAGCCCTTCAGGGCTGCTTCGTCGCGCTCGGCAGGCCTGAAGGCCTGTGCTACGACGGCGCGACCCAGCCAGCCCCGAGCCCCGAGCCTCTACGGAGCGTTGGAACGGAACGTCTCGGCCGAGCCGCGCCCGCTGAAATTAATCTCCCGTCCGGCCGCGCGGCCGGTCACCTGATACACGCCTCCGAGCTGCAGAAACGTCATCGCGCCGGATGCGTCCCGCGTGAGGCCCATCGACGTCTGCACCGACTCCGCGACGTCGAGACGCAGCCGCATCTCGAGACGTCGGCTGTGCGACTCAATCGTGACCGTCCGCGGCCGGCCGTTGGCGTCGTCCTCGCGGATGCTGACGTCGGTCGAAAACGCGATCGGCCCATCAGCGCCAATCACGCCGAGAAAGCCGGGCACGCGGCCGGGATCGGCGACATCGGCCGGCGGAAACACGCGGCCGTAGACGATTGAGATCGCGCCGTCGGCCACCTGCCCCCACTGCCACCGCACGCCTTGCCAGTAGCCCCAGTTGTGATCGTGGTATCCGGCCATCCCGTCGACGACGACTGCTTCGGCGCCGGCGTGGAGCACGCCGGTGAACGCGCCCGAAAGCACCGGCACGACGTAGCCGGAGAGCCAGCCGCGGGCGCCGTGGATCGTCGCGGGTGGCACTGATCGGCCGACCTGCGGCGTGAGCCTCAATGCGCCGGTCAGCGGCTTCAGCCCGCCCTCCGCCGGCAAATCGAGGGTGATCGTGTAGGTGCCGTCGCCGGCGAGGCGGACGCTGTTCCCGGCAACGTCGATGTCGGGCGCGCGATCGAGTACTTCGCGATCGCTCACCGTTGCTCTCGCCGCGTAATTGGTCGTCGTGCCGCCGCGGTTCAGCTGCAGGCGGACGGACGCCGGCCGCACGCCGGCGGCGTCCGGCGCGCCGGTCATGAACGTGAGATAGAACCGCTGTCCGCCGTCCGCCGAGCGCGCGTTGAAATAGAGCCACTCAGCCCACCCGCCTACGTTCGTGGTTCCCTCGCCGAGCTTCGCCGCGGCAAGCGCTCCGACACTGGCGCCTGCCGGCGCTGGATGGAAGCGATCCATCGCGCGCAACAGGTCGCCCGGCTCCGGATTTGTCCAGCCGCGGTCGCGAGGTTCGTCTTTCCAGTCGGCCTGGCCGGCAACTTCCGGATCACCAACCGCCTGCTCGCGGCTCGGGATCCCGCCGCGCACGGTCACCGGGCCGTTCGCGTTCGCGGACAGCAGATACAACGTGCCGCGGCGCGACGGCGAAGCCGCGGCGACGCGCGACGCGAACGCCGGCGAGCCGAGCACCGACGTCAGGACATACCGCGCGCCCTCGAGCGGTCCGATCCCGCCGGACAGCACGACGTCGCCGCCGCCGGCCAGCGCCGGCGAATGCGCCTGCTCGAGGATCACCTCGCCGACGCCGAGCAGCTCCGCCATCACGGCGATCGACAGCCCGAAGCCGATCGACAGCACGGCGCTGCGCATCGGCCGGGTGACGAGCGAACGGACCGCCAGCCGGATGATCATCCGATGAACCGCCCGCTGCTCATCGCCAGCCGGCGCGTGGCCCGCGCCGCCAGCGCGGGATTGTGGGTCACGACGAGCAGCGCGGTGCCATCGGCGTTGACGCGGTCGAACAGGTCGGCGATGTGATCGCTGGTCGATTCGTCGAGCTCGCCAGTCGGTTCGTCGGCGAGCACCAGCGCCGGCCGGTTGGCGAGCGCGCGGGCAATCGCGGCGCGCTGCATCTCGCCGCCCGAGAGCTGCGACGGCAGGTGGTCGGCGCGATCCGACAGGCCGACATACGCGAGCAGCTCGCGCGTGCGGTCGCGGCGGGGCGCGGCGGCAACGCCCGCCTCGGCCTGCGGCAGCTCGACGTTCTCGGCCGCGGTGAGCATCGGCAGCAGGAAAAAGCGCTGGAAGACGAAGCCGATCCTCGTCAATCGCAGCCGGCCGCGGTCGGCCTCTGACATCGACACGAGATCGCGTCCCTCGAAGGTGACCGCCCCGGCCGTCGGCGTGTCGACGCCGCCGAGGAGATGCAGCAGCGTCGACTTGCCGCAGCCGGAGGGCCCCGTGATGGCGACGTACTCGCCGGCCGCGATCGTCATCGACACGTCCCTGAGCGCGGTGACCGGCCCCGCCGGCATCGGGAACACGCGGCTGACGTCCTGCGCGGTGACGATCGCCATCAGTCGACGACTTCCCGGCGCAGTGTCGCCGCAATCGGCATCCGCGCTGTGAGCCACATCGGATACGCCGCGGCGGCGAACGCCGTGGCGATCAGCAGGCCGAGGTGGATCACGAGCGCGCGCCGCTCGAAGACGAAGAAATGCAGCTGCTCGGGCAGGCCGGGCATCTGCCGCAGGATGTGATCGAGGCCGAGCGCGAGCGCTTCGCCGAGCGGCAGCGCGAGCAGTCCGCCGACGCCGACGAGCAGCGCCGACTCCCACATCAGCATCGCGGCAATGCGCCGCCGGCCGATGCCAATCGCCCGCAGCGCCGCGATCTCGCCGAGCCGTTGATTCACCGACACGGTGAGCAGCGTCGCTACCAGCAGGAACGCGAACACCATCGTCAACGCCGAAAGCACGATCGAGATCTGGCGGAAGTAGGCAAAGCCGCTGCGGTTGAACTGTTCGACGACGTCCTCGTTGGAATACACCGAGGCTCCGGGCCGAAGCCGCTGGATGGCGGCGGCAGCGCGCGCCGGTCCGGCGGTGTCGCGCGACGCGACCAGGATCAGGTCGGCATCGCCCGACATCGCTTCGCCTGAACTTCGATGAAACGCCGCGAGCGTCGTCGCGACGTCGTCGTTGCCGGGAACCGCGAAGGCGAACTGCCCGATGCCGACCACGCGGCACGTCACCGGCGGCAGCGCGGAAGCGACGCCGGATTCTTCGGCGTTGACGAGGACATCGCTGCCCGGGGACAAGCCGAACGTCTCGGCGAGCTGAGGTCCGACGACCAGCGGGCAGGACGCATCGTTCGCGCGGTCCGGCAGGTCGGCGCCGCGAACGATCGTCCACAGGCCTGCGCCGACGTCGCTGACGCCGACCAGCGTCACGTTCGCCGCCCGCGGCTGCCCGTTCACGTGCAGAGCGGCCGTCATCATGCGCAGCGACACCACGCGATCCACCTCTGGCAGCGCCGCGACGGCGCGCGCGATCTCGGCGGAGCGCGGAATCGGCAGGCGCAGCGTCATCCCGCCGCCGGAGACGATGCGGATGTCGTAGCCGGCGCGGTCGAGCAGATCGGCAAAGGAGACCAGGAGGCCGCGCGACAGCAGCAGCATGTCGAAGAGCAGCGCGCCGATCACCGCGACGCCGGTGATCGCCAGCAGTGTCTGCGCGCGATAGCGCCGCACCGTGCGCCAGGCGAGGTTGAGCGCGGTCATCGGCGGATGATCGACAGGATGTCGCGGCGCAGCAGCGTCCACGATGCGGCAATACCCGCGATGATCCCGAGGGGAGCGGCGATGACGATCGAGCGGAGCGCAATCGACGGCGTGACGCGCACGAACACGAGCGCCGTGTCGTAACGGGCCTGGAAGATGCGGTTGACGAGACCTTCCGACGCGACTGCGATGCCGATCCCGAAGACGGCGCCGAGCGCCGCGATCAGCACGCCTTCGACCGCGACCGACGCCAGCAGTGTCCGCCGGGAGATGCCGACGAGCCGCAGGATGCCGACGGTTTCGCGCCGCTCTTCGGCGCGGATCACCATCAGCGCCAGCAGGAACGCGGTCCCGCCGATCATCGTCACCGCCGAGATCGCGATGTGGAATCGATCGAGGACGGCAAAGGGGTCGTCGTCACGCGATCGCGAGGCCGGCCGGACGATCACTCCCGGCGCCCGCGCCATCGCGTCGAACGAAAACGCCGCGGCGTCGCCGGCATCGGTGAGGCGGACGTTGATTGCGCTGGCCGCTTCGCGCGACGCCGGATCCGCCCGGTCGGCGACCAGGTCGATGAGATCGGGCAGATGCAGGCGCGCCTCGATGCGCGACGCCGTGAACCGCATCGGGTCGGGCGTCGGCTCGTAAATGCCGGCGATGCGGAACTCGGCGCGGCGGCTGCCCTGCGGATCGCTGCCGAGCGTCACGACATCGCCGACGGCGAGGTGGGCGCGCTCGGCGAGTTGCCGCGAGACCAGGATCGAGGGATGGGTCGCGGCGGCAGCCGGCGCCTGCGCCCGCGCCGGCGCGAGCCAGATCACAACGATCATGACCGCGACGCCGACTCGCGGCCGAACGTCGCGCAGGCCTCGAGGCCTGCCAACGGCCGAGGGAGCAGCGCTGAAGGGCTGCGCGACGAGCGTGTTGGCCCGCGCCGTCGCCGTTGGCGGACTCACCGATGTGTCGGCCGACATTCAGGGTTCTGGCGTGAAGTCGCGGAGGTGTTTCACCGCGCCGGCGTCCAGCTTCTGCAGCAGGGCGACCACGAGGTCGACCATCTGATCGAAGTCGCGGCGGTTGATGATCCCGTTGTGCGAGTGGGTGTAGCGCACTGGTACGACGAGGTTGGCAGTCGGCACGCCGCCGAGCGCCTTCTGCAGCTCCGCCGAGTCGTCGCCGTAACCCTGCACGAGATCGAGCTGCAGCGGAATCTTTGCCGCGGCCGCGGCGTCGCGGACGAATTTCACCAGCCGGCGATTCGGCAGCGCGGAGGAGTCGTACAGAAAGATGCCCGGTCCGCCGCCCAGCTTCACCTGCGTCTCTTCGGGACGGCCGGGAAAGACGTCGCCGGTGATGCCGCCTTCGATCGCAATCGCCAGCTCCGGCTTGGCGAGTTCGACGGCGGTGTGTGCGCCGCGCAAGCCGATCTCCTCCTGCGTGGTGACGGCCCACACGATCTGGTTCGGATGCGGGGCCGTCGCGAGCCGCCGCATCGCTTCGACGACCACGCCGCAGCCGACGCGATCGTCCCAGCCTTTCGCCAGATAGTTCTGCGTGCCGTTCAGGACCGTGAACGGCGCGTCGGGCACGACCGGATCACCCGGCCCGATGCCGAGCGCCGCGACGTCAGCCTCGTTCGCGGCGCCGACGTCGAGGAACAGGCTGTCGCGCGAGTAGACGCGGGTGCGCTCCTCGGCCGGCACGACGTGCACGTCGCGGATGCCGGTGACCGCGCGCACCGGACCCTTCGAGCCGATGATCGTCCACCGCTGATCGACCAGCGCCTGGTCGAGCCAGCCGCCGAGCATTTGCATGGTCAGCAGTCCGCGCGGCGTCACGCGGCGGATCACGCCGCCGAGCTCGTCCATGTGGACGTCGACCATGATCCGCGGACCGTTGCTGCCCTGGGTCGCGAGGATCGAGCCCAGGCCGTCGAACGCGATCGACGCCGCAAACGGCTTGATGGCCTCGAGCATCACCTTGCGGATCGGCTCCTCGAATCCGGGCGCGCCGGCGGCGTCGGTGAGCTTCTGCAGCAGTTCGACGGTGCGGTCCTGCGCGGCCGCCATCGTCGACGAGAGGAGCATCGCGATCGCGAACGCAGCGCGTCTGTGTGGCATGACGGTCGATTATACGGGCGTCGGTATACTCAGTAGGACGTGCGCTCCGGCGGCTACGCGCCCATCGAAGACTACGCGCTCATCGGCGACGGGCGGACGGCAGCGCTCGTCGCGCGGGACGGTTCGATCGACTGGCTCTGCCTGCCGAACTTCGATTCGCCGAGCGTCTTCGCCGCGATGCTCGATGCGGCGCACGGTGGCGCCTTCGAGTTGCAGCCAGCGCTGCCGTTCACGGCGACGCGCCGCTACCTCCCCGGCACGAACGTGCTCGAGACGACGTTCACGACCGACGCCGGCCGCGTCCGCATCGTCGATGCGATGGCGCTGCCCGACGATCGCCTGCCGCCGATGCGCGAGCTCGTCCGCGCTGTCGAGGCGCTCGACGGGCGTGTGCCGATGCGCTGGCGCTGTGCGCCGCGGTTCGATTACGGCCGCCTGGCGCCGCAGTGCCACTGGCGGTACGGCATCCCGGTGGCGACTGCCGGCGCGGAGGCGATCGCGGTGGCGAACTGGAACGCGGGCACGCCGGCCTGGCGGGACGGCGCGATCGAGGCGGCATTCACGCTGAGCGAGGGAGAGCGCGGTCTGCTGGCGATGACGACCGCCTACGCCGAGCCGCTGATTCTACCGGCGCGCGGCGCCGTGGAATCGCGCCTTCGCGCGACGATCGAGTTCTGGCAGCAATGGTCGGCGTCGCGTCAGTACGAGGGACCATGGGCCGACGTCGTGCTGCGCAGCGCGCTCGCGCTCAAGCTCATGATCTTTGCGCCCTCCGGCGCCTCGGTCGCCGCGCCGACGACGTCGCTGCCGGAGGAACTCGGCGGGCAGCGGAACTGGGACTATCGCTTCTGCTGGATTCGCGATTCGAACTTCATGATCGACGCGCTGCTGCGCCTTGGCTGCTACGAAGAGGCGCGCTCGCTGTTCTGGTGGTTCATGCAGGCGACGGCGCTCACCGAACCGATCGTCGACGTGTTGTATCGGCTCGACGGCGGCCCCGGCGTGCCGGAGCGCGAGTTGACGCTCGACGGCTACAAGGGGTCGCGGCCGGTGCGGGTCGGCAACGGCGCCGTCGCCCAGCACCAGCACGACATCTACGGCGCGCTGTTCGAGACGGCGTGGTTGTACAGCAGCGGCGAGCGTCAACTGGATGCCGACACGGGCGACGTGCTCGGGCGGGTCGCCGATCACATCTGCACGATCTGGAGGCGGCCGGACTCGGGGATCTGGGAAGTCCGCAATGGCCCGTTCCATTTCACGCATTCGAAGGTGATGTGCTGGGTCGCGCTCGACCGCGCGGCGCGGCTCGCCGAAGCCGGTGAGATGCCGCGGCGGCACGCGGCGCGCTGGCGCCGCGAAGCGGACGCGATCCGCGCCTACGTCGATCGCGAGTGCTGGTCCGACGACCTGCGCAGCTACACGCGGACTGCCGGCAGCGCCGACGTCGACGCGAGCCTGCTGATGCTGCCGCTGGTCGAATTCGGCGACGCCCGCGACGAACGGATCGCCGGCACCATCGACGCCGTCAACCGGCTGCTTCGCCAGGGCGACGTCGTCTATCGCTATCACGCCGCCGACGGCGTGCCCGGCGGCGAAGGATGTTTCCTCAACTGCTCGTTCTGGCTGGTGAGCGCGCTGGCGCGCTGCGGCCGGACCGACGAGGCGGGCGCGTTGATGCAGCGGCTGATCGCGCGCGCCAACGACGTTGGCCTGTACGCGGAGGAAATCGATCCGCAGACCGGGGCCTTCCTCGGCAACTTTCCCCAGGCGCTGGTCCACCTCGCGCTGATCGACGCCGCCGTCGCGCTGTCGCCGGCCCGGCGGCAGCGGCGGGCATCATGATCGGGACCGCGATCGCCGCCGGCTTCGTCGCCACGCTGGTGATGACGACGATCATGCGCGGCGCCAGCCAGTTCGGCCTCACCCGGATGGATTTCGCGCTGCTGCTCGGGACGACGGTGTCCGACAACCGGCGCAAGGCGCGCGCCTACGGCTACGTCTTTCACTTCGTCGTCGGGATCCTGTTCGCGCTGGCGTATGCCGCGTTCTTCCTCATCACCGGCCGCAGCGGCTGGATTGTCGGGGCGCTGCTCGGCACCGTGCACGCGGTCTTCGACGGGACCGTGCTGGTCAACGTGCTGCTGCCGGTCGTCCATCCGCGGATTGCCACGGCGGAAACCGCCGCGAACGACATCGCCCTGATCGAGCCGCCTGGATTCCTGCTGCTGAATTACGGACGCAACTCGTTCATCGTCGCGCTCGTCGCGCACATCGTCTTCGGCATCGTCATCGGCCTGATCGTCCGCCCGTAGACTGGTACAATCACACGGCAGGAGACATGGCCTTTCAACGTCGAACATCAGGATCGGTGGTGTGCCCCTCGTGCGGATCGCTGGTCGGGGTGCGCGACGACCGGTGCTATACGTGCGGCCGGTCCAACCCGGGGCTGTGGGGTTTCGGCCCGATGCTGCGCGCGCTCGGCGCCGATTTTCCGTTTTCGCAGCTGGTGGTCGGCGTCTGCGTGACGCTGTGGGTGATCACGCTGCTGATGTCGGGCGCCTCGGTCGGTGGCGGCAGCCTGATGTCGGCGCTGTCGCCCAACTCCGCGGTGCTGATCGTGTTCGGCGCAAGCGGCGCCGGACCGGTCTTCGGGCTGGGCCGCTGGTGGACGGTGTTGAGCGCCGGATGGCTGCACGCCGGGTTGCTGCACATCGCCTTCAACATGTATTTCGTCTGGCAGATGGGCCCGGCGATGATCGAATTGTTCGGCCCGGCGCGAACCGTGATCATCTACGTCGTCGGCGGCATCGCCGGCTTCACGCTCAGTTCGCTGGCGGGCGCGTTTTTCCCCGACCTGCCGTTCCTGCGCGCCGCCGGGCTGACGCTCGGCGCGTCAGCGCCGGCCTTCGGATTGATCGGCGCGCTCTATCATTACGGCCGCACAATGAGCAGCGGCGCGAAACAGGCGGCGACGTCGATGATGATCCAGGCGCTCATCTTCGGCTTCCTCGTTCCCGGGATCGACAACTACGCGCACCTCGGAGGTTTCGCCGGCGGCTACGTGGCGTCGGCGTTTCTCAACCCGATGACCCGTGAACGCGGCGACCACATGATCGTCGCCGTCGTCCTGCTCGCCGCCACCGCGCTCTCAATCGCCGCCTCAGTCATCACCGGCCTGTCGCTGCTTCGCTGATCACGGTCCGGCTGAAGCCGGACACTACGGCCAACGTTCGTAGTGTCCGGCCTCAGCCGGGGCGTCGTTCGTCGTTCGTAGTGTCCGGCTTCAGCCGGACCGTCCTTCCCGTAACCGGACCGTGCAACGTGGCACCCGGCTTGCGAAGTTTTTTCTCCTAAACTCGGAGGAGGTATTTCATGTTACGCACGCTATTGGCAGGAACGGTCGTGTTCGGGATGGCGCTGTCGGCATCGGCTCAACCGCCGACGCCGACGCAGTCGCCAACCCCGACGCCGCAAAAGGCCGACAAAACCGCGGACCACGCGATGACTGCGGATCACACCTTCGTGACCAAGGCCGCCGAAGGCGGCATGGCCGAGGTGAAACTCGGGCAGCTCGCCGCCGACAAGGCGACCAGCGACGACGTCAAGAAGTTCGGCCAGCGGATGGTCACGGACCACGGCAAGGCCAACGACGAGCTGAAGTCGCTGGCGCAGCAGAAGAACATCACGCTGCCGACCGACCTCAACGCCAAGGACAAGGCGACCTACGATCGCTTCTCGAAGCTCTCCGGCGCGGCGTTCGATCGCGCTTACATGCAGCACATGCTCGCCGACCATCGCACCGACGTGAACGAGTTCAAGAAGGAATCGACGTCCGGCAAGGATCCCGATGTGAAGGCA
>Ga0070690_100002273_pt1 | contig 10293 bp, 10 predicted proteins | sample KBSS33HmetaG_FD_64671 | JGI IMG/M metagenome (GOLD analysis project Ga0070690, IMG submission 64671) | Switchgrass rhizosphere microbial communities from Kellogg Biological Station, Michigan, USA - KBS S3-3H metaG | ecosystem: Host-associated > Plants > Roots > Rhizosphere ...
GCCTGGAATCCCGAGATGGCGTGCGACTTCATCGTCCTCGACGCTCAGGATCGCCACCGTCGCCGAATTGTCTTTGTCGGTGAGCACGGAGCGACTTACCTGCTCGACCTGCCGCGGCCGGCGCAGCTGCGCGACGGGGACGCACTGTTGCTTGAAGATGGTTCGCTCGTGCGCGTGACCGGCAAAGCCGAGGATCTCGTCGAGATTACTGCGGGCGTCCACGATATTCGGCGGATCGCCTGGCATCTCGGCAATCGGCACACCGAGGTGCAGGTGATGGACCATGGTCTGCGCATCCGCCGCGATCATGTCCTTGAAGAGATGCTGCGCGGGCTTGGCGCGTCGTTGACCTACGTCGTCGCACCGTTCGATCCGGAAACCGGCGCCTACGATCATCACGGACACGGCCATGGGTAAGAAGCGCGTGGCATTGCTTCGTCGTGTCTCGCTGCAAAAGCGCGGACCTCGAACGGTTGACGCACAGCAAACACACGCGAGCGCGGACGATCGGTCCGACCTTCCGGCGTCATCGCTGTATCGCCTCATGGCCTGGCTTTCACCCGCTTACCCGGTCGGCGCATTTTCCTATTCAAGCGGACTCGAATGGGCTGTCGAAGCCGGCGACCTCACCAGCGCCGATGAGTTGTCCGGTTGGCTGCAGTGTCTGCTCACGGATGGCGCGGGTTATTGCGATGCTGTCCTTTTCGCGCGGTCCTATCGCGTCTGTTCGTCGGGCGACGACCGCGCATTGCGTGAGGCCGCCGAGCTTGCGGCAGCCTTGGCGCCATCGCGCGAGCGTTTTCTCGAGACAACGGCGCAAGGCCGCGCATTTCTCGATGTCACGCAAGCGGCCTGGCCGTGCGAGCTTTCGACCATCTCGCTAAAATCTGGCGCGGACCCCTCGCCTATCCGGTCGCGGTTGCTGTCGCATCGGCTGGCCATGAGATCCCGCTCGAGCAATCGCTCGCCGCTTACCTGCAGGCGCTTGCGGCGAACTGGATTTCGGCCGGCGTCCGTCTCATTCCGCTGGGACAGACAGACGGTCAGCGCGTGACGGCTTTCCTCGAACCGGTCGTTGCCGAGGCGGCAAGACGCGCGCTTGCGGCCACGCTCGATGACGCGGGCAGCGCCGTTTTCCGCGCCGACATCGCCGCCATGCGGCACGAAACTCAATACACCCGGTTGTTCCGCAGCTGAGTGAGAACAGGAGATCGCCGCGATGAAAAGCTCTCACGGTCCGCTCAGGGTCGGCATCGGGGGTCCGGTGGGATCGGGCAAGACCGCGCTCATGGACTCGCTGTGCAAGCGCATGCGCGAGCATTACGACATCGCCGCGATTACCAACGACATCTACACGAAGTGGGATGCCGAATATCTGGTCCGCTCCGGGGCCCTCGCGCCTGAACGCATAACCGGTGTCGAGACCGGCGGCTGTCCGCACACTGCGATCCGCGAGGATGCCTCGGCCAATCTCGCGGCCGTGGCGGACATGCGCGAACGTTTTCCCGATCTCGACATGGTGCTTATTGAATCGGGCGGCGACAATCTGGCCGCGACTTTTTCGCCCGAGCTCGCCGATTTGACCATCTACGTGATAGACGTGGCGGCAGGCGAGAAGATCCCCTCAAAAGGCGGACCGGGCATCACACGATCCGATCTTCTGGTCATCAACAAGATCGATCTTGCACCCCACGTCGGCGCCTCGCTCGAGGTGATGCAGCGCGATGCGCAACGCATGCGCGGCGCCCGGCCGTTCATTCTGACAAATCTTCGTATCGGCCAGGGACTTGATGACATCGTCCGCTTCATCGAGAAAAAAGGCGCGCTGGGCGATGGTGGCGCTGGCACGCGAACGCCGATGAGCGCGTGATGACTGCTGGTGCAGCCCAGCGCAAATACCTGCACCGATTACAAAAAAGACCGGCCGTCAGCCCGCTTCGCCGTTCCATGCCCACGCGATTGTCACGAAGCCGTCAGACTCCGGGCATTTTCTGCGTTGATATTTGGCGCTAGGGTGGCGCGATCAACATCGCGGACTTCACATGCAGCCACACACGCAGCCACGAATTGATTTTACCAAAGTGAGCCCAGCCGCGTATCAGGCCTTCGCGGCACTCCAGTCATATGTCGACAAGTCCGGCCTTGATGCGAAATTGCGCGAGCTGATCAAGATCCGCGTCTCGCAAATCAACGGTTGCGCCTATTGTCTTGCGATGCACACGCGCGACGCACGAAAGCTCGGCGAAACCGACGAGCGCATGCACCTGCTCAACGCCTGGCGCGAAGCGCCGCTCTACAGTGCGCGTGAGCGTGCCGCCCTGGGCTGGGTAGAGGCCGTCACGCTGGTGACGCAAGGCCACGTACCCGATGACGTTTTCGAAGCCGCGCGTCAGGAATTCTCCGAAAAGGAGATCGTCGACCTCACTGCTGCCGCGATTGCCATCAATAGCTGGAATAGGATCGCGATCTCGTTTCGCGTGCCGCCGCAAGTCGAAAGCAAGCAAGCGGCCGCCTAGCTCCGATCTGGCCGCCTGATTTTGCGAGGGACAGCCGTTGCCGGCTCCTCCCGGCAAATGTCAAGCAAGTTCAGAAGCCAGTACGTAAAAAAATAATCAACGCCTTGGGGAGGCTGCATGAAGCAAGCGTTACAAAGTCCCACATTTATCGAGCTTTTTGCCGTGTCTCGATTTGGCACTGAAGGCGCCGCGGTACGTTACTACCGGGACTAATGGAACTAATATGGTAGTGTTTTTGAAACGTCTCAGCATCCCAGGCAGTGCCAAAGCATCGCTGGCCGTAACGACAGTAGAAAAAACCAGCCCAAGTAGCGCGTAAGAGGCGAACATGAGTGGCCCAACCCGTGACGACGAGTCTCCCGACTATAGTAGGTTTGCTCCCAAGCGATTTCGCGAGCAGCCCCCGACCACAAGCGAACAACGACCCTACGTTCCTTCTGCGCCCACGGTGCCGGCGCCCCGGACACCCAGTCCGGAGAGACGCGCGGCGTCCGATTTTCCTTCCTGGCCCGAGCCTGTTCCGGAGCCGCCGCCTCCGCCCCATCGCCTTGACGAAGGACCATCTGCCTTGATCAGCCGTGTCGCACTTGTTGTCACATTCGCGGCTGTCGTCGCGCTGGTCCTCATCTTTGCGCGGCCGATTTCGCAAGGCGCGCATGCGCTGGTCGATGCAACGTCGCGGCTGTTCGGGTCGTCCAAATCGACCGATCTGTTGACGGCGAGCACCGCGAGCGAGTCGACCTCTTCGACGACCCGCACCGCGTCGGCCTCGGTGGCTGCACCGGTCCCTGCGCCTGTCGCGCAGGCGCCTGCCGCCAACCCGCAACCGGCACCTGCCGCAGTGGCACAGCCGGCACCGAGCACTGTCGCGCAAGCATCTTCAGGCGGGCAGCAACTCTCTTTGTCTTCACCCGGACAACCGCTCGGTCAGGACACTTCGGGTCCGAAGGTCATGGTTCGCGGTGTCACTGACACTGAAATCCGCTTTGGAATCTCCGCGCCGTTTAGCGGCGCAGCCAAAGAACTCGGCCAGAATATGCGGCTGGGCATTGAAGCTGCATTCAACGCCGCGAACGCCCGCGGCGGCGTAAATGGCCGCCAACTCAAGCTCATCGCGGCGGACGATGGCTATGAGCCTGCTCGCACGGCCGACACGATGAAGCGCCTCTACGAGAGGGACCAGATATTCGCCGTCGTCGGCAACGTCGGTACCCCTACCGCGGCGGTCGCCCTGCCCTATGCACTCGATCGCAAGATGCTCTTTTTCGGTGCATTCACCGGCGCCGGCCTCCTCAGGAGTGATCCGCCGGATCGCTACGTCTTCAACTATCGCGCGAGCTATGCCGAAGAAACCGCTGCCACCGTTCAGTATCTGGTGAAAGTGAAGCGGCTGAAACCGAGCCAGATCGCGGTCTTTGCGCAGCAGGACGCCTACGGTGACGCTGGCTTCAGCGGCGTGGCGAAGGCCATCCGTGCTCTCGGCGGAGACGAGAACGCGATTCTGCGTCTCCACTACCAGCGCAACACCGTCGACGTCGACGATGCCGTCGACCAGCTGCGCAAGAGCCGTATTCCGATCCGAGCCGTGATCATGGTGCCGGCCTATCGGGCCGCGGCAAAATTCATCGAGAAGACGCGCGATCTCTTCCCGGGCATGATCTATACGAGCGTCTCGTTCGTCGGCAGCACCGCGCTTGCCAACGAGCTGATGCTTCTTGGGAAGCGGTTTGCGAGCGGCGTTATCGTGACGCAGGTCGTCCCTGCCCTCGATGGCCATTCATCGCTGGTGCTCGACTACAAGGCCGCTCTCTCCAAATATTTCCCGGGTGAACAACCGGACTACGTGTCCCTCGAAGGCTATGTTGCGGCCAACGTGCTGATCACGGCCCTGCGGCGCAATGGTCCCGATCTCGACACCGAGAAACTCGTGACGACTCTCGAAAACCTCCGCGACCTGGATATCGGTCTGGGAACGCCTGTGAGCTTCGGGCGATCCGAGCACCAGGGCGTGCACAAGGTGTGGGGTACGCAGATCGACGACAACGGCCGCTATCAGCCGATCGATCTGCAGTAAGCGACACCTGCAAAATCAAAAAGACCGGAGCGAAACGCTCCGGTCTTTTTCTTTTGCGTGATTCAAACTCTAGGGCGTGGAAATCAAACCTTTGGTGGTCGCGACTATCCAGCGGTTGCCCCAGCGCACGATTGAATCAACCTTGCCGACGCCGGGCACCGTATCACCGTGCCGCACGCGCCAGACGCCGTTTGGTCCCTGCACCACCGCCATGCCGTCCACCACTTCAATAAGCGCCCAACCGGCAATCGTGGTCGGTCTGGTCTCGGGGTACGGCTGCGTTGGCCGGGTTTCCGGCGCAACTGACGCCACCCTCTGATTGGTGTCCTGCCCTGCAGACTGCGGCGACTGAGCGGCGTTGGGTTGCGGGCTGGTTGGCCCGGACGCCTGCGGCACCTCTTTGCTGCCCTCGGCGGCCTGAACCGGTTTGGCTGGCTCGACGGGCTGCGGCAACTCTTTCGAATTCTGATCGGCGGCTGTCGGCGACTGCTTGCTGTCCGTCTGCTCCTGTTTGGCGACAACCTGATCGGCCGTGTTGCGTACCCCGGCAACAGCGCGCGTCGCGGCCTCGATTTGTTTAGCCATCTCGGATGGGCTCGACGCATCCGACACGGCCGGAGGCGGTGATTTAGCGGCCGAGGCGAACAGCAAACGATCGAGCGGCTTTGCCCAGGAATTGATCTTGTCGCCAACCTGGTCGCCGTAAGTGCGCCACGTTATCGCGACGCCGGCGCCAACCAGCCCCGCAACGGCAAGGCGCGCAATATTGCGCGACATTCTCCGACGAGTCGACGGCCGCTCGTGCGCGACCTGATCGTCTTGAGAAATGTGGATGGGCGACTCCGCCACGGCGGCCGAGCCCAACGGCGCACGAGGCAGTTCGATGGGCTGATCGGATGGTCCATTGGTGCCATCCGGACCACGCGGCCCCCCGTTTCCCGCTGTTCCTTCGTTCGTGCGCGGAACGACCAGCGAGACGACTTCGCTTTCATGGCGCTGCGGAGCATCCAGCATTGCGGCTTGCGGAAGCTCGATTGGAGCGGAGCGCGGCCAATCCTTGTTGGGCACCAGCGAGACCACCTCGGGATCGTGACGCTGGTAGGCGACGGCCGGCACATCCCTGCGGCCGACCTCCTTCTTCAACGCATCAAGCTCGGTCTTGAGCGCGACAGTTTCAACGTTCTGTGCCTCGTGCTGAATCTTGAGGCGATTGATGACGTCGGTCTTCCTCCCGAGCTCGGCAAACTGGTTCGCAGCCTTGTCCTTGAGTTGCTCGACGTCGATCTCGAGACGACGCGCCTGCATTGCGAATTCCGCGCGCAGGAGGTCCTTGTCGGCCTGAATTTCGGCCATCGATTGTGGGATCGAATTTTCGACGCGCTTCAAAGTGAGCCGCACCGCGCGCGCGTGCACCAGAGGAATTACCGCTATTCCGATCAGGGATGCGAAAAGAAAGCCGATCCCGAAATACATGACCGCTTGAATCATTTCCGGCAACTCACTCACCCATACGGTTGGCGCCAGGAAGCGATGGTGACATTAAATCACATTTTCCGACCGGCAGCAGGATACCAGTACGTCCGATCAGGCCGCATTTAGCCATTTAACGCTTAATGAAAGCCCCATGGGGCACCGCCGCCGAACCCCCAGCATGCCGCATGGTTGTGTTTGAAAAACGGCGCGCCCTTGGCGGTCTGCGCGTCGCCAATGACCAGCACTTTGCATCGGGTACCGCTGGAGCCTTCTTGTACTGAGGCTGCAGCCACCTACAAACGGTAGTGTAGTGAGGTTTAAGCTCAACGTCATCGTCGACAGGCAATGAAAGACCACCACCGCTCAAATTGTGGCCAGCGGGGACTCAATGGAACCGCGACTGCGGTTCTGAAAAACGCGCCAGGCGCCGGCAATTTGACGCGTTTGATCCAAAAGTTGTTTTCGCCGAACAGAGAATCATGTTTTGTGTCACGAATCTCTCTGTTCCTTGAACGGAGATGAGCGGCAGCCGGGGCGCCACACTATTGCTGCCGATGACGCGATCCGCTCCTTGGATGTGTGGCGCTCAGAAAACTTTTTGCAAGCAGGGAGTCGTCGTGACATCCGTCGCTCAGCCCCGACCATCTCCACGTTTCGTCTGCCGCTCATACATGGCTGTCGCGCTTGCACCTGAGCCCCCACTCCTCGAATGGATCGCCGAGATCGAGCAGAAGATAAAAGACACGGGAAATTTTCTCGTCGGACCGCCCGTCGTGCTCGACCTCTCCGCCGTCAAGCTCAGCAAGTCCGCGATCGCGCACCTTGTGGCGCAACTGGAGCAACGCGGCGTACGCGTCATGGGCGTCGAGAACGTCGACCCTTCTCAATTGGACGCCGCGCTGCCGCCGTTGCTCCGTTCCACCAAGAAAGAGATCGTGGAGATCGGTGCGGCCGCGCCAAAAGCGCGCGAGACGCAGCGCGAAAAACCGCAACCACGTGAAGCGCGCTCTGCACCGGCGACTCTTCTGCTCGACAAACCCGTTCGCTCCGGACAGTCGATCTACTTTCCGGATGGTGACGTGACCGTGCTCGGTTCGGTCGGCTCCGGCGCCGAACTCGTCGCGGGCGGATCAATCCATGTCTATGGCACGTTGCGTGGACGCGCCATGGCCGGCTCAAACGGCAACACGCGCGCGCGCATCTTCTGCAGCAAGATCGAGGCCGAGCTTCTCGCGATCGATGGTCACTATTTGACTGCCGATCTGATGGACAAGGCCTTGCGTGACCGGCCCGTGCAGGCGTGGCTTGAAGGAAGCGCGCTGAAGATCAGCGCGCTCGACTGAACGATCACCCCCAGGAGGTACATTTCAATGGCCAAAGTCGTAGTTGTTACTTCCGGGAAAGGCGGCGTCGGAAAGACCACGTCGACCGCGGCCCTGGGAGCAGCGCTGGCGCAGTTCGGACAGAATGTCGTCGTCGTCGACTTCGATGTCGGCTTGCGGAATCTCGACCTGGTGATGGGCGCGGAACGCCGCGTCGTCTATGACCTCATCAATGTTACTCAAGGCATAGCGAAACTCCCGCAGGCGCTGATCCGCGACAAACGTCTCGAGCGGCTCGCACTCCTTCCCGCCTCGCAGACTCGCGACAAGGACGCACTGACTGAAGACGGCGTCGCGCGCGTGATAAATTCACTCAAGCAGATGTTCGACTGGGTGATCTGCGACAGCCCTGCCGGCATTGAGCGTGGCGCCACACTTGCAATGCGCTTTGCCGATACGGCGATCGTGGTGACAAACCCCGAAGTGTCGTCGGTGCGCGATTCCGATCGCATCATCGGCATTCTCGACGCCAAGACGGTGAAGGCCGAGCGCGGCGAGCGTGTCGACAAACACCTTCTCATTTCACGCTACGATGCCGCCCGCGCCGCGCGCGGGGAAATGCTCAGCATCGAAGACGTCCTCGATATTCTGTCGACGCCGTTGCTCGGCATTATCCCCGAAAGCGAGGAAGTCCTGCGCGCTTCGAACCTCGGCTCGCCGGTAACATTCAACAATCCGTCGAGTGCTCCGGCCCGCGCCTATCTCGATGCCGCGCGGCGGCTCATGGGCGAAGAAGTCGAAATGACGGTTCCGACCGAAAAACAGGGGTTCTTCGGCAAATTGTTCGGGCGGAGAGCGGCATGAAGTTGTTCAATCTGTTCAGGCGCCAAGGCACCGCCCCGGTCGCACGTGATCGCCTGCAAATCCTGCTTGCCTATGAACGTGGCAGCACGCGTGGCGCCCCCGATCTGCTTGCCCTTCTGCGCGAGGAGATCCTGACCGCCATCGGCCGTCACGTCGAGATCGATTCCAATCGGGTCAACGTCCGCATGGACCGCGGCGACAAGGTCTCGACCCTTGAAGTCGACGTCGAAATTCCGAACACGGTGCGGATGGCGCCAAGCGGAGGCCGTCGCAAACGAGCGGTCCCGGCGCATCGTTCCGCATCCTGATGCGGCACACGTCACGCGCGTGGACGCAGTGCCGCCATAATTCGTCACTCTCCGGTAAAATTTTTTGCGAAGGTACTAAGTTGCCCCTGATCTGTCGCCCGCTACCGTTATTTTGTTCGACGGGATTTGGGGGGTTCATTTCCGGTTCGGCGCCGGACACTCCAGATCTCATTCTGTGTGTCGGCCTGAACCACTAGTAATGCTCATTCAAGAAGGCACACGGGTGCCCCGGCCTACTTGCCGGGGCTCTTTCTTTTGTGCGGCAGCCGTGCGCGCGAGGCGTTTCAATTGGCGCGCCCTCTGCTCATTTCTTGTTGCCAAAGTTTGAGCACGCCGGGCGGAAATTCGCGCTCACCGGCGCCTACGCGCCGGCAGGCCTCGGGCCACATCTCAAGCAAGGCCTGATCACGACGAAATAGTTCGCTCTGCGAGACCTCGCCTGGTTCTGAACTCGGCCATTGGTCAGCTGCCATTCGCAGCAGCTCGATCAGTGGAGGAATGTCTCTCTCGGTCGCCATATCCGTATCCCCCATCATTTTTTTAGCTGTGCTCAAACTAGGGGCACTAGATAGGTACCGCAGTGTTGGCCGTCACAAAAAGACGCAATCACTGTAAAGTCTGTGCAAAACTTATGGTACTGAAACACCGGTTTCCGGTGCGTGCAGCGGAAAGATTCTCAACCGATCCGCGTTAAGCGCTGCGCATAGAGCTTCCAGCGACGCACGTAGATATCGGCGCCAGCGCGGATCATCTCTGCGGCCTTCTCGTCAAGCGTACGAATGACGCGCGCGGGTGCGCCGACGATCAATGAGTTGTCGGGAAAGCTCTTCCCCTCGGTGACGACACTGCCGGCACCGACCAGCGAATTTTTTCCGATCTTTGCCCCATTGAGCATGATCGCGCCCATCCCGATCAGCGAATTGTCGCCCACCGTGCAGCCATGCAGGATGACATTGTGGCCGATCACGCACTCGCGCCCGATCGTCAGCGGAAATCCCGGATCGGTGTGCAGGGTGGCGTTGTCCTGGATCTGCGAACGTTCGCCGAGTTCGATCCATTCATTGTCGCCACGCAATACTGCGCCGAACCAGACGCTCGCTTCGGCCTTCAGCCGCACGCGACCGATCAGCACGGCGGTTTCGGCAAGATAGAACTGCCCCTCCGGCGGAAATTCCGGTGCCTGTCCCTCGAGCCTGAAAATCGGCATTGCTGGCCCTCTCCACGCCCCGCCACCGGCACGCGCCAAGGCGCGAGACCAAGGGCGCGGGACCGCCATGACATGCCTGAACTGGACGGACCTGGAAAGTGGCTAGGCGAGCAGGAAACCGCAGGCCTGCAATGTCGTCACCAGCACGAGGCCTGACATCAGGCTCCAGAAACCGGCGATGAGTGTTGCCAGAAACACGAACTCGAAACGGCGGCCTTCAAGCCGTCGGCCGAGGATGGTGTTGCGCATGATGAGAAACGGCGCCGAGACGACAAGCAATGGGACCGACGCGAACGCCGCAACGCCCGGGCCGGTGCTGAGCTGGCTGAAGCTCGGCAGGCGGCTCGTGAAGACCCGGTAGCCGGAGCTGCACATGCCTGCGACGGCAAAGCCGAGCAGCAGCGCGAACAGCATCTGCAGCGATTCCGGGGTCATCAGCGGCCTCAACGCAATACAGGCCGCATCTTTTTGCAAAGGCCCGGGTTGAGCGCCAGCCAATCCTTAACGAATGGTAAACGCCGGGGATCTG
>Ga0070690_100002277_pt1 | contig 10289 bp, 6 predicted proteins | sample KBSS33HmetaG_FD_64671 | JGI IMG/M metagenome (GOLD analysis project Ga0070690, IMG submission 64671) | Switchgrass rhizosphere microbial communities from Kellogg Biological Station, Michigan, USA - KBS S3-3H metaG | ecosystem: Host-associated > Plants > Roots > Rhizosphere ...
CGCAAACGGCCGAGCTGACGGCCGATACGTTCTGCATATCCGAGAGAATCGACCGCCGTCGACAACCGGGTCGGCTGCCCGTCGACAACTGGGTCGGCTGCAAAGATAATGGACGGCCGTGTCGAGGCTCGCCGTCCGCGCCTGCGCGCTCGTGCTTCTTCTCGTCGCCGGCTGCAGGCGCGGGCCGGCGCCGCGCACGCCCCAGGTCGACGTCGGCGCGGTCATGCAGGCCGTGGTCGCGGATTTTCGCGGTGTCATCGTGCTGCTCGCCGACGAGCCGGCCGTCGAGGACAAGGCGACCCTGGTCGCCTGGCTGCTGTTCCATGACAGCCAGGACCGGCTGGCGGCGCTGAGGGAGGCCGCGGCAGGAGACGAGTCCGCCCGGTCGACGTTCCTCGACAGGCTCGAGTCGGATCCGGGGTTGCGCGACGCGGACAAGCTGGCCTTCCGCGACGTCCTCGCGGAGCTGCCGGCGTCGGCGCGCGTGGCGCAGGATCGCGCGGCGCTGGACGCGATGGAGGCGCGTTACGACGCCGAGATGAAGAAGCTGTTCGGGCGGCTGCCCACCCGCGGCCTCGTCGATCGGCGCGAGGCCTGGGAGGACTACCTCACCACCATTCGCGCGCAGGTTTCGCGCGACGCCCTGATCGCGGCGCACCAGGCCGACATCGATGCGCTCGCCGCCGGTGAGCGCGGCACCGGCGGTCCCTGGCGCGACGACAAGGACCAGGTCACCGGGCATCGCTTCCCGGACAAATCGGTCCTGCTGACGTTCGACGACGGCCCGTCGTCGAAATACACGCCGGTGGTTTTGCAGATTCTGCAGCGCTACGGCGTGCGGGCGGTCTTCTTCCAGGTCGGGCGCAACATCGGGAAGGCGGAGGGCGAAACGCGCGCCATCCTGGCCGGAGGCCACGCGCTCGCGAACCATTCGTTCTCGCACGCCTTCCTGCCCAGGCTGGACGCGGACGCGCTCAACCACCAACTCGTCGACACGAACGAAGCGCTCGAGGCGGCGGTGAAGCAGAAGCCGCTCCTGTTCCGCCCGCCCTACGGCGCGCGCAACGACAAGATCCTCGCCGCGGCGTCGGGGATGGGGATGAAGACCATCCTGTGGAACGTCGACTCGCAGGACTGGGCCGACCCGGTGCCGCAGTCGATCGCGAGCCGGGTCGTCGCCCAGGTGGAGCGGCAGAAACACGGAATCATCCTGTTCCACGACATCCACGAGCGGACGACGCAGGCACTCCCGCTCGTGCTCGACGAGCTGCAGAAGCGCGGCTACCGCTTCCTGTCCTGGGACGGCCGCGACTTCTCCGCCGCGCGCGGCGCCGGGCCGGGCGGGCCGGCCCCCGTCGCGGCCGAGGTCAGCGCGCCGAAGCTCTATCGGGACAGCTGGGCGGTCATCATCGGCATCAACGCCTACAAGAGCTGGCCGCGGCTCTCCTATGCGGTGAACGACGCGCGCGCCGTTCGGGACGCGCTGGAAAAGAAGTACGGCTTCGCGCCGGATCACGTGACCACGCTGCTCGACGGTGATGCCACCCGGCAGAACGTCCTCGCCGCGCTCGGCGACAGCCTGGCCGACACCAAGAAGGTGTCGCACGACGATCGCGTGTTCGTCTTCTTCGCGGGCCACGGCGTCACGCGCAAGCTGCCGAACGGGAAGGCCCAGGGGTACATCGTCCCCGTCGACGCGGCCGCGCAGAACTACCAGAGCCAGGCGATCTCGATGACGAACTTCCAGGACGCGAGCGACGCGATCGCGGCAAAGCACGTCTTCTTCGTGATGGACGCCTGCTACAGCGGCCTCGCGCTCACCCGCGGCGGTGGCGGCGCGGCCAGCGGCGACCGGCGGCAATACCTGATGGAGATCACGCGGCGGTCGGCGCGCGAGGTGCTGACCGCGGGCGGCGGCGACGAACAGGTCGCGGACAACGGTCCGGGCGGTCATTCGATCTTCACCTGGACGCTGCTTCAGGGCCTGGAGGGGAAGGCCGACCTCGACGGCGACGGCGCCATCACCGCCACGGAGCTCGCCGCTTACGTGGGCCCGAGCGTCTCGTCGCTGTCGCGCCAGACGCCCGCCTTCGGGCACCTGGCCGGCAGCGAGGGCGGCGAGTTCGTGTTCCAGCTCAAGGCCGAGGATGAGTTCCTCAGCGAGGAATCGCACCAGCTCGACACCGAGGCGATCAAGCTGAACGCCCAGCTCGAACGTGTCCGCAAACAGATCGACGAGAAGCGGGCGCGGAACGAGCGACTGAAGACCGAGATCGCGGCGGCCACGGTGGCGCTCGCGAGCGGCGCAAAGACGGACGCCGGCGCGCCGGTCGTCCCGATCGCCGCGGCCACCGAGCCGGTCGATTCGGTGCGCGGCGAGGTCCAGCGCGGCATGAGCCTTTACCGCGAGAAGCGCTACGAAGAGGCGGCGAAGGCCTTCGAGCACGTGCTGGCGATGCGCCCGGGACACGTCATGGCCACGAACAACCTCGGCTTCACCTACTTCAAGCTGGGCCGCACCGAGGACGCGGTCACCTGGTATCGCAAGGCGATCGAGCTGGATCCGAAGCGAGCCATCGCCTACGCCAACCTCGGCGACGCGCTTGCGCAGCTCGGTCGCGCCGACGAGGCGAAGCAGGCCTACAAGACCTTCATGCAGATGTCTCCCAGGTCGGCCGCGGCGCCGTCGGTCGAGAAGAAGCTCGCAGCGATGCCGTAGCGGCCGGTTGGGCGAGACGCTACCTTACCCGCGAGAGGTGCGCCGATCGATCCCGACATGATCGTGATTGGCTCGGGCCCGAACGGGCTCGTCGCCGCCGCCATGCTCGCGCGGCGCGGCTTCCGCGTGCTGGTGCTGGAGGCGAATCCGCAGCGCGCGGGCGGCGCGCTGGGCAGTGAGGCGCTGACGCTGCCCGGCTTCGTTCACGACGTGGGCGGCGGCTTCTTTCCGTTCGGGGCGACCAGCCCGGCGTTCCGGGAGCTGGACCTCCCCGGCGCCGGCGTCGAGTGGAGGCACGCTCGCTACGAGAGCTGTCACCCGGCCGTCGACGGCACCTTCGCCTGCATCGCGCGCGGCGACGCGATCGACACGGCGCCGTTCGGCAGCGCGCGCGACGCGGACGTGTTCCGCGCCATCGCGCGATTTCACGCCGGCATCGAGCGCCATCTGCTCCCCGCGCTGCTCGGCCCGTTCCCGAGCGTCGGCGCGCTCGCGCGGGTGGGCGTCGGGGCCTTGCTGAAGATCGCGGGCATGTTCGTGCGCAGCACGCGCGGTCTCGCGGCGCGCCTGTTCGAGACGGAGGCCGCGCGCCGCGTGCTGCCGGGCCTCGGCCTGCACGTCGACGTCGGGCCGGACGACCGGTTCGGGGCCGGCCTCGCCTACATGCTGGCGGTCACCGCGACGACCGGCGGCTACGGTTTTCCCAGCGGCGGCGCGCAGAGCCTGACCGACGCGCTCGTCGCGCGCCTGGTGGAGCGGGGCGGCGAGCTCCGGCTCGGCGCGCGCGTCACGCGCGTCGTGGTTCGCGGCGGGCGCGCGTCGGCGGTCGTCCTCGAGGACGGGACGGAGGTCGGCGCGCGCCACGCGGTCGTCGCCGACACCTCGCCCGCGACGTTGCTGCTGTCGATGGTGGACGACCGCGAGGTGCCGGGCTGGGTGCGCGCCTTCATGCGCCGGTTTCCCCAGGGCTGGGGGACGTTCAAGGTCGACTGGGCGCTGTCGCAGCCGGTGCCCTGGACGGTCGAGGCCGCACGCGAGAGCGCCGTCGTGCACGCCGGCGAGAGCGTCGACGACCTCGCCCGCTTCACGCGCGAGGCGCGCGCCGGCCGGTTGCCCGAGCGGCCCTACCTGGTCATCGGGCAGCAGAGCCTCGCCGACCCGACGCGCGCGCCTGCCGGAAAGCACACCCTCTACTGCTACACGCACATTCCGTCGCGCGTCGACGGGGGCTGGTCGGCCGCGCGCGAGGGCTTCGCCGACCGGATCGAGGCGCGCATCGAGGAGCTGGCGCCGGGTTTTCGCGCGTCGATCCTCGGGCGGCACATCATGTCGCCGCCGGATCTCGAGGCCCGGAACGCGAACCTGATCGGCGGCGATCTGGGCGGCGGCTCGAACGCCTGGCACCGGCAGTTGCTGTTCCGGCCGCTGTTCCCTTACTTCCGCTACCGCATGCCGGTCGAGGGCCTCTACCTCTGTTCCAGCTACGCCCATCCGGGCGCGGGCGTTCACGGCATGTGCGGCGCGAACGCGGCGGCCATCGTCGCGCGCGATGCGGACGGCCGCCGTGCCCTCAGTGCGCGACCAGGCCGGCCATCCAGCTGACGTCGGCGGGCGGCGGCTGCTGCATGACCTGCGCGGACCAGTCCATGTCGGTGAGGCGCTGGAGGTTGCCGGTCGTCTTCTCGAAGTAGGACGACACGACGCCCGCGTACGCGCGCGGGCCGTTGCAGCCGTCGACGGTCACGTAGATGAGCCGCGGCAACCCGGTCGCCACGTGCAGCACCGCCGCGTCGAGCGGGTCGGTGTGGACGTCCGCGATCGTGGGGCTCGTCGTCTTCAGATCGTCCTGGTTCAGGAACAGCGTGACGTACCAGCCGGTCGGCACGAGCCGGGTCGTGCAGCCGGCCTGGACCGACATCTCGGAGACCGCCTGGTTGATGAAGGCGAGCTGCGCGGTGGTCAGGGGCAGCCCGGCGCGTTCGTTCTCGGCCATTCCCGCCAGCGTTCCGGCGATCGTCTCCACCTGCGAGAAGTAGTTGCCCAGCGACGTGGCCGTGGCGGCGGATGAGGCGGGCAGCTTCGCCGCGATCGACTGACCGAGGCGCGCCATCTTCACCAGCGCGTTCCAGGCGTCAGGATAGGGATCGACGTACGCCTCCGGGAAGTCGCAGAGCGGAATCGCCGTGTAGGACTGCTTGGCGTAGAGGAGCGTGTCGTGGCGCAGCTCCGCCCACGACGCGAGCTGCGTGTTCAGCATGCGCCGGGCCCAGGGCTCCGTCTGCATGACCGCCGGGAGCCCCACGGCGCTGGTCGGATCGCCGCCCGGGACCGACAGCCCGCGCAGCGCGCCGAGCCAGGCGCTGTAGAGGCTGCCGCCCCAGAAGTCGGCGCCGTGATCGTCGACCAGCCGGCGCGCGTCGTGGAGCGCGCCCGGATAGTTCGGATACTTCGCAAGCTCGGTCGCGAGCAGCGGCGCGGCGGCGTTGTTGCCCAGCGCGGCGAACGCGGCGTCCAGCGGGTTCGGCATCATCCGCTTCGGCTGGCCGATCACGCGATCGAAGACGACGTCGGAGAAGACCTCGCTGTCGATCACGAAGCGCTGGCCGAAGAACAGGAAGACCCGATCCAGTGGCACGCCCGCGCCGCCGGGCGGGACGTAAAGGATCTGGCTCGCGATGCGCTGGATGCCGAACCCGCCGTCGAGCAGCGCCTGCGCGATCGCGTCGTCGGAGAGGGCCGCCAGCTCGGCGGCCGTCTGGGTTTTGGTCACCTGGCGCAGACGCGGGAAGTCGGCGATGGTCATGTTGTCGGACTCGCCCACGAACGCGTGCAACACGCCGTCGACGTCCCGCCACCGATCGAGGCGCGCGTTGGCGTCGGTGAGCTCGGCGAGCAGCAGGGCGGCCAGGAACTGCCGGCGGAAGAAGTAGGGCGGGGCGTCGGGCGAGGCGAACGTGTCGTACTGGAGGAAGCGCAGGTCGGTCCGGCCGAGCCAGATCATCGCCCGGAAGTAGGGTTCCAGGATCGAGTTGTTCGCGTAGTGCCCGCGCGGCTTGAACTGCGAGAAGTCCACGTCCCGCGGCTGGCCGAACAGCGTGACGGTCTGGATGCCGAGCCCCTGCTTCGCCAGGTCGATCAGCTGCCCGATCTGGGTCGTGTCGCCGCCCGCCACGGGCGCCGCCGCCGTATCTCCGAGCAGCTGGCGCGCGACGGTCAGGTAGAGGTCGACGTCGGCGCGGACCTCGGCGCCGAGGTCGCCGCCCGTGCCCGACGCGAGGGCGGCGTGCATGTCGGCGAGGAGCTGCTTGAGCGTCGGCACCAGCGTCGCGTACTCGATTGCCACGAGCGCCGCATCGTACGACCGGTGCACGCCGTGAATGACCGAGTCGAGCGACACGTAGAGCGGCAGGTGGTCGGCGTAGATCGCCTTGTAGCCGTAGAAGAAGGTCGGAAACGTCTGGCGCGCGGAGATCACGAACCCGTCGCGTCCGATCGCCTGGCGTTCCGCGTCGCTGACGCCGAGGTGCGAGCCCGCGAGCAGATCGAGACCCTGCGCCTGGAGGGGATCGTAGGGCAGGCCGGTCCGGTATTTCGTCGTCCAGCGCGCCGCGAATCCGGCGGCGTTCGACGGCCGATCCGCGGCGATCGTCGCTCGCTCCGTCGACGCGGCCTGAAGCAGCGCGGCCGGCGGGGTGACGTTCACCGGCACGCCGCCCGGGCCCACCGCGCCGCCCGTGCCCGTGGCGCCGCCGCGCCCGCCGGTCCCGGCGGCGCCGCCCGTCCCGACGGTGCCAGCGTCACCACCCGTGCCGCCCGTGCCGCCCGCGCCGCCCGTGCCGATCGTCCCGCCCGTTCCAACCCCGTCCCCCTTTGACGGGCCCGCCCCCGCCGCGCCCGTCCCGTCGGGCTCGACGAAGCCGATGGGACGCGACACGCATGAGGCAGCCGCGACCGCCGAACCCACGACCAGCCATCCATAAGCGACGAGATGTCTCACCGAAACCCTCCTGAGCTTCCGAACGATCGCCCCGGATGATACCGCACCCGCGTGTAGACTCAGCGCGTGGATCTGTTCGACAGGGCGGGCACGCCGCGCAAGGGCGGCGGGGGCGCGTCCGCCGACCAGGAATCGACGCTGGAGGGGACCGTCGAACGCCTGGTCTACTCGGGGGGCGACGGCACGTTCACCGTCGCCCGCCTGAAGGTCGAACGCGACGGCGCGGTCGTGACGATCGTCGGCAGCCTGGTGGGAATTCCGGCGGGCGCTGTCCTGCGCGTTTCGGGACGCTACGAGACGACGGCGCGCTTCGGCGACCAGTTCCGCGTCAGCCGCTACACGGAGGTCGCGCCGCAGACGATCGACGGGCTGCGGCGCTATCTGGGCTCGGGCCTCATCAAGGGCATCGGGCCAGAGTTCGCCTCGCGCATCGTCGATCGCTTCGGGATCGAGACGCTGGAGATCCTCGACCGCGAGCCGGGACGCATCAGCGAGGTGCCGGGCATCGGGCCCTCGCGCGCCAAGGCGATCCGCACCGCCTGGACCGCGCAGCGCGAGGTGCGGAAGGTGATGGTGTTCCTGCAGGGCTACGGCGTTTCGCCGGCGTTCGCGGCGCGCATCTACAAACGCTACGGCGCGGCGGCGATCGCGCGCGTGCGCGAGAACCCGTACCGGCTGGCATTCGACGTCTGGGGCATCGGGTTCCTGTCGGCCGACAAGCTGGCGGCGGCTCTGGGCATCGCGCGCGATGCGCCGGCGCGCGCGGAGGCGGGCGTCCGGCACGTGCTCGACGAGGAGGGCGGCAACGGGCACGTGTTCGTGCCGCGGCCGCGCCTCGCGCAGAAGGCGGCGACGCTGCTCGACCTGCCCGAGGACGCGGTCGACGCAGCCATCGAACGGCTCGCGAAGGCGGGCGAAATCGCGCTGGACGCGTCCGTGGTCGAGGACGCGCGCGCGCCCGCCGTCTACGAGGGCGGCCTGTACCGGGCGGAGAGCGCGCTGGCGGCGGGACTGCGCCGGCTGCTCACCGCGCCCGCGCCCCGGCTGGAGATCGATCAGGCGCGCGCGCTCGCCTGGTACGAAAAGGAGGCGGGCATCGCGCTCGCGCGGCAGCAGGCCGAGGCCGTGACGACCGCGCTTACCGCGAAGGTCGCGGTGATCACCGGCGGTCCGGGCGTCGGCAAGACGACGATCGTGCGCGGCATCGTGTCGATCCTCGGAAAGAAGGGCGTGTCCGTCGCGCTCGCCGCGCCGACGGGGCGCGCCGCCAAGCGCCTCGCGGACGCGACGGGCGAGCCGGCGTCGACGCTGCACCGCCTGCTGGAATGGCGCCCCGCGGACGCGAGCTTCGCCCGCAACGCCGCCCACCCGCTGGAGGCGGACGTCGTGATCGTGGACGAGGCGTCAATGGTCGATGTGCGTCTGGGCGCCGACCTGGTGGGCGCGCTGCCGGCGTCGACGCGCCTGGTGCTGGTGGGCGACGTCGATCAGCTGCCGTCGGTCGGACCGGGGACCGTGCTCGCGGACGTCATCGCCAGCGGCGCGGTGCCGGTGGTCCGCCTCACCGAGATCTTCCGCCAGGCGGCGGCGAGCCTGATCGTCCTCAACGCGCACCGCATCCACGACGGCGACCTGCCCGATCTGGGCGGCGGCGCCGACCGTGATTTCTTTTTCCTGGAGGAGGACGATCCGGGGCGCGCCGCCCTGCTGATCCGCGATCTGGTGACGACCCGGCTGCCGCGGCGCTACCAGCTGGCGCCGCACGAGATCCAGGTGCTGTCGCCGATGCACCGGGGCGAGCTGGGCGCCGGCAACCTGAACCAGCTGCTGCAGGAGTCGCTGACCACCGGCGCCGCGGGCGTCGAACGCGGCGCGCGCAGCCTTCGCGTCGGCGACAAGGTCATGCAGGTACGCAACGACTACGACAAGGAAGTGTGGAACGGCGACAGCGGCGTCATCGAACGCATCGATACCGAGGCGGAGACGCTCTTGATCCGCTTCGACGATCGTTCGGTCGAGTACGGCCTCGACGAGCTCGACACGCTGACGCTCGCGTACGCGGCGACCGTGCACAAGTCGCAGGGTTCGGAGTACCCGGCGGTCGTCATCCCGGTTCACACGCAGCACTACGTCATGCTGCAGCGGAACCTCCTTTACACGGCGGTCACGCGCGGCAAGCGGCTGGTCGTGCTTGTCGGGTCGCGCAAGGCGCTCGGGATCGCCGTGCGCAACGCCGATGTCGCGGCGCGCTGCTCGGGCCTCGCGGCGCGCCTGGCCCGCGGTTAGCTCAAGCCCCTCCCCGGGCCCGCCGATCCTCACCTTCCAGGTGAGGTGCCTCGATGGGTAAGTCGCTGATCGGGTTCGGTCTCGGGACGCTGATGGCCTTCGCCGGGTGCGGGGGCGGCGGTGAGGGCGCCGGGGTGCCGCTTTTGTCCGGCTCGCTGGCCGGCCAGTGGAAGGGGCAAGCTTTCACGCCAATGTTCGGTGTCGAGGTCCTGTACATGGGCTCGAACCTGATCGCGATCGGCGACGGGCCGCTCAACTGCGGATCCGCGCAGCGGCCCGACCCGCCCAGCGGCACCAACGCGATCTTCGAGATCCCCACGGTGGACGTCGGAACCTACTCGTCCGTCTTCGTGGACCTGCTCCAGAACAAGGGCAGCTTCCACGGCGTCGGCTCGAACGGCGGCCTCGTCAACATCACGGCGGTCAGCACGACGTCGGTCGCCGGCGACATCTCGTGGAGCTACACCGACGGCGCGACAGGCGACGCCTACGGCCTGTCGGGCAGCTTCGAGGTGTCGCGCTGCCCGTAGTGAAACGCGGCTAGAGCCAGCCGCCGATGACGCTGCTGAAGCCGTAGCTGTGGTCGCCGTCGCCCGCAACCTTGAGGTTGTAGTAGGGCGAGAGGCCGACGAAGAGATGCGGCATGAGGTGGTACAGGAACGGCACGACGACGGTCACCCAGGTCGTCGCGGCCGAGGCGGACCCGACCTTGTCGTGCTCGTAGGTGATGCCGGCCTTCGGCCAGACACCGATGTTCGGGGTGACGTTCAGGTTGAAGCCGGCGCGCGCGCCGATGCCCACGCTCGACTGGTCGCCGCTCCTCGCGACATAGGAGGCCACGACGCCCGCCGAGACCGACGGGACGACGAAGTAGTCGACGGCCGGTTTCAGGACCAGTTGCCAGCCGGCGTGGTTCACCTTGTCGAAGCCGAAGAAGCCCTCGTTGGTGATCGCCAACTGGCCCTTATCGCCGAACCCCTGCCCGAGCGCATTGCTCGCGCCCGACGGATCCTGCGCGTGCGCGCGCGCCGGGACGACGAGCAGCGCGCAACCAACGGCGGAGGCCGCGACGGCCTTCGCCACCTTCGGGGACAAAAGGTGCCGCATCATTCGCAGACCGTATCCCGATCCCAGGAAGCGATCAAATAAGTACTGGTGGACTTACAGCCACCCACCGAGCACGAAATCCACGCCGTACACCTTGCCGCTGCCACCCGACAGCTGCAGCGTGAACGACGGGCCGAGGCCAACGAAGAGGTGCGGCACCAGGTGGTACAGAAACGGCGC
>Ga0070690_100002278_pt1 | contig 10288 bp, 8 predicted proteins | sample KBSS33HmetaG_FD_64671 | JGI IMG/M metagenome (GOLD analysis project Ga0070690, IMG submission 64671) | Switchgrass rhizosphere microbial communities from Kellogg Biological Station, Michigan, USA - KBS S3-3H metaG | ecosystem: Host-associated > Plants > Roots > Rhizosphere ...
GCCCGCGCAGCATCCCGGGCAGCCGCACGTCGGCGACGAACCGCGCCCGCCCGGTCACGAGATCTCGCGCCTCGACGCGCGCCATCGAGCGGCCGATCCAGCGCCGCTCCTCGGGGGCTTTGCACACCACGGCCTCGGGGATCGGACCGGTCAGCGGCTCGGCCGCGACCAACTCGGGGTAACTGATCGACCGGCCGTCGCGACGAGAGCGAACCACGCCGGCCGCCGTCTCGAGCCACGACGGATCGATGTCGAACCGACGGCTGGCGCATTGGACGAGCAGTGCACGGGCGTGCGCGGCGGCGAGCTGCAGGATCCGGCCCTCGACGGCGAGCGACATGCTGCCGTAGGTGCCGAGATCGAACGGCACGAGCCGGGTCTCGCCGAGCACTACCCGGACACGCTCGAACGGCACGTCGAGTTCGTCGGCCACGAGCTGCCCCATCGCGGTGCGGATCCCCTGGCCATACTCGATCTTTCCGGACATCGCCAGCACGGTCCCGTCGGGCTCGATCCGGATGCGATGCTCGAGGCTGCGCCCGTCGGGCGTGATGCCACTCGGTCCGTCGCTCACGATCGACCTCGCGGGGTGCTGCCGACCGGCTCGGCCTTGCCGTGCATTGCCAGCTCGGCAGCTCGCTTGACCGCTGCGATCGCGCGTAGATACACACCGCACCGGCAGAGATTGGCAGACAGCGCTTCGCGGATCTCGGAGTCGGTCGGTTGCGGCTGGCGCTTGAGAAGCGCCACTGCCGAGATCACCATCCCGCTGGTGCAGTATCCACACTGCATGGCGTCGAGCTCGACGAACGCCTCCTGCACCGGATGAAGGCGGTCGCCGTGGGCGACACCTTCGATCGTGCTGATCTTCTTGTCGACCGACTCGATAACGCCGATCAGGCACGACGCGACCACTTGGTCGTCCGCAAGCACGGAGCAAGCACCGCACCTGCCGTGGCCACAACCGAACCGCGTGCCGGTGAGCTGTAGCTCATCGCGCAACACGGTGAGCAGCGAGGTATTCCCGGGAACGTTCACCTCGTGAACGCGCCCGTTCACATTCAATTTGCACCGCATGATCCCCCGTCCTCAACCAACGTCTCATGCTTGTTTACTACATTGGATATTGATTGTCACGAGTCATTTTCCGCAAGACACCCTTGCGCGGCGCTCAAGAATGCCTCAACCTCGTGACGTGGACATTTTCACGCACATGGTAACGTTTGTGCGCATCGTCGAGACTGGCAGTCTCTCGGCGGCTGCTCGCGCGCTTCGGCTCTCCGTCCCAGGCGTGAGCCGTCAACTCAGCACGCTCGAACACGAACTCGGCGCCACGCTGGTCAAGCGCTCGACGAGGAGACTGCACATCACCGAGGCGGGACAGAGCTGGTACACGCAATCGGTGCGGATCCTGACCGACGTCGAGGCCGCGCGACTCGCGATCAATGGTGGCAGCGCAGTGCGCGGCCTGCTGACGATCAGCGCACCGATCTCTCTGGGTATGGCACACGTAGTGCCGCGCATTCCAGCCATCCTGTCACGTCACCACGGCTTGCATATCGACCTGCGGCTCGAGGACCACTTCGTCGATCCGATCACGGCCGGCGTCGATGTGGTGATCCGCGCCGGCGTCGCCCCTCCGGAGAGCGCTGCGCTGGTCGCACAGCCATTACTCAACTTTTATCGTGTGGTCGTCGCATCGCCGTCGTACCTTCGGATGCGCGGCGAGCCCCACAATGCCGCTGCGCTGACACAGCACGAGTGTCTCGTGCAACTTGGCGGAACGGGGCCATTATCGTCCTGGCACCTCGTGTGCAGGGGCAAGGAGGAGATCATCCAGGTCCGAGGCGCTCTCCGGATTAGCGCGCCGCTCGCGATTCGCGAAGCAGCGATTGCCGGGCTGGGAATCGCGTTTCTTCCCGAATGGTTGGTGGCGACCGACCTGACCGACAAACGCCTGCGTCGTTTACTGCCTTCCCACATCAGTCCGCAAATTGCCGCTTGGGCCCTGTACCGCACGGAACTGCGACGTTCGGCCCGCGTCGGCGCCTTCGTGGATGAGGTCCAGGCGCAGTGATTCACGTTGCCCAGGCCGCCTTCCTGTAGCAGGGCACGGGCACTGACGAGCCGACCTCGACACGTCTTTGAAGGCGCCACACCCTGCAAAAGTATTCAAGGGGCGTTTTTCGTAATTATCACGTGGTGATTGGTGGCGGCCAATCGCCTGATCGGTGGCGCGAGCCACGGCCTGCCCGGCCCGGAACGTTCCGGGCTTGCCGGCCGGCGTGCGAGTGCCGACGATCGCGGCCCCGTTCGTTCATCGGCGCGAAACACGTGCGTCACCTTGCGCGGGTGGCGCGAGGCCCTGTGCCGCGCCGGGCCGGGCGAGGCCACGCCCGAAAGGTGATACAATGCGAGGCGATGGCCGACCGACCAGATGCCGCTCGTGCGTTGTCCGTGCTCGTCGCTAGCCGCGCCCGCTCGGAGGGTAGGACCGACAGCCTACACCTAGGCGTGTGCTTCTACCGCGTGTCTTCACCGACGATCTTCCGCAAGACACGCGCCCACGGCCTCACCCTGATCGTGCCGACGCAAGGCAAGAAGGTCGCGAGGTTCGGCGACTACAAGCTCGCGTACGATCCCCACAACTACCTCGTGCTCACTGGCGAGGCGCAGTTCAACGCGAGCGTTCTCGAGGCGACCCCGGAGCGGCCGTATCTCGCCGTCAGCATCGACATTCCGCCCGAGGTGGTCGCCAAGACCCTGGTCGCGCTCGCCGACACCGATCCTGGCCTCGCCCCCGACAGCGACGCCGTCCCGGCGTTCGTGTCCAGGCTCGACGACATGGTCGCTGGGGCACTGGTCCGGATGCTCGCAGCGATAGACGATCCGCTCGAGCGCCAGGTCGTCGTCCCGCTGGTGATCCAGGAGATAGTGTTTCGCCTGCTTCGTTCTGACGCTGCCTCGGTCGTGCGCAGTGCGGTGGCGCGCGAGCGTAACGTGTCGGCGATCGAGAAGGCAATGCACTACATGCGCGTGAACGCTGCAAAGTCGCTGTCAGTCGAGGACGTCGCGCGCCACGTCGCGATGAGCTCGTCGCACTTTGCCCACCGTTTCCGGGTCGTCGCGCGCGTGAGTCCAATGCGTTACCTGAAGAAGGTCCGGCTCCACGACGCGCGCGCCATGCTGCTCGCCGGTGGCATCAGCGTCGCCGAGGCTGCCGCGCAGGTCGGCTACGAGAGCGCGTCGCACTTCACTCGCGACTTCAAGGCATACTTCGGCGCCGCGCCGGCGGAGTACGTGCGCGGCTTTCTGCGGATCGCAGGATCAGGCAAGTAAAGCGCGGTTTCGGGCATGGGCGTATCCGAGCAGGCTGACTAGATTGGCCCGGTACGTCCATGGAGGAGACATGCGCGCTGCAGTGATTACCGAATTCAACAAGCCGTGGGAAGTCAAGGAGCTCCCCGACCCGCGTCCCGGACCTGGCCAGGTCGTGATCCGCGTGAGGGCAACCGGCATCTGCGGGACCGACCTACACGTTCATCATGGGCTGTTTCCGCTGAAGCCGCCAATCGTCGCCGGCCATGAAGCGACCGGTGAGATCGTCGAGCTCGGCCAGGGCGTCACCGACCTCAAGTGCGGCGACCGGGTCGGCGTGTTCTGGAACCAGAAAGGCTGCGGGCGCTGCGCCGCCTGCCAGTCGGGTCTGCCAGGCGGATGCGCCAGCGCACAGACCTGGATGCACTGTGGAGGCGGCAACTCCGAGCTGATGATCGCGTGGGCCTCGGGTTGCGCGCTCATCCCCGACAACGTGTCGTTCGAGGCCGCGGCCCCGATCTTCTGTGCCGGATACACGACGATGAGCGGCCTGCGCAACGCGGATCCCAAGCCCGGCGAGCGCGTCGCGGTGCTCGGCGTCGGCGGCCTGGGCCACCTCGCGATCCAGTTTGCCAAAGCGCTCGGCCTCGAGACCGTGGCGCTCACCGGCCAGATCGAAAAGAAAAAGGAGATCGAGGCACTCGGCGCCGACATCGTCGTCGCGTCCGGAGACGATCCCGGAAAGGCGCTGAGCGGCGTCGGCGGCGCGAACATCATCCTATCGACCACGAACTCCGCGCGGCAGATCTCCGCGGCGTTCGCCGGCCTGCGGCCGGGCGGGCGGCTGATCAACATGGGCCTGCTCGACGGCGCCATCGCGATCGATCCGATGGCGCTGACCTTCGGCCAGCGCCAGCTTCGAGGCAGCAGCCAAGACGAGCGCAGCGATCTGTTCGAGGCGCTCCAGCTGGTCGCGGCCGGCAAGGTCACTCCCAAGGTGGAGACCTATCCGCTCGTGAAGATCAACGAGGCCCGCGAGCGACTCAAGGCGGGCAAGGTTCGGTTCCGCGGCGTGCTGCAGCACGCCGCTCAATAACTCATGATCACGAGCACTGTTTGTTCGCAACGCTGACGGGGAGATCGGCAGGTCCGACATCGAGTCGATGATCCCGAGGCGCGCCGGGCACTCCAACGAAAGCCCAGCGAATACCCACACTAGGAAGAAAGGACGGGAAGAATCAATGGGGATATCGCAAGTCCAGGTCGAAGTACCGAAGACCAGCGACAAGTTGCTGTGGGATATGATCTTCGGAATGTACTCCTACCCCGTGCTGTTGCTCGGGCACAAGCTGAAGTTGTTCGCCATGCTCGCGCACAAGCCGCGCACGGCCAGCGAGGTCGCGACCGCGCTGAAGATCCAGCAGCGGCCCGCCGACGCGATCCTCGCCGTGTGCACGTCGGTCGGGCTCCTCGAGCTGCGCGATGATCGCTACTCGCTGTCGCCGGTCGCGCAGGACTTCTTGGTCGAAGGCAAGCCGGCCTACTTCGGGCCGTACCTCGACCTCACGATCGCAAATTCGTCGGTGTACTCGCTCGAGTCGCTCGAGAAGGCGCTGTTCACCGATGCGCAACAAGTCTATGGCGGTGGTCGCGAGATGTTCACGGTCCACGACGAGCAGGCCGAGCTCGCCCGCGTGTTCACCCGCTCGATGCACGCGAGCAGCATGGGGCCCGGGCTGAGCTGGCCAGGCCTCCTCGATCTGTCGAAGACCCGGCAGATGCTCGATGTCGGCGGCGGCTCTGGTGCCCACAGCATCGGCGCCTGCCTGCGCTGGCCGAACCTGCGAGCCACGATCCTCGACACCCAGCCGGTGACCGAGGTCGCGAAGCAGTACATCGCGAGCTTCCAGGTCAGCGATCGGATCAACACGCTGGTCGCCGACATGTGGAACGACCCCTTCCCGCCGGCCGACCTCCACTTCTACGGCATGATCCACCACGACTGGCCGCCCCAAAAATCCTACGCCCTCACCGAGAAGAGCTTTAAGAGCCTCGACAGCGGCGGGCGCATCGTCATCCACGACATGCTGTACAGGGACGACAAGACCGGGCCGTTTGCCGCCGCAGCGTTCAGCCTGGTCATGGTGCTCTGGACCGAGGGCCAGCAGTACTCGTCCAAGGAATACTCGGCGATGCTGCGCGAGGCCGGCTTCGTCGATATCGAGACCAAGCAGGCATTCGGGCACTGGAGCATCGTGACCGGCCGAAAGCCGTAGTAGCCTGACTGAAGAGAATAGATTGCCAGGGCTTGAACCTCATGTTTGACACAGAGCTAACCAGAGCGTCCGCTCGGCGGACATCGGGCTCTCGCCTGTAGGCTCCTCGGGCAGTCTCCGCTCACCCGCTCTGTCGAGTAGCCAGGGGAAGTTGCTCTCCCTCAGCTCTCACAGAACCGGACTTATGGGTCTCACATCCGGCTCTTCGGGGCGCGCGGGGTCGGGGAACTCAATCCCTTACTCCGGCGTCGGCGTTTCCGCCCGCAGCTGTCCAAGTCGAGCGTGAGCTGTTCTTGGGCGACGACAAGCTAGCGAGCTAGCCAGGCTAGCTCGCCTTCGCTGAACGGCCGCATGCCTGGATAGGACTCGGGAAGTCCGCGCCAGTGGCCGCGGGCCGATCGAGGTAGGTACGCAGCCGATCGATCTCGGCCTCCCACAACGTCCGTCATGGGTCCCGAAAGTCGAACTTCACGAGGGCCTGCACGGGCAGCGTGAGCTTGCAGTCCTTCATGAGGAGCGGGAGCAGCACGCCGTAGACGTCCTTGGCCACGCTCGCATACGCCGCGAGTTGCTCGTCAGATGCCGTCCAGTGGTCATCCATATACGCGGACGACAGCACGACGATCGTGACGCGGCTCGATCGCAATCCCGCTCGATTTCCTCGGTGATGAACTGTCCCAGCTCCAAGGTCTGGAGCCGAAACACCTGCTCCGGCTCTCCAGGAACCCGGAGCGTCATGTGGGGACTATCTCGCGATTCGCTTACATCCTGCGGATAGACGACAGACCGGCGACGGTCACGACACGTTGGCGGTGATGCGGTTGACGTTGGCGGTGGTGCTGTTGTGCTGGCCTTCGGTGAGGTGACCGCAGGTCGCGTCAGGACCTCGTCCGGCTCGGGGGCGCTCGAGGCCTCGGGGCGGGCTTGACGGGCTCGGACACCGGCGACCCCGCCCCCTCGGATGCCGATGATGGCCGGACCGGCGATTCCGCGAAAGCGGGTGCGGCGGAGCAGGCCCCAAGGACGCGGTTCCCGGCCCCCTCGGATGCCAGTGATGACCAGCGCCCATGTGTCGGAGGCGACGCAACCAGATCGCCGTAGCCGCGTCCCGGGAGCATGCTGCCGAGCAGTAAACGCTCGAGGGCCGTGCCGAGACAAGCGGGTCCGAGCAGGAGGCATCGCGGCTACGCAGCGCCCGCACGGAATAGCCGACCCGCGTTCTGGGACCACGTCATGGGCGTCGCAGACGCAGCCGGTCGGTTCCTCGTCGAGAACGGCCGGTAAGATCTCACATATGAGGCAGCCATACAATAGCGGCTGGAGCACACCCACATCGTCCACACCACGCGAGTCTCGACATCGCCTCCAGTGTACGGTCACGCGGTGAAGTTGCAGTTGCCTTTTCAACCGCCGATCGACCCGATGCTGGCCAAGCTCTCGAGCGAGCTGCCGACCGAAGGCACCGGCTTTGTATACGAACCCAAGTGGGACGGGTTTCGCGCGCTGGTTTTCAAGAGCGGCGACGACGTCTACATCCAGAGCCGCGACTTGAAGCCGCTCGGCCGCTACTTCCCCGAGCTCGAGGCCCAGCTGCGTGCCGGCCTCCCCGATCGCTGCGTGCTCGACGGCGAGATCGTGATCGCCACCGCCGGCCGGCTCGACTTCGACGCGCTGCTCCTGCGGATCCACCCGGCGGCCTCGCGGATAAGCCTGCTCGCCGAGCAGTCGCCGTCGTCGTATGTCGCCTGGGACCTGCTCGCGCTGGGCGACGACGATCTGCGCGAGCGCCCGCAGGTCGAGCGCCGCGCCGCGCTCGAGCGTGCCCTCGCCGGCGTGAGGCCGCCGATCCATGTCACCCCCGCGACCCGCGACCGCGCCGTCGCCGCCGACTGGTTCGAGCGCTTCGAGGGGGCTGGCCTCGACGGCGTGATCGCCAAGCCCGAGGCCCTGGCCTACACCCCCGGCAAGCGCATGATGCTGAAGATCAAGCACCAGCGCACGGCCGACTGCGTCGTCGGCGGCTTCCGCTGGTACAAGGGCGGCAAGGGCACCCTCGTCGGATCCTTGCTCCTCGGGCTCTACGACGACACGGGCTTCCTGCACCACGTCGGCGTCACCTCGGCGTTCACGCAGCCCAAGCGCGCCGAGCTCGCCGCCAAGCTCGAGCCGCTGCGCGAGACCGCGCGCGAAAATCACCCCTGGGGCGACTGGGCCGAGTGGCAGGACAAGGAGACCGAGCAGCGCCGACCCGGCGCGACCAGCCGGTGGAACCGCGGCAAGGATCTGTCCTGGGAGCCGATCCGGATCGGCCTGGTGTGCGAGGTCTCGTTCGAGCACCTCCAGGGCACCCGGTTCCGCCACGCCGCGCACTTCAAGCGCTGGCGCCCCGACAAGCCGGCCAGCGAGTGCCGCTACGATCAGCTCGCGGAGACGCCCGCCTACGAGCTCCAGAAGATCTTCGGCGCTCCCTGAGCGGCACGCGCGCATCGTCGATCCGGCACGCACGTTGTGCTCCCGGCGCAGTCGCTTGCTCGTCCGCTTGCTCCGTCCGCGCAGCGTAGCGACCGGCACGCCCGCGAGGTGACTAGGCGATCAGTTGACCTTGCGCTCCATGTGCGCCCAGAACTTGTCGCGCAGGATCCGCCGCAAGATCTTGCCGCTCGGGTTGCGAGGAACGGCGTCGATGAACTCGTACCGCGGAGGGATCTTGAAGTCGGCGATCATGCCCTTCAGGGAGAGCATCAGCTCGCGCGGCGTTGCCTTCGCGCCGGGCCGCAGCACGACGAACGCGAGCGCCACTTCTCCCCACCGCTCGTCGGGGATACCGATGACGGCGGCCTCGGCGACCGCGGGGTGTTTGCACAAGGCGTTTTCGACTTCCGCCGGGAAGATGTTCTCCCCCGCGACGATGATGGTGTCCTTGATGCGATCCGAGATGAAGACATAACCATCGGGATCGAGATGACCAGCGTCGCCGGTGAGCAGCCAGCCATCGACCAGCGTTTCGCGGGTCGCCGCCGGAAGTCCCCAGTACTCCAGCATCAGCGCGGGGGAACGAAGGCAGATCTGGCCCACTTCCCCGGGCGGGAGGAGCTTCCCGCCGGCGTCGATCACCTTGACCTCGAAGCCGGGGCACGGCAGACCGGCGGCCCGCAGTTTCGGGCCCCCGATCACGTGATCGCGAGCCGGCAGGCAAACCGCGACGCCGCCGCTCTCGGTCAGGCCGTAGAACTGGGTCAGTTCGCACCCGAGGACTTCCATCGCCTGCAGCAACAAGCTCTCGGTGATCGGGGAGCCGGCGTACCCGAGCTTGCGAAGCGAGGCGAAGGGGTTCGGCTCGGCCCTCGGCTCGGACAGCATCATGTGGAGCATCGCCGGCACGACCACGGTCGTGGTGATGCCATGCTCCACGAGCAGCCGGACCGCGTCCTTGCTCCGGAACGTGCGCATCGCGACGTTGGTCACGCCGGCGGCGAGCCCCTGGATCGCCCACCAGATGCCGGCGACATGAAAGCCTGGAATCCCGATCAGGTTCACGTCGTCTGGCTTCCAGTCGATCCAGTCGGACCCATGCTCCCTGAGCTGGTCGCGGAGCATGAAGAAGCTGCGCTGCGCGAGCACGACGCCCTTGGGAAGGCCGGTCGTCCCGCTGGTATAGAGCTGCACGATCGGATCATCCGTGCCCGTCGCGGGGGCGAGATCATCGCCGGAGTGGCCTGCCTTCCACGCCTGCAGGGCGCTCCCCAGCGGGCCCGTACCGTCGAGGTCGATCACCGAGCCCAGGCGCGCCAGGCGTGGAAGTTCGGTTTGCTGCTCGCCGACGGTCGCGAGAAATTCGTGCTCCACGAACAATAACTCGGCGCCCGAGTCGCGCAAGATGTGGGCGACCTCCGCCGGCGCCAGGCGCCAGTTGATCGGCACGAGGACGGTCTCGCTCTTGGCACACGCGAACACCAGCTCGTAGTACCGCTCGGACTCCATGCCGAGATAGCCGATCCGCGCGCCTCGCCCGATGTTGCCGGCGCGGATGGCGCGCGCCAACCGATTGCTCTCCACATGGAGCTGGCGATACGTCATCTCGCGGCCATCGCACACGATGGCGACCCGCTCGGGCTGGTGCTCGGCGTGAAACGTTACTACCTCGGTGAGCGTGCGAAATACCGTTGAGGTCATGGCGCTATCCAATGTTTCATTGTGACCAGGTTACGACCAGAGATGATGCGCGGGCCAGTAGCTCTTTCCGGTGAACACCGGTCCGGGCAGGCGACACAGGCCCCGGCGAGACGGCGCCAGGGCGGAGAACCGCACGGGCGCACCGGCGTGGAGCTGCGCGGCCAGGATGCCAAGCCAACCCGCCATGTCGAGGGCCGCCGGGGCCAGCGGGACCCCCGATCGCGCCGGCCGGCGAACGGTGCAAGCGCCATCGGCGAAGGCGATCTCCCATCCTCCGCGCTGGGTGGGCTGGAGGGGCGCGGAGCCGAGCGTGCCGGAAGCCCACCGCGCGCAGGTCTCGTCGCTGCTGGTCTGTCCGGTGACGATGTCCACCAAGGCACTGGCATGCAGGCCACCGAACGTGCCACCGGTAATCTCGAGCCCGGCCGCGGTCACCAGGTCGATCCACGCCATCGCCCACGCGAGCGCCATCCCCGGCGGTGCCGGCGAAAGGCCGTTCCACAAGCCATCCAGCGGCGGCA
>Ga0070690_100002279_pt1 | contig 10288 bp, 7 predicted proteins | sample KBSS33HmetaG_FD_64671 | JGI IMG/M metagenome (GOLD analysis project Ga0070690, IMG submission 64671) | Switchgrass rhizosphere microbial communities from Kellogg Biological Station, Michigan, USA - KBS S3-3H metaG | ecosystem: Host-associated > Plants > Roots > Rhizosphere ...
ATGATGGTCACGGTCTCGTGCGGCTTGAGGTCGGCGACCGATTCCGGAATGGTGATGTTCTTGGTGTTCGGCAGGATTTCCACGTCCGACGAATGCAGCAACAGGAACACCACGAGCATGGTCAACATGTCGATGAACGGCACCAGCGCCATGTGGCTCTGGTGGTGACCGCGCTGGCGGTGCTTCTTGATGCGATACGGGGTCATTTCTTGCCCCCCGCCGCGGGTGCCGGGGCCGGGCCCGCGGCCGCCGCACCGACCAGCGGCGCGTCGCCCACGGAAATGTCCGGGAACAACTCGACCTTGGTGAACTGCGGCGCGTCGTCTTTTTCCCAGACGCGCACGTTGTCCATGGTCTGCACCAGCACGTCGTACGGAATGTCCTGCTCCAGCAGCACGCTCGCGGCCAGCGTGTCCGGGTACTTGCTCTTCACGAACTGCAGGAATTCGTTCAGGCCCTTGTAATCGTACTCGCCGTCCTTGAGCGGCAGGCGGCGCAGGCTGCCGGTCGCACGATCGCTGATGTCCAGCATGTCCTTGCGCACGATGATCTCCAGGTTCAGCCCTTGCGGCAGATCCGGCACCGAGGAGTTGGGTGCCGGCAGCGTCAGCTGGAGGATGTTCGTGTTCGAGAACACGGCGGTGAACAGCAGGAAGAACACGAGGATGACCATCATGTCGATCATCGGCACGATGTTCAGGTCGTTACGCCCGCGGTACTTCGCGTGGTTGCGCATTCCACGGGCGGCGAGTTTCGATGAAGCCATCTTCGGTTCCTCTGTCTGTTTTGCGTGGGCTTGTCAGCCTTGGCAATCAGGCAGGTCGCGGGGCCGGGGCGCGCGGCGCCATCGACGGCGTCGGTGACGGGGCGGTCGGCTCCGAGTATCTCTCGGTGATCGAGTTCAGGAACTTGACGACCGCGATCTCCAGGCTGTCGATCAGCGCGGTGGTCTTCGCCTCCAGGAACATGTGCGCGAGCAGCAGCGTGATGGCGACGAACAGACCGGAGGCGGTGTTGTTCATGGCCACCGAGATGGCGGCGGCGAGCAGCGCGGCCTTCTCGGCCGGGTTGGCCTGCGACACCGCACCGAACGCCTGGATCAGGCCGATGATGGTGCCCAACAGACCGACGAGCATGCCGATGTTGGCGAGCGAACTCAGGTAGTGAGTGCGTTTCTCCAGGCGCGGCACGATCTCGAGCAGCGACTCTTCCATCGCCTGCTGGATGTCGTCACGGCGGCGCGCGGTGGAAAGACGCGCGAGACCGTACTTCAGCACGGTGCCGATCTGCGCCTGCGAATTGTTCGCCAGCGTGATGGCCTGCTTGAAATTGCCGGCGCCGAGATGCGGCGCGACGTCGTCCCAGAGCGAACGGTTGCGCGCGGTCTCGACGGTCAGGTACAGCCAACGCTCGATGGCGATGGTGACACCGACGACGAAAATGAGAAGCAGCGGATACAGGAAGAATCCGCCGTCCTTGAAGAACTGGATGGCATGGGTTACGAAATTCACGGTCGACTCTCCTCAAAAACAGGCGTGCTGAAGGGCAAGCGCGCCAAGATTGCGTTACATAAGTGACAAAAACTGCGATTCATTTCTCAGGCTTGGGGGCCGGCGCCGCACTGTTAGGCTGCAACGCTTCGAAGTACCTGTTCTGTCTGCGAAAGACGTCACGATCGACCGGTTCCAGCACCTCGTCGAGGAGGCTGTTGACGGGGCGGCCGACCAGGTCGCCGAGTTCCGCACTGCGCCACGGCACGATGTACAGCACCTTGGGCAGCTCGCGGTTGCCGGTGATCTGCGTGGAATCGAGGTCGAGGCGATCCTTCGCGTTGCCCTTCTTCCCATCACCTGGGGCGGCAGGCTTGGCGCCGGGCTTGTTAGCCGCGGCCTGAGACCTGGGCGCCGCCGCCGCGGGCGCGGCGGCCGGCGCCGGCGACTGCGAGGGCGCCGAGGTGTTCACGCCCGGCTCCATGTCGTCGGGTTTCGCCGCGGGCTGCTGCGCCATGGCCGCGGCGGCCAGCAGCATCAGCGCGCTGAAAAGTAGTTTGTTCACGTCAGCCTCCTTTCGGCGCTGGAGGCGCCTCGGTTTCGGCAGCCGGTTCGCCCGCCGCCTTTTCATCGGGCGCGCCTTGCGGCGCGACAGGGCCTTTGCCGGGCACGCGGTTGCGGGCCTTGAGTTCGGCAATCCAGCCGTTCACGGGCTTCTCTTCTCCGGTGAGCGTCTTGTAGGTCTCGAATTCCGTCTGGGCAGTCAATGGATCATCGAGGAACAGGTCGAGCAGCACCGCGAGATTGCGATGCGCAGGCGCGTAGGACTTGTTCGCTTCGATGGCCTTTTCGTACGCGGCCTTCGCCTCTGGGAATTTGCCGGCCTGGCGCAGGGTCAGGCCGTATTCGTTCCATGTCGCGGCATCCCAGGAGGCGTGTTCGGTCGCTTTCTGCAGCGCGGCCTCGGCCTCGGTCAGCTGGTTGGCATTGCGGTACAGGATGCCCAGGTTCGCGTAGGGTCCCGGCAGGTCCGGATACGACTGCGTCAGCACCTGGAATTCGAGTATGGCCTGCGTCGGATCGCTGCGCATCAGTTGCAGGGCCCGACCGAAATCCGTGTTGGCACGGGCCGGCGCCTTCGGGATTGTTATCGAAGAACTGGCGGGACCCGCGGGCACGGGCGCGACCGGCGTCACCGCACCGGCCTGGGAATTTGGCACGGGCTTGGCCGTTGGATCCGCGGGCGTGGCCATGGGCGGCGGCGCGTCCTGCACGGGCGGCGGCGGTGGCGGCGGCGGCACGGCCGCGTCGAACGACGTGCCGATGAGCTCCGTCTTGCCGTAGCGGCCGGGCTTTAGCTCGGCGAGCGCGGCGTAACTCTTCTTCACCGATTCGTCGTACACGCCGCCGTGCGCGAGCCGCGTGTTCACCTCGTGCGTGGCGATGGCCTGTTCCTCGAACGGGAAGGCCTGCTCCTCGAGCAGCGAGTTGTACTCCTCCAGCTGGTCGGCGCCGATTTTCTTCGGCCGCTCGGACTTCATGATGTCCTGCCCCAGCTTGCGGTAGATCTCGGCGATCTCGAAGGTCGCGGCGGTGGTGACCTCGGCGACCTTGTAGTCCGTCGCGGTCTTGTAGGCGTCGAGCGCGGCCTGCATGGCTTTGCGCTTCTTCGCGAGGCTCTGCTTGAGCGGCAGCACCAGCGCGATGTTGCGGTACTCGTCGCGCACCGGCGCAGCCAGCGCGAGCTGCGACTTGGCGGCGAGGTACTGCGTGCGGTCGGTGCGCCCCGGACCCGCCGTACGATCGGCGGCAATGATCTCGCGCTGCCAGTAGCGCTGCTTGTCGACCTGCCCCGCGGTGCCGGCGATGTCGGCGAGCTTCTGGCGCGCCTCGATCGAATCGGCCACGGGCGTCGGATAGGCGACCACGAAGTGTTCGAGCATGCCCACGGCCTTGGGCGTGTTGCCGGCCTTGGTGTAAAGATCCGCGGCGGTGAGATTGGCCTCGCGCTGCACGTCCTTCGTTTCAGCCGGATTGAGCGCGATGCGCTCGAACTCCACCGCGGCCTGGCCGGACTGACCCGACTCGCTGTACGCGACCGCGAGTTTCTTGGTCACGTCCGAACCGAACTCGCTCTTCGGATTGATTGAGCGGAAGTGTTCGAGCACCTGGATGGCGCGCGGCCATTCCTTGAGGTTGATCAGCTGCGCGCCGGCGTCGTATTCGGCCTGCGAGGCGATCTTCGACGAGCCGGCGACCGTCGCGATGCGCAGGAAGTCCTCGACCGCGCCCGCGCCGTCGCCCGATTTCTGCTTCTGTTCGGCCTGTCGGTACACCGACGATGCGATGCGCTCGGTGAGATCGGGGCGCATCTTGTCGTTGGCCGGCAGCAGGTCGCGCGCCGCGATGTAGCCCTTTTCGGCTTCCGCGAAATTCAGCAGGTCGAAGTTCGACTGGCCGATGATCGTATATGCGATACGTCGCTTCGCCGGGTCGGCCGGCGGCTGGTGCGCCAGCACCAGGTTGGAGACTTCGATGGCGCGCTGCAGATCCTGCGTGGCGAAGATGTCTTCGGCGGCGCGCGTCAGCACGCCGGAGCTGTCCGGGTGTTCGGGGAAGCTGGTGCCGAACTTGATGCCGGCATCCACCGCCGCCTTGTGCGCCTCGGCCTTCTCGGCCGCCGGCAATGCCGCTTCGTACTTGGTATACGCGCCGAGGGCGGCATAGGCGGCCGCGGCGGAGCGCGCATTGCGCGGATACTGGTAGGCGGTGCGCGTGAACTCGGTCGACGCGGCCTGGTAGTCCTGCGACTCGTACAGAGTTTCCGCGAGCAGGTAGTTGGTGCCGAAGGACTCCGGATCGTCGGGGAAGGACTCGAGATACGTGCGATACCAGCGCGACGCCTCGCGGTACTGCTCCACCTTCTTGGTCTTCTGCGCCTCGGCGTGGAAGTAGGTGGCCACGTCCTTGAGGTTGGTCTTCAGTTCCTTGGCGATGTTCGGGTAGTCGGCCTTGTTGCGGCCGCTCCAGAACGGCGTGCCATAGTTGTACAGCGCCACGTATTCGCGCTTGCCTTCGAGCACCAGCTCGGTGAACCCGCCCTTGCGATACGCGTCGATGGCCTGCATCGACAGGCCCGGCGAGAACTCGCTGTTCGGCTCGCGCGTGGCGAAGGCGCGATATACCGCGGCGGCGTCCTGGAAGCGTTCCTTCTCGACATACAGGTCGCCGAGCCGCGAATAGATGATGGGCGCGTACGCCGGGTTGTTGTGCCCGGAGACGAACTTGTCGATGGCGCCGACCGAATCGTCGTCGTACGAGAACGTGACCGCCATGACGCGCAACGTGTCGTCGGCCAGCTCGCGCGAGGCGCGCGGCAGCTTGTCGACCGGAATCAGCTTGTGCGAAGTCTTCGTCAGCATGGTGCGATCGAGCACGCCGGCGAACGAAGGCAGGCTCTCGTCGTTCAGCCCCTGCTTGAACAACGACCAGCCGTGTTTGTAGAGGCTCTGCGTGAGGAAGCTCGACTTGTCGCCCTTCGTGACCACGTAGCCGTAGGCGTTCTGCGCCTCGCGATACTGCTTGCCGGAGAACAGCAGCTCGCCGCGGCGGAACTGCACCTCGTCCATCTGCGGCGAGTTCGGATACTTGCGCAGGATGATGTCGAGCTCGGCCAGCGCCTTCTCGGGCTGGCCGGTGGTTTCGTAGGCGCGCGCCAGCTGGTACAGCACCTGGTCATTGCGCGGATAGTCGGGATAACTCTTGAGCAGGCTGGTGTAGAGCTTGATGGCCTCGGCACCCTGCGCGTCGATCATCGACGCCTCGCCCGCCATGCGGTCGCCCTCGCCCGCTTCCATGTTGAGGTCGGCCAGGCGGCGCAGCGCTTCGGCGCGCAACTGTGGATCGGTCTTCTGCAGCTCGAGGAAGCGGCGGTAGTTCTCCATGGCCTTCTGGCTGCTGGCATCGACCTTCTGATCCGGCTGCACGACCACCGGGCGCGACGCGAGGTCGGCGATGGTCTTTTCCTTCTTCTTGGTGGCGGCGGAAGCGTCGAGCGCGGTGCCCGCGCCGACGATCGCCATGGCCACCGCGGCGGCGAGCAACGAATTGACGGTGCGCAGCCGGCTCATTTCGGCGCCTCGGGCGGAGGTGCGGACGTGTTGACGCCCGGATCCGGTGAGTCCGCGGGCGCGGGTGCGGGCGCGCCGTCTGCGGCAGGCGGCGCGGTCGCATCAGCCGGCGGCGCCTTTTCCGCGTCCTGGGCAGGCGGTGGCGCGGCGTTGTCCATGGGCGCGGTGTCACCCGGCGCGGCTTCTTCCTCTGGAACGTTTTCGAGGTCGCCCTGCGACTCGCGCGGCTTGGCCGCGGGCGCGGCCGTGGGCGGCGCCGCGGCGCGATCATAAATCGAGGCGAGCGCGAAGCGCGCCTGGATCTGGTACGTGCCGATGCGTTCCTTCTGCTGATCCAGTTCGTTTCGTGCCAGCTGTTCGAGCAGCGCGTTCTGCTGTTTGGCCACGTCCGCGAGGCGCACCTGCGCCGCGTCGAGGCGCGTGCGCAGCGCGGCGACACGCGCCGCGAAGTCGCCCGTGTTGTTAGGCATGGAGCTGCGCGCCTTCTGCACGCGCACCCAGCGGTTCTGCGCCTCGCGCAGTGCCTGGTCGAGATCCTTCAGCGTGCGCCGCTCGTTCCAGACGCGCGCCTTGAAGCTCTCGGCGAGCCGCCAGTACAACACGCCCTTGGCGAGGCGCGTCTTCTCGCGGATCACGTTGGTCTCGTCGTCGTTGGGTGCGGTCAGCAGCGCGGCTTCGAGCCGCTCGACGCGCGCCCACTGTTCGCGTTCCTCCGGCGTGCCGAGCGCCGCCACGTCCTGCCCGGCCTCGATCTGGTCGAGCCGGCCGCCGGCGAGCGCGCGATCGTTGCCGTATTGGTCGAGCCGGCCCGAGCCCAGCACCGCGTCCGCCTGCGGCACGCGCTCGGCATATGCGCGTGCGCGCGTGTCGAGCATGTCGTCGAAGGCGACGATGCTGTCCTGCCACCTGGCGAGCGTGCCGCCGAGGAAAGCGAGGTCGCGGTAATTCTTCAGGCCTTCCTGGAAATCGTGATCGGCGAGCAGTTTGTACAGGTAACGCGACTCGGGCGCATTCGGCACTTCCTTGAGCTGCCAGAACCAGCCGTAGTGATCGGTCTCGTCGCGCTTCAGCAGCTTGTCGAGCATCTTGCCTTCGTTGATCTCGGCGATCGACGCATCGAGACTCACCGTCTCGCTGTCGAAGGACTGGATGGCGAGCTCGTAGTTCTGCGCGGCCTGGGCGTTGGCGTTCAGCTTGGCGAAGGCATATGGCACCGCGAGGTAAGCCTCCTGCACGGCGGAGTCCAGCAGGTTGCGGTCGCGCAGTTCCATCCATGGCGTCAGCGCTTCCTGGAACTGGCCCTCGGCGGCATCTGCCCAGCCGACGCCGAGCAACGCCTTGTTGGAGAACGGGCCGTCGAGACGCACGCGTTCGAGCGGCGGCTTGGCGAGCTGCGGCTGGTTGCTCTGCAGGTAGGCGTAGCCCAGCGCGAGGTTGGCGCGGTCGCGCAGGCTGCGCAGCTCGCGGCGCGGGGTCTCCATCGTGCCGACCGTGGTGAGGAACGGATCGGCCTCGGTGATCAGGCCCTTGCGTACCAGCGCCACGCCGAGGTTGTACTGCGCGTAGGCCAGCCAGTCGGACTGATCATTGCGTGCCTTCCAGCCATTGAGCAGCGTGATGGCCTCGTCGAAGCGCTGCTGGCGCATCAGGATGTTGCTGAGCAGGTGCATGCGCTCGGCTTCCAGATCGGGAGACAGCCGCCCGTGCACTTCGTTGATGGCGCGTTCGGCACGGTCGAGATAACCGCGCGCGTACCAGACCTTGCCGAGATAGAACCAGGCGCGGTTGCGCACGCCCTCGGGCACCGACTGCGTCAGCAGTGTTTCGAAACGCTCGCCCGCCTCGTTGTGCAGGCCGAGCGATAGATAGAGGCCGCCCAGCAGCAGGTTGACCTCGGCGTCGTGGTGCGGCATGCGGCCCCAGTCCCGGTACGCCATCAGCCGCGTGATCGCCTCGAAATCCTTGCCCTGGTAGTAGTAGAAGAGCGCGTCGCCGAAATGCAGGTCGCGCACCACCGTCGGCGAGAGCTTGTCGACGTCGGGTTTTTCGGCAAACGCTGGGGAAAACGCCACGGCGGCGCCGATTCCGACTGCGATGCGCGCGAAAAAATTCACGGGGGTCGTTATTCCCAGTCCTTGATCGAGAACTCGGGCTGGCCCTTGCGCTGGCGGTCGGTGATCTTGAGCTCGAGGTACTTGGCGCCCACGCCCTTCTCGAACTTGAGATTCGCGCCGCGCTTGTAGTCACGTTCGTTCGGACCCTTGCCCTCGAAGAACGCCACCAGCTGGTGCTCGCCCACCTTGAGGTTGCCGAGATACACGCGATGCACGCCACCCTTGAGCAGCGCTTCGGCCTCGCGCGGCGTGTACAGGTAGTTGGCCACTTCCTTGTTGTCGATCTTGAGCGTCAGCGAATCGAGCGCGAAGAATTCGCCGATGTCCATCGACACGAACACGGCGACTTGCGTGTTTGCCGGGAACAGCAGCTCTTCCTCGAGCACGAACAGTTCCTTGTTCAGGTCCACCACGTCCTTCTTGAGATCCTGCACGGTCTCGTCGAGCGCGCGGGTGTCGGCCGGCGGCTCGCCGGGCGCGGGTTCTGCCGCAGGGGACGTGGCTTCGGTGCCCTGCGGCGTACCGACGATGGACGCGCCGGCGGGTGCCGGCGTCGCGGCGTCCGCGGGCGGCGCGGTGGCATCGGCCGCGGACGTGGCGGGCGCGGCCTGCGGGTCCTGGGCGAAGGCCGGCACCGCGCTTGCGGCGAGGGCGAGCCAGGCGACGGCGCGGACCAGTAGTTTGACCGCCATGGGCTTGGTGGGTGTCGGCATGTCGTTATTACTCGTTGAGGAAGGCGCGCAGTTCGCGCACGTATGTGGCCTCGTCACGGGCCCTGAATTCGCGGTGCGCGGCGCGCAGCACGCCCGAGCGGTCGACGACCACCAGCATCGGGACACGGTCCACGGCGTAGTCGCGCCCGGTGTTCGCGGGCGCGGAGATCAGCAGCGGGAACTGCACGTCCGAAGTGCGCGCGAATTTCTCGGCGCGCACGATGTCGTCGTCCAGGTTCACGCCGATGACCGTGAGTCCCGCGCTCGCGTAGGTCTTGGCGATGCGGTCGAGCGCCGCGAGCTGCTCGCGGCAGGTGTTGCAGCGGCCGCTCCAGAAACTGACCACGACAATCTCGCCCCGGTGCTCGGACACGCGCACGTTCTCGCCGTCGAGCCCGCGCGCCACCAGGTCGGGCGCCGGCTTGCCGACCAAAGCGTACTTCTCCGCGGCAGCGGCAGCGAACGCCAGCATCAGCAACAGGCAGCCCGACGCAAGCGCAGCAAAATGCGCGTGTGGTGCCACGTTTCGAACTAACAAACCAGCGCTCACGATTGTTTCAGCTTCAATGGGTTACCGGACAAGCGAAACCGGATTTCCACGTCCTTGGACGCGCGAAACCCTCGCATAGCCTACTTAACAATGTCAACGAAGCGCGCCGCCCTTTTAGACAAAGGATTTGACGCGAATTCACACCCCAAAAAGGAACGAGGGAGCGTCGGCAACATGCGACAGCTCCCTCGATGTCTTCGACTTGGCGCGCGTCAACTCAGACCGGGTTGCTCACCGTGCCATTACAGACCGGCGCGAGCAGCGTGACGGCGTCGCGTTGCGCCGTGCCGCCCAGACCGTTGCTCGGGAACAGCGTAGCGAAGTTGCCTTCCTCGCCGTGCAGAGCCATGTAGTTCAGGATCACGGATTCGACCAGCAGGTTGACCGCGTTGGCACCCTGGAATGCCGCCTGGTCGACGTCACCCGCGGCGCTCATGCGGCCGAGCTGCAGCTTGGTCGGATCGCGGAATGCCGGGCGGCGCGTCGGATTGTAGACCAGCACGAACGGAGCGGCGGTGGACTGGTTGTCGCTGGCCCAGTCGAGCTTGCCGCGACCGGCGACGGTGTTGTTGACCACCATGTTCGCCGACAGCGCGCCGTCGCTGAACACGTAGATCATGAGCGGTTTCTGCATACGCGCCGCGTATTCGAGGCAGGCGCCGATGCAGCGGCCCGCGCGGAAATTGCGCGTCTCGCCGGTGTCACGGCCCTGGCCATGATAGTCGTAGCCGCCCATGGTCACGGTGCCGGCACCCGCGTAGCCGTTGATGACCATCTTCATGATGGCCGCGGCCTTGCGGAACTCGCCGTCGCCGTTGTACTCGGCGGCCGTGAAGATCGGCGTCACGCCGCCGGGCTGGCTGGTCTGCGCGACGATGTGCGGATCGAGATCCGGGTTGAGCTGCGACGGTGAGCGGAAACGGTCCGCGAGGTAGGTGGACTTGAGATAGCCGCAACGAACCAGCTTCTTGACGTCGGCCTCGGCCTGCGCCGCGAGCTTGGTCTGCACCAGGTCGGTCTTGGCGTGCGACAGGCGCGTCATGGACTCGAGCACCGCGATGGCGTCGTCCTGGTTGGCGAACAGCGTGCCGAGCTCGCCCGTGTCGACGAGACCGGTGACGTCGCTGGCGCGGTCCACCTTGGTGGGACGCACCGCGGGGTTCACCATCATGACCGGCGCCATCGAGTTGCCGCCGGAGTCGGTGTTCTGCGAGCCGATGAGCGTCAGCAGCTCGCCGCGCGCGCCGACGCGGTTGATGCCGTACATCGGGTTGTGCGGGTTGTTGCCGGT
>Ga0070690_100002286_pt1 | contig 10276 bp, 6 predicted proteins | sample KBSS33HmetaG_FD_64671 | JGI IMG/M metagenome (GOLD analysis project Ga0070690, IMG submission 64671) | Switchgrass rhizosphere microbial communities from Kellogg Biological Station, Michigan, USA - KBS S3-3H metaG | ecosystem: Host-associated > Plants > Roots > Rhizosphere ...
GGCCCGATCACGACGATCCCGTCGCCGAGCGCGTCCGCCGCGGCGCCCACGACCACGCGGGCGAGGTCGTCACTGGCGGCGGCGTCGTGATACAGCGCGCCGTGCGGCTTGACGTACGCGACGTCGCGCGCGTGCCGCCCTGCGATCGCCGACAGCGCCGTGCATTGCTCGCCGACCGTCGCCGCGAGCGCGGCGGGCTCGATCGCCAGCCTGCGGCGGCCGAAGCCCGGGCGATCCGGATACGAGGGATGCGCGCCGATCGCGCAGCGCGAGGCAACACACCAGCGGATCACGCGGTCCATCGACGCGGCATCGCCGGCATGACCGCCGCATGCGATGTTCAGGATATCGAACAGCGCCCACAGCGCCTCGGGCTCGTCCGGATACTCACCCGCGTCGAGGTTCATCAGCGCCATGGCACATTGTAGAGCGGCCATGGGCAGTTCGCGAGGTGCGCGAGCAGGTTGGCCTGGCCCGCATGCTCGATCGCGAGGTCGTCTGGGCCGCCGAGCACCTCGTCGTCGATCGCGTTCGCGGCGCTGGTTTCGGTGGCGCTGGTGGCTGCGCTTGGCCTCCGCTGTGCTCAGAAATCCCACCACGAGGAACTCGGCACCGCGCGACATGTCACGACAACGTACGACGCCAGCGCAACGTTTCGCTCGAATCGCCATACGCAACTCGATCGCCGGGTCAACCTTTGTACAGAGGAATTGCGCCTCCGACGAGTGGCTCTACAAGTTGCGACAATTCACGACGTTGTTTTGCCGGTGCGACCGAGCCGGATGCCTTAGAACCAAAGCTGCAAAGGTTAACCACCGGAGATATAGATGAAGAACCTCTCGATCGCGTTCCTCGCCGCTGTTTCGCTCGTGTCCTTCGCCGGCTGCAAAGGCAAGAAGGGCGGCGACATGATGGCGAAGATGACTGAGTACAAGGAGCAGATGTGCAAGTGCACCGACAAGGCGTGCGCTGACAAGGTCGTCGCGGAGATGGCCAAGGCGCAGGAGGGTGACAAGGAGGCGAAGGCGCCAGATCCCGAGGAGGCGAAGAAGTACGCCCCGATCATGAAGGAGTACACCGACTGCATGATGAAGGCGATGGGCGCGGGTGGCATGGGCGGCGCTCCGGCGGGCGGTGGCGAAAAGCCGGCGGCTCCCGCGGGCGAAAAGCCGGCTGAGCAGCCGCCGGCTGCAGCGCCCCCCACGGGCGAGAAGGCGCCTGAGCCGCCGGCGGCTCCTCCGGCTCCTCCGGCGGGCGAAAAGCCGGCGGGCGCGAACTGATCGGTTCGTTGACCAAGCCAATCCAGTGAGCGCGCTCGGGCTCGTGCTTCGCACGGGCCCGACGCATTTTCGGCGGGGACGGTGTCTCTTTTGTCGCGTTGCCGGACAGCCGGATCGTTCCCGAGGCCTGATGGGACGTGCCTGTCTTGGCTCGTGTGGGGAGCGTGGGCCCCAAAGCGCGGTCTCCGGCGGCAAACGCCGGGAAATCGCGGCATCCGTGCAATGCAATCTGCGACGGGGACGGTGTCTCGTTCGTCGCGTTGCCGGACAACCGCATTACGTCGTTTCCGAGGCCTGATGGGCAAACGCTGGGAAATCGCGGCACCCGCGGGCGAGCGCGCGGCACGCCGTGCATGCTCGAGAGCGTGAAGCGAGCGCTCGTGCCCGTCGTGTCCGTCGTGCCTGTCGTGCCTGTCGTGCTGGCTGCGCTCGCCGGTTGTGCGCCCGCGCATGCAGATCGCGCGGCGAACGGCGCTGCGGATCGCGCGGCGAACGGCGAGGCGGTCCTGCGCAGGTACTGCGTGCACTGCCACAGCGGCCCCGCGGCGCGCGGCGACTTCGACTTCGTCGCAAACACGCAGAAGTTGATCGCGAAGGGCTTCGTGATCCCCGGAGACGCGGACCACTCGGTGATCGCCCTGCGCGTGGAAGCGGGCGAGATGCCGCCGCCGACCGTGAGGTCGCGCCCGAGCGCACGGGAGATCGCCGCGCTCCGGGCATGGATCGACGGGATGGCGGCCGCCGGGGCGACCCCGGCGTTCCGGCGCGACGACGAGGTGTCCGGCGCGCTCGCGGCGGATGAGGCCGCGCTGCCGGCCGAGGCGCGGCCGTTCGCCCGCTGGCTCACGCTGGTGCACCTCGCGAACGCCGGGGCCTCCGGCGCGGTGCTCGAGCGTTACCGCACCGCCATCGCCGAGCTCCTCGCGAGCCTCAGCTGGTCGGCCGCGCCGCCGGCCGTGGTCGCCGTCGACGCCGAGCGCACGATCTTCCGCATCGATCTGCGCGAGCTCGGCTGGTCTTTGGCGACGTGGGACGCGATCCGCGCGGGCTACCCGTACGGCGTCGCGCGCGGCCCGCGGATGCCCGAGGCCCTGCGCGCCGATTGGTTCGTCGCCACGGCGTCTCGCGCGCCGCTGTACTACACGATCCTCGGGCTGCCCGCGACGGAAGCCGAGCTCGGCCACCGGCTCGGCATCGATCTCGCGGCGGACGTGGCCGCGGATCGCGTCGCGCGCGCGGGCTTCAACAGCTCGGGCGTCTCGGTCAACAACCGGGTGATCGAGCGTCACGCCACGCGGAGCGGCGCGCTGTGGCGCAGCTACGACTTCCGGTCGAGCGTCGGGCGCGAGAACGTGTTCGCGCACCCGCTCGACTTCGTCCCCGCGGGCGGCGAGCTGATCTTCAATCTGCCCGATGGGCTCCAAGCGTACATGCTGGTCGACGCAGCCGGGCGGCGGATCGACAAGGCGGTCACGACGATCGTCAGCGATCCGCGGCGGCCGGACCGCGCGGTGGCGACCGCGGTGTCGTGCATGGGGTGTCACGCGAGCGGGATCATCGATCGCGCGGATCAGCTCCGCGAGGCCACGCGCGAGCTCGCCGGCGCCGAGCGCGACCGGATCGCCCGGCTGCACCCACCGGCCCGAGAGCTCACCGCGCTGTATGCGCAGGATCGCGACCGGTTCCTGACCGCGCTCGCGGCGATCGCGTCGGCCCCCAAAGCCGGCGCCGAGCTCGCCGACGAGCCGATCACCCTCTTGGTCGCGCGCTACGAGGCCGAGGTAGGCCTTCGGCTCGCGGCGGCCGAGCTGGGCCTTTCGTCGAGCGAGCTGGTCGCGCGGCTGCCGCGTTCGCCGCCGGTGCGGCAGATCCTCGGCGCGCTCACCACGGGCGGCACGGTCCCGCGCGACAGCTGGGAGGCCGCGTTTCCCCGCATCGTGACCGAGCTCGGGATCGGCGTACCGGTACCGCCGCCAGCGACGGCGGCCCATGGCGTGGCTTCGGCCCCGCCGCCGGTGTGGATCGACCGCGATCGCCACGCTTGGGTCCTCGTCGAGGCCGCCGCCGACCAGCCAACCGCGACCGCCTGCTGTCGCGCCCGGTCGCTGGCCTTGCCGCGGCCGGACGAGCTGGCCTGTGCCGTGGCGCAGGGCCTGGCCGCCGGGCTCGCGATCGCGATGCCGATGTGGACGGACGGCGTCTCGCTCGATGTCTCGAACCAGCGCTACGCGATGACCGTCGATCCGATCGCCGGCACGCCGCGCCGCGCCGACGTCGCCGATCGCCATGCCGTGGTGTGCGTCCAGCGCTGATCGTTTCCGCGGTTTGCCACGGCATCACCGGGCGGCGCGGTTCACGCTCGCGGCATGTCGAGATCCGTCCGGTGCGCCGTCCTCCTCGTGTCGCTCGCCGCCACCGCGCGGGGCGCACCGCCGCCGCCAGCACCGCTGCCGCGCCTCCTGGTGCTCCCGCTGCCGCCGGCCGCCGGGCTGTCCGCCAGCGTGGCCCGTACGTTCGATGCCAGGCTCCTGGTCGCGCTCGATGACAGCAAGCGTGTGGTCACGGTCACGCCGTCTACCGAGCCCGACTGCACGGAGGCTCGCTGCCTCGCCGAGCTCGGGGCCTCGGCCGGCGCGGCGCTCGTGCTCTCGATGTCGGTGGTTCGCGAGGACGACGGCGTGACGCTGTTCGGGACCGTGATCGACGTCGCCACCAAGGCCCCCGTGCGCCGGGTCGAGCTCGACCGGGTCACGGAAGGTGCGCTCGCCAGGCAGGCACCGGCCGCGCTGGTCCCCCAGATCGTCGGGGCGCCGTCCGGCCCGCCGGTGCTCGGGATCGCGCTGGTCGGCCCAAGTGCCGCGGACGCCGGGGGTGCCGGGGGTAATGAGGGCGTCGCGCGCACGGCCGCGCTCGCGATGACCGATCGGCTCACCGCGCTCGGGGCGTTCAAGGTCCTGCCGCTCGATGGCACCGATCGCGCGGCGCTCACGCATCGCGCCGAGCTGGCGATCAGCGAGCTCGCGATCGACCGCCGCCGCCACGTCCTGTGCACGTGGCTCGAGGGCACGCTGGTCGGGACGTTCGCGATCACCGATCTGGCGACCGGGCGCGTCGTGTTCACCAGGACCGTGACCGCCACGGCCAAGCGCCGCGCGGTGTTCTCGAGCCGGGCGGAGGTCACGGATCTGCTCGTCGAACAGGCGGTCGGCGACTGGATGGCGGCGTTCCGCGAGGCGCGCCGGGCCAAGCCGCCGACCGGGCCCCAGGCCCCAGGCCCCAGAGCTTGGCCGGATCTCGGACGGCGTTGAATGACCACTTCAGAATCTACGAGTTCCGACACGTTACCTCACGGGCGTCGCATTCGACGCGGAATGAGCCGCTCGGCGTTCATGGTGGTGGCATGGAGCCGCCGCAGGCGAGGCATACGAGGGAATCATCGCGGAGCACTCGATAGCGCTCGGGGATGCGTCCGCAGTGCAGACACGTGCGCTCGAGCACGAGAAAACGCAGCGGGTCCACGACAGGGACCTTCGGGCCCAGATTGGCCAGGGCCGCCTCCGAGGCACGGATGCGGAATACCGTCCTCCCGTCGGCGTCGTCGAACCGCACGTATCGTGCACCGAGGCGCGACTCGTTCCACGCCGGCATGCCGTCGCGGGTCGCCGGGGCGGCGAGGTGGATCTGGCGGATCACGTGGCCGGTCCTGGGGAGCCCGGTCCCACCGAGGAGAAAGCTGATGATGCCGGGCGCGAGCGACAGCTGGTAATGGTCCGAGCGGCCGGAGATGATGTAGGGGACGATGAACGAGCTCGGCGTGATCTCCGCAGCACAGTCCCTGTGGACCATGAACCACAGCATCTGCGATCCGCGAGCGTCGAGTGGAAAACGCTCGCCGCGCAACGCGGAGCGCACCGCCTCGTAACACGCGGCAGGCAGCGTGATCCACGCCCCTCCGGTCCACGTCACACACCGACATGTGGACCAGGCGCTGTCCTCCAATTCGTGGCTACCGGTCGCGTGCTGACATGAAGTGTCGAACGCCGACATCTTCAAGTGAGGGAGCCGCGGGATTGGCTCCTCGGAGAACACCGGTGCCCATCCCTGCGAGGCGACGTCCCGATCCCACAGCACGAGCGCTTCGGGGGGCCAGCGCTCCCCGAGCTCGGCAAATGTCAGCTGGCCTGGTGCAGTCATTTGCCGATGATTGTGCCCGCGCGCCCAGCGCTGCGCCACGTGCGGCTGGGTGGGTCCAGGTGGTCCCGATCGACGCGCAGTGCGCGAAGTGCGCTGTCTCTGCGTGGAAGCGGTCGTGCACGGATGTCTCGTCGGCGCGCGGAGGATGCAGGCGACGCGCCGGTCTCCGGGGGCGCGTGTCGTGGCCTCCTACTTGCTTCTCTCCAAGCCAGCAAGGAGATACCAGCATGTCACTCAAAGAATATCCTCCGGGCTCCGCGTTTCCCGGTGTCATCGGGCGGACGTTCGCCGAGTCGGAGCCGGCGTGGCCCAGGCCGCTGCGCGCGAAGGCGGGCGCGCCCAACGTGCTCTACATCGTGCTCGACGACGTCGGGTTCGGGCAGCTCGGCTGCTACGGATCGCCGATCGAGACGCCCAACCTCGATCGGCTCGCCGAGGGCGGGCTGCGCTATGCCAACATGCACACGACCGCGCTGTGCTCGCCGAGCCGGTCGTGCATACTGACCGGTCGCAACCACCACTCGAACGCGATGTCGTGCATCACCGAGGGCGCGACCGGCTTCCCGGGCGCGAACGGCCTCATCCCGTTCGAGAACGGCTTTTTATCGGAGATCCTGCAAGCGCACGGCTACAACACCTTCGCGATCGGCAAGTGGCACCTCACGCCGACCGAGCAGTGCACCGCCGCGGGACCCTACGAGCGCTGGCCGCTTGGCCGCAGCTTCGAACGCTACTACGGGTTCATGGGCGGCGACACCCACCAGTACTATCCGGACCTCGTCTACGACAACCACCAGGTCGCCGCGCCCAGGACGCCCGAGCAGGGCTACCATCTGACCGAGGACCTGGTCGATCGCGCGATCGAGTTCATCGCGGATGCCAAGCAGGTCGCGCCCGACAAGCCGTTCTTCATGTACTTCTGTACCGGCGCGGGCCACGCGCCCCACCAGGCGCCCAAGGAGTGGATCGACAAGTACAAGGGCGAGTTCGACGACGGCTGGGACGCTTATCGCGACAAGGTGTTCGCGCAGCAGAAAAAGCTCGGCCTGGTGCCGCCGAATACCCGACTGTCCGCGCGCGACCCCGACGTGAGGCCGTGGGACGCGTGCTCACCCGACGAGAAGCGGCTGTACGCGCGCATGATGGAGGTGTTCGCCGGGTTCCTCGCGCACACCGATCATCACATCGGCAGGTTGCTCGACTACCTCGCGGCCTCCGGTCAGCTCGACAACACGCTGATCATGGTGATCAGCGACAACGGCGCGAGCGCCGAGGGCGGTCCACACGGCTCGATCAACGAAAACCTATTCTTCAACAACGTGCCCGAGACCCTGGCGGACAACCTCAAGGCGTTCGACGACCTCGGCGGGCCGAAGTACTTCAACCACTATCCGTGGGGCTGGGCGTGGGCCGGCAACACGCCGTTCCGGCGGTGGAAGCGCGAGACCTACCGCGGCGGCGCGAGCGATCCATTCATCGTGCACTGGCCGGCGGGCATCAAGGCGTGCGGCGAGGTCAGGCTGCAGTACGCGCACCTCATCGACATGGTTCCAACCGTGCTGGACGCGCTCGGCATCGCGGCGCCCACCCAGATCCGCGGCGTGCCCCAGTCACCGATCGAGGGCGTGTCATTCGCACACACGTTCGATGACGTCAAGGCCGGGTCGCGCCACCATACCCAGTACTTCGAGATGATGGGCCATCGCGCCATCTACCACGACGGCTGGCGCGCGGTGTGTCCGGTCCCCGGACCATCATTCACCGAGGCCGGCATGGGGTTTGGCGAGATGGTGATCGACGAGGCCAAGCTGCGCGAGCTCGACGCCGAGGGCTGGGAGCTGTACCACGTCGACGAGGACTTCTCGGAGACCAAGAACCTCGCCGCGCACAACCGGCCCCAGCTGATCGAGCTGATCGCGACGTGGTACGCCGAGGCCGGCAAGCACAAGGTGCTGCCGATCGACAGCCGCGGCACCGCGCGGCTCGCCGAGGAGCGCCCGCAGATCGCCAAGGAGCGCCAGCGCTACGTCTACTACCCGGGGACGTCGTCGGTCTCGAACTCCTCGGCGCCGCAGGTGCTCAACCGTCCGCACAGCATCACCGCGAAGGTCGACATCAAGGACGGCGCGGCGGGCGTGCTGGTCGCGCAGGGCAGCTCGTCGGGCGGCTACGCGCTGTACGTCAAGGACAGCAAGCTCCACTACGCCTACAACTATCTCGGGGTGCAAGAGTTTCACGTGGCGACCACGGCCACGATTCCGCGCGGCCACCACGAGCTCAGGTTCGAGTTCGAGCCGACGGCCAAGCCCGACCTCGCGCACGGCAAGGGCGCGCCGGGCAGGGCTCAGCTGTACATCGACGGCAAGCTCGCCGCCGAGGGCGAACTGCCGGTCACGATCCCGCTGAGCATCGGGATCACCGAGGGCCTGACCTGCGGCCGCGACGATGGCTCCGTCGTCACGACCGACTACGAGGCGCCGTTCTCATTCACCGGCAAGCTCGCCGAGGTCACGTACGACGTGTCGGGCAAGCTGATCAAGGATCCCGAGCTCGAGCTCCGCCGGCTCATGGCGCAACAATAGGTTCGCCCGACGACATGGTCGCGACGAACGCGCCACCGGCTATTTATTGAGCAAAGCCGATCTTGTTCGGCGTCCGGCCGGAGCTCAGACGGCGTTGAATGACCTCGAAACTACTGCAGAACCTACGGGTTCCGACACGTTACGTGTTTCCACGCGTGTCCAGGCGTTTCACGGCCCGCGGCCGACTCGCCGAGCAGCGCCTGCTGGACTATCGTCGGCGCGGGCGAGCAACAACACGCTGTTCATCGCGAGCAACGGCGGCCCCAACAACTTCGACGCGATCGCCCCGTGGGCGGATGATGTGCGTTCCGCAGCTGCCATCGGGTTGCAGGTAGGCGTAACACTGATCTGCCAGCTCGTGGACCCGCGAGAACGGCGTCACCCACGCATCCTATCGCGGATACCGGTCGAGGCCACCGGCTCGGGGTGTTTTGGGGGATCGCATCGCGCCCCGACAACGTGTCGATGATGCTGCCGGGCTGTTTCCTGTTCGCCACGCATGGCCCATACGGTTGCTTCCTCGATCGCGGGACGAGCTTCGCGACGCGGCGAGAACGTCGTCCGCTGAACCGGGAGGAAACGACAACATGTGTGAGCCTCGAAGCGTTGTGCGCCAGAGAACCATCGCAGCGGCGTTGACGATCACCGCCGGCATGCTGGCAAACCCGGGCTGCACCGGGGACCAGGGGCCGCAGGGTGATCCCGGTGCGGCGGGCCCGGCCAGACCAACGGCATGATCATGGGCAACAAGCCGTTCACGATGTTCTCGGCGTCGTGTCGAGTGGCACGCCGTTCCTGCAGATCGGCAGCGATCAGGGCCTGCTCGCGCAGCCGGCGCGCCTGGCGACCCTCTCGCTCGCGCCGGCCGAGCGGGCCGATCTCCTGGTCGACTTCGGCGCGCTCGGCGGCCAGTCGGTCCTCCTCATGAGCCAGTCGTTCCAGCTGATGCGGTTCCGCGTGGCGCCGGGACCGGCGGTGACCGGCTGGCAGCCACCGGCCGTGCTGCGGGACGTCCCGCGCACGCCGCGCGCGTCTGCCGTGAAGACGCGCACGCTCGGCCTCGACGAATATCAGGACGCCACGCACGGCATGTTGATGCTGCTCGGCGGCGCGCGCTGGCACGAGCCGGTCACGGAGAAGCCGCTGCTCGACGCAACCGAGATCTGGGAGCTCGTCAACTATACCGGCGATACCCACCCGATCCATTTGCACCTGGTTCGCTTCCAGATCCTCGAGCGGCAGCGCTTCGACATCGACGCCTATCGGTATCAACAGAAGATGGAATTCGTGGGGCCAGCACTTCCGCCCGAGCCCAACGAGCTGGGTTGGAAGGATACAGTGCAGGCGCACCCCGAATCGATCACCCGCATCATCGTCCGATTCGAGGGCTACGCCGGCCGCTACGTCTGGCATTGCCACGTCCTCGAGCATGCGGCCAACGAGATGATGCGACCGTTCGAGGTCGTGCGGCCACCCGCGGGGCCACGCAAGCCTCGCTGACGCGCCTCCCTGGGGACCTCGCGGCTGCCACGCGAGAGGTTCCTCCTCGGACTCAACGCGCAGCGCAGCGGCTGGGTCACGACGCGAGGTAGATTGCACGGCCGGGTAGTCAAGCGCCGGGGACGGCTGGGGACGCTTCCAACTAACGAAACTATCGAGCTGGTAAGTGAGCGAATTTTGGTGGGTGGCTGGGGCCTGACACCTAGTTTCAATAGTTCCAGGCCCTCTAGTTTCAATAGTTGGAAGCGTCCCCATGCTTTCTGATCACCGCGTGGGACGACAACGCGCCGCGCAGCGACGCGGGCTGGATTCGGCGCGAGATAAATTGCACGGCCGGGAGGTCAAGCGCCGGTCGGTCGTGGAGATGGCACTGCAGGTCACTCGCAATACGGCGGTCAACGGACAAGCGACGGGCCCAGACCCGCGACGCAAGCAAGCGTGTGCGCGTCTCCCGAGCGGCCGCTTCGAGCACCGCGGATGGATTTTCGTAGCAGCGACGAGCCCAGAGTCGCGGCGTCAGCAAGTGTGTGTGCTTTCTCAGGAGCGGGCGCATCGGGCAGGTCCTCTGCGACACGCGTGGAGATTTAGAGCTTGAGCTTGAGGCGGAGCCCGGCGACGAGGGCATCGGCGCCGTCCCCGCCGGGGTGGCGAAACCACTGGAAGTCGGGCGAAAGGCTGATGAAGTTGGTGAGGCGCAGCTTGTAGAACGCCTCGAGGAAC
>Ga0070690_100002287_pt1 | contig 10274 bp, 4 predicted proteins | sample KBSS33HmetaG_FD_64671 | JGI IMG/M metagenome (GOLD analysis project Ga0070690, IMG submission 64671) | Switchgrass rhizosphere microbial communities from Kellogg Biological Station, Michigan, USA - KBS S3-3H metaG | ecosystem: Host-associated > Plants > Roots > Rhizosphere ...
GACAGCACGGTCGAGCCGGTCGCGCGCAGCCAGAGGAGGCGGTGGCCGGTCAGGCGGCGCAGGAAGCGGAAGATGCTGATGTCGAGCAGCTGCCCGACCACGTACGCGGTCAGCGACGCGACGTAGAGGCGCGCCGACGTCCCGAACGCAGCCTGGAACACCGGATCCGGGATCGGCGACTGGGGGCTGGGCGGCAAGTGAAGGGCGAGGGTGATCACCGCCCAGACGAAGATCGCCGCGCCCAGGCCGACGAAGGTCAGCCTTCGCGCGCCCGTCGTTCCGTAGAACTCGTTGACGACGTCGGTGAGCACGAACGTCAGCGGGAACGGGATGATGCCGGCCGATAGGTTGTGGCCGGCGAGCACCCAGAACTTGCCGCCGATGAAATCGCCGGTGACCAGCGCAGCCACGAACAGCGCCGTCAGCCAGATGAAAACCCTCTGCTTGCGGTCCAACCCTGTCGAGTTACCCCGGCTCGCTGCGAGCTGTCAAATCTGATCTTTTCCGGTCGCGGTCGGGTGTTAGCATTCGGCCTTGCGCTGGATTCTCGCGGCCCTGGCCGCCCTTGCGTTGGTGGCGGGCGTTCTGTGGTGGCAGGCGCCCAGGCTCGCCCGCCTCCTGCCGTCCGGCAGGATCGAGCTCGCGCGTCGAGAAGTGCCGGGCGCCGCCTTCCAGTTCCCCGTCGGTAAGGTGAGAGAGCAGAAGCTCGACTACGAAGAAGGCAGGTTGGGTATCGAGGTCGGCAAGGACTCGATCGTGCAGATCCAGTGGGACACCGGCGAAATGCTGAGCCGCGAGGAGTTCGAGACCGTGATGATCAAGCCCTTGCGAGATTCGTCGGGCATGTCGGTCGTCGAGCATACCGAGGTGCGCGTCGGGGGAGGTGCCGGTCACCGCTGGCTGCTGGGCGACAAGACCGTCGAGATGACCTTCAGCGTCTGGTCTTGCGGAAAGCGGTTCTTCACGTTGACCCATGCTTCGGGCAAGAACCCCGCCGCGCTCGAGCGGCGCATTCTCGACAGCTTCGAGTGCAAGCCGGATCCGGCCCGCGACGGGCAGGAACGCATGATTGGCGTCGAGGTCGACGTGGGACGCGATTTCGGAGTAACGGAAGAGAATCCGCTCACAGTGATGTCATTGGATTCCGAGGGTCTGGTCGTCGCGCTCGTTACGAGCAAGGAGTCGCCCGAAGATCCGAAGTTCGACGATCTCGTGCCCCGGGTTCTGAACGGCGTCGTGACCACCTCGGGCCTCAGCGGGGCGTCATTCCAGGTGACGACGCTCCGGCGCAACGGCCAGACCCGCAAGGTGTGGCGCGGCGCGGGCGAGTTGGACGGCATGGGCAGGCGGCTGTTGGCCACGTCCCTCCGCTGCGGCACCGAGATGTATATGACCCTCTACAATGGCCCCGACGCGAAGCCCGAGGCGGGCGCGATCGATCTCTTGTTCCGCCCCCGGTGTTCCAAGAGCCCCAAGCGTCCTCCGCCGTTCGCCGAGGTGGCGCGCAAGGCCTGCGCGCGCGGCGACAAGCGCGGCTGCGAATAGCCACCGGAGATTGGATCGATGCCCGCCCCGAACCGTGTGACTTTTACCGTCGCCGACGCCGACGTGGGGCGGCGCCTGGATCAGGTGCTCGCGGCGCGGGTCGAGGGGCTGTCGCGGCGCCAGGCGCGCGTGCTGCTGGACATCGGCGGGGTGTTCGTCGACGGGCGGCGGATCAAGGTCGCCAGCCGCCCCATGCACGCGGGCGAGGAGGTGGTCGCGGTCATGGGCGGAGCGCTCGAGCGCGCGACGAAGAAGACGGGGCGGGCGGCGCGCGGCGCGGACGAGAGCCGGCTGCCGGCGTTCGCGGTGGTGTTCGAGGACGAGGACCTCGTCGTCGTCGAGAAGCCCTCCGGCTTGCTGACCGCGCCGACGCCCGAGAGCGACCGCAACAACCTGGCCGATCTGCTCAAGCGGCGTCCGGGCGGCGCGCCGGTTTTCGTCGTTCACCGCATCGATCTCGAGACCAGCGGCCTGGTGGTGTTCGCGAAGAACGATCATGCGAACCGCGAGCTCTCACGCCTGTTTCGCGACCACGATCTGGAACGCGCGTACCTCGCGGTGGTCGCGGGCGCGTTTCCGGACGAGCTGAAAGCGATCGATCGCCCCGTGGGCGGGCGGCGGGCGCTCACGCACGTGGAGATCCGGGAACGATTCGACGACCGGGCGACGCTGGTCGCCTGCAGGCTCGAGACCGGCCGGACGCACCAGATTCGTATTCACATGGCAGAGGTTGGAACACCGGTAATCGGCGACGCGCGCTACGGCCGGCCGTGGGCCTCGCCGGCGCCGCCACGGATGGCGCTACACGCGACGACGTTGAGCTTCGTCCACCCGCGCACGGCCGAGAAGCTCTCGTTCTCCAGCGCGTGGCCGCCGGATCTCGCGGAATGGTCCGGGCGCCTGCGTAACACCGAGTGGCGCAACACAGTAACCGAGTGACGCATCGGCAACGCGGTGGACCGAAAAGTTCGCCGGCGGCTACTGCTGATTTAGGGATCAAACCGACTGTCGACGGGCATTGGCTAATGGCATGCCTGTTGCTGAAATCGTGAGCAGAGGCGCGGACATGAACGACCCCCAAGTGAGAATCGTCACTGCGGCTGAGGCGAGGCGAGCGCTCACGAACGGCGACATCCGCAGCGAGGTCGCGTTCCAGAACGACATCAACACGCTGCTCGCCCGCCTGGAAGAGCACAAGGTGCCGCTCCAGGCGCTGTCACGACCGCAGCCGACGACCCGCCGATAGACTCTGGAACCCTGGTAGGGTTCCACCGCGGTGCGGGCCACGAGACTGGGCGTTGTTGTCGTCCTGCTGGGCGTCACAAGATTGGCGCACGCCGGCGACGACGCATGTCGCGCCAGCTTGAAACAGATGGACACGATCCTGGCGGCCCGGCGGGCGGCCGTCCGAGGCTGGACGCGGATCGTACCCAACGTCGACGGTTTCGAGATTGCGGTGGTCGGCGCGGTCAAGCCGCTCGATTTCAAATCGCTCGTCGTCCGGGTGAGCGAGTCGGATCTGTGGCTCGATCACGATTCGATTCCGGGCGCCGACCGAGCGTCGAAATTGAAAGCGCTGGCCGCGCGGATCGCGACCCTCTGGAACAACTACAAGATTCTGAATCCGAAGGGGCCTCCACCCGACCGGCGTATCTACGTGGTCTTCGACAAGTGGGTGATGGTCAAGGACGCGGTCCAGACGATCGCCACCATCGGACGGGACGACGTGCTGATTCCGGCGGCGGCTCCGGAGGCCTGGGCGCCCGTCGTTCCCCGTGGCCCGGTCCTGGACGCGCGTGTGCGGTCGGTGCGCGCGGAGGTCGATGCCGTCTCGGCAGCAACGAAATACTTCGACCACTACACGCTGATCGGGCATGCGCTGGGGAGCTGCAAGGGATCGCTGGAACCGCCCGCCAGGGGCGCGCACGACAAGCTTCCCTCCGAGGACGAGGTCCGGGCCGCTCTTCACGCCCGTGTCATCGGCCTTCTGACCGCGTGTGGCTGCCGGGGCGCGAACGTCGACGCGGTTGAAAACGTCCTGCTGGACGAAGACGGCGGTTTCGCGAGACCACTTCAGCGCTTGCCGCTGCAGCTGAAGGCCGCCGGCGGCAAGACCCTGGAAGCGGATCCAGAGGCGACCGTCATGTCGGTCCTCACCAGCTACGCGGCGCAGCCCGGCGCCGGAGATCGGCCGATCACGCTTCGCCCGCGCGCGCCGGTCACGAAGAAGCGCTGACGCTCGTTACGCGGCCGCGGCCTTCGCGATCGCGGTGCCGACCTTCTCGCGCAGCAGGAAATGGTCCTCGCTGACCGCGAAGCGCAGCAGCTCGCGCAAGGGCTCGTAGCTGCCGGCCAGCTTGCGCACGTCCTCCGCCGTGGGCGCGTCGCCGTTCGGGAACGCGGCGCTCTCCTTCACGACGATGTCGGCGGCGGTCTTCAGGTCGCCGCAGAGCACGAGGCCGGTGCGGTTGCCGACGTGGTGGACGACGGCCCGCCAGCGGGTCGAGCTCCAGGACGTCGTTCCGAGCGCCCCGAACAGCTCCACCAGCTGCTTCGACACCTTGTAGGGCACGTTCTTCTTCAGCTTTGCCGCCTGCTCGGCGGCCGCGTCTCCGGCGCTGGCGCGGCGCCGCGCCTGACGCGGATGGAACGCGCGCAGCACGCTGCCGAACAACGTCGTGAACTGCTTCGGGCGGACGCCGGCGGCCAGGATGTACTCGGGGCGGCAGAGCTCGATGCCGCGGCCGAGCTGGAAGCGGACTTCGGCGAGATTGGCCCCGTCGGCCAGCGCGGGACCGACGACCAGGGCCGGCGGCGCCTGCACGACGATCATGACCTCGCTCGGGCCGCCGTCGGGGCGCACGTACAGGGCCGTCTTGCGGTTGCCGAGCGCCTTGGCGACCTGGCCGTAGATCTTGCCGAGATCGAGGTCGGACATCGGCGACACCTTGTCGCGGGCTGACACGCCAAAGTCCTCCAGGCGCTGGCCGATGAGGCCGGGCGCGCCTTCCCAGAGGCAGGAGAAGATCTCCGACATCAACGTCGCCTCGGGGAGGGCGAGGTGCTCGCGCCGATCCTGGTCCTCGACGACGGCGGCGTAGGGATCGTCCGCCTTCAGATTGTGCGGCGGATGGGCCTCCAGGAACGCTTCCTCGTCCTTCGTGGCCAGCCCCAGCAGCGAGAGCACCTCGTGGCAGCAGCGCGCGCGATCGACCAGACCGCGCTTCGCATAAGCGGCGGCGAGCGCGCGCAGTGAATCGGCGCGCGTCACGTCCATCGCGAGCAGCCGCCGGTGATTGTCCATGGCGGCGTCCTCGAAGCCGGGGCGGTCCTTGTAGAGGGTCGCCAGCGCCTCGCGGGCGGGGACCTGCTCGGGATCCAGCGCGACGACCTGCTCGAACGCGCCGATGGCGGTCTCCGGATCCTTCTTGCGCGCCAGCTCGCCGTGGCGCTGCCACAGCTCGGCGCGGCGCTTGCGCGACGACGCGTCGCCGTTCGGAGGCGACAGCCCGGCCAGCGCGCGTCCCAGCTTGTCGGACAGACCGAAGTTCTTCGGCAGCCTGTCGCCGAGGGCGCACAGCGCGACCAGCGACGCCTCGTCCTGCGGGTCCTCGACCAGCGACTGTTCCAGCAGCTCCGCCGCCTCGCGGATGCTGCCGCGTTCCGCCGTGAGCAGGGCGGCCTCGCGGCGCCGCTCGGCGCGCTCCTTGGGATCCTTCACCAGCTCGACGAGTAGCGCGGACGTCTGCGCCGCGGCCTCGGCGGCGCCGGTCGATCGCTGGAGCTTCAGGACCTTCTCGAGCAGCGAAACCTGCTCCTCGCCCGGGACGTTGTAGGCCTTGACCGCCTCGCCGTAGGCCGACAGCGCCTGCGCCTCGTCGTTCAGCTCCAGGCACAGATCGCCGAGGCGCTCGAACATCTGCGCCCGTTCCATCCGGTCCGCCGCATCCTCGGCGAGGCGCCGCAGGTATCCGGCGGCCTTCTGCTGCTCGCCGCGCTCGAGCGCCAGCTCCGCCAGCGCGCGCAGCGTCGGGCGGTGGTTGCCGCGCAGCTTCAGCGCCGATTCGTAGAGGTCGGCGGCGCGATCGGGGTGCCGCAGCTTGATCTCCGCCTGCGCCGCGTGCGCGAGCGCGTCGGCGACCTCCTCCGGATAAAGCGCCGCGTCCGGATGGTCGGCCAGCCCGCCGAGGTGCAGGGCCGCCTCGCGCCAGCGTCCCGCGCGGAACCGATTCTCACCGAGCGACAGCTTTGTCAGCAGCTGCCCCGGCCCCATGCGGTCCGCCTCCACCAGCTGGCGGTATGCCTCGTCCAGCTTGCCGAGCTTCTCGTGCACCTCGGCGAGCCGCTGGAACAACTTCGCGGCCTGCTGCGGCTGGCCGCGCAGGCGGCGGACCGCCTCGGTCAGCCGCTTCTCCGCCTGCTCCCACTGGCCTTCCTTGTAGTGGATGTCGGCGACCGCGAGGATCGCCGGCAGGTGGTTCGGAACCAGCGTCAACGCCTCGTCGAGGTAGCGCTGCGCCTCGGCGCCGTCGCTGAAGCCCTCCCAGGCGGTCCGCGCCAGGTCGGTGAGCACGCCGGCGCGATCGACGGGCTCCTCGGTCGTCTCCAGCTGCCGTTCGAGAACGCGCCGCGCCTCGGTCCAGTTCGCCTCCGCCGCCAGCAGCGACGACAGCGCGCGCAGCGCCTCGCCGTTCTTCGGATCCTCCTGCAGCGCTTCCTCATAGCAGGCACGCGCCTTCTCCGGAGACTGCAGTTGCTCGCGGGAGACGCGCGCGGCGTCCAGCAGCGCGTCGATCGCCTCCGGCCGGCCGCGCAGCGCGCGCGCCTCGCGGATGCGGGTGGCGGCGTAGCTGGCGAAGTCGTTCTGCTTGAGGTGGAGCTGGGCCAGCGCCGCGAGGGCGGCCGGATTCTCGGGCGCCGCCTCCAGGGCCGCCTCGACCTCCTTGCGCGCGGCCGCCGGGTCGTGGAGGTCGTCCAGCTTGAGCAGCGATAGCTCGAGGTTCAGCTCGGCGACGCGCTTCAGGCTGTCGGCGCCGCCGCGGCTGCGTTCGATCTCGATCCGCTGCGACAGGGCGCGCGACGCCTCGTGCGCCAGGCCGGCCCGCCGCAGGTTGCGCAGCAGCGCCGCCAGCATCTCGTCGTCGCTGATCGCGTCCGTCCCCAGCTCGCGCAGCGCGCTCGCCGCCGCCTCCGGGTTGTTCATGCGATCCTCGAGGATCTTGGCGCGGCGGCGCACCAGGTCGATGCGCTCGCGGCCCGTGGCGTGCGTGGCGCGCTTCTTCAGGATCTCTTCCAGGTCCTCGAATCGGCTGTGGACCTCGTTCAGGCGATCCAGCGCGGCGAGCGCCTCCTCGTCGTCCGGGGCGGAGGCCAGGATCGCCTCGTACGCCTCGGTCGCCCTCTCGGGGACCGCCAGCTCCTTCTCGTAGACCGACGCGACCTGCAGGCGAAGCGCCCGCGCCCGCTGCTTGTCGGTGGTCAGGTCCGCCTGACGCTTCAGGCTGTCGACGACCTTGCCCCACAGGCCGACGCGCGAATAAAGCCGCGACAGCGCCTCGTGCGCGCCCAGCATCTCGGCGGCCTCCTCGGGGGTCGGCGCGTCGCCGTGACCGCGTTCCTCCTCGGCCACCTCGATCAGCAGGCGCTCCAGCGTGTCGACCGCCTCATAGGGGCGCTCCAGCCGGTCCTCGTAGAGGCCGGCCAGCTCGCGCAGGTGCGCCCGGCGCAGGGGACCGAGCGGCAGCGCCTCGGTCGGCGCGCTGGTCCGCTTCTCGATGACGTTCGCGAGGTCCTCCCAGCGCTGCTGGTTCCGGTAAAGGTCCTCGACGCGCGCGAGCGCGACCTCGTCGTCGGACTTGAGCCGGAGGATCTCGTCGTACAGCGCCTCCGCCTTGTCCATCTGACCGAGCTTCTCGCGCAGGCGGGCGGCCTCGTGGTGCAGCGCCACGGCGGTGTCGATCGGTCCGAACTCGTCGATCGCGCCCAGGTAGATCTCGACGATGCGATCCCAGCGATCGTACTGACCGCCGATGCGCTCCAGATCCGCGCGCACCTCGTTGTCCTTGATGTCCAGGCGGAACGATCGTTCCAGAGCGGTCAGCGCGCGGTCGACGTCCTTCTGGCCCTTCTCCCAGACCTCGACGATCTTGTGCAGGTAGACCTTGCGCGTGTCCTGGTCCTCGGCGGGCAGCGAATCGTAAGCGTCGGCGAGCTCTTCCCACGGTGTGGCGTACGGCTGGTCGTCCTCGGACGCGGGCGGTGACGGCGGCGGTGCCACGGGCAAACGTGGCGGCGCGGCGTGCGCGGGTCCCGACGTGTCTTCCAGCAGATCTGCGTCCAGCTCCTCGATGACGTCGGCTTCCTCGGTCTCCTCGCCGACGATGGCGTCCTCGGCGGAGGTGGCGCCCGACTGATCGAGCACGGTCTTCGCCACCACCGGCGGCGGCGTCAGCTCGGCATCCTCGCCGGCGGCGGCCCCGTCAGTCCCGGCCTCGGCGCGCACGCCGTCGGTCTCGGGCGCCGGGGTCACCTCGGCGACGCCGTCGTCGTCTTCCAGCTCCAGGGCGACGTCCTCGGCGTCCTCGTCTCGCGCCTTGGCGACGGCGGCGCGCGCGGCGGCCGCGGTCGCCACCGCGTGGTCGCGGTATGTCCCGATCGTCGTCGCCAGGCGCCACAGGTGACCGACGATCTCCGAATCGTCGGGCGCCAGTCGGAAGGCGTTCAGGTAGGCGCGGAACGCGCGCACGAGGTCCTTGACCTCGTGTTCGACCAGGTAGGCGGCGTTGCGCGCGATCTCCAGCTTCTCGGGCAGCGACTCCGCCAGCGCGAACAGGTGCCCCTCGACGCGGATCGCCTCCTCCCAGCGCCCCGTGGCGCGGGCGAGGCGAAGAATCTCGTCCTGCGTGGCCTGGTTCTCGGGCGCGAGCGCGAAGCTGCGCAGCATCTCGTCCAGCGCGCCGGACGGATCGGACATCTTCCGCTCGCGCACCTCGGCGCGCAGGCGGAGCAGCTCGACCCGTTCGCCCGCCTCCGTGCGCGCGCGCGCGACCCGCGCGTAGACATCCAGCAGCCCCCGCCAGTCCTTGGTCTGGTCCGAGAGCCGCTCCAGGTTGGGCAGGAGCTCCCGCCCGGCCGGGTCGGCGGGCAGCGCCTCGGCCAGGGTCGCGAAGGCGCGGGCGGGATCTCGCAGCTTCTCCTCGCAGATGAGCGCGATCTTCAGCGACGCCGCGAGCTGCTCGATCGGTTCGCTCGCTCGCGCGCGGGCCCCTTCGTAGATCTGGATCAGCTCCTCGAACAGGCCGTGGCGCTCGGCCGCCTGATCGACCAGCTGCAGGCCCTCGGCGTCGGGCGTCTCCAGATAGGCGCGCCGGTACCATTCGAAGCCGCGCGCCGGGTCCTCCAGATGTGTCTCGTAGAGCGCGGCGATCTGCAGCATCAGGACGCGCCGCTCGTCGGGGTCGGATTCGCGTTCCAGCAGCTTCTCGTCAGCGAACGCCAGCCGCTGGTGGTCGCCGATCTTGACGTAGAGGTCGGCGGCCGCGTGCAACGCGTCCATGTTGTCGGCGTCCATCTCCAGGACGCGTTCGAAGATCGTGATCGCCTTCTTGTCGTCCGCGAGCTTGTCGCGAACCAGGTTGCCCAGCTCCATCGCGCGCGGCACCTTCAGGGCCGGGTCTTCGGTCAGGAACAGCTGGCGCTCCGCGACCTTGACCACGCGCGGCCAGTCCTCGTCCGCCTCGTAGTAGCCGCGCAGGCGTTCGTAGGCGACGAGGTTGCGCTGGTCGATCTCCGAGACGAGCTGTTCCAGCGCCAGCGCGGCGGCGTCGGTGTCGTGCAGCTTCTCGTCGAAGATCTGCGCTCGCTGCAGCCCGATGTCCGCCGCCCGCCCCGGCTCGTCGGCCAGCGGCATCTGCCGCTCCATGATCCGGACCAGCGACTGCCAGTCGGCCTGGCTGTTGAAGATGCGCGCCAGCGAATCCAGCGCCTCCTTGTCGGAGGGGAGCAGATCCAGCAGCTGATCCCAGGTGTGCCGCGCCCGTCCGAGATCGTGCAGCTGCCCCTCGACCAGCCGCGCCAGTTGCCGCAGGAACTCGGCCTGCTGGGCGGGATCGGCGACGACCCGTTCGACCTGGAGATCAAGGATGCGCGCCAGATCCTCGAAGCGGTTCGTGCTGGCGTAGATCTCGACCAGCATGGCGAGCGCCTTGCCGTCGTCCGGATCCATCCGGACGACCTCTTCCAGGCGAACGGCGGCGCCCGTCGGATCCTGCAGGGGCCCGCGCATGATGTCCGCGATGCGGCGGAGCATCGCGAGCTTCTCGTCCGGGTTCGCCGCGTGCTTGGTGTGCTGATCGAGCACCGCCACCAACTCGGCGGGCTTGCCGGCGCGTTCCAGGATCCGCTCGAGGCGGGTCAGCGTGTCGCGGTCGCCCGGGACCGCCTGCAGGATCTCGTTGGCCGCCCACTGGCCCAGGGCCAGGTCGCCGGTGCGTTCGTCGGCGATCACCAGCACGCGCCGGAGCAGGCCGACCCGCTCCTGCTTCGTGGTGGCGCGATCGATCTGCTCGCGCAGCAACGCGGCCAGGCTGGCGAAGTCGCCCTCGCGCTCGTAGGTCTCCACCACCGCCCGCATGGAAACGGCGTCCGCCGGGTCGGCGCGCAGGATGTCCTTGTAGATCTCGATGGCGCGCGCCGCCTTCCCCAGCTTCTCCCGGTAGATCTGGGCGGCC
>Ga0070690_100002292_pt1 | contig 10260 bp, 9 predicted proteins | sample KBSS33HmetaG_FD_64671 | JGI IMG/M metagenome (GOLD analysis project Ga0070690, IMG submission 64671) | Switchgrass rhizosphere microbial communities from Kellogg Biological Station, Michigan, USA - KBS S3-3H metaG | ecosystem: Host-associated > Plants > Roots > Rhizosphere ...
TCCGGCGTGCTCGACGAACAGGACGCCGACCTCCTTGAGCGCCGCGATCTTGCGGGCGGCCGCCATCGAAAGATGGTCCGGAACCGCCGGGATCGTCTGCGTCGGAAGGTCCGCGATGCGTGACTCGTTCTGTTTCCGCGCCATCTTTTCGGTGCCTACCGGGCCGCCTCCCGATTGGGAGCCATCCGGTCGAACATGATCTGCATCTGGGTGCCTGCGCGGTGAAAGGCCGCGCGTGTCGGCGTGCGCGTCGACGGCGAGAACCAGACGAACGCGGCCGTCGCCGCCAGCGCCAGCATCGCCAGCCGCCGCCGCGGCTTGTGGAGCCGCCAGCGCATCCGGCGGATCAGGCGGACGGTCACCCGGCCCGGCGGCCTGGTCGCCGGAACTTCGATCGGCGGTTCGGTTTCCCGCAGCCGCAGCGGCGACGGACGGAAGTCCGCCTCGAAGCGCGCCTCGTCGACGATCGGCGACGGTGTGTTCCGGACCGGCGGCGGCTCGCTGCTCGCGTCCGCGAACGGCGCCGGCGTCGTTCCCTGGATCGCGGCGCGCAGGGCGCCGGCGAACGCCAGGACATCCGGGTAGCGATCCGCCGATTCTTTCGCGAGCCCGCGCTGGATCACCGCGTCCACCTCGGGACCCAGGGCGGGCACGATCGCGGTCGGCGTCAATGGCTCCGTGTGCACGACCTCGAAGAGAACGGCGATCGGGTTCTCGCCGCGGAACGGCTCTTGCCCGGTGAGCAGCGTGTACGCGATGGCGGCCAGCGAGAACTGATCGCTGCGATGGCCGATCTGCTCGCGCAGCCCCTGCGCCTGCTCGGGCGACATGTACTGCGGCGTGCCGGCAATTCGCTCGCCCTCGGTCAGCCGCGGCCGCCAGCTCGCCTGGGAGATCCCGAAGTCGAGGACCTTCACGAAGTCGTCGACGCCCGCGGCGGCGAGCAGCATGACGTTGTCGGGTTTGAGATCGCGGTGAACGATCCCGCGCGAGTGCGCGGCGTGCAGGGCGAGCGCGATCTGCTCGACGATGTTCACCGCCGCAGCCGGATCCATCGCGCCAACCTTCACGATGCGGTCCGAAAGCAGCGTCCCCTCGAGCAGCTCCATCACGAGAAAGGGCACGCCGTTGTCGGTGACGTTGAAGTCGAACACCTGCACGATGTGCGGGTGGCGCAGCGCCGACGTGATCTCCGCTTCCTGGCGGAAGCGCGTCAGCGCGTCGTGGTCGTGCGCGAGGCTCCGGTGCAGGAGCTTGACCGCGAAGCGTCCCGGCAGGCGTGTGTGCGCGGCCAGATAAATTTCGCCGCAGCCGCCCTCGGCGAGCGCGCGGATGATCCTGTAGGTCCCTTGCAGGACGATTCCGATGGCCAGGCCGTTGGCCGCCGGTCCGATCAGGTCCCAGGGAAGATCCTTGTTGGTTTGCACGTCCATGTCGCCCGGCATCACGATGCACCGCGCGTGCCGTGCCGATGTTCTCGTTCGCCCGGACGGCGGGATGCGTGCTTGCGACGCGCCGTTCCGAGACGATCTCGTGCCACCGATCGCCGATCGGTACCCCATCGGTAACTCAAGCTTCCTGGAAGCCGCGCGCTGCGGCCCACCGCCGGACGCGGATGTCCCGAAACCGGCCACTTACGGGATCCGTAGGCGTTACTCTCCAAGGCGTGGCTTCCGAGAAATTTGAACAAGCAGGCACGATCGGCAAGCGGGCAGGCGACACGGTGACCGTGAAGCTGCTCGAGCGATTAGGGCGGTAGACTCGGCGCATGGGAATCGTCCTCAAGAGCGAGCGGGAGCTGGCCAAGATGCGCGAGGCCGGCCGCATCGTGCGGGCCGTGCTCGACGCGGTCGAGGCGGCGTGCATGCCGGGCGTGACCACCGCCCACCTGAACGCGATCGCGGAGCGGGAGCTCCGGCGCGCGCGGGCGACCTCGGCATTCCTCGGGTACGCCCCGGGCGGGGCGCCGCCCTATCCGGCGGTGCTCTGCACCTCGGTCAACGCGGTGGTCGTCCACGGCATTCCGGACCGGCGCCAGGTGCTGCGGGAGGGTGACGTCGTCGGAATCGACTTCGCCTGTTACAAGGACGGCTACTGCGCGGACGCCGCGCGCACGGTCGCGGTCGGAATCATCAGCGCGCCCGCTCGTGATCTCATCGCGGCCACGCAGGAGTGCCTCGAGCGGGCGATCCGCGCCTGTGTTCCCGGCGGGCGTCTGGGCGACGTCGGCGCGGCCATCCAGCGCCACGCGGAGGCGCTCGGCTATTCGATCGTCCGCGATTTCGTGGGGCATGGCATCGGGCAAGCGATGCACGAGCCGCCGAGCGTGCCGAACCACGGCCGCGAGGGGTCGGGTCTGCGGCTCAAGCCGGGGATGGTGATCGCGATCGAGCCGATGCTGAACGTCGGCGGCAGCGCCGTGCGGATGCTCGACGATGGATGGACCGTGGTGACGGCCGACGCGAGCCTGTCAGCGCATGTCGAACATACCGTCGCGGTCACCCCGGACGGGCCCCGGATCTTGACCGCGGCCTAGCCGCGCGTCTTACGCAGCCACGAGATCGGGATGCCGATCTCCGCGGGGCCCGACGAGCCGCCGCCGCGCCCGGGGGACGGGTACAGCATATTCGAGTAGGTGAGCTTCGGGAGGTGCGCCTCGAGTTGACGGGCGCCCCACGTCGCCAGCGCCTGTGCGTCCGGGTGGAGGAACGGGCGATCGGAGAGGACGAGCATCCAGCGATCGTTGATCCGCGCGCTGACGCGGCAGCCGCCGGGGACGCGATCGTCGTAGTGATCCCGGTGCGAGAACCACCAGGTCGACATCCGCAGGTGATAGGTCTCGGTCTCCGCGTCGTAGAGCTCGACGAGCGCGCCCATCGCGTCGTTCAACGCGTCGGCGATCTCCTTGGCCCTGTCGGGGGGAACGAACTTCTCAACCATGGGCCGGAATCCTACGCCCCGGCGGTCGAGCCTGTCCCACCCGATCGCGCGACGATCGCAATCGGCCACCGCTCCGCGTTATCCTGGTAACCCATGCCCGACATCGAGAAGCGCCCGGGGCTGGCGAAACGCATAGCGTCCGCGTCATGGCGTGACCTGATCGTCGTCGGTCTGCCGACGCTGATCGTCGCGGCTGCGGCGGTCGGGGTCGCGGTCAAGGCGGCCCGGTTCGCGCCCCCCAAGACGATCCGTTTCGTCAGCGGTCCGGACGGCAGCAGCTACCGCAACCAGGCGGAAAAGTACCAGAAGATCCTCGCGCGCGACGGCGTGAAGGTGGAGATCCTTCCGTCGCGCGGCGCGCTCGACAACCTGGACAAGCTGGCGAACCAGAAGGAGAGGGTCGACGTCGGGTTCGTGCAGGGCGGCCTCGCGGAGGGGCGCGACCTGCCGCATCTGGTCTCGCTCGGCAGCGTCTATCCGCAGCCGATGATGGTCTACTGCCGCCACCCGGAGCCGGTGGAGTTGCTGTCGCAGTTGAAGGGCAAGCGGCTCGCCGTCGGCGCGGAGGGAAGCGGCGCGCACGTGCTGGCGCTGAAGCTGCTCAAGGCGAACGAAATGGACGGGCCGCCCACGGTGCTGCTCGCCTTGCAGGGCGACGACGCGGTCAAGCAGTTGAAGGAGGGGAGCATCGATGCCGCGTTTCTGATGGGCGATTCGGCGACGCCGGCGGTGATGCGCACGCTGCGCGGTATCCCCGAGATCCAGCTCGCGAGCTTCCGGCAGGCCGACGGCTACCTGCGAAAGTTCCGGTTCCTGTCGAAGGAGACGCTGCCCGAGGGTGCGATGGACCTGGCGAAGAACTACCCGCCGCGCGAGCTGACCCTGGTTGGTCCGACCGTCGAGCTGGTCGCGCGCGACGATCTGCACCCGGCGCTGTCGGACCTGCTGATCCGCGCCGCCCGCGAGATCCACGGCACGCCGGGGATGTTCCGCAACGCGGGCGAATACCCCGCGCCGCTCGCGCGGGACTTCCCGATCAGCACCGACGCCGAGCGCTACTACAAGTCGGGCGAGCAGTTCCTGTACAAGCGGCTGCCGTTCTGGCTGGCGAGCCTGGTCGACCGCCTGCTGGTGGTGCTGCTGCCGCTGCTGGTGGTGATCGTGCCGGCGACGCGGCTCGCGCCGGCGGTCTACCGCTGGCGGATCCGGTCGCGCATCTACCGCTGGTACGGCGCGCTGATGGCCATCGAGCGCGAGATGCGCGGCACGCCCACGCCCGAGCTTAAGGAGAAGGTGCACGCGCGCCTGGACGAGATCTCGCGCGCGGTCAGCGAGCTGCGCACGCCCGCGTCGTTCGCCGATCAGCTGTACGTCCTGCGCGATCACGTCGCGGCCGTCCGCCGCCGCCTGGACGTCGCGGCGGCGAGCTGACGTCGAGCTCGATTCGACTGATCCGTTTGTGGCCCGGCGTTCTTGCCGCGAGCTGATATCGTTGAGAGGTGAGGTCGTTGTTCGCCGGCCGTAGCCGCGGGGAAATCGCTCTGTGGGTGGTGTCGTTGCTGCTCGCGGCCGTGGCCGTCGCGAAAGTCATCACGACCGGTGAGGGCTGGGCGGCCGCGATCATCCTGGTCATCATGGCGGTCGGGTACACGTTCCTTCCGTGGCTGAGGGTGATGCGGGGCAAGCGCGAAGGCGCGGAGAACGGGACGCTCAGCATCGACGACTGGGGCGTCACGCGGGTCGCGGGCGCCGTGCGCGAATCCGTCGCGTGGGACGATCTCGTGTGGGTGCGCATCTACACGACCAGCGCCGGGCCTGCCGTGGAGGACGTCTACTTCGCGCTCGGCGGTGCGGACGGGAAGGGATGCCTGGTGCCGCAGGAGCTGGCCGTGAAGGCGGACCTGCTCGAGGTCCTGCAGGAACGGTTGCCGGGCCTCGACAACCAGCAGGTCATCCGCGCGATGGGCTCAACGGACGACGCCTACTACACGATCTGGACGCGGCCCGGCGAACCGCCCGCGCCGACGCCGCCCGCGGCGTTGAACTGACGCAGGCCGCGCCTGCGCGTGTGAAATCAAGACGCGGGCGGCGCCGTGACCGGCGCCGGCGCCCGCCGGCCGAAGAAGCGGGGCTCGAGGAGCGCGCGCAGCTGCAACGACGGGCGCTCCACGAGGAAGTACGAGAGCGCCGCCGCCGCGCCCGCGCAGGCGAGGTTGAGCGGAAAGCGCTGGAGCGGCGAGCCCGCGACACGGTTCAGGAACAGCTCCTGCCACAGGTAGATCGAGTAGCTGCCGACGCCGATCGCCACCAGCGGGCGCGCGTCGAGGAGGCGCCCCACCGCGCCACGCGGGTTGCGGAGGCACCAGTCGAGACACAGGGCGATCCCGAGGTTCAGTGCCGACGGGCCCACGGTCATGCGCACGCGCCAGAGCCGCACGTCCGCCGCGTAGGCGGCGACGATCAGCGCCGGGCCGAGGAGCGCGGCCGCCGAGCCGACGTAGCGACGGTAGAGGGGGTGCTCGCCGAGCTGATCGCGGAATCCGGACAGGAGACATCCGAGCGCGATCGTGTCGCCGATGGTTCCGAAGGTTGTGTCGTGGATCGTGTCGAGATCGGCCGGGAAGAAGTGCATGGTCGCGAACCGGATCGCCGGCCCGCCGACCACGAACGCCGCCGCGACACCGAGCCCGCGGCGTGCTCCCAGCAGCGCCAACGTCGCCGGCCACACGAGATAGAACTGCTCCTCGACCGACAGCGACCAGCAGTGGATCAGCCACCAGCTGGGATTGGCGTGATAGTTCATCGTGTAGGTGGCGGCGCTGCGAAGGTCGCCCGGATTGAGCGCGATGACGCCCGCGCCCTCGAGGACCGCCACGACCAGCAGGAATGCGTAGAACGCCGGGAACAGCCGGAGGGCCCGGCGGAAGTAGAAGCGACCGATAGCGATCTTCCCGGTGGCGCGCAGCTCGCGAAGCAGGAGGCCTGTGATGAGGTAGCCGGAGATGACGAAGAAGACGCGCACGCCGAGCTCGCCGAGCCAGCGCATCCACGGGGCGAGGACCGGCGGCGAGGGGAAGCCGCGAGTCCGGAACAGGTGGTAGAGGGCGACCAGACCAATCGAGATCGCTCTGAACCCATCGAGCGTGGGGATCCGGTCCACTGCTTCGCGACGCGTCGACATCCGCCCTTACACTACAACCGAACGAGGCGCGCCGGCGTCACTGCACCGGGTTCGGGTCCTCGAGCTTCCAGCCGCGGCCGGTCCAGCGCAGGATAGCCGGCGAGATCGGAAACGATCGGCTCTGGAACGCCGTCCGGGCCTGCGCGCGGAAGTCGGCCTGATCGTCCTTCGCGGTGCTGGCCGTCCACAGAAGAATGTCGCGAGCCGGTGCGGCGGCGTAGAGATGGCCGTGGTTCGCGGCGGCGATCTTCGTCCACAGCTCGGGGAGCAGCAGCCGCGCGGATGTGTAGTTGTCGGCGAACCGGCTGATCCAGACGTGCGCGCGTCCCTCGACGGTCCGATCGCCGGCGATCGGTTGCGGGCAGGTCTTGCGCAGGTTGTCGAGCCCGCGGACGAACAGGGCGTCGAGATCGGCGCCGGGGCTCGCGAGGCGCGTCTTCGACAGGAAGACCGGATCCGGCGCGTCCTCGGCCAGCACCTGATCGATCGGTCCGGTCCATGGGCGGCGGGCGAGGTTGGCGACGTTGGTCGCGGGTGATCCCGGCGCCGCGAACGAGGCGTCGGTGCCGAGCACGACGCGAAGATCCTCGGGACGCGGCGCGGTCTGCTCGGGCTGGCCCGGTGGGTGGGCGGCGGCGGTCGGAGCACCGGCGGCCGGCGTCGGCGCGGGGACGGGGCGGCGCTCGCACGCGGCGAGCGCGAGGCCGGCGAGCAAGATGAATGCGCCCCGCATCGGCGGGGAAGTATCCACCAAGAATCGCTTTTTACGGACAGCGGACGTGGTGGCGTCCGTCGGAGGCTGACTTTCGCGCTGGCTGGCGCGGTTCAGGTTGACCTGTACATATGTTCAGTGTCAGTCTCGTTGGGATGTCCGCGCGGCCTGCTCTGGATCCGGCTCTGCTCTCGCATCTGATCTCGGCGCAGCGGCTGGAGGACAGACGCGGGCGGCGGGGCAGCGGGATCCCGGCGATCGACAGGCTGCTCGGGGGCGGGTGGCCGCGCGCGGCGCTGTGCGAGCTGGTCGGCCGGCGCTCCTCGGGGCGCACCACGATCCTGTACGCGGCGCTGGCGCGCGCGCTGGCGGCGGGCGAGGCGGCGGCGCTGGTCGACGTCGGCGGCGGGCTGGACCCGCGGCGCGCGTTCGCCGCCGGCATCGCGCTGCGACGGCTGCTGTGGATCCGCTGCGACGCCGGCGAGGCGGCGAAGGCGGCCGATCTGGTGCTGGGCGCCGGCGGATTCGATGTGATCGCGCTCGATCTCGGGGACGCGCGCCCGCGCCTGCCGACCGCGGGCTGGATCCGGTTCAAGCACGGGGTGGAGAAACAGGGGACGACGTTGCTCGTGTCCGCGCCGGCGCGCGCCGCCGGAACGTGCGCGGCCGCCGTCGTCGAGCTCGGGCCCGGGACGCCGCGGTTCGTCGCCGACGGCGCGCCGCTGTTCGCCGGGCTGCAGGCAGAGGCGGTGAGGGGACGGGGCGGGCACGATCGCGCCGAGCCGGAGTCGCAGGAGGCGCGATGCGCATCGCTTGCGTTTTCGTGCCGCAGCTAGCGCTGCAGGCGGTGCTGCGCCGGACGCCCGACGCCCGTGGCGGGCCGGTGGCGGTGCTGGAGGCGGGCGGCGACGGTGCTGCCAGCGCGGGCGGCAAGGCGCGCCCCAAGCGCATCGCGCGCGTGACGGAGTTTTCGCCGGAGGCGCGGCGGGAGGGCGTGCGCGCCGGCATGACGGGCGCACAGGCCGCCGCGGTCTCGGCCGGGCTGCGCCTGCTCACGGTCACCGCCGCCGATCGGGAGGCGGCGTCGGCGGCGCTGGCCGACGTCGGGTACGCGTTCGCGCCGCGCATCGAGCGCGCCGACGCCGGCGATCGCGTCTTCTTCGAGACGGAGGATCTCTCGCGCCTCTATCCGGCCGGCGAGCAGGCGATCGCGCAGGCGGTGCAGGCGGCGGCGGCGCGCGTGGGCCTCGGCGTGCGCGTCGCCATCGCCGGATCGAAGGGGGTGGGGCGGCTGGCGACGCGGGCGCGCGAGCTGGCGGTGGTGCCGTCGGCCGCCGGGCCGGCGCGCGCGGCGCTGGCGTCGATTCCCGTAGAGATACTGGTTGAAGACACGGAGCTGGCGGCGGCGTTCCGGCGCTGGGGGCTGCGCACGGCGGGCGACGTCGCGGCGCTGCCGGTCGACGCCGTCGGGTTGCGGCTGGGCCCGGTCGGCGCGCGCGCCTGCCGGCTGGCGCGCGGCCTCGACGACGAGCCGTTCGTGCCGCGGCTGCCCGAAGACGCGCTGGAGGAGGCGATCGATCTCGACTATCCGGTCGCCGAGCTGGAGCCGCTGTCGTTCCTGCTGCGCGGCCTCGTCGATCGGGCGCTGGCGCGCCTGCGCGGGCGCGGCCTCGCCTGCGCGGGCCTGACGCTGCGCCTGGCGCTGGACCCGCGCGGCGTCGACGTGCGCACGGTGCCGATCGCCGCGCCGACCGGAGACGCGGCCACGCTGCTGCAGCTGGCGCGGCTGGATCTGGCGCGCCGGCCGCCGTCGGCGCCGATCGTCGGCGTGCGCCTGCTGGCGCTGCCCGCGCGCGTGCGCGCCACGCAGCTCGACATCCTGCGACCGGCCGGTCCCGCGCCCGATCGGCTGGCCGCGACCATCGCGCGCCTGGCGGCGCTGGTCGGGTCGGACAACGTCGGCGCGCCGGTCGTCGAGGAGACCTGGCGCGAGGAGGCGGTGGGGGTGACGGTCTTCGATCACGCCGGGCCCGACGTTCCCCTCGCCGCGCAGGCGACCGAGCCGCGGCTGACGATACGGAGGCGGCGGCCGCCGGAGGAGATCGAGATGCTGCTGGACCGGCGGGGGCCGGCGGCGTTCCGCGGGCGCGAGACGACCGCGCGGGTGATGGTCTCGGCCGGGCCGTACCGGCTGTCGGGCGAATGGTGGCGCGAGCCGGAGAACACCTTTCAGCGCGAGTACTGGGACGTTCACGCGTCGGACGGCGCCGTCTACCGCGTGCACCAGGATCAGCGCGACGGCCGCTGGTACCTCGATGGCTACTACGATTAAGAGCGATTACGTCGAGCTGCGCTGCCGATCGGCGTTCAGCTTTCTCGACGGCGCGTCGCTGCCCGAGGAGCTGGCGGCGGCGGCCGCGGCCGGCGGGCACGACACGCTGGCGCTCGCCGATCGCGACGGTGTCTACGGGGCGCCGCGCTTCTTCGGGGCGGCGCGCAAGGCGGGCTTGCGGCCGATCGTCGGCGCCGAGATCTCGCTGGCTGGCGCGGCGCCCCTGTTGCTGCTGGTGGAAGATCGTCGCGGCTACCAGAACCTCTGCCAGCTGATCACGGCCGCGAAAGTGGATAGTCCCGGGAAGCTGAAATCGGATCCGTTAGACGCCTCGACGGAGTTGCTGGCCGCGTACGCGGGCGGCCTCATCGCGCTCGCGGGGGCCGCGCCGCGCGCCGATCTGCCGGCGCTCGCCGACGTCTTCGGGCGCGACCGCGTCTTCCTGGAGGTGCACCGCCACTTCGACGCCGACCAGGCGCACCGCAACCGCGACGTGCTGGCGCAGGCGGCGGCGCTGAACGTCGGCGTGGTCGCGACCAACGACGTCCGTTACGCCACGCCCGCGCAGCGCATCGTCCACGACGTGCTCTGCTGCGCGCGCGAGAAGGTGACCGTCGACGAGATTGGGCGGCGCCTGGCGCCGAACGCCGAGCGCTGGCTGAAACCGCCGGATGAAATGTCGCGGCTGTTTCGCGATCTGCCGCAGGCCGTGCGCGCCACGCGCGCGATCGCGGAGCGCTGCGCGTTCACGCTCGCCAACCTCGGCTACGTGTTCCCCGACTACGACGTCCCGGCCGGCGAGACGCAGCAGAGCTTTCTCGAGAAGCTCTCCTGGGAAGGGATCGGACGGCGCTACGAGCCCCGCGATCCGATCCTGGCAAAGGTCCGCCGGCAGCTCGCGCGCGAGCTGGGGATCATCGGCCGCCTGGGCCTGGCCGGTTACTTCCTGATCGTCTGGGACATCGTCCAGTTCGCGCGCGAGCGCGGGATCATGATCCAGGGGAGGGGCTCGGCGGCGAACTCGGCGGTCTGCTTCGTCCTGGGGATCACCGCCGTCGATCCGGTGCGGATGGATCTGCTGTTCGAACGGTTTCT
>Ga0070690_100002293_pt1 | contig 10259 bp, 3 predicted proteins | sample KBSS33HmetaG_FD_64671 | JGI IMG/M metagenome (GOLD analysis project Ga0070690, IMG submission 64671) | Switchgrass rhizosphere microbial communities from Kellogg Biological Station, Michigan, USA - KBS S3-3H metaG | ecosystem: Host-associated > Plants > Roots > Rhizosphere ...
TCGCGCTTGTCTTCGTTTTCGATCTTGCGCTCGCCGCTGATGGTCAGCGTCTGATCGTGCAGGTTGACCTTGACGTCGTCCCGCGTTACTTCGGGCAACTCCAGCTTGATGACGTAGTCGTTGTCACCCTCGAAAATATCGACCGCCGGCGTCCAGGCGCTTAGCGCCACGTCGTCACCGGTCGTTCTGCCGGTATTGAAAAGCTGGTTGATGCTGCGCTGCAACTCCATCATCTCGCGCAGCGGGTCGAACGTCGAGAAATTCCGCGCGGCCCTCGCCTGGGCCATCTGAGTTCCAGTCTTCGCCATAACTCTTAACCTCCCTTTCAATCTCAATTGAGCCAATTCGGCGGTTGCCTGTATGATCTGCCGAATTCAACTCGTATTATCTTCCGACAAGAATAATATAAAATCTGAGCGAATGATTGTCAAATATTTTTTTTTGGCAAAAGGCAAAATTTTGCTCTTACCCGGATTGAGCGATTTGAGATCGAAGGCTAGCCGTTGAATTTGCGCCTTCCGCTGATAATTGACTTCTTCGGCCAAGGCAGCTAAAATCCTGCCGCCAGTGAAATAACCTCCAACTTCTAAACCGGAATGCAGAGGCTCAGGACACTCGACATTGCATATCGGCCCTAATTATAAGCGTTCTTGCCTCATCTAAGAGTGCCAAGCTCGTGATTCTTGGTTTAGATTGAATCTGCTGCTGACTAATCAGGTCGAACCGTGCAGGTTTGGCCAAAGCATGAGGGGGTGGCCGGTGAAAAGAATCCGCTTTCTGCTGGGTGTACTAGGGCTGTTTTCCTGTTTCGCGCTGACCTACAGTGACTCAAGCCATGCTTCGGGCGAGAAACGCGCCGCATTGACTTTCAGTAAAGATGTGGCCCCCATCTTCTATAAGAATTGCATAACCTGTCACCGACAGGGGGAAATCGCGCCCATGTCGCTTGTCACTTACAAAGAGGTTCGGCCCTGGGCGAAAGCGATTCGCGAAAAAATTATCACGCGCGCCATGCCTCCCTGGCATGCCGATACCGCCGTTGGACATTGGGCAAATGATCGCCGGATGAGCCAGCAAGAGATTGACACCGTCGTGGCATGGATAGATGCGGGGGCTAAGGAAGGCCGCCCTGAAGAGCTTCCGGCGATGCCCAAATTTTCTTCGGGCTGGCAGATTGGCGAGCCGGATGTGGTCTTCCAGATGCCGACGGAATACACCGTTCCTGCCGAAGGCGGGGTCCCTTATCAATACTTCCGAGTGCCGACGAATTTCAAAGAGGACCGCTACATTCATGCAATGGAAGCTCGCGCCGGCAACCTCGCGGTCGTCCACCACATCGTGATCTATGTTCGCGAGCCGGGCGCCAAGCGATCCAAGAGGCTCGATCTTGGCGAGGGCCTACTGGGTGCGCTTTCGCCGGGCCAGACGCCATTCATTGCTCAACCGGGCACTGCGAAATTGATTAAGGCAGGCTCGGAGCTTATTTTTCAGATGCATTACACTCCGAATGGGAAGGAAGCAAAGGACCGCTCGGTTGTCGGGTTGATCTTTGCGAAGGAGCCCGTAGGGAAGGTGATTACGACGACGGCGGCTTTCGATATGCGATTCGTCATCCCCCCCGGCGCGGCCAATCATGAGATTAAGGCAAGCTACGAATTTGAGCAGGACTCGCACATCATCAGCTTTATGCCGCACATGCACCTGCGCGGCAAAGACATTGTTTACAAAGCGGTCTACCCTGATGGGCGGATTGAGACCCTGCTCCACATCCCGCGGTACAATTTCAGTTGGCAAGTTTATTACTACCCGAAGAGTCCTTTAGCCATGCCTAAGGGCACACGGATCGAGGCGGTCGCGCATTACGATAATTCGGCGGCGAATCCTCGCAATCCTGACCCTAAACAGGAAGTCCGTTTCGGCGAGCAAACCTGGGACGAGATGATGAATGCGTTTTTCGATTTCACAGTAGATGCCCCGCAGGTCAAGAATAAGTGAATCTGGGGACTAGCGGGCTCACCCTATACCCGTCGTCGTGTGCAGCAGTCTGTGGAAAAATGGCATCCCATAGGCCGAGTCTCTTTTGAAAGCATGCCGAACGGGTTTTTGAAGAATTAGGGGCCTTCAATTCAGCTTAAAGAACGCGTAGATCTAATCGGGAGACGGCACATGCACCTGGGTTGATGCCTACTACAGTTTCCGCTACAATCAAAAATCTGACGAAGGACGAATCACCTGTAAATATATATTAATCAAGCCTTTGGCCCCTTAGCTCAATGGTCAGAGCAGCGGACTCATAATCCGTTGGTTCCTGGTTCGAATCCAGGAGGGGCCACCAATCTTCTCAACGATTTACCACCTCAGGCGCTCACCGCCACCTTCCACTGTGGCAAATTTGTGGCAATGGCTCTCGACCCTGACTGAATCGCTTCCACTTCCCTTCTCTTGCCTTCGTCAGTGGCGTGCGCATACCTCTCGGTCATCGTCGTCGTTTTGTGGCCCGGTTCATGGCTAATGCCCAATCCCTGATTGGCAGGTTCCACTTCGCGCTGATGTGACGCAGCGCCAGGTAGACCAACTGGATTACCGCATCCTCATTCGGGAACGAGCCACGGTTCTTCAACACCTTCCGCAGCCAACTGTTGACTGACTCGATCACGTTCGTCATGTAGATCACCCGCCGGATCTCTGGTGGGTAGCTCATAAATGGCATCAGCCGCTCCCAGTTCAGCCGCCAGCTCTTGCTGATCGTCGGCAACTGCGCATCCCACTTCTTGGCGAAGGCTTCTAAATTGAGTTCGGCCTCTGCCACAGTTGCCGCCGTGTAGATCGTCCTCAAGTCCTCGGCGACTTCCTTGCGCCATTTCCAACTCACGTACTTCAGGCTGTTGCGCACCTGGTGGACGATGCACAACTGCACGGCGGTTTTCGGGTAAGCTGCTTCTATGGCTTCGGGTAAGCCCGTCAGCCCATCCCCACAGGCAATGAAGATGTCCTTGACGCCACGATTCTTCAGTTCGGTGAGCACTTGCAGCCAGAACTTCGCCCCCTCGTTATGCGTGATCCACAGGCCGAGCACTTCTTTGCGCCCGCTCGTGTTGATGCCGACGATCAGGTAAATGGCCTTGTTCTGGATGTGCGAAGACTCTCTGACCTTCACCACCAGGGCGTCGAGGTAGAGGATCGGGTAGACGCTGTCCAGAGGCCGGCTCTGCCAGGCTTTCACCTCATCTGATATGGCATCGGTTACTGAAGAGATCAGCGAGGGCGAGACTTCCACCTGATAAATCTCTTCGAGGTGCTGCTTGATCTGGCGAGTCGTCATGCCACGGGCGTACAGCGACAGAATCTTGTCGTCAAAGCCCTCAAAGCGGGTCTGGCCTTGGGGAACGATCTGCGGCTCAAAGGTGGAGCTACGATCACGCGGCCCTTCTAAAGGCAAATTGCCGAACTCACCTTTGAGGGTCTTCTTGGATTTGCCATTGCGGGAGTTGCCGCTGTTGTTGCCGGCGGGCGAGTGCTTGTCATCGCCGAGGTGATGCGTGAGTTCGGCCTGCAGAGCGCGTTGGAGGACGGCTTTGGTGAGTTGGTTTCAGGAGCCCGTTTTCACCGAGGATGTCTTCGGGCTTCTGGTCGTCCTTGAGCCGTTGGTCGATCAGGTTATTGTTGACCGTCATAGTCTCCCCTTCGAGTGATGATCACTCTACTGAGCTATGACCATTTACACAAACCTTCTTACACCCTCTGTTGGTGGCTTGACCAGCGGGGAGCACTACATGTCATCCTTGATGACGCGTACCTCCCAGCTCATTTTTAGATGGTCGAGCGCGTGTCCGAGAAGTGACCGCAACGGCTCGGACAAGCACTCATCGTTCCTCCTTCGTATCCTCACGTTCGCCTACAGTCTTGAGAATTACAGGCCAATCAAACCAATAGTCATTCTGCTTTGAAATTACGCCGAAACCGAAGCGTGAATGTGTACTTCATTTTCATAAAAAACCCACTCAAACCCTGCATTCACCGCCAAACGCCCCAAGCGACCGAGTTTTGCGCCGTCCTGATCGGAAGTCGTGATATCTACGGCCCTCGCCTCATAGTGAACGCTATTGGCTCCATGCTCCATATCCTCATCCCATGCTTCGGTGACTCGCAGTTTGAGACCGGGCCATTCGCTCCTGACCAAAGTCGCCAAACGATCTACTTTGCCCTTCAGCTTCGATGTCATCATCCGGTCGGCTCCGGTGTGCTCTTCATCCTTAAAGACAATATCGGGATTGTTATTTTGAACCAGAGCAGCGAATTCCGGCGTCCCGCGAACGATCCTCGTCGTTGCAGCGCCGACGACATCTCTTTCTGATCGGTTCGGCACAAACTCACCGAGCACTAAATCTCCGGGTGCAAAACGCGCTTCCAGTTGCAAACTTTTCTCTTGCTGCGACCCTTGTATGCGAATCACCTGACTGCAAAATCTCTCCTGTAGATTTCCGATAAAGGCGGTCAACAACAGTGACTCAGGGAAATGGATCGGCGGATCGCCCACAGGCTCTTTGGCCCCCTTCAGCACCATGATTGGAGCTGAAATGCCAAACCGCGAACCGCCCATGATGGTGACGGGTTGTGGCTCGAACCCATCTTGGAAATATCGCTCACCGGTTGGCCGAGTGATCGGGAAGCCGCCTGGGTCAGCGACGATTCTCTGTTTTTCAAACGCTACGACTACCGCTTGCCCCTCCAGGGGCACCTCTCTGTCGAGCTCAACCACGACGAGAAACCTGGTTCCGGCGCCAGGCTCGTTGGGAATGGGGGTCAAGCGAATCACCTCAAAGGTTTCTTTATTTGCAGACATTGAAAAGCTCCTTGTTGGTTGTCATCAATCATTCTGGAAATGGGAGCGCCTGTCATTGAGCACACAACGAGCACACAACAGTTCCCCCGCTCACGCAGTTAAATTGAAACCGAGGCGTGAATCTGCCGTTCGTTCTCGTAGTAAACCCACTCGAATCCTGCATTCACCGCCAAGCGTCCCAAGCGACCGAGCTTCGAGAAATCCTTATCAGAAGTCGTCATATCCACGCCTCTGGCTTCGTAATGAACGCTGGCGTCTCCGTGGGCGTTGCCTTCAGCCCACGCTGCGATGACGCGTAGTTTGAGACCGGGCCATTCGAGGACTACTAACGCCGCCAAGCGATCCACAGCCCTCTTCAATTTCTCTGTCATCCGGTCAGCTCCCGCATACCCTTCGTCCTGAAGAACAATATTGGGATTATCGTTTGTTTTCAGTTCCTTAAATGCCGGTGAATCTCGGAGAATCTTTGTCTGCGCTTTGCCGACGGCGTCGTTTTCCGGCATGTTCGGTTCAAAATGAGCGAATTCCAAATCACCGGCGGCAATTTGCGGACTTTGAAAATCTCCTTGTTCAGTCGTCGTCGATAATCTCGGAAAATGAGAAGCGCCCGTCATGGCAATCTTTTGCAAGGCATAAGAATTTCCTTCTTCAGGGATCACCGAATCTGTCCAGCGAAAGACGGCGCGACGACGGACGACTCCGACACGAAGGTCGTTCGGGTTGACCAACTCGATGCGCGTAGCCGACGGTGCCCAAGCGAAACGCACGCATTCAACCACGCCCGTCTTTGTACTGTTGTGACGCAAGAGCGCGTAAGCAGCTTCGGGCACTGGAATCACAGGCTGTTCCACAATGGGCAGCATCAAGCTGGCTCGCCCCAATTCTTTCTCTACCTCTCCCGTTTTACTGACGCGAATGGTCAGTTCCAGATAATCGCCCGCGCGAAAGAGCACATCTTGATTTTGCGAGTCCTTGAGTTTGTTCAAAGTCAGCGCATGAATCTCGCCCGTCTGGAGCAGGTCGTTTTCGGACGGATCCGGCTTCAATTCGATTCCGTTCCGTTCCGAATCCAGCCGCTTGATTTTCAATTCCACAACCTTTCCATCAAACGTCGGCTCCGACTCTTCCCAGTCGAGTCGCAAAAACAGGCGGCCAGTCGGGTTGTACTCGCGGCGGTCGGTCGAAAGAGTCAAGGTATGCTGTTCGCGCTGATTCTGCTGACCGGAAGGGTTGACGGCGACGATGACAGCAGCCCGCCCGGCCTGCGATGCAAGACGCCTGTTGTATTCAGGATCTTCAAAGTGCGAGAAGCGTGGCCGCAACGGCAGCGGCGGTCGCGTCGTGTCGAGAACGCGCAGCGGGAAAGCCAGTTCTTGAAAAAATTTGTCGTCGGCTCCGGCGGCGGGTTTGGGCTTGACGCGCGCGCGCACGGTCAAGCTCTCGCCCGGTCGCTTAGTCCTCATATGCGCCTGTAGACGCGACTTCTCTGAATCGGACAGCAAAAACGCTTGCGTGGTTGGTTTGCCGGCTATCAACGAGAGGGTTGCATCGGGTGTCACAGAGGCGGTTGCAGTTGGGTCATCGGGTATCACCGGGACGGGCGGGGGTGAGTAAGTGAAGGTCTGAGTGCCGTCGCTCACAGTCAAAAAGATTTCCCATTCATCTTGATCTTGTTTTGTCGCGCCATCGTTATCGGCCAGCATGGCAAAGACGAGTGTGCCGTCCCATGCCGGTGTGATGCCTCCGTGCAAGAGTTCGATGGACTTGCCTACAGGCTGCAAGGTCAGCCGCAGCATACGATTCGGCGCGCCTTTCCCGCCTGCGGCTGCGAAAAACGCTTCGTCAACCGGCTGATCGCTAATCAACAGATTCTTTTCTGCGTCGAAAAAGCTCGCCCACGTTTGCAGAGCCGTCGTTGGCTTCGCATTGCGCGGCAAAGGTGCGGGCCGGGTTGTGCGATGCTGCACAGGAACGCAACCGGAAGCCAGCGTTCTGCTTGTCTGCTCCTTGACGGTATAGGCAATCTGCTGGCGCAGGAGGTGATTGTACATCGCATAGAAGACGCCGGGCCGCGCGCCCGTCACCAGATGGCGCATTCTTCCCGGCAGTACAGGCTGCCAGTCAGTCAAATCGTTGGGCTTGTCCTGCGAACCTACCAGTACAGGCAGAGGCGGTTGCGGCAGTCTCGGCAACAGGCTCTTGATCGCGGGCGCTCGGAAAAGCGGCGGCAGCCCTCCCGTCGGCGCAGCGGAATGCGAAGATCGAAATTGCACGAAGTTCTGTACGGCCTGCCACCACAGCGTAATCTCCTGCTTAAGCGTAGTCTCTGGCTTGTCGGTCGATAGCTTCTTGCCGTATTTGCCGACGACTCCCTGCGAGGGCGGGATGCCGCTGTCACCTGCTTCCGGCTTGGCCTCAGCCGTGAAGCGAATGCTCGTACGCAGCAGGCTCACCTGCCAGGGCCAGCTTCGGTCTTCTCCCGCCTCGCCGTCATGCGGTTTGGCAATCAGTCTGTGAGCAATCGGTTGCACGCCGATCACCTGTGGCGGCGCCAACTCAAAGGTTTCGGCAATCGTTTTGTCCAGTTTGGGATTGTTCGGTTCCGGCAGTTGAGAGCCGCCGAACTGCCCTTCTTGAAAGCGCAGTTCTTTGACTGGCGCGCGCAGGCCGAAAGCGCGTCTCGTCGTCCGCTGGGCAACGGTGATTGCAGGCACGATGGCAAACGAGAAATTCGTCTTCAGAATCGGGCCGGACGCCGTTTCCTTCCTCTGCTCGATCGCCCGTTGTCGCAGGATGGCGACGGGCGATTCGGGGCTTAAACGGCGATGCGTTTCGCGCGCCCAATTCAACAAAAGTTCTTGCCGTTCATCTTCTGTCATCATTGTCCCGTCGTCCTTCTTCTTCCGTTCTACGAGGCGACTGGCGACGGGACGCAACAGGTTCGCCAAGGGTTCAAAGCAAAGCAACTCAACAGAAGTCAGCGCGAAATCGTAGTCCTGAGGCTGTTGAATCGGGTCGAATTTCAGCCACGCATATGGACTGACGGCGAGGCTGAGCGGGCTTGGCAGATTGGTGCCGTAGACGTTGATGCGCTCGTCGGAAGTTCCGAACCGGCCCGCTTCCAAGAGCAGTTCGTAGCGGAGTTCAGGGTCCACATCCTTATCGATTATGTTCCACTGCTTGCCTGTTGTGACGACATCCACTTGCAGGTTCATCGATAGCGCGAGGCCTTTTCGATCAAAGATCGGTTTGAGTCCTTCAGGCTTTTTCTGATCCAAATCCTTGACATAGGTCTTCGGCGCGCTGAAGAGAAAGTCTTTCGCCTCCAACCGCGCAGGCAGCAAAGTTGCCGCCGTATGACGTGACACACGCGCACTCGCCTTGTTGCCTTCGTCGAATCGCTTCTCCCAAACAAGAGTCTGTTTATTTACATCCCAAAAACGCACCATGCCGTCGTCGCTAACGGTGACAAAGCTCGTTTCATTGAAGTTCACGGACAAAGCTTTGACCGCACCGTTGTGCTGAAATGCGCTGAGTTGCTGGCTGGTCATCGCGTCCCAAAGCCGCGCCGTCCCGTCATCGCTGGCCGTGAGGACTTGCAGCCGGTCGCCGTTTTGAAAGAAGGTGGCGAAGTTGACGCGGCTGTCGTGCATCAAAGGCGAGCCGACCAGGCCGCGCTGCGGTTTTTCAGCTCGCTTTTCAACTCGCCACACACGCGCCGTCGCATCGCCGCTGGCGCTGACAACGAACTTTTCATCTTCGCTGAAGACAGCCGTGTAAACATCGGCGAGCGGATCGCTAGTGTCGTGAACGTAGTCGGCATCTGGATTGCTCAGCATATCGCCTGTTGCGCCATCCCTGACGCGCAGTTTATTGTCCGCGCTGGCAGTAACCAGAAATTTTCCTGACTTGCTATAGCTCACCCAGTTGATCTGATTTCGATGGCTGTCGGGCAAAACCCGTAAGGTGCCTGCGGTCTCGTCCCATACGCGCGCAGACCTGGACGAACCAACAATTGCAAGAATCTTGCCGTCGAAACTTTTCGGATTGAAAGCGATTTTATAGATTTCGCCGTCATTCGGGGTGATGGTCTTTCTCAGTGTCGGCGGTCGCACGTCCAGATTCCAGATTTTGACAGTGCGATCATCGCTTGCCGTAGCCAATCTCGATTCGCCTTCGCTGAAAACCAGGTCACTGATTGCCGCATTGTGGGTAGCGACGAATACAGGAGTGAAGTCGGTACCGCGCCACTGCCACACATATGCAGTGCCGTCATTGCAAGCAACCCCGAGGAATTGGCCCGTACGACTATACGCGATTCTTTGTGCTTCGCCGGTGATCGAAAATCGATGGATCACCTTGCCGTCCTTCGCGTCGAAGATTCTGACGACTCGATCTTTGCCTGCAACGGCAAGGTGCTCCCCCCTTGGATGGAAAGCAACATCGAGGGGCGTGCCTCGTGTGTAGATGCCGCTCTCGAAAAATTGCAGACCGGGGATGGCCCAAGCGTATGGGGGTTTGTTATCCGGCTCTCGCACGAATGTGACGCCTTGCTGCGCCAGCAGACTCTCTTCACGCCAAACCATTTGATCTGTCGCCTTGCTTGGTGGGGGCAGAAAATCATCCAGCCTTCTCGGCGGATAGAATGGCCGGTTGGAGACGAAGGCCTGTTGCAAGGCAGAGGCGCGGCTCAGCCGTGCAGGGCCATTGGGCAAAGCGGCGACGACGCTTTGTATGCCGTCTGCGGTCCGTTCCGCGACAGGGTTGTTGAGCCTGAACCAATTCTCCGCCAACGAAGTGGGGTCGAGGCGCGCCATCGCGCGCGAATCCAACCACTCGAACTCAGTTATGAAGATCGGTATGTGATGATGAGTTGGCGCGGCTTTGTCAAAGCCCCAGGAAGCCAACGACAAAGACAACGAGAGGGCTTTCAGCATCGGCGTCGGTTGAAGCCCGCTGACGCGACCTCTCTTGAGCCGCAGAATCGGGTCTACTTGCAGATCGCGCCCCATCTGGTTGCTGTCAAGGCCATCGTCTTGCTGCGGTTGCAAGCGCCCGATGAAGGGGATCTGCAATAGCGCCCATTGCGGTGCGTGCGGGTCGGAAGGGCCATAATCGGCAGGCGCGCTGAGCACTGCGTTTTGGCTGCCGCTGGGTAAAAACTGCAAAGAGGTTGCCGTATCGGTAGCGGCCCGCTCGCTCTGTTGCAACCAGTGGGCGGCGGAGGCTTCGATCAGCAATGGCGGCGGAGCCAATCCAGCAAGCTCGTTGAGAACCTGAACAAGCTGCTTGCGCAGAGCCGGTTGATAGTAGCCTTGCAAGCTCTTCTGCCCGTCGGCCGTATCGGCAGGATTGAGCCAATCGTTGTCTTTGAAATCCTCCAAAAATTGTTTGAATCGCTCCGGCGACAGCAAGC
>Ga0070690_100002294_pt1 | contig 10257 bp, 12 predicted proteins | sample KBSS33HmetaG_FD_64671 | JGI IMG/M metagenome (GOLD analysis project Ga0070690, IMG submission 64671) | Switchgrass rhizosphere microbial communities from Kellogg Biological Station, Michigan, USA - KBS S3-3H metaG | ecosystem: Host-associated > Plants > Roots > Rhizosphere ...
ATTATCCAGCTAGTCAACGGTGTTTCTAGGCTGGCCGCGGAGCTGGACGCCGAGCTGCAGCCGGTGGCGCCGGAGTGGCCGATCGAACAAATCGCCCGTATGGATCGTGTAGTGCTGCGCATGGGCTTGTACGAATTGAAGCATGGAAAAGACGTGCCGCCAAAGGTGGTGATAAACGAAGCCGTCGAACTGGCCAAAGCTTTTGGCAGCGAGAACTCCTCTAAGTTTGTGAACGGCGTGCTCGGTACTCTTTGGCGGAACATGAGTGGCGAAGGCGAAGACAAGCCGGCCAAGGTTGAAGCCGAGGAAGAAAAGGCGGCGTTAAACCTTTCGGCCAGGGAGTCGGAGGATAGGCCGTGAAACGGCCGAAGCTGCCGGGTCTGAGGCGCTTTGTGCCGGGACGCGGACGGCCGACAATTCAAGAGGTGGTGCACGAAACCACCGCGGGCGGCGTCATCTTTCGCCGCGACCCCGTCTCTAAAAAGATCGAAATCCTGCTGATCCAGGACGCCAAAGATCGCTGGACGATCCCCAAGGGCCATGTGGAGCCGAACGAAGAGCCCAAGCAAACGGCTGAGCGCGAAATCCGCGAAGAAACCGGCCTGCAAGAGATGAAAGTTTTTAACTGGCTGGGCAAAGTCAGCTTTCGCTATCGCCGCGGCCAAACATTGGTGCTCATGACCATGCACATCTACCTGGTTCAGGCATTGGGGGATACCGACACATTGAACCCCGAAGACTGGCTGAACGACATCAAATGGCTGCCCTCCGGCGTAGCCATCGACAAAATCGCCTATGACGACATTGGTAAATTAATACTAGTAGGAATGAAAAAAATTAGAGATGCAGGATTATAGCTCGTATCAGGACTTTGCGCTTAAAGTACTTGGAATCACCTTCGACGACATACAGCTTTTAGTCACCGCCTTTACGCACCGCTCGTACCTGAACGAGCACAAAAAGACGGCCACCGAGCACAACGAGCGCCTGGAATTTTTGGGCGACGCCGTGCTGGAGCTGGTGGTCACCGAATATCTGTACGCCAATTTCAGCGAGCCGGAGGGCATTTTGACCAACTGGCGCAGTAGCCTGGTGCGCACCGAGAGCATCGGCGCGGCCGCAGCCAAGTTTGAATTCGAGCCGCTGCTTCGCCTCAGCCGCGGTGAGCGGCGCGGTACAGAGCGCGCCCGGGCGCAGATTTTGGCCAACAGCTACGAAGCCGTCGTGGGCGCAATCTATCTGGACAAAGGTTACGGCGCAGCCAAATCGTTCATCACCAAGTCGATTCTAGTGACCTTCAAGCAAATCCTAAGGACCGGCTCGTGGCTGGACGCCAAGTCTCATCTGCAAGAAGTAGCCCAAAGCCGCGACGGCCATACACCCATCTACAAAGTGATGGGCGAGGAAGGCCCCGACCACGAGAAGATTTTTACCGTCGGCGTGTTTGTGAACGGCCAGCTTAAAGGCACCGGCGCCGGCCCCAGCAAGCAAATCGGCCAGCAAAAGGCCGCCGAAGCGGCGTTAGCGGAATATGAGCAATTACGAAGTTAAGCTCATCCCCGGCTTCGAAGACCCGAGCGCTGTGGTGGCTGCGGCGGTACTTCTCAAATCTCAGATAGAGGGCTTGGATACGGGGGGAATGTTGTTGCAGATCGGCGATCCCATGGCGCGGCTGCATGGATTGTACGAGGCAGGGACTAGTGACATCAGAGGGGCGGGCTTGACTTTATACGTACCTCTGGAGCCTCGGATCGGCATTATAGCCGCGCTGGCTGCCAACTCCAGGCGTCAAGCGTTACGCAGGCAGCTCTTGTTAGCCATAGAAGAAGATGCCGTTGAGCAGGGGGCTATAGGTATGTTAATTGGAGCGAAGGATGAGCGTGACTATTATTTTCTGCACTCCCAGGGGTACGATCCGGCGTCCGAAGTTGATTTTCTGGCACCCGGAATGGATAGCCTTACGCCGCGCCAGCAGGAGCTCAGTCTCTTTAAACCTTTAGAAGATCTGAATAGTTTACAATAATTTTCTTTTGTTGCAATATGTGATATAGTTACTATCACTATGAGTAATACATCACGTACATCAGAACGAGCAAAGGGTGGTGATAGTCGAAATACTGCGGTCGCAGTCATGGGTCTTGTTGCCGGAGTTACGATAGCAGCAGTTGCTGTGAGTAATCTTCTGGGTGCCTGCAATCCCGAAACTCCCGCACCGGCCAGCCCGCCGCGTACGCCGGCGTCTCCTGAGCAGTCGGGTCATGCCGCGGGCGTGATTGACGGCGCGCCTTTAGTGGTATCCGCCGAATCTTTCAACGCGTCGCCGTCGTCCGTGGCGGCTGCTGGTCATCTTGCCGTCGGCCACGCTTAGCCGGGCCGCACCCCAGCATTGACACAAGAGACGCTTATCTGTAAAATAGAGCGAGATTGTTTTTATAATCGTTAAGCCCGAGAAAGAGAGAGCTACAAAATCTTATGTTAACTATCCGCATGCAACGCACCGGTCGCAAAGGTCACGCTATGTTCCGCGTGGTGGTGCAGGATTCTCGCACTACCCCGACCAGCGGCAAGGTTGTTGCTCTCTTGGGTAGCTACGATCCGCACGCTAAGACGGCTTCGCTCAATAAAGAGAAGACCCTGACATTTCTGAAGAACGGCGCCCAGCCTTCCGACCGCGCCGTCTTGCTGCTCAAGAGCGAGGGCGTCAAACTGCCCAAGTGGGTGAGTGTCGACACTAAGAAGTCTGCTAAACTCCGCAACCCGGAGAAGCTGCGCAAAAACCAGCCTAAGGAAGCGCCAAAAGCCGAAGAACCCACCGCTGAGGTCGAAGAGCCTGCCGCCGAAGAAGCAAAAACCGAATAGTCAACCTCTCGTCTCCAGCAGATTTCGTGTAATCCTGCCAGGGCATTATTAACTTTTGTTATAATAGATAGACCAGTACATAAGCGAAGGAGTTTTCCGTATGAGTAGCATCGACCAACAATTCGTCGAATTCATCGTCAAGTCGCTGGTGGGCAACCCTGACGCGGTGAAAATAGAAAGGCGCATAGACGAGAAAGGCGTTCTGCTGGAGCTGACCGTCGACCCCGAGGATTTGGGGCGGGTCATCGGCAAGCGCGGCGCCACCGCACAGAGTCTGCGCACCTTGCTGCGGGCGTTAGGCACCAAAAACGACGCTCGTTACAATCTCAAAATTATAGACAATGGCGAGCCAGGCGCTGGCCGCGGTCAGAGCAGCCAAGGCGCGAGCGATGACAGCTCTAGCGACGACGATGGCGTCTCCGATCATTCCGCATCTTCCGGCCGCAGCGATCTCGCCGACCTGACCGATGACGATGACGACGTTGCCCCTAAAAGCGACACTTCATCGAGCGTGGTCAGCAAGACCCGCAAAGAGCTCGAAGAGCTTGACGACCTGGACGTGTAATAAGAGATCTTGCCACAATCCAGAGAGTCATTTATAATCGGATATGAGTCGAACGAGTTCGGCCGAATCTTCAAAACAAAAACCGTAAGAGCTCACGCGAGCCATTTTGTCCGCAAAAACGGATAACCTGGGAGCCCTATATGTGATAAAAACACCCTGGAAATCAGGGTGTTTTTATATCTCGGAAGAGTAGGGCACTCCGGGGACAAGCGTTACCAACACGCCTTCCCATCGTAAAATGCGAGGACAGGCGGTGCATATTCCTCCTACCGCTAGGCTGGACTCGTCAACGGTAATCGCGTCAATGCCTGAAGGGCTGGCCTCGTTCACTAGTTTTTGACAGTAGGCTACATGATTTTCGTCGCACTGCGGCTGCGGCGATTTTCCCATCATGACAGCATATGCCCGACATAGACGCGAGGCTGTTATAATTCTTACACATGAAGATTCAAATTATTACCTTGTTTCCAGAGATGTTCCATGGCGTGCTGGGGAGCAGTATGCTGTGGAAGGCCGAGGATCGCGGGATCGCCCAATATAGCTATATTAACTTGCGTGAGTTTGGCCTGGGGCCGCGTAAGCAGGTGGACGACACGCCCTACGGGGGCGGTGACGGCATGCTCCTCAAACCCGAACCGCTGGTGGCGGCCATCGAGCAGGCGAAGCAGAACGATTCGGGCGCACTGGTGCTGCTCCCCACGCCGCGCGGCAAGCTGTACAGACAGTCCGACGCCAAAGAGCTTGCTGCCAAAGACGGTGGGCTTATTCTTATCTGTCCGCGCTACGAAGGCTACGACGAGCGCGTTACGGCCTGGGTGGACCGCCAGTACTGTATCGGCAACTACGTGCTGACCGGCGGCGAACTGCCGGCAATGATTATTATCGACAGCGTCGTACGCCTGCTGCCGGGCGTGTTGGGCGGCGAAACCAGCGCCGAGATAGAATCCTTCCAAGACGACGATCAAAGCGTGGAGTTTCCGCAGTACACACGCCCCGAAGATTTCCGTGGCCTCAAAGTCCCGGAAGTTCTCTTAAGCGGCAATCATGCCGAGATTAAGACGTGGCGGCAGGCCAAATCGGGCTAAACTTTGGCTACCTAACGCCGGGAATGCTGCGGCTTTAGCCGGTTTGCCCTAGGTCAGGCCGTCTAACTCCAGCGTTTGCTGAAGTAGCCCGGCCATAATGTCCGGCCGCAAACTAAGGTCGGAGTGCCACATGTCCGGCATATCTGTTACCCGGAGTTCGGCTGCCCAGCGGCTGTCCGGATGACGTAGATTTGTGTTGAGCACACCGCGTATTGCTTCTAGCTCTCGTCCAAATTGGCTGGCCTCGGTAGTACTGCCCGTAAATGTATGGCCGATATGGACGATGTGCATAGGAAGCGGTGATGAGTTGGCAAGTTCGTAGGCCATGCTGGCTCCCACGGCACTGAGAAGCAATGGCGCGTAATGCGCGATTTCGACTTTGCCTTGTCGGGCTGCCGTGCGGACACCTACGGGGTCCTTCTCCGGCGGGAGTGTAGGTGTATTCGGATCAAAGGGTTTGCTGCGCTCGCCAGACTTAAGGTATTCGAGGAAGCGTGATACTCCTGCCTCGGGCTCTTCTGACACAGGCAAATAAAAGGCGTCCGTAAACTGCACGCGTTCGAATAGGCCGCCCAACGCCATCGCTGCCATAAATACACCACCGGCCGAAGGGCCGTGACCGATGAGTTCGCCGTTGCCGATGTGCTGACGGATCTCTCCATCGATTGCATCCATATGATCGTCCATGGTCTCCCGGAAGTTCTCCGGGCTAAAACCGTCGCACAAACCAGGATCAATCTCAGTTGCCCCCATGCCCGGGCGGAACAGGGCAATGACGCACATGCCAAGCTCGTTAGCGACATATTCCAGCCGCCTTTTGACGTTGTCAGGGGTACTTCTAAATCCGGGTACCTCAACGATCGCCCTTCCTGGATGGTTATCCGTGTCGGGCCTGTATAGTTGGCTGGCGAATGAATATTCTGTCATGTCTTGTCTACGTGGCTAGTATATACTAAAAAGGTTAAGGAGGGGATCTATGAAATTGTCGTTTATTAAGCCGGTGTTTGCGCATTGTGATTTACCGTGCGGGGTGTACGACCCCGTTCAGGCGCGCGTTGAGGCGCAGAGTGTTCACGAGATCATGAAAAAATATGCGGGACTAGAGCACGAGGAGGATCGTTGGCGCGCGGTGATGATCAAAGAGGATCGCTGCGAGTTGGTTAAACATCACTTGTGGGTGCTCTGGACCGACTATTTCAAGCCCGAGCATCTGGAAAAGTTTCCGGATCTGCACGACAAGTTTTGGAAGACCACCAAGCAGGCCGGAGCTTGCAAAAAGACCGTCGACCCGGCCGAAGGCCAAAAATTACTGGACATGATCGATGAGATTGCGGCGGTCTTTGCCGAAACTAAAAAGGCCTAAATTGTTTTTGCTCCGACGGGTGGCGGGCGACAGCATGCTGCCGGGGCTGCCAGCGGGCACGGTAGTAGTTGGCCTTCGCTCGCGACGCGTGCGCAAGGGCGACATCGTGATGCTGCGCCACGGCGGGGCGGATAAGATTAAGCGTGTGGCCGGCACCCGGCCCGGCGGCGTGTTCGTTGTGGGCGATAACGCCTCGCACAGCACCGACAGCCGCGATTTTGGCTGGCTGGACAGCCGGTTCGTTCTGGCTAAGGTGGTGTGGCCCCGCGGGTTACGGTCTTGAGGCCGCGGCCGGCGTGCGGTACGCCTCCAAAAATTCCGTCGCCTTGGCCTGTTCGGCCAGTGTGTGCGCCACGATAGCGTCTATATTGTCGAGCAGGCGAAGGAGAATATTTTGCTCGGCCAGCACGCCGCTGGCGGCTGCGGCGCGTCGGGCGTTGGCGGTATGCCTAAGGACGGTCTGGCAGATCTGCACCAGTGTGTCATGCCAGAATTGCTGGCGCATATCGGTAATCAAGGTCTCGAGATTGTGTTTGCCGGGTTCGACGCTGAGGTCGTGCAATATGGTCGTCACTACATACGTCGCGATTCCGGCCCGTATGTCTTGTTCCCAGTCGTGCAGATCATCATTTAGCTGCCGGGCGATGAGGTAGTGCAGGAAGGCGCGGCGTACGGCCAGGGCGGTCGGACTGTCCGGCTCGATGCCATGCGCCGCCAAAACGCCGAGCGGCCCCAGCGCATGTCCGAGCGAACGCTCCGCCAGCCGCCGCCGGTTGCCGAAGTTCGGCAGCTGTTCTATCTCGATGAAACCGTCGCCGCCCACAACGCAGCGGCAATGAGCCGCCTCCCACGCGTTGGCCGCGTCGATGACGTCGAAAGTCTGGGCCGTAAGCGCTTGGAAACCGGCATGCGCTGGCAAAGCCTGCCGAAAATGTCGCAGGGAGTAGCGCAGCGCGAGATTGGCGCTGGACAGGCGCCGCGGATCCCCCTCGCCGTCCAAAAAATCATCGTAAATGGTGTAGGCCATCCAGCCGTACAGGTTGGCCGCGCCAAGGTGGCGCAGACAATCTCCCAAATCTGCGCCTGCTGGCACGCGCAACCCTTCGTTAAAAAGGCAGGGGAGGAGCACGATGTCGTTATCTTCTCCGCTAGCGTGGATGCGCTTAAGCGTTTCGGTGTTGGCATGCCGTAGATCGGTCGGATGATGGGCGAGCTGGGCGGCGACGTCTGCAATAACCTGGGCCTGTAGAGGATGCTGCTGCCGCCGCCGGGTTGCCAGCCGCCGCTCAATATGCGTGGTATTGTGCAGGGCCTCCATGATAAACGCCGTGGTCAGCGCCGCCGAGCCGCTGTAGTGGCGCTGCCCCTCGCTGTCGGGATCCAGGCAAAACGGAAACGCGGCCCACGAGCCGTCCTGCAGCTGCGTTTCTAGTAAACGTTCGATCGCTGTATGCAGATTCTCGGTGCGGCCCAGGCGGTTTAACGTCGTGACTGCCAGCGCCGTGTCCAGGGGGTTGCCCCACCAATTCCCGCGCGCGCGTTGCGCCAGACATTTGACGAGTCCATCCTTCTGCGGCCCGTCGTAGGCCCGCGCCATGTAGTAGGCTAGCGGAAATATTGTGGGATAGTACGGCGAGGTTAGCTCGCCGGCCGTGATCGCCTTTTCTATAAATTCGTTCAGGGTGGGCAGTGGCTCGGAAACTAACTTCAAAAAATAAGCGATATTGCTGTTAACCGCCAAGTCGGTATCGTGCCAGATTTTTGAGGCCGCCTGGTCGATAAGCCAAGTTCGGTAGGGACCGCCGGGCTTGGTTTCTGTGGCGAGCAGTAGCCGCACAGCGTGACCAAGGGCCGAACCGTCGATGAGGGAAGGGTCATGCTCATACAGCGCGCCCAGCGCGCAGAAAGTGGCGTCCAGATCGTCGGGATAGGGCAGGCTGCTGTGTTCGGGCGTACCCCGGGCCCAATAATTGTACGACCATTGCGGGCTGCGCTCCCTCAGCAGCCAGGCGGCCAGCAGCTCGCGGCAAGTCTGTGTGTCCGGACGGCGGCAGCGGCTGAGAGCCGACAGGATTAACGAGGGTGCAAATGTGGTAGTGCGTACGCTGGCGTTTTCCGGATTTAATCGTGCGCGTTCGGTGCCGGAGAGGCAGGCAAAGCTGCCATCGGCCGCCTGATCGGCTTGCAGGAAGCGGGCTGCCGCCCGCATGGCTTTTTCCACCCGGCTTTCCATTATCAGGAGGCCTGCGGCAGAGTTACGACAAATACGGTGTGCGGGCTCGAGGTATCGATCTTAAGTGTTCCCAAAAAGTGCTCTTCGGCCACTTGCTTGGCGATGTATAGGCCCATGCCCATGCCGGTTTGCTTAGTGCTGAAGAATGGTTCGAACAGCTTGGCGCGCTCTCTGGGCGGAATGCCGCGGCCCCAGTCGCTGACCGTAATAATCAGATTGTGACCTTGGCGAGAGACGGTTACGACCACTTCTCTCTTGTCGTCATCGGGACGGGGTTCGTAATAAGCATCGATGGCGTTCGAAATGAGATTGGCCATGAGCTGACGCAAGCGGATCGGCTCGCCGCGGCATCGCAGTAATTTTTTGTCTTCGGGCGGGTGCCAGATGAGTGTGACTCTGGCTATTTGGGCCTTGTGCTGCAGCATGTTAGCAACCGCGCTGACCTCTTCGGGCACGTTGAAGGTACGCGAATTGGTCCGGCCGTGAAGCTGATCCCGCACGCGCACCACCATATCGTCGATGTAGTGTATGCTTCGCTTGACGCGGCTCATCACCCGCGAGCGGCCCTGGCCCTCCAGGCCCTCGATGTCGATAGTCAAACTAGTCAGATGATTGGCCAAGTCGTGCAACAGCGCCGTGCTGAGTTGTCCCAGCTCGGCAAAACGGTACATCTGCTGAATTTTCTCCAATTGGGTGGCTTGCAGCTCGTGGGTGCGCTCTTTGACGGTTGTTTCCAGAAGGTTCTTTTGCTTGGTCAGCGCGGCCTCGGCGTGTGCGGCTCGTCTCAATGAGCGCGCCATCTGATGGTTAAACAGCCATGAGACCATGGCGATCAGACAAAAGATAATCGAAAAGGCGATCACGTCGCCAATCTCGGGCTGGGCGACGGTCCAGGACAGGTCGGGGTGCAAAACACCCTGTGCGTGGCCAAAGAACGCCCCGAACAACGATGCAATCACCAGGCCGGCTGCGTAGGGGCTATACAACGGCCCCAGCAAAATGCCGGCAAGCACAATCACTACGCCGTACAATAGCAGCGCAATCGGCGTAGTAACGCCCCACGTCAACACCACAACTGACCCGATTAAAAAATAAATGCTCACCAGCAGAAAGGCGGCGACACGGTACTTGCCCTTACGTGAGAGGGCGTACAGAGTGCTCACCAGGCCCAGAATAATACCATTCCAAAACATTCGCTCCGGCGCAAAATCTTTATGCAAGAATAAGTAGTTGTAGGCGAGTACCGGCAACGAAAGCGAAACAGCAAATACCGTGCTGGCTAGCAGTACGTTAAGCACCATTTCGCGATTACGCTCGTCCTCGTTCCGCTGCTTGGGAGCTATGAAAAGCTTATACAGTTTCGGTAACATGTTGGTGGTTTAGGGAGACGGGTCCCCCGCTTACTATAGCTTACAGGGGACTGCCCGTCTTGTTAAGCCCTAGCTAGTTGAGCTGGCTGTTCCAAGGTGCGGCGACTTCCGCTTCTTGTTTAAGTGCGGCGCCTACTGCCTCTGGATCACGCTTTTCCTTATCGGTTAAGATAGCGGTGATAACGCTTGGCATACCCCCTCCTTTCTGCTACATGTCATCAATCATGTAACCTATGCCGTACGCCGTTTTAATCAGCGGCGTCTCGAATGGCCGGTCAATTTTGTCGCGCAAGTGTTTGATATGCACATCCACCGTGTTGTTCCACGCATCCTTGGTGCCGTCCCAGGCGTGATCGAGGATCATCGACCGAGTAACCGGTCGCCCGCGATTCCGGACCAAGTATTCCAAAATATCGAATTCTTTGCGCCGCAGCGCTATCGGCACACCGCCTCTTTCTACCCGGCGCCGGTAGGGGTCAACAGTCAGATCCTGCACCCGGAATACTTCAGCAGAGAAGTTGGCAGGCGGTCGTCGAAGCAGGGCTCCCAGCCGGGCCTTGAGCTCGGCGACGCTGAAAGGTTTGGTCAGATAGTCGTCCGCACCGGCGTTTAGTAATGTCACGCGGCTGGTCACATCGCTGGCACCCGTCAAAATGAGGATGGGCGTGCCCACCTGCGCCAAGCGAATGGCCCGGCAGATGTCGTAGCCGTTTTTATCTGGCAGTGACAGATCTAAGATAATAATGTCCTGGCCGCCGGCCAACGCGCGCTGCAAGCCTTCC
>Ga0070690_100002297_pt1 | contig 10249 bp, 11 predicted proteins | sample KBSS33HmetaG_FD_64671 | JGI IMG/M metagenome (GOLD analysis project Ga0070690, IMG submission 64671) | Switchgrass rhizosphere microbial communities from Kellogg Biological Station, Michigan, USA - KBS S3-3H metaG | ecosystem: Host-associated > Plants > Roots > Rhizosphere ...
TGATCGGCGCGACCACCGAGAACCCGAGCTTCGGGGTGGTGGCCGCGCTCCTGTCGCGCTGCCGGGTGGTGCGCCTCGAAGCGCTGTCGGATCCCGAGCTTGCGGCGCTCGCGGCGCGTGCCGTCGCCGAGGCCGAGCGTGGGCTGGGGGCGCTCGACGTGACGCTCGACGCCGAGGTCTCGGCGCAGCTCGTGGCCGCGGCCGCCGGAGATGCCCGCCGGCTGTACTCGGTGCTCGAGGTCGCCGCGGATCTCGCCCGCCGGGCCGCCGGAGACGCGAGGAGCTCGCCGGCCGCGCCGATCACGGCCGAGCACATCGCCGAGGCCGCCCAGGGCCGCAACCTCTTGTACGACAAGGCCGGCGACGAGCATTACGGCGTGGTCTCGGTGTTCATCAAGAGCATGCGCGGCTCGGATCCGGACGCGGCGGTGTACTGGATGACGCGGATGATCGAGGCCGGCGAGGACCCGCGGTTCGTGCTGCGCCGCATGGTGATCTTCGCGGCCGAAGATATCGGCAACGCCGATCCGCAGGCGCTCGCGGTGGCGGTCGCCGCGCTCCAGGCCGTCGAGCTGGTCGGGCTCCCCGAGGGCGTCTTGCCGATGACGCAGGCGGTGACCTACCTGGCGCTGGCGCCGAAATCGAACGCCGCACTCACCGCGTATGCCGCGGCGCGCAAGCTAGTCACCGAGCGCGGGGCGCTGCCGGTGCCGGCCCGCTACCGCCCAGGCTCGACCGCGCTCGACCGCTCGATGGGCCACGGCAAGGGCTACAAGTACCCACACGACTTCGCCGGCCACTACACCCCCGAGGACTACCTCCCCGACGAGCTCGTCGCCGAGAAGATCTATCAGCCGTCCGACTCCGGATTCGAGGCCGAGCTCGCCAGGCGCCTCGCGGCGATCGAGGCCCGCAAACGCTCGCGGTGACGGCCAGGGGACGCTTCCAACTATTGAAACTAGCTGCAAGGTCCGAGCCATCAACCAGGGAAATCGCGCGTTTACAGTTCGATAGTTTCAATAGTTGGAAGCGTCCCCTAGGCCAGGCGGATCCAGCGGGCCTTCGCGCCTTCGATCTTGGGCGTGAACGCCGGCGGAAAGTGGCGCTGCACATACGCGAACGCTTGGCTGATCAGCTCGCGATCGACCTCAGGGGGCACTTCCATGTTCTGATCGTTGGGGTCAGGCCGGATTCCGAGCCTGACGACCTCGGTCAGCCGTAGCACGTGCAGTCGATTCACGAACAGCGCATGAGCAATCCCCAGGAACAGATCTTCGATACCGGGATCCAAGGCCATGTGAGGCAACGTACCTACCACAGGCGACGGAGGGGTTCTAGCCTGAACCATTCACCCGCCGTGGTGAACGCGAGACGCAGGTCGCCGAAAACGTCGCAGCTTCCGCCGGTAACTCGATCGTTTGCTCAAACTTACGGTCGTTTGGTGACGTCCCGGAGCCCGATCAGGCGGGCATTGGGTGTGATCGTGTACCCCTGTATGTCGATGTTGGACAGGACGACGTTGTCCTCGTGCCAGAGAGGGACGACCGGGACGTCTTCGGCGACCAGGCGCTGGACCTCGGCGTAAATCTGAATGCGCTTTTCCCGATCGAGCTCCTCGCGGCCCTCCGTGGTGAGCCGATCGACCTCCGTGTTGCGGTAGCGCCAGCGGTTGAACCCGTCGGGGTTGGCCGGCGTCGGGATCCACGATGAATGGAAGTACATGAAGTAGAAGTCAGGCTCGGTGATGTCGGTGGTCTGCATCGTCGCGATCTGATAGGCGCCCTTCTTGACGTCGGCGAAGAACGTCGCGAACTCGAACGAGCGGACCTCGACGGCGATGCCGACCTCCGCGAGCTGGGCGGCGATGACGCGCGCGATCGCCACGCGAAACGCGTCGGCCGAGGTCTTGTAGACCAGGTGGAAGCGCGGCCTGGGGCCATCGCCGTCGGGATCGGGATAGCCGGCCTCGTCGAGCAGCCGCTTGGCGGCCGCGAGATCGTGATCCCAGCGCGGCACGTCGCCCCAGTACGCCCAGTGGCTCGGCGGCAGGAGCCCCGTCGCGGGCACCGCGAGGCCGCCGAGCTTCGCGGTGATGATCGCGGGACGATCGAGCGCGAGCGCGAGCGCGCGGCGCACCCGGCGATCGGCGAGCAGCTTGTCGTCGTTGTTCATCATCAGGTAGGTGAGCAGCACGCTCGGGCTGGTCTCGACGTGCACGCGCGGCCGGTCGCGGACCGCGGCGACCAGATCGAGGCGCACCCCGTTCTCGATCAGATCGGCCGAGCCGCCGACCAGCATCAAGAGGCGCGCCGCGGCATCTTGCACGAACTTGATCTCGACGTTCGGCAGCTTCGGCTTGGCCCCGAAGTAGTACGGGTTCGGCTCGAGGAAGGCGGCGCTCGAGGTCAGCTCGCGCAGCTGATAGGGTCCGGCGCCGATCGCATGTCCCGCCTTGGGCGCGCCGCCGTGAAACGAGACGATGCCGAACTCGATGTCGCTCGGGAACGTCGCCAGCGGCGCCTTCAAGTGAAACCGCGCCACCCGCGGACCGATCGCCTCGACCGAGCTGAACCGATCGGACAGGGTCTTGTGCGACGCGCTCGTCGACTCGGGGGCGAGCACGTTCATGTACGTCCCGGCGACGTCGGCGGCGGTCACCGGCGAGCCGTCGGAGAACCGCGCGTCGTCGCGCAGCGTGACATCCATCGTGCGGTCGTCGACCGCCACGATGTTCGAGGCCAGCTCGAGCCGTGGGATCATGTCCGGGGTGTCGACCGCGGTCAGCCCCGACGCCACGATCCGCGTCAGCTTGCTGTCGTAGTTGGTGACCGCGGCGCGCGGGTCCGCCGTCGTCATCGGAGACTGGATCACGACCACGATCGTATCGTCGGGCGTGCGCCGGGTCCGTGGCTCGCAACCGATCGCCGTGGCCGCGAGGACCGCCAGCGGGAGCGCCGTGTTAGCGTAACGTGGTGGGTGCATCTCGGTTGCGGCTCGCCGTGGCTGCCGTGGTTCTGGGATCGAGTATCCCCGCGGCCCCCGCGCCCTCGCAAGGTGCCGGATCAGCCGCCCCGGAGGCCGCGCGCGATCCCGATGACGAGGATACCTCCGGCGGCGGCGCTGCCAAGCAGCTCGTCGCCCCCGCCGACCCCAAGGCGAGGCTGCCGTGGCTGCGCGAGCGGGTCACCGCCGCGATCGCGGCCCAGCCCAAGCTCGCCCCGGCGAAGTTCGCGGTGTCGGTGGTCGATCTGGCAACCGGCGCCGAGCTCGTCGCGCGCGACGCCGATCGCGGGATGAGCCTGGCCTCGACCGCCAAGCTCCTGACCTCGACGGCCGCGCTGGCGGCGCTGGGCGGCGGGTTCCGCTGGCGGACCGGCGTGTTCGGCGCCGAGCCCGATGACCAGGGCGCGATCGCCGGCGATCTGTACGTCAAGGGCAAGGGCGATCCGATGCTCGGCGTCGCCGAGCTGCGCGCGCTCGCCGCCGAGGTCGCCGCCCGCGGGATCCGCACCGTCGATCGCCTGGTGATCGACGGCAGCTACTTCGACGATGTGGTCGATCCACCGCACTTCGACGACCAGAAGACCGAGACCGCCGGGTTTCGCGCGCCGGTCGCGAGCTTCGGGGTCGCGCGCAGCACGGTCACCGTGGGCGTCGTCGCCGCGCCGGGGGGGGCGGCGGCCGTGACCCTGGATCCGGATCCGGGCCGGGCGCCCGACGCCTCCATCAAGCTGGTGAACAAGGGGGTCACCAGCGTCACGACCGGCCGGACCCGCCTCAAGGTCGACGTCAAGCCCAGGCCCGGCCACCTCGAGATCGAGGTATCGGGCCAGATCCGATGGGGCGAGGGCAGCTGGGAGGTCCGCAAGCGCGTCGCCGATCCGGCGCGGTTCGCCGGCGAGGTGTTCCGGCGCGCGCTCCTCGAGCACGGGGTGAAGGTCAAGGCGCACACGATCGGAAGCGGGCTGGTTCCGGCGACGGCCAAGCTGCTCGCCTCCCACGAGAGTGCCCCGCTCTCCGAGATCCTGCGCCACATGAACAAGCTCTCGGACAATTACCTGGCGGAATGCGTGCTGAAGACCCTGGGCGCCGAGACCAAGACCTCCCCCGGCCCGGCGACCTGGGCCGACGGGCGCGCGGCGGTCCACGCTTACCTCGCCAGGCTCGGTATGCCGGAGGCCGGCTACCGCGCCGACAATGGTTCCGGCCTGTTCGATGCCACCGAGGTCTCGGCGAGGCAGCTCACGATGGTCCTTGGCGCGGCCCACCGGGACTTCCGGGTGGGGCCCGACCTGGTCGCGTCGCTGCCGGTCGGCGGGGTCGACGGTACGCTCGCGAAGCGCTGGACCGGCCACCCCGCCAAGGGGCGCGTGCGGGCCAAGACCGGCACCCTCGACAAGGTCACCACGCTCGCCGGCTACCTGGCGTTTGACGGCGAGCACCCGCTCGGCTTCGCGATCCTCGTGAACGACATCCCCCCAGGTCAGCGCGCGGGTGCGAGAACCGCCGCTGACGACATCATCGATGCACTGGCAGCCTATCTCGGACCGCCGTGATCGATCGTCGACGGAACGTAGCTTGTTGCTGCAGTTGCTGCCGCGATGCCGCAGTGGTACGAACGCCCCACAAAAGGAGTGCGCTCATGGCCGATCTCAAGGGCAGCAAGACCCATGGAAATCTCAAAGACGCGTTCGCCGGTGAATCCCAGGCGAACCGCCGCTACCTCTATTTTGCCAAGGTTGCCGACGTCGAGGGTCACCCCGATCTCGCGGGCCTGTTCCGCGATACCGCTGAAGGCGAAACCGGCCACGCTCATGGCCACCTCGATTACTTGAAGCGCGTCGGGGACCCGGCGACGGGTGAGCCGATCGGTGACAGCGTGAAGAACCTCAAGGCGTCGATCGCCGGGGAGACCTACGAGTACACGCAGATGTACCCGGGGTTCGCCAAGACGGCGCGCGATGAGGGCTTCGAGGAGATCGCCGAGTGGTTCGAGACCCTGGCGCGCGCCGAGCGTTCGCACGCCGGCCGGTTCCAGAAGGGCCTCGACGGCCTCACGGCCAAGTAACGGGCGAACCGTCGGCGCCCCGTGCTGACGAGCGCCGCCTGAGCGCGGCGCTCGTTGTCGTTTCGGTGGCGTTCGGCGTACCATTACGCTGTGAGTTTGGTGCGTCCCATTACCCGCCGGGATATCAAGGGCCCCGCGCTGTACGGCCCGATCCGCGACGACTATCGCAAGCGCGTGATCGAGCTCAAGCGGCCGAGGCGCGTGCTGATCGGCGATCGTGTCTCCCTAGTGTTCGAGAATCGCCACACGCTCTCGGTGCAGATCGAAGAGATCTGCCGCGCCGAGAACCTGACGAGCGAGGAACAGATCGAGTCCGAGATCGCCGTCTACAACCAGCTGATGCCGACCCAGGCGTCGCTGTCGGCCACGCTGTTCATCGAGCTGCCGCACGAGGTCGATCCGTACGTCGCGCTCAAGGACCTGGTCGGGCTCGACGAGCACGTCGTGCTGCACATCGGGCCGCACGCGATCCGCGCGTCGTTCGAGCCGGGGCGCGCGACCGACGACAAGATCTCGGCCGTGCAGTACACCCGCTATCCGCTGTCGCCCGAGGTGCGCGCCGCGCTGCAAGCGCCGGGTACCCCGATCGCCGTCGAGATCGATCACCCGAACTATCGCCACCGCGTCGAATGCCCGGAGGCCACGCGCGCCTCCCTCGCCGCCGACTATGCGTAAGCCCCTGCTCGCCGCGACGGTCCTCGCAGGACCTTGGGTTTGGCTGTGGGTAGGTGCGTGCGGCGGGGCCCAGCACGAGCAGGTCGCCCACGAGGCCCAGCCGTTCGCGTGCCGGGGCCGGATCGCCAGCTACACCGTGGCGCACCACATGGCCGGCGACGAGATCGGCGTCCAGGCCGACTGCACCGAAGCCGGCCCGCGCATCAGGCGGTGGCGGACCGACATCGCCGGCAATCGCCAGGAAGACGCCCACAGCCTGACGCCCGGCGAGTTCGATAACATCTGGAAGGAGATCGACGGCACCGGGTGGCCCAACCTCCGTGACTGCACCAACGGCACGGGTGGCAAGCAGGATCCGATCTACATGTTCGACATCAAAGACGACCAGAACCAGGCGTCGTTTCAATGTCAGTCGCAGTCGATGCCGTATCCGTACAACGACATCGTCGATCCGCTCGATCTCGCGGCGCAGAGCGGCCGCCGCCAGCTCGGCGACGACGAACCCGCCGACGTCAAGGCGGCCAAGCCGTCCAAGGCGCCCCCCGCCAAGGCCAAGCAGAAATGAGCGAGGGCTCCGCGCAGCGAGGGCTCCGGTGACCGGGGCGCTGGCAGGAGGAACCGCCGTCGTCACGGGCGCCAGCCGAGGCATCGGGCGCGCCATCGCGCTTCGCCTCGCGGAGGCCGGCGCCGAACTCGCGCTGTGGGCCCGCGATCTCAGGGCCTTGCAACAGGTCGCCGACGAGGCCACCGCGCTCGGCGCGCGGGCGCAGGCGACCGCGTGCGACGTCGCCGATCCGGCGGCGGTCCTCCGCGCCGCCGAGCGCGTCCGGGCAACGCTGGCGCCGGTGACGATCGTCGTCAACAACGCGGGCACGGTGGTGCGCAAGCCGACGGTTGCGCTCAGCGACGCCGAATGGCGCCGCGTCCTGGCGGTCAACCTCGACGGGACATTCCACGTGACGCGCGCGTTCCTCCCCGATCTGACCCGCGCGGGCGGCCGCGTCATCAATATTTCGTCGATCTCCGGGCGGCAAGGCACCGCCCTCCTCGCCGCCTACTGTGCAGCCAAACACGGTGTCATCGGCCTGACACGGGCCCTTGCCGAGGAACTCCGCGCTGCTAAGGTCTCCGTGAATGCGATCTGTCCTGGCAGCGTCGACACGGCTATGCTGCGCGAAGGTATGCCGGGAGCGAGCGCGGATATGAGTCCGGACGACATCGCACGGACGGCGTTGTTCTTGGCCCATGCAGCGCCGCCGGCCCTGACCGGTGCCTGCATCGACGTTTACGGTTGAGAACCACACGGAGGATGCGAGGACCATGCGCGAATTTGGATTGGACAGTCCCGCCGCGCTGGCATCGTTACCGATGTTTCCGCTCGCGAACTGCGTGCTGCTTCCAGGCGGCCTCTTGCCACTGCACGTGTTCGAGCCACGCTATCGCGAGCTGACCCGCGACTGCCTCGCCGGCAACCAGCTGATGGGCATCGCGCGGCTGCGCCCCGGGTACGAGACCACGTACTACGGCCGTCCCCCGGTGTTCGAGAAGTGCGGCGTGGGCCGCATCATTTGCTCCGAGGAGCTCCCCGACGGCCGCTTTGCGCTCCTGCTCCGCGGCATCGCGCGGGTCGAGATCGCGCGCGAGCTGCCAAGCCCGCGCAACTACCGGCTGGTCGAGGCGCATACGCTGGACGACAACTCCTACGATCCGCAAGATGCCCACGACCACCACCGCCGCCTGGTCCTGCTGTGCGATCGGCTCGCCGAGGTGATCGAGCAAGGCGGCGCGCAGCTGCGCGACCTGGTCCGCAGCTTCGACTCGCCGGGCGCATGCGCCGACGCCGTGGCCGCCGCGCTGGTGATGGATGCCGACGCCCGCCAGGAGCTCCTCGAGGCACGCGATCCGATGGTCCGGCTGCAGCGCACCCTTGGCCACGTCAGCCACCTCCTCTGCGAGCTCGCGCCCTGCCAGGGCGCCGTCAACTGACCGGCAACTGACCGGCAACTGACCGGCAACCGACTGTCAGCCGACCGGCAACCGACTGTCAGCCGACCGGCGGCGCGAAGCAGTGCGTCAGGATAGGCAGCGCGGGAAGCGCTCATGCGCGCTCATGAATAAATGTCGGGATCCGAGCGCCTCGGACGCCGACGAATAGTGTTTTCTCCATCCAGCTTCTTCGTTGAAGTCCCTTGTCTCGCTGTCAAAGCCCGGTGCGGTCGCGGCGAAGCTGCTCGCAAACTTGGCGCCTCGGCGAGGCTTGCCGCACCCTCGAGATCTGCGGGGGGCCGATGAAGGAGCCATCGCCCAGCGCCCTGGATGGCGTCAACGACGAGGCCCTGGTCCTGGCGGCGACCCAAGGTGATGAGCGGGCGTTTCGCGCGCTATATCTACGCCATCGCCCTTGCGTTCTCACCTACGTGACCAAGCTCCTCGGAGCGGGGCCGGATTGCGAGGACGTGATCCAGGACGTGTTTCTTCAGTTCTACCGCGCCTTGCCAAACTTCCGTGGCAACGCGAGCTTGTCGACGTTTCTCCGTCGGATCGCCATGAATGTCGCCGTGGATCACCTGCGCAAGCGATGCCGGCTTCAACGCCTCGACTATGACAGTGATGCCCTCGACGCGGTGGTCGACGCCGGCCAAGATCTGGAGCGGCACTCGAGCGCACGGCAGCAGCTCCAGTCGCTGCTCCACCACCTCGACGGCATCGCGCTGGACCAGCGCCATGCCTTGATCCTGGTCGCCGTGGCAGGCCTTTCGGTGAACGATGCCGCGGCGCAGATGGGAGCGGACGCAGGCTGGGTCAAGCTGCGGGTCCTGCGCGCGCGCCGCGAGCTCACGGCGATGACCACTGGCCAGCGCTCATCCCGGCGGTCGCGTCGAATCGAGGCCGTGTAACGCCTGCCGGGCTCGGCGGTCAGCGTCGGCCCACCGTCGACCAGTCAGTGGACCTCCAGATCGCGCGGGGTCCTCGCAATCCCCGCGCGTATCGCGGCCTCGAGATCGAGGTCGATCCCCCGCGGCGGGCCACCGAGGGGCGCGGCGAACAGGACCGCATGAAGCGCGCCAGTTGCGCGCAGCGGCATCGTGAGTTGGAGCGTCGTACGCTTGTCCGCGCGTTCGACCGTACAGCCTGGCGCGGGCGCCGTGCAGCGCGCCTGCTCGGCGCCGGCAGCGTCGTAGATGCGCAACTCCCCCGATCCTTCGACCACGCCGCGCACGATCAGTGTATCGCCGACGCTGGCAGCTGCGCCGCGCTGCAGGCGGCTGCCCGACTGGACCTCGAACGCGAGGGTAGGCACCACGGGCGCGCCGCGATGGCGGTACACGGCGAGCAGGATCACCACGCCGGCGGCGGTCGCGACGCTCGCGATCGTCACCCCCCAGCGCCGCGACCTGGGGCTCCTGCGCTTCGGCGCCGCAGGGTTAGTCGGCGGCAGCGACGCCAGGTTACGAGGAGCCTCGGGTTCAGCCTCCGCCGCGTCGATCGCCGCGAAGACGTCTTGCTCCCAGCCCACGCGCGAAGCGACGCCTGCCGGCGTGGCGGGCAAGTCCTTGATCAGCGACTGCAGCTGCGCGTACCGCGCCGCGGTCTCGTCGGAAACGGCCGGCCCCGGCTGGCCACGCTCCCGCGCGAGCAGCCAGTCGTCCTCGTCATCGTGGTTGTCACCCTGCGCCTTGCTACTCACCGGTCCACCCCTTCCTTTCCAGACATCGCCGCAACCACCGAAGCGCGCGGGCGACACGTACCTGCAAGGTATCCGCGGCCGCGGCGAGCGGCTTCGCCATCTCTTCGTAGGTAGCTCCGGTCTGGAACCGCATGAGCACCGTCGCGCGTACGTCGGTCGACAGCTTGTTCAAACATTGTTCGAGCGCCGCGATGAGGAGCGCGCGGTGGACGTGTTCGATCGGCCCCGGACCGGGATCCTCGAAGTCAGCCACGGCTTGCTCGCTGGGCTCGATGAAATTCAAGTGATGTTGCAGGGCCTTGAGCGCGTCCAGGCAGCGGTGTCTGGCGATCCCGAATAACCAGCCGCGCGGCGGCGAGCGCCCCTCGAAGCGATCGAGATCGCGGTACGCCTCCAGGAACACCTGCTGCCTCAGGTCCTCGGCGAGTGCCTGCGTGCGGACCAGGCGCATGCAGAACCCGAAGACCGCTTCGCCGTGCGCCTTCATCAACTCGGCCAGCATGGCCCGGCGAGCGCTCGCCGTCCGCGGCGGCCCCCCATCGGGCGGACCCCCATCGGGCGGCCCCCCACCCTGGAGCGCTGGCTCGGCTTGCGCGGGAGTTGCGCTCTCCGGCGGCTCCCCATCGGGGGGCTCCCCATCCTTGAGAGCTGCCGCAAGGTGGCCATCCTTCACGCGAAGTCACGTTACTCGCTCCATGTTTCCAGATCCAGCTCGCACCGATAAGGCGACCGCCGCCGGGCAGATCCAACACGCAATTTCGCAGGTCGGATTGCCGGCGGTCGAGCGCCCATATATCGATGGGTTACCGCGCCGGGAC
>Ga0070690_100002298_pt1 | contig 10246 bp, 12 predicted proteins | sample KBSS33HmetaG_FD_64671 | JGI IMG/M metagenome (GOLD analysis project Ga0070690, IMG submission 64671) | Switchgrass rhizosphere microbial communities from Kellogg Biological Station, Michigan, USA - KBS S3-3H metaG | ecosystem: Host-associated > Plants > Roots > Rhizosphere ...
TATCCAGTCAAAGCCTGTTGCTGACGGAAGGTATTGTCAAACTGACCCTGGATGCGATTGTTTCGCTGATTCTGAGCAGCACCGGCAGCTTGATAGCCTGAGTTTAATGCATTCAAGTCCATTGCTTGACGGTTATTGCCCATTCCCTGAGCACCGAAAGCAATGTCTGCGTATTGTCCTAGATTCTGTCTCTGGTTGGCAGCGTTTCCAAACATGAAGTCAGTTGACGCTTTTGCTCGCTGTCCTTCAACATCTGCAATGACGTTACCAACATTGTTCAGCGCTTGAGAACTGCCGTAAACACCACGAGAAGCTGCTTGTTTATTAGCTTCTCCGGCTGCTTGATTTCTGGCCTGGTCATAGTAAGCATTGAACTGTGGAGTCAAGTCCTGATTGGCTTTATTGAAGTTACCCTGAACTTGATTCCAGAATTGTTCACCTTGACCAGGACCCTGGAAAGCACCTTTAGTCCAAAGATTCTGATTCTGGTTCCAATACTGTTCCTGAACGCCAGGGTTCGTCTGGTCCATCCCGTAAGGAGCGGTAGTAGGAGTGTAACCGTTTTTACCGGGTAGAGCAGCCGGAGGAGCTTGGTTTCCCTGTAGTTGCTGAGGAGTCGTAGGAGCAGGTTGCTGGGGAGCCTTAGCCTTTTGCGCCATTGTGTTGGCAAAGTTGCTAGCTCCTTTATACATCATATCCGCATACTTGTTCCAAGCCTGAGGCTGTGGAGCATTTGGTAGCGGATTAGATGACTGCGTAGGAGTTAGGTTGGTTCCTCTGTAATCGTAGGGCATATTTATTACCCTCCGTTATATTGTTTAACAGGTTGCTGTTGTGGCCACTGAGACATTGGAGTCCTGCCATCTGGGCCAACCGGTTGCATACCCATTCGAGACGGAGCTGTCTTGGGCGGATGAGCCTGCTGATACATCCGGTCTTGGGCATCCTGAGAAAATGGATTCTTAACCATTGATTGGATATCGAATTGAGCCTGAGGCCCATAGGCTTGAGCCATTAGGTTATTCATTGGCTCAAATGCATGAGACATTTGTCCCATTGTATTCATCCGAGCCTGCATCAGCTCAGGACGATACTGATACATTTCTTGTTGAGCTTTACGCAAAGCCTTTTGATGTGCTTCTTCTTCTGGATTTCCGAAGATTCCACCGAGAAGACCGCCGACTACGGGTAACTCATTCCAGAACGCCATTTTGTTCCTTTAGATTGATAGAGTATCAAACTCTTCCTGAACGCGAACTAGTGATAGATTAGCACTGTCGCTAAAAGTAAATCTCCACTGCCTTCTGTTGTACACACCAAGAGAGCGGAATTCTTTGACGATTGTATTATCTCCTGTGGAACCAAAGTCCATATAAAGAGGTCCGTTCCATTGTCCAGTGTCATCCCTGTATTCTAATCTTCCAAGAGATGCGGTTGATGTTGAACCTCTTCGTCCGGAAATCTTTACACCTTTGCAGAATTTCCTATTATCAGAACCTCTATCTTGGAATCCAGTCGCTACCTGTGCAACGATTTTCTCCCCCAAATCGTCTGGAGTGTTCTGGTCCAAGAAGCCAATCTTGCCGTCATAAGTGCCAACGACATTAACTCCCCCATCACGCCTTAGGTGATGAGAGAGAATGTTTAACTTAGTGAAGTTGGCAGCTGCGGAATCGTATGAGTTCCAGATTGCCCAACCAGCGTCAACTTGGTATACATAAGAAACCTGGTCCTGAATGAATGACCAGACAAAGCACTCTTTGTTACCCAGAATCATTCTGAAGCCGAAACAGTCAGAAGGATTCGTTAACGCTTCGAGTTGGTTCTTGATAGGCTTATCTATATTCTGGAAGGACCTTCCATCAGAATACACTATGCGTCGGTACTGGTCAAGCCAAAAGAATTCCTGATCTTTTTTGATGATAGAGTATGGAGCACAGGTGCCGATTTCTCTAGTAGCAGCTGGAGCGAAAATTAAATTAGTATCAGGAACGAAGATTTGTAGGTTATCAGTACCCCAAACGAAAATTTCGTTTGTATTGTCTGCCATTGCTAGGATATTATCGGCTCTAGCTTCCGCAGTAAAGAATCCACCATGGTCCGGATTGCCATCCACAGTCCAGTCTTCCATTTCTGATGTATCAGTTGTTCCTTGAAACACTCCAGAGAATCTGATTTTAGTTTTGTCTATAGTTGCATCGTTAGCCAACAATCGAGACGAGTTAGCAGTAACGTGAGTTGCAAACGGCGGGTCACCGAGTAACCGACTAGACTCCAAAGTCGAAAGTTTTACCTTTTGGATGTTTAGTCCACCAGCAATAATTAGGTAAACTTCAGTCTCAGTAAATACTGGTCGACCATTTCCAATCAGAGTTTCATCTGGCAAATGGTCTACTAGAGTAGCGCTACCATTAGCAATCTTATAGATATGACGAGAGTTAACAGCATTATTTACAGCGAATAGTTGACCGTCATTGGTCGCATATAATCCAGCGATTCCAGTGGAGTCTACGACTCCAGAGGGAGCAACGGAATAAGCCTTGATTCCTGGGCGCTTAGATACGACTCCATTTGTGTCAACAATAACGTTGAGAGCATATGGAGAGGCTCCTCCAAGTTCTTCTGATGAAGAGTCTTGGTTAGGAGTGAAATCAATTTCAGCGAATTGAGAAGGCATACTTAATCTTCATCGCACAAATTCTGATTTGGCAGAGACTAAGATAACTTAGTTATCTTAGTCTTCCACTGGAACTGGCACGAATGCCAGTGGCTTTCCTGAACCAAAATGCATCATCTTCATGAACACAACAACTCGCTCTTGGTCATTTGGTTGCAGAGTCAAGTCAGAGCCTGAGGTGGCGGCTTGCGGACCATAGGTCTGCGGAGTCTCACCGTAGTCAATGACAATATCTCTTTGAGCACCAGAGTTGTTAAATAGAACCAGATTACATTCTGCTCCACTTACCATGACGTCAATTGGTGCCTGAATAGTAGCGTTTCCCGCTGCAGTATAATTGATGAAAATATTCTGGTAGGATGAGAATGCCAAAATCTTGGACGTCCCGGTTGCGGCAAGAGTGATTTCTAGGGTCCTACCTAAGCGAGAGCCAAGATATACTCGATAAGAATCCTCTGCATTGTGAGAGACCAAATAAATAGCATCAGCGCTAGTTGCTGCGGATGGAATCGAGAATCCAACAAACTGATTGCTGTCTTCAAAGAAATCCGACCCGCTGACAATGGAGGACAAATCAAACACTGTTCCACTGGAACCACCATCAATAAATATGTTATTGGTAAATCTGCCAATGAATTTGCCAGCTGTAGCATTGGATTGTGAAACGCATATTGTGTAACCGCCAGAGGTTACGGCGCTAGCGTCGAAGGTATTGGAATCAGCTACAAAATTGGGACCTTTTAGCAGTGTGCCAGTATAAGACGCTGGCATCACAAATCTATTATCTTTTAGTTTAACAATAGTAGTATTGTCTGCTGAAGAATTGTTGAAAATACCCTGAGTAACAGATACTCCCAAAGTAATTACTGATTGTCTGATAATAATGTTTCTGGTGGAACTAGAAGATGTTGTTTGAATACCAACACCTGTATATGTAGAGAAGTTTAGGTCACAATTCTCAATCATTAAGTTGGGACAAGATGCAATTGTTAGGAATTCATTTCCATTTGCGCCTGTTCCTTGAATACCTAAATTTATAATCTTCTTCCAACTGCCAGCAGTGGAGTCAGTAAATGAAATAGCATCTGCAGAAGTGGTAGCGGTTTTCAGAACAGAAGACTGAGGACCAGCGCCCATTAAAGTAATGTTAGCTGCTGAAATACTAAAACTAGTAAACTTGTAGAAAGAAGTAGAGGCTGGAAAGAATACGATTCCTCCTCCAGCTGCCGCAGCCGCGGTAATCGCTAGCCCAATTGCAGTAGTATCATCAGTGACTCCGTCACCAGCGGCGCCATAAGCTGGGTCTTTGACGTTGAAAAACAATCCAGCTAAAGCTGAGAATGCAGAGCTAAGATTAGTCGCAACTCCATTAACAGCAACTTTCCAATCAATACCAACGGAACCCGCAGAATTGTTCCATTTGTCCAAGATTGCGGCTAGTGTGATTGGCTGACTAACAGCAGTTGGTGAGCCGGTGTAACCGGTACCAGTAAAGGAATCTGAGATTACTTCGGTAGTTGTTGCGGTATTTCCAACGGTGACTGTTCGAAGGGTAGAGCCACCTGACGTTTTAAGAGTAATGTCCACATACGCATTGACATATACTTCGGCCGCGCCGTTTGCGTCGAGTGTGATGATATTTGTTCCTGGTTGGGCAGTGGCCTCGAAGTCGGAATACATGACTGAAGCGGCGCTTGATGCCGTTCCTCTGAGAACAAAGGTAGCTGACCCGTTTTCTGCACCCTTAACTCCTGCTGCTAAGAATTCGACAAGTTTCATTAATAGTTACTCCAAGGAGTAGAATGCGTAAAGATAACGTCTGGGGGCTCATTACTAGTCTCGTACCCCTTGAGAGCTGCCAGCTGAGCGTCTCGGTCTTCTCTGCAAATTGCACGTTCTTCTAATGGCAATTTGGAATCAGACATAAACTCATAGGCCAAAGCATTGACAATCCATGTGTCCCAGTGACGCTGTAAATCAACATTGTTTGTTCCGGTTGAGTTGCTGCCTGGCAAACGATGAATCTGGAAACGAATTTTACTTGCCTGAGCTGGCACTGGCCAAAGGTAGATGGTTAGGTCTGGGCCGTTCCGATGCACATAATACAGCGTTGGAGTCGATTCGGCTGCCTTAGAAGACAGCGAATTCCAACGATGCCGAGACATTGGTTTAACTGGAGTTTCGCCAGTGGTTTCAATCTCTTCCGGGTCGTTGACTAACGGTATATGACTACCAGAGTCTACGATGTTAAGAATATTATCGTCTGGGTCAAGGTCGTAATTAGGTTGTCCAGCAACCAAGTCGAGAACAAAAAAGTCAACAAAATGGTCAATAAAGCCGAGAACAGCAAGACCATTAACCAAACGATTAAGCGTCTGACGTCCATGCTCAGCCTTTGCATTCCATTGAACATCACCACCAATTGCAAATTCTAAAGGTACCAAGCCCGCACGTTTATAGGCTTGAAGAATCAACTCATCAATCGTGTTGTACGTTGACGCTGTTGCAGATACTGTCAAGATTTGACTCCAATGTTCTGTCTTGTTCTTCCTTTGAAGGAAGTTTCCATCCTAGTTTTTTATGTATGTCAACAGCAGATTCACGCGTCGTCGTCTGTGTACCGGAGGATATCGGCTGCTGTCGTTCTCTGAATAGTCGGTAACGACCTACGGTCTTGGTTTCCATGGTCTGCTGGATGGTCTTGTTTGAGGACTTGCGCAGCATGTTCAGCGTTGAGACGAGAGAGAGTGACTTCGTCACGGCCTTTAGCACAATCTTTACGACAGGCAAGAAATCCACCTTCCTTACGAACTAAAGCACTACGATAGAATACAGCTCCGCAGTAATCACACATTGCTTGAAAGTCTCCTCTAGGATAGTTCCTAGGGAGTCGTCTTGGCATTGTTAGTCCCATGGTGTCTCCAAAGTCATCCAGCGGCCCCGTCGTGTGAGCCGCTGGGATTGTTATATCAATTACGCGGCTTTAGCGCCAAGACGGAGTGCAAGCACTTCGTTCTTAGCGTCGACCAGCTGAACAGCATTGTTCAGAGCCTGAAGCGAATTGATTAGGTCACGAGTCTTCTGACCGTCTTCGGCGATAGTACGCTGAGTTTCGCAGCAGCATTCAGCAATCTTTGCTTGAAGTGCAGCAGCATTCATCGCAGCAGCAAGAGCGCCAGCGGCTCCAGTTTTCTCTACGGCCAAATTGATGGCAGCAGCTGTTTTCTCAGTCGCAAGTTCAGAGCTACGACCATTTCGTTCCACATCGGTGGAAAGAGAAGCAATAGCATCCTTTACGTTACCATTGGTGCGGGAGAATTCTGCAGCTAGATAACGGTCCTGGTCGGCGCGGTCTTTGGCAGCCAAAGAAAACTCATCCACAAACTGTCGATTACATGTATCAGTCATTTTATTTACTCTTTCTGGAGCAGGGAAATCCTGTTCCGGTAGGAGCGTATCAGGACTGTGTGTTTTTTCTGAAACGGTATCCAGGATATTGTCAACTGAATTTGTGGATGAAATTTGTTCAGTGACAGGGTCGTTCAATAGGCCTTTTTTAGCTCTAGCCTGCAGTCTGGTTAATTCTGACATGAATGCCTTAAACTAAAAAACCGGCCGACGTAAGGAGCAACGCCAGCCGGTTAAGAAGTTGCCGTTTCCGGCTATGTTGGTTAGTATTAGGTCGTTGCAGCAGCTGGGGACAACACACCAGAGCCAGCATTCTCGTCAGTTGCGAAGTTCTGAAAGCACTTTGTCACTGGGTTAGTAGTGCCAGCGAATGACACCGCCTTAAGTGCGTTAGCGACTGTACCGCCAGCATCCACGCCTCCGAAGTAGTTGTCATAAATCATGCCAGTACAAGCAACGTCAGAGATACGGATACCAACGCCATCTTCAACAAGATTGAACATGATATTTCCATAAATATCCAGATTAGTTGCAGCAGAAGTTACAGCAATAACTCCACCAGTTGCTGAAGACAGCGTTGTGCGCATATAGTTATTGGCAATCGTTACGCCTTCAACAGCGGTACCGCTCACTAGAACAACGTTGGTGTTGACAGCAGTGCTAAGTGACTTAAACTTATTGCCGACAATCTGCATGTTGTCAGCGCCGGTACCCACGGTAAGGAACACATCACAATCATGTGTGGTGTCTGAACCTAGATTGACGAAGTTATGGTCAAAGGAACCGCCGGCACCAGTCCAAACAATTGGCGTATCCATTGAATCTGCGCCGGTACACTCAATCCTCAGACCTGACATTCGAACGTCATTGACGCTAACAGTCCAAACAGCAGTGTTAGTCGTGCCGTTGAAAGTAAACGTGGGCATTAGGCTAGAACCAAACGTTGCGACCCCAACAATCTGCGTTCCAGCAACTAGGTTAGCCAGGCCGGTGGTAGTCGTAACACTTTCGGTGTGACCAGGAAGGACTACAACGTAATCACCCTTGCCGGAGCGACAACGAGCCAATCCAGCCGCAAGCGTACTAACCAGCAAACCGCTAGAACTATATGCATCGGTTACTGCAGACTGTGGGCCAACGTAAGCGGCAACTACTGAACCAGGAGGAAGCCAGGTTCCGTGTAGCGTTCGTTGCCCTACAGAATCGTTTCCAACTAGAGGAAGAAATTGTTGAACAGGCATGATTATTTACCCTTAGATTTCTTAGACTTGCCAGCCTTAGAATAGGCAATGGCTACTGCTTGATTTTGTGGTTTACCAGCCTTAACTTCAGTACGAATATTGGCTGAGATTGTTTTCTTTGAAGAACCAGATTTAAGCGGCATTAGTATCCCTTGACTTTCTTCGTCTTCTTTTTCTTTTTAGATGCCAAGTTAGTTACTCCCTGCATCTAGCTGTTGGAGGTTAACCGAACCGCCCCCTGAGGAACTACCAGCCATTGGCTGGAGAACGGGTGCCGGAAGTGTTACACCCGGCTTACAGAGAGAAAGTGGGTCGACTTGGAAAAGATAGGCGACAATAGGTGCTAGGACGGCAAATACGCCTAGAACGAGATTCTTATACTTCTGCATCGAATTCCTTAGCTATTGCTAAAGAGCACGCAACGTGGGTCAGAGAAACCTGTGTCCCAACGTGCAGAAAGTGAGTAGTTCATTAGTTCCTGGTTGTACTCAATCCAGGTCTTTGAAGTGAACTTCTTACGGTCACGCATCTGGAAACCGTTGTCAGCGTCGGTCTGAATGGCCCAGTTAGTCGTGGTATTCGTCCAATACTTCAACTGAACTCGTTTGACATCGTTGTCGTACTTCTTAATGACGTTAACAGCTGAGAAGTTACCCATCTCTGGGTCCATCGTAGAATTCAGAAGAACTGTCCAGATACCACGCTGTTGGACTGGATGAAGAACCGCAACAGCCTTGTAACCTTCGATAATTCCATCATGGTCAACCATCTGGTCTAGCTGGGCAATCGCGTTATTCCAACTGGTAGTTGACGGAGCCATTGGAGTGGCTAGGGTATTGCTGAAAGAGCCACCAGCCGCTAGCGGGTGCGAACTGGAAGCAAGAGCAACACCATCAGGACCAGGAAAGCTAGAATTCGTAGCACGAACAAGAATGTTTGTAGCATCGATATCCTTGGTCTTAAAGCCAGCGCGCTTGAGGCGCTTTACAGCCTGAATGACCTTTGGATACTTGCTGTCATCCATTGCTTCTTCGGTTACGATATAGCGTGCCGTAAACTTACGAGCCGTATACCGCTTGGTATAACCTTCGGTAAGGGCCAGGGCTGGAATCTCGGTGCCTTCCGGCGTTTCCGCCATCAAGCCACCACCAGCATATTCCTGGTCATCTTCGAAGTTGTCAGACATTGGACGACTCTTCATCCACTTTGGATAATCCAAGTCAGCTTCAATGCCGTCAAGATTATCAGTGATAATCTCCTCAAGGGTCTCCTTGAGGTTAAGGGCTACGGTAGAAGTAAAGATTGTAGACATGTTATATTCTCTTTAGTGACTTAGATTACACGCCAGCGGTTACGAAAGGAGCTTCGCCGGTTTCGTTCACACAAACAATCAACTTGACGTTGGTGCCTGAGAAATCCTGATTAAGAGCCGTCTGGCTGATATTGATGATTCGAAAATCCTTAGTCGTAGATGCGTGCGTACTGATATCCAAGTAAGGATTAGCCTTTGGCCGGTCAGCATCCGTGACATCCGTTGAATAACTCAAGTCACAGTTCTCACCAATCAGAAGGCGATAAGCTGCCAAGGTAGTTGCCGTAGTGTTGTCGTCTACGTCAATCTCCCAGAGATTGCGACCAAACGGAACCACTAGAACCTTGCTTCGGTTCTCTTCAGTAGTCCAAGTGGTGCCACCAGGAAGACGGTTGAACTTGCGACCCTTTAGAGGAAGACCAACCTTGACGTTAGAGAAGCCAACAATCACACCCCAAAGCGTCGACGGAGCGCCAGCGCCAGCGGCCAACTGGAAAGTACCAGTAGAAGCCAGTTCAACTGGGTCTCCAATATTTAAATCAACGTTTACAGCACTGATAGTCGCCTGATAAGCGGTAATAACAGTGCCTTCCTGAGGCTTGGGATAGCAAGAACCATCTAGGCTGCCTACCCAGCGAAAGCCATATCGGTGTGTATTGTTGGCCATAATTATACTCTATTTACCTAAATGTGTTGTCTTCTATATCCTCATTACTAGAGATATCGTATTGCTCTCTAAGTCCTGGGATAATTTCGTTTGATTTCTTGTTAGTCGGGTCTCTCTTGATTCGACTCATCAGATTATCGTAATACTTCTGACCAGTCATTCCGTTGGGACCAACCTCGAAAAGTCGTTGAGCATTTTCAAGAGAAGTGCTCATCAGCACTAGTTCACGCATACAAAGAGGCTCGCCAACTTTGGCCGGAGCACCCATATGAATACGCACTCCGTCTTTTTCTGCTCTCTCGATTTTGTAACCAATGCTTTCGTAATACTGATAATTCAAAGGATGTTCGTCATTCTTAGGAACTAGACAGTATTTCTTTTGCGGGTCTGCATTGATTAGTTTGCCGTCGTGCATTGCTTCGTGAACTGGACGGCTACGGGGCGTGACCTTGGTCTGATGTAGGTCAGGTGCCTGAATATTCTTAGCGTTTTTGCGCTGCATTTAAGTATGCTCCTTAATTATACGGAAAATTTATTAGCGGTCTAGCACGAAACTAAACGTTTCGATTCTTTGAGGCCGCTTTCTTAGCTCGCAAACCAGGACCCTTTGCCCAAGCCTGATAAGCCTTCTGTTCATTACCGTTGAAAGCATCGCCATACATCGCGATAGCCATTTGCTTTTCGGCTTTGCCCATACGAACCTTATTGTCTACGACATTTCGTCCGCCACCACCAGCTACGCCAGTAAGACGGTCTTTATCTGATTGAGTTGGTTTCATATAATTTGCACCTGGCATGCGAAATTGAACACGAGCCTGATTCATTGCTTTATCTAGCAATTGAGGACCGTCTTGCTCACCAGAAGCTAAAAGCATCTTGTAAGCACCTTCTGCATAAGTTACTGCTGATGGGTTACTGTAAACGTCCGAGTATTGACTACG
>Ga0070690_100002299_pt1 | contig 10244 bp, 5 predicted proteins | sample KBSS33HmetaG_FD_64671 | JGI IMG/M metagenome (GOLD analysis project Ga0070690, IMG submission 64671) | Switchgrass rhizosphere microbial communities from Kellogg Biological Station, Michigan, USA - KBS S3-3H metaG | ecosystem: Host-associated > Plants > Roots > Rhizosphere ...
TTGGGGTGGCTTGGGCACGCTTGGGGAACCATTCTCCGCCCATCGCTACAAAGATATCGGGGGGCGACTGTCTCAAGCGACGTTGGCACAGAGGGGCTTGAGCGCCGTGGTCCCGACCGGGTTCGCGGCCAGAAACAGGATGACATACTTCTTCATTGCCGCCCTCGCGCTCGAGTATCACACGAGGACGCACGACGGCGGCGCAGGAGCAGCGCTTCCGCCATGATGCGCGCGGACGATCGTCCACGATCCAACCCGCGATGGTGAGCGGTGCGGCAGCAGTTGCAACCGCTGCTGCATCACCCCGCACATCCAGCGTCAGTAACCCTCGAACCGCGCCGCCGAGCTCCTGTAGCGTCCGGCGTCCCAGCTGGGGCGTCGCGGCCCCCCCCGCACCCCAAGCAACGGCTCCTGCCATCTGCACCTCTGTCGTGATCGCAATCACGCTCGCAATGATCGGATGCGCGCCCAAGCCCGAGATGAGTGGCAGCGCACCCCCTCTCAATATGCAACCCTCGCCGCCTCGGTTCGTCGCTGCCCCTATTTGCGTGGATCTACACCCATCGCGAATCATCGCCGGAGGAGTACCTGCCGGCGACGCTATGGAAGGCTCACCTCCGAGATTGCTTCCGTTTTTGAACCACCCCCCGCCGAGCCTAGCGCGATCCGCTCGGCGTTGCGCCGTCGCTCATGGCGAAGCGCCGTCGAACGAAAGGTCGAGCTCGTCGGGCATGGCCTCCAGCAGCGGCAGCGGCGCCAGCCCCGCCTGCGCACACAGATCGTCGAGCGTGATCACCGAGTCGTCGCCGAACACCAGATCGCCGCGCACGTAGTGCTGAAGCCCCCACGACAGCGGCGGTTCGCGCTGCTCCGGGTGGCGTGCAAGATCCTCGAGGAGGGCCTGGTCCCCGGAGGTCGAGATACGAGCGACGTGACGCGCCAGCGCGGGCCACAGCGGATCACCGTCGAAGGTATCGCAGGCGCGTACGACGGCGGCGGACAGGCTCGCATCGTCGGGAGCGAACGACGCCTGGCACGCCGCACGGAACAGGGCGAGGAGAGGAACCCCGGTGGGGACCTCCCCGTAGCCCAGCGCGGCGCGAGGCGAGGTACGCCCAACAACCGAGCCGGCCTCGAGAAACGCGAACGCGGGCAACCACGGCGCACCGAGCATGGGCTCGGAGCGGACGAAATCCCGGATAAAATCTCGTCTGAAGCTCCGCACAAAATACCGCACAAAGTCTCGCCCAAAACCCCGGACAAAATCCGATCCGAAATCCTGCGCCAAGTACCGAACAAAGGCTCGCTCGAAGTCCCGCGCAAAATCCCCATCAAAACCCCGCCGCACATATGTGACAAGATATCGCTTACAATCCCTGTCGAGATCCCGAAGAAAATACCGGACAAAATACCGCGCAAAATCCCGACCAAGATACTGGCTAAAATCCTGCCCCAGGTCCCAGCCTAGATACCGGACAAAATACTGGGCCAGATGGCGGGCGAAATCCTCCGCCAGGATGTGGTCCTCGCCGGACCATGAGCGAGCGGCCCGCGCCAACAACGCAGGCAACAGGGCCACGACCTCGACCGGTTCTGCCCCGAGGCTGATCGCGGTCTGGAGGCGGATCCCGGTGGCCGCACGAACCGATGGCCAGAGTCGTAGCATGGCAAGCTCGCCACCATCGGGCCAGCTCGCCGCCCCTCCGAGCAGGACGCGCGAACGCGCTGCCGCACCGGCGCTGTCGATCGGCGCCTCGAGGGCCAGGAGCGAGGGCGCCGGCTCGACCTCGAGGTTCGCCAGGCGGCACCAGTGCGCGTGCCAGGTGGCGTCGAGCCAATGCAGTCCTTCGCGCGCGGCCGCCAACCTCCTCGCGATGACCGCGCGGCGGCTGGACTGCTTGCACGCCCCCCAGGCCTGAGCGCAGCCATCTCCCGCGCCGAACGGGTCGGACAGTCGCGCCGACAAAGCCGTGGCCCAGATCTCGAAGTCGTGCGCATGCCCCGTGCCATCGGCGAAGATCTCGCCAGCGAGCCAGTAACCGCTGGTGTCTGAACGAAGCATGGAGAACACCGGGCTGAGCTTGTCGGGCCAGTGGTCACCGGTCAGGCCTGCCCACAAGCGCAAGGTCTCCCACCAGTCTCGATCATCCATGTGAACACGCACCGCCGCGACGCGCTCGTCCCCCTCGCGGGTGATGAACAGGTAGTACGCGGCGAGGTGCTCCTGAAAACTCAGATGGGTGAACTGGACCGAGCCATCGGTCCGATCGATCAGGATGCCCGCCGTCGCCACCAGCCAGCGCAAGAACCGTTCGCGCTGATCTTGGGTCCACTCGCCTCCGAGTAGGCCAATGGCGTCATCCCAAGCGCGCACCATCAGCGCGCGCCGGGACTTCTCGTAACCCTCGGTTTGCATCCGGTACGCCAGCTCCGCGACCACGCGCAAGCGTTCCTCGCTGTCGTCCGGCCTCCACTGATCGAGCGCGACCACCGCACCGTCGCGCTCGCGCTGGGTCACGCGGTGGAGCAGCATGTTGCGCAAGCACGCCGTGTAGAGCTTGTGGCGTCGATCGGGCAGCGGCCCCTCGCGGCTCAAGAGGAGCATCATGGTCAAGAGCAGCGCGGTGCCGGCCAGCGAGCGGGCCTCGGGCGCCGCGGCCAGGGCGGCCAGGAAGTCCTCGGTCGCGCGAGCCCCGGCCGGTTCATCGAGACCGTGGACTCGACGATGAAAGTGCGTGGCCAGGAGCCGGATATCGCCGTCCGACAGTGGCTGGATGTGCAGGGTCTCGAACGCCTCGGCGCCGGCAGGGCGGGTCTCACCGTAGGGCCGACTCGACACGACGACCACGGCGCGAGGGAACGCGCGACAGAACTCGACCAAGCGCTCCCGCAGCCGCTCCCCCTGGGCACCGAGCTCGTCCCAGCCGTCGATCAAGATCACGGGCTGCGAGCCAGATGGGTCGGAGAGGAGCGCAACCACGCTGGCCGTCGCGTCGGCGACGCCACACGCGGTCAGCTCGTCGACCAGGTAGCGATCGACCGGGCGCCCGGCTTCCTGTGGCGTTTTCCAGGCGGCGGCGATCGCGCGCAGCTCCAGGAAGAACGGCACCACCCGCGGGTCTCGGATCAGCCGGCGAAACGTCCACCGCATCCAGGTGGTCTTGCCGCTACCGGCACCGCCGATCAAGACCCGTGGTCGCCGATGCCGGAGCAGATCGTCGGGAGAGATGGGCGCGCCGCGATCGAGCCGGGAGGGATCCAGCTGCGTGGCGAACCGAAGCGGGATGTACATCTCATCGAGCGTGATCTCGGCTGGGCGGTTGTTGGTCGTCGGCGCGGGTCCCGCGGTGCGTAGATCCCAACGCTCGAACGAGCCACTCTTGCGCGCGCGATAGGCCGCGACCACGGCGGTGACGTCGGATGCGCGCAGCTGGCACCATGGCTCCGCCGCGCGATCGGTGCCGTCGCGGCTCGGCGTGGCGACCAGCCCGGCGGGCGCGGCGACCGCGATTGCCCCGGACACCGCGGCCGGCGACTGGAACACGACATGGACCGGGGCAGCGGCTGGAGCTGGTGAAACGGATCCTGGCCGGTTGGCGAGGATGAGCGTGTCGGGATCGACGTCGCGGCGATGACGGAGGTGCGGCCGATCGTGATTGCTGCTTGCCGCAAGGTGCATCGCCGCATTGCCGTGCAAGCAGGCTCGCGCCGTGGATTCACCTGCGGCAAGAGCCCCATAGAAGCCAATGCTGAACATGCGCGCCGCGTCGTCCCCGATAGGCGCCGAGGTCCCGACGCAGACCGGCAGGAACTCGCACATGGCCTCCGCGAGGGTCTCCGTCGAACAACCGTTCAGCACGACGGTCTGGACCGACTGCCCAGCGGCACCGAAGGTCGCGACCAGCGTGTCCCGGGTCACGCTGGCGAGCAGGCCATCCTCACGGGTCAGGTAAACCCCATCCACTCCGGCATGCCCTGCGAAGTGAACGATAGTCGGCTTGAGGTCGCGCAACGCACGCAGCAGGTCCAGCGGCCGGACCGCCATTCTCGTGACGAACTCGAACTGGTCGCGTTGGGCCGCGCGCTGAATCTCCTCCTGGATCGCGCGGGCTTCCTCGTCGAGGTTGAGCGGGGTGGTCCCGGCTGGATTCGCGGCGAGAAACAGGATCTGCTTCTTCATCGTCGCCACTCACTATCAAGTATCGCGCCAACATGAGTGGAATGGAGATCTGGGAGATTGCAGCCACGGAACGTGCGACGCTGCTACGTGCCAGATCGCGGGGATGAGATCGCAAACATCGTGACCGCACACCGCCGTGATGAATGAGGCCACCGCCACGGACCACTACCTGCACATGTGCTGAGGGCGAGCACCCGGAGCACATTACGCATTACCACGTGAGGACCTGCTGACCGAATCCGGCCGGATCGATGGTGGATCACCTGATCTATGCGCGACGACTGCGACATCGATCCGATTTGCCACCAAGTGGGTTAGTTGGCGACGTGTACGCCCCTTGTAACCAACATTCTCCTGGGCCACGTTATGCGAACGTCAGCCTCGGCTCATGTGAGGCTACGTCGTCGGGTAGCGCGACGGCTCTGGGCCACGCTATGCGAACATCAGCCCTCGGCTCGAGACCAGCGCCTCGGCCGCCGGGCACCGCGCGGCCCGCGAGGAAGCGACTCTCGGGAAGCGTTACCGCGTCGGGTCGAACCGCGTGACGTTGCGCAAAAACGAGACGTCGAGGTACTCGCGCTTGATGACCTCGGCCATCGCCTCGGCAGTGGCGAACCGCTCGTAGTCGACGCGGATCACCGGGATGACCTTCGAGATGCTCTCGACGAACTCCTGGTAGCCCTCGTGGAGCGCGCGCAGGTAACCGAGCTCGATCTTCGACTCGACGTCGCGGCTGCGCATCGCGATCCGCTCGGCCGACGCCTCGGGCGACACGTCGAGGTAGACGATCACGCTCGGCTTGCACATGAAGTTGCTCATGTTGCGGAACAGCTGCACGTAGGTCCGGTAGTCGCGCTCGGTCATGAGGCCGGTCCGCGCCAGCATCTTGGCGAAGATCGAGTCCTCGTAGATCGTGCGGTCCTGCACCGCCGATCGGCCGCGCCAGATGATCTCCTGGTGCTGCTGGAACCGGCGGCTCAGCAGGTAGACCTGCATCGCGAACGAGTGGCGCGCCGTGTCGCGGTAGAAGTCGGACAGGTACTCGTTGTCGGCGACCGGCTCGTAATAGGTCTCGATCCCCAGGTGCTGGCCGAGCGCCGCGGCGAGCGTCGATTTGCCGGCGCCGATCATCCCGGCGATGCCGATGAAGATGTTGCCGAACACGTCGGCCTGCGGCGCATGCGCCGGCATCGCCAATGTCTGGCCCGAGCCTTCGGCGACCGCCGCGGCGGGAGGGTTCGCGATCGATTCGTGCCGAGAGATTTCAGGCTGCACGCCGTGACGATGCCAAACGGGTCTGACAGTTCGCCGCTCGCCCGGGTGCTCAAGCGCGCGGCGCGAGCACCCAGGTCTCGCGGACCCTCCACGGATCGGTCGAGGGCGACAACCTGCGCGTGATCGTGAAGCCGTTGGCGTCGTAGTACGCCTCCGCCGCACCGAAATCGGCGAACTTGTTGTCCTCGACCCGGTGCTCCTCGAGGAACTTCTTGGTGCTTTCGTCTCGAAACAGGTGCACGTCGCTCCGCATGTAGACGTCGGCGGTGACCCACGCGCCACCGCGCTCGATCAGCGCACCGCGCACGCTCGCGACGAGGCGAGCCTTCTCATCATCGTCGAGGTACATGAGGAGCCCCTCGTGGACGATCGCGAGCGGGCCGCGCGGAATGTCGTCCACCGCGGCGCGAAACGCCTCGGCGTCGAGCGCGTCGAGCGCGCGCACGGAGAGCTTCCCGATCAGCGGGCCCGGATGGAGCCTCGCGACGAGGTCGGCCTTGAGCGTGGCGATCGCGGGGAGATCGGTGTCGAGGTAGAAGACGTCAGCGTGCGACGCCATCGTCAGCCCGCGAAACGATAACCCGGCCGCGAGTTCGAGCACCCGGGTCGCGCCGAGCTCGCGCAGCGCGTCATCGACGCTCCGCGCGCGGATCTCGAAGTGGCTTCGCCGTTGCGCGGCACCGGGAGTTTCGTCGGCCTTCCGGTGCGCTTGCTCTACATATTCCGCGCCCCAGAGGAGCTCGGCGGCTTGCCGCGCGAACGGCAGGCTCGTCTGCGACTTCACGAGCAGCAGGGACCTCGCCGAGGGCGAGATGGTCGAGAAATCGCGCGGGCTGGCCGCCACGTTGCTCTCAGCGGCGGCCCTTGTAGCCCATCATGCCCTGGATCACGCCCTCGCTGGCCTCGGCGACCTCGCCCTCCTCGCGCAGCCGGTCGGCGCAATCGGCGCAGACCTTGCGCGCCTTGCCGGAAACTTTGACGGACACGAGCTTGGTCACCTCGTCGTTGCACTCGCGGCAGGTCGGCATTCGTAGATCTTACTAGCGACCGCGCGCGGCTGCACGCACCTCGAGCTCGGCGTCGAGCACGGCGGCCACCAGATCGATCTCACGCAGCCGGGCTTCCGTGATCGCATCGAGCGCGTCGAGCAGCTCGACGATGCCGCCCTGCCCCGCGCGATACGAGGCCTCGGCCATCGTCCGGACACGCGGCAGACGCTCGATCGCATCGGCCTCGAACTGCGCGGCCGCGGCGTGCCGGGCGCGCTCGATCGCGACCGCACGCGTCAGGTCGGCGGTGAGCTCGGAGGTGGCCGCATGATGCTCGAGCTCGGCGGCGTGCTCCTGGGCGCGGGCGCGGGCGATGGCGCCCTGGTTGCGGTCGAACAGCGGCAGCGGGATCGAGATCCCGACGGTGAGCGCGATGCCCTCGGGATCGGTCGTGCCGAAGCCCTGGAGCTGGAGGCTGGGCGTCGGCACGGCCTCGGCGTGCGCGACCGCCTCCTCGGATCTGGCGACGGCCTGGGCGGCGATGCCCGCGACGAGCTCGGGGTGATCAGTCCCCGGTGTAGCGGCGGCCGGAGCAGTGAGCCCGGCGAGCTCGGGCAGCTTGAAGGCCCCCACCGCGCGGGGCTGCCAGTCCGGCAGGCCGACGGCCTGGGCGAGCGCGCCGGAGGCCACGGCGACGTCGGTGACGGCCTCGTCCCGCTTGCTGGTAAGCGCGGCCAGCGCGAGATCGGTGCGCTCGAGCTCGTAGGGGCTCTTCGCGCCGGCTTGCTGGCGGCCGGCGACGATCACGCGCACTGTCTTGGCGTCGTCGAGCGCGGCGGCCAGCGCCGTCACCTTCTCCTGGGCGGCGAGTAGCCCGAGGAAGCGGCGGCGGATCTCGAGCTCGGCCTTGGCCTGATCGACGTCGACCTCGGCGCGCTTGGCCGCGATCCGCGCGTTCGCGGCGCGCTCGCGGTGCCCGCGCTGGCCGCCGATCAGGATCGGCACGTCGAGCCCGAGGGTCTCCTGGTGGTGACCAAACGTATCCTGGCCCTGCGTGATGTTCGTCGTGCTGAGCGACAGCGTCGGGTTGGGGTAGATCCGGGCGTCGAGGAGATCGGCCGCCGTGACGTCGATCGCTGCACGGTTGGCGGCCAGGCGCGGGCTATGCTCGCGGTAGAGCGCGACCGCCTGATCGGCGGTGACCTCGCGGGCGACCCCGGTGGTGCCCCCGGAGGGCTGGGCGTGCGCGAGACGGGCGGCGTACACCAGGGCCCCGACGATGAAGATCGGTCTCATGGCTGCTCACCTTGCTCGTCCTGGTCGTCCTGGGCGGGCGTGCCGAGCCGCTTGCGCGTGATCAGCTGATAGAACACCGGCAAGACCAGCAGCGCGACGAGCAAGGTCGTCACCATGCCGCCGATGATCACGACCGCGAACGGCCGCTGGGTCTCGCTGCCGACGGCGTGCGACAGCGCCATCGGTAAAAGCCCGAGGATCGCGAGCAGCGCCGCCATGAGGAGCGCCCGGAACCGCGAGGTCGGCCCCTCGACGATCGCCTCGCCGAGCGCGACGCCGTCGGTCCGGCGGGTCTCGATCGCGGAGACCACGAGCAAGCCCGCCAGCGAGACCTGGCCGAGTAGCGCGATGAAGCCGACCGCCGCGCTGACCGAGAGCGGAATGCCGGTGAGGAGCAGCGCGAACAGGCCGCCGGTCAGGGCGAACGGCGCCGTCAGGATGACCGCGAGCGCGCTGCGCGCCGAGCCGAGGGCGCTGTAGAGCAGGACGAGCACGACGAGGAGCGCGACCGGCACGACGACCTTCAGCCGCGCCATCGCGCGCTGCTGGTTCTCGAACTCACCGCCCCACACGAAGTAGTGGCCATCGGGCGGCTTGACCTTGGCGTTGGGCCCGACGATCGCCTGCGCCTCGGTGATCACCGAGCCGACGTCGCGGCCCTCGACGTTGAACTTGAGCGCCATGAACCGGCTGTTGGCCTCGTGGTTGATGGTCGCGCGGCCCTGCGCGACGCCGATCTTCGCAACCTCGCGGAGCGGCACGCGCCCGCCGTCGGCGGTCGGCACCATCAGCGCGCCGATCCGATCGGGGTCCGCGCGCTCCGCCGCCGGCAGGCCGACGCGCACCGGGACCAGGCGATCGTTCTTCCACATGCTGGTGGCGACCTTGCCGGCGAGCGCGGTCTCGACGATATCCTGCGCGTCGTCGACCGCGATCCCGGCGCGCGCGAGCGCCCCGCGGTCGAGCACGATCTGCAGCTGCGGCACCATCGAGTCGCGGTACAGGTCGAGATCGACGATGCCCGGCACGGCCGCGAGCGCCGCCTTGGCCTCCTCGAGCGAGCCCCGCATCTTTTCCAGATCGTTGCCGAAGATCTTGAGCACGACCTTGCCGCGCACGCCCGAGACCGCTTCCTCGACGTTGTCCTTGATCGGCTGCGAGAAGTTGTACTGGACGCCGGGGATCTCGGTGAGCGACGCGCGCATCTGTTCGACCAGCGCGTCCTTGCTCAGGCCCTTGCGCCACTCACCTTCGGGCTTGAGCCGCACGAACGTCTCGCTCATGTTCGTCCCCTCGTCGTCGGTGCCGTCCTCGGGGTGGCCCTGCTCGGACAGCGTGGCCTCCACCTCGGGGAACGCGAGCAGGCGCTTGCGGACGTCGAGCAGGATGTCCTGGCCCTTGGCGAGCGCGATGCTCGGCGGCATCTCGACGAAGATCACCAGGTCGCCCTCGTCGAGCTCGGGCAGGAACTCCGTGCCGAGCCGGCGGACGGCGAGCCCGCCCATGACCACCAGGCCCGCCGCGATCGCGAACGCGATCACGCGCCTGCCGAGGATCGCCTGCACGACACGGCGGTAGCCGGCGCGCAAGAGCTCGACCGACTTCGGATCGCGGGCGGCGGCGTCCTTGGGGCTGAGCACCGCGGCGCACAGCGCCGGCACCAGCGTGAGCGCGAGGACCAGCGCGCCGACCAGGGCGAACGTGTAGGTGAGCGACAGCGGGCGGAAGATCCGGCCCTCGACGCGCTGCAGCGTGAACACCGGGATGAGCGCGGCGATGATGATCGCCATCGCGTAGAACGTCGGCCGCGACACGTCGAACGCGGCGTGGGCGACGATCCCGAGCAGATCGCGGCGCGCCCTGGGCCGCAGCTCGCGCATCTTGTGGATCACGTTCTCGACGAGGATCACCGCGCCGTCGACCAGGATGCCGAAGTCGATCGCGCCCATCGAGATCAGGTTCGCCGGCAGGTGGATCGCGCGCAGCCCGATGAACGCCGCGAGCAGCGCGATCGGGATCACCGACGCGACGATCAGCGAGCCGCGGATCGTGCGCAGGAACAGCCAGACAACGCCGAGGATCAAGAGGCCGCCGAACAGGAGGTTGTGGTGGACCGTGCCGAGCGTGTGCTCGACCAGCGTCGAGCGATCGTAGAACGGCTCGATCTTCATGCCCCTGGGCAAGATCTTGTCGTTGAGCTCGGCGACCTTGGCGTGGACGCCATCGAGCACGACGCTCGGGTTCTCGCCGCGCCGGAGCAGCACGAAGCCCTCGATGATCTCCTTGACGCCGTCGAGGCCGGCGTCGCCGCGCCGCGGGACGTTCGACCACACGACGCGCGCGACATCGCCCACCGTGACCGGCGTGCCGGCCTTGCTCGCGAGCACGATGTTCTGGATGTCCGACGCGGACCCGAGGTAGCCGACGCCGCGCACGACCATCTCCTGATCGCCGTGCCGCAAGAACCCGCCGCCGACGTTGCCGTTCGACTTGCCCAGCGCGGT
>Ga0070690_100002303_pt1 | contig 10236 bp, 8 predicted proteins | sample KBSS33HmetaG_FD_64671 | JGI IMG/M metagenome (GOLD analysis project Ga0070690, IMG submission 64671) | Switchgrass rhizosphere microbial communities from Kellogg Biological Station, Michigan, USA - KBS S3-3H metaG | ecosystem: Host-associated > Plants > Roots > Rhizosphere ...
CTCGATCGGCACCGAACCGGGCGAGCCGGCGGCCCATTGCTTCACGATCGGATGCTTCTCGACCAGTTCATGTCCGAGGAACGTGATGGCGTTGATGTCCTTGATCGGTCGGGTGTTGATAATCGAGGGCACGAAGCCGTCGCCCGTATAGCGGAACACCAGCAGCGACTCGTCATCCAGCGGCACGGGGCGGAAGAATCCGGTTTCGGCGTTGGTCAGCGCCTCGGTATCGCCGGTCGCGATCTCGTAGCGGAAGATGTTCGACACGCCGGTGTAATACGAGCTGCCGTAGAGATAGTGGCTGTCCTGGCTGAACACGAAGTTCGAGGGGACCGCGGTGCCGAAGTCGAACTGTTTCAGCGGTGTCGGGTCATTCAGGAGCAGCGACGCGGTTTTCATCACCCGCACGACCTGTTTGCCGTCGATGGCACCAACAGACGCCGACACGAGCTCGCCGTTCGGCGAGACGTCGAGGTCGTAGGCCACCTCGCCGTACGGCCACGAGTAGACGGCATTCCAGTCCTTGTATGGCTGCGGGATACGCACGAGCGTGCAGATGCCGTTGAACGTCCGGATGCCCCAGATCGACCCATCGGTGCGATTGAACGCCAACTCTCCGATCCGCGCATCCTTCAGCAGCGTCCGCTGCTTTTTCGTGGTGACATCGAGCGCCACGAGGTCGCGCTGCGCCGTGTTGTCAGCGGTATAGAACAGCGTGTGTGTTTCCGTGTCGTAGGCGACCGATGCCACCGTGTAGATCCGTGGCAGTTTGATGTCGTGCAGACGTTCGACGTGGCCATCATCCATGCTGATCGCGCCGACGTACGCGACGGTCCCCGGGTAGTTCAAGCCGGCGTAAATCGTGCGGCGTTCAGGGTCGACAAAGGCGCGGGAGAGGGAGCCAAGCGCCTCCCGCGAGACGTCCTTGTAGGGCGTCGTGGGGTACTGCCTGATTGTGGCGACGTTCTTCTGCTGGAAGTCGCGCTCGAAGGCGATCCAATCGGCCCACGCTTTCTCGATCGGGAGGCCGTACACCTGGCGGAAACTGGATGCGTAGTACGCCTTCGAATCGCTTGTCCGCGTGACCCATCGAATGAGCGACTGCGGGGTGTAGGTGTAGGCCAGGTAGTTCATGAAGCGCGTGCCGTACAGATACGAATTCGCTTCGACTTGAAAGTCGGTCTTCGTCAGCTCGGCGACAAGCCCCAGCGGATCGGAGAAGCGGCTCCCGTCGAGCACCATCGACCGGAACACCATCTCGTCATAGGGCCCCTGGGCCCGCCCGATGCCGCCGGCCATCCAGGTATCGAGGAAGACGGCAATCCCTTCCAGGAACCATCGCGGAGACGCTCGACGCGGTGTGGTCAGGAACATATAGCCGACCGACTCGGGATGTTCGGGGATCGGTGCGACCTTGCCTCTGAACAGATCCCGGAACATCTGGTCGCGCGGCGCGGGCCGGTCCATGGTCACGACATGCACCAGCTCGTGGTTCATCAGATACGACATCCGTTCGCTGGCCGTGAACGTCTCGAAGGCGAAGTTCATCGGCGCGATCCGCAGCGACACGAAGTCTCTGGGCACCGCATCGGCCGAGGCGTTTCCGGCGTCGGAGAAGTCCGTGAGCAGGACCGCGATCTTCTCTTTGGGCTTGAAGTCGAACAGCTTCTGGTGGAATGCGAACGCGTTTTCGAAGGAGCGTCCAACGTGCGGAACGATGAACGTCTGGGTGGGATTGATATAGACGAGCACCAGATGGCTCGTCTCGGTCGAGGTCAGCTGTGCCCGGCTGTCGGTAGCACTGGCCGCCAGCGCAAGCGTACTTGCGAGGCAGACAGCCAGGGCTCGGCGACAGCCGGATACCACCGATAACGCGCTACTTCGAGACGGCGTTCGTCGAGACGTTGACGGAGGCGTCGTTCCGAGCGTTGAACGAAGCCTGGCTGATCGCCTGGAGAACCGCGTTGTTCGAGAGTGCAAGGGCCGCGTCCGATCGCGCAAGGGCCTGAGCCAGCGATGAATTGGCAATGGCGTCGGCGATGTTCGCGTTGGCGATCACCTGCAGCAGCGCCGGGCTCGTATTCAGCGCGGCCTCCAGAGCGGCCTGCGACTTCGCATCGAGCTTGAGCGACGCGATCACATCGTTGCGCGCCTCGACGCGTGCCAGGTGCACGTTCGCGATCGCGTACCGGATGTCGGCGCGAGCGAGGGCTGCACGCACGCTCGCGTCGGCGAGTGCTTTCTGCAGATCCTGATTCTTCAATGCGTCCTGCGCAGCCTTGTCATTGGCCAGCTGCCGGAACAGGTCGCTCTGCAGGAAGGCCTGGAACTGCTGGTCCTCGACCTTCACGTCGCTGGCGGAAATCTGCGATTCCTGATATCGCTGCGCCGCTCCGATCGTCGCTTCTGTACCCTGCTCGACAGGCGGGTAGCCGACGACTTTCAGTGCGATCAGCGCCACGGCAGCCACGGCTGCCACACTCCAAAGTACCTTCTTCGCCATTCTGCTGCCTCTCCTGATGTAAGTGACCTGGGGTTGAGTCACCGGAGCCTTCGCGAGCTCCGCAATCGTGGACATGACAGTCGGTACGAGCGAGGGAGGCGGATCGACCTGCGGCAGGTCGTTCAGTATCTCCGACAGTTCGTCGTTGTCGTCACGCCGGTCGTCATTGAAAGTGTTCATCGTGCTACGTGCCATCCGGCGAGCCGTTCGCCGAGCTGTTGCCGCGCCGTATAGAGGCGCGATTTCACCGTCTTTGCCGGGATCCCGAGGGTCGCCGCGATTTCGTCATACGACAGGTCCGTGAAGTGGCGAAGCACCACGACCTCCCTGTATTCCACCGAGAGCGTCAGCAGCGCCGACTGTACGGCCTGATGGCGTTCTCTCTCCTCCACTGGGTCGGCCCGATTGGTGGCGGCCAGACCCACCGACACGGGTTCGGCGGCTCGTCGTCCCCGCAGGCTGTTCAGGCACTCATTCTTCAGAATCCGAAACAGCCAATTGAAGAAGCGCTGCTCCGGATTGAAGCTGTCCAGATGCTCGTAGGCTTTGATGAACGCCGTCTGCGTGGCGTCCCTCGCGTCCTCGTAGTTGCCAAGCATCCGGAGCGCGACGTTGAACAACCCCTTCTGATACCGGCTGACGATCGCCTCATACGCGTTGTGTTCGCCCGCCAGGCAACGCGCGACGACCGCCGCATCATCCGTGTCAACCATCAAATACACCGCAGGACCGGGAAAGTTGGAAAGTCGGTAAGCTTATCGCGCTTGGGCTGTCTGGTCACCGGGGGTACAGGGACACGTCAATGAGCGGGGAATCCGGGGTTGTCTGGTTTCTGCGGACCTCCGGCGAGGAACTGGGGGCGGTGCGGGTGGTCATCGTGGAGGGACGAGTGTCCCACGCCACGGCCGCGGAACTGGCTCATGTTCTCGCTCACCGCACCGCCAACGGTCTCCGGGCGATTGTCGTCGATCTGTCCGGCGTTGATTACATCAATGGCGCCGGACTGCGGGTGTTCGAGAAGACCGCCGCCCTTCTCAAGCAGGTGAACGTCGACCTGCTTGTGTGCGGGCTTCAGCCGGCCGTGCAAGCCGCCTTCGACCTTGCCGGCGCGATTCCAAACCTCGCCGTGGCGGCATCCAGGGATGCCGCGCTTCTTCAGTGTCAGAAACCGCTGCGTGACGAGTGACTAGGTTGCGACCTGGGTCAGCGCCGTCTTTCGCGCATCGGCCACGAATTCCCGTAGCCGCTGGTTGAAGGCCACGGGCTGATCCCAGAACGGCGCGTGACCGACGTCCCGCGTCCAGTGCGCCTGGGCGTGGGGCATCGCGGCGAGATGTTCTGCCGCTGCTGCCGGTTTCACGATCGTTTCTGCGTCGCTGTGTGTGATCAGCACCGGCTTGCGGACCGTCGGCAGCAGATCGTCGTTGTCGAACGCACGGGCGAACATCCCCTGTCGAACGTACGGCGGCACATGCGCGTTCCAGCCCAGGGCCAGGTAGCGCTCCTCGGGTGTCAGGTCCGACTCGAACGCAAGATCCAGCAGCGCTTCGAGTGCCCGAACACTTTCCTCGGCGTCCGTCGACAGCAGACCAGGCACATTGCCCAGGAACTCGGCTGTCAGCACCGAGAGGGCCGCTTCGCTTCCCAGTTTGCTGATGCCACCAACGAAGTGAATGCCACCGATCGCCCGTTCGCCGTAGTGGCGGAGGTAGTCGAGGATGAGGAGGGGGCCGTAGGACCAACCGGTCAGGATGGCCTGCTCGAGATCCAGCGCCTGAATGACCGCATTGATATCGTCCGCCCAGAGTTTCGAGTCGGTGTAGGCGTCGCGAGGCTTGTCGGACAGCCCGTGACCTCTGAGATCCATCGCGACGAGCCGATGGTCCTTCGCGAGATCGGAATTCAGTTGACGGCCCCAGCAGAGGCCGCACTGCGAGAAGCCGTGAATGAAGAGGATTGGTGTGCCCTGCGGGTTACCGGTTTCGAGTACGTGCAGCCGCGTGCCGCCACCGCCGACGACGTAGTGACTCGTCATGGACGCCCCCTTTGAAGCCCAGAACCTTACGCCGCTGGGAGGACGTTTTCAAGAACGTTCCGCAACTGCGGATGAGGTTAAAGGATGGCGTCGAGGAAGCTCGATCCGACGTTCACGCAGTCGAAAACATGGAGGCCGAGCCGCGACGCCAGGTCGATACACACGTCCGTACCGCGGACACTGTTGCCGAAGCGATCGAGGCGCGGTGAGTAGGTGCCGATGCCCAGCTGACGGTTGACCACCGCCATCACGCCGCCCGCGACTCCACTTTTCGCCGGTACGCCCACCCGATACGCCCACTGACCCGAGTAGTCGTACATCCCGCACGTGAACATGATCGAAAGGAGGTCCTTGACGTAGGCGATCGAGAACGCGCTGCGACCGGTGATCGGATGGCAGCCCATGTTCGCGAGCGTGGCGCCCATCATCGCGAGGTCGCGAGAGGTGACCTGGATCGCACACTGCCGGAAATAGACGTCGAGCGCCGCTTCCGCCTCGTCGTGCACGACCCCGAAGTTGAGGAGCAGGTGGGCGATGGCGCGATTCCGATGTCCGGTGCGGCGCTCCGACTGGTAGACGTCCTCGTCAACCGTCAGCTGCCGGCCGGCGATCGTGCTGAAGCGCTCGAGCAGATAGTCGAACGTGGCATCACCATACCGGGCGTGCAGCAGCGCCGTGACGGTGATGGCCCCCGTGTTGATCATCGGGTTGAACGGCCGATTGGTCAGGCCGTGAAGCTCGATCGAGTTGAACGCGTCGCCGCTCGGCTCGACCCCGACGTGCTGAAGCACTTTGCCGGCGCCGAATTCATCCAGCGCCAGGCCGTAGGTGAACGGCTTGGAGATCGACTGGATGGTAAAGAGACGGTCGCAGTCGCCGGCCTCGAAAACCTGGCCGCTGCTGGTGACCACACACAGTCCGAACTCCTCCGGATTGACCTTGCTCAACTCGGGGATGTACGTCGCAACGTGGCCGTCGCTGTTTCCCCGATGCTTGTCGTACAGATCAGAGAGAAGGGCTTGCACCGTGTGGGGAGCGGTCTCGGGCATCCAGTACCCGCTCGCAAGCCGCATTCCTGATGGGCTTGCGAGGCGCTCTCTGTTTAACTCGTGTTGTGCCAGCAGGTTAGGTGTTGCGACGATGATGTCGACACGCCGAGTGAAAGAGACAACAGTGTCGACGCATCGAAGATCGGCGACTGTTCTGTAGGAACCTGGTGATCACCTATTTCTTCGCGCTGTACAGCAGCCCGGTGTACTGCATCTCCTCCCACGTTTGATCGCCCCAGCGCACCGCCTTCGTCGGATCCGGGTTCGATCGGTTGGCGGGTGAGTTGTCGTACCACGCCGACGAGAGGATCCGGGAACCCTTCGGGATCTCGAGCGGCTCCTTAAACATGTAGTAGGTCTGCCAATTGAAGTCGTATTTCGGGACCGAGAGCAGCGGCTTCATCGTCCCGTCAGGCAGTGCGAGCGTGTAGCTCCAGCGCTTGCCGCGCACGTGTGTGTGCGGAAAGATGCCCCACAGGACGGCGTCCTGCGCAAAGCCCACCGAGGCGTCCACGCGGTGATCGGCGGCCCCGGCTGGAATCGTGAACAGCGTGTTGATGAACTGCGACGCCTCGATCTCCGCTGTGGGCGGCTCTTTCGCGAAAATCATTCCGACCTTCGAGCGGTCGGTGCCTGCGGTGCCGTTGGAGGTGTAGTGCATCTGCAGCATCAGCGTGCCTCCGGGCGGAAGGCGCATCGCCGTGCCGGGTCGAAACACCTGCGGCGCAGTACCCGGAGCATAGGTGGCGATCAGGCGCCGGACGTTGCCGAGGCCGCCGCGCCCACCGACAGCCGCGCCGCCGCGACCGCCAAGGCCGGTATCCAGCACCCGTGACAAGGCGTTATCTGTCGAGGCCGGCGCCGGATAGTAGACGAGCACGTGATGCACGAGCGCCCGATTGCCTGGACGCACTTCGATCGCCTGCACCCACCTGGTTTCAGTGAAGTTCGTCGGAATCGTGAAGTACTGGTATTGGATCGTTCCCGACGCGGGAACGGCGTAGTCTTCCGCCATCTGGAACACCGCGTCGGGCGTGCCGATGCTCCAGCCGTCCGCGAACGTCGGTGCTGCCGGCAGATCCTTCGGGTCGCCTTCTGGCGCGCCGGCATCAGCCCACCGTGTCATCACCGCTTTCTCATCCGCCGTGAGACGACGCTCGTTCTCGAACGTGCCGCTCTCCGCGTCCGCATGCCACGGCGGCATGCTGCCTTCGGCGACGCGGCGGCTCATGGCGCGCGCCCACGGCCGCGCGTCGGCGTAGGTGAGGAGCGACATCGGCGCCGACTCGCCTGGGCGATGACAGCCGGCGCAGTTCTTAAACACGATCGGCGCGACGTCCTTTGAGAATGTCGGCGCCGCCGGGGACACCGCAGGGCCGGCCTGGCCTGCCATCAGTGCCGCTGTGGCAGCAAGGACAAGACAGCCGAGAGTCAGGCCAGCCCGGATGGTGTTCTGCATGCGAGAAATTCTACCGCCTCAATACGTCACCCGGACGCGGTAGTTCAGCCTGCCCGTTCCGTCGGCGGCCACCGGCACATGGAACTGCGCCGCCCATGCGTCGGTCTTCGTTGCCTCGTGCGTCGAGCGGACAATCCGCCAGGTGCCGCCAATCGGCTCGTTGATTTCCACGGTGATCGGCGTGGTCTTGTGATTGCGCACGACCACCTCGTATTCCACCTCGTACACGTTTGAGGCGATCTTCTGGAAATCGAGCTGCTTCCGTTCGGCGATCACGTCGAAGGCGTTGCCGATCTTCAGCTTCAGCGTCTCGTCCTTCGGCGTGTGGTCAATGTGGTCCTCGCCGACAAACTGCACGCCGCCCTTCGAATCCGACTGATAGACCCGGACGGTCCCGGATGGCATCGGCAATCCCAATCCGGACTTCGTCTCGTTCTTGAATTGATAGAACACCTGGACCACGTCCTTGATCGGGGCGCCCGGGTTCTGGACGTTGCGGTAGTAGAACGATTGGCCGTTGACGACGTACTGCTTGGCGACAGGGAAGGCGCTGGCGCCGAGCATGCTGACCTGCTTCGTCTGGTTATTGTTGACGGTGGTCTTTCGTTCCAATGTGTAGAGGTGGTAGTCGGAGAAGGCCTCCTGCGTCATCTTCTGCTCGGCAACTGAGGCGGCGCGTGCCGTCATCAGATCCGCTTCCATTCGGCCGAACGCCTGACGCACGCGATTGAGCTCGCCGGCGACGAGTTGCAGCGAGGCATTCCGGAACCCCGTGCCGCTGCCGTTGGTGATCGTGACCCAGCCGTCCAGGTCTGCCGACTTGTCGTCACGCGCTACGGTCAGGACGTAGTCGGCATTCCACGACAGCTTCGTGGCCAGGTACGACGCTTCGACACGATGACGAGTGCCGCCCTCGTTGTTCAACGACCAGATCAGAGTCGGGCGGGCGAACAGGTTGCCCGGCAGCTCGGGGAAGCGGATGTGACTGGACGGGTAGCCGGTCACGATCTCTCCGCCGATTTGCCAGACGGGAGCGTTGTTGTAGCTGAGAAGTCGCGCGGTCACGGCTTCTTCGCGGACGGTTCCAGCCTCCTGACGCGTGCGCACGAGCGTCACGTCACGGCCGACATACTTGCGCAGCAGCTTCTCCGGTTCGAGCAGGTCGTACTCGTAGTTCTGCTCCAGGACGCCGAGACGCGACGGCTCGGTCAGCGAGCGGAAGTGCACCGTGGCGGGATTGACCGTGGCGGCGACATCCATGAAACGCAGATCCGACACGCCACGCGAAAGCTGCAGCGTTCGGACGTCGCGCACCAGCGCCAGGTCGGAGTTGTAAACAGTCAGCGACAGTTCGGTTTGATCCTCGAGCGTTGAGGCGTCTTGCGCGGGCGCCGGCGCGGGTGCCGGGGCGGGCGGACGAGTGGAATCGATCGTGTTGGCGGTCAACGCGCCGGTCAGTGCCAGTACGGGAACCGCGGCCAGGAATCGGACGGCCATATCAGTGCTCCTCCTGTTCTTAGAACGGAGGAGCAAGGATTCCTTGCAGGGCACGAAGGCCACGAAGAGATCGAAGGCCCCGAAGGCTGGACCGAAGTCTTTACGGCTGAACGAGATTCCAGGTCTTGCCCTGATCGTCGGTGCTGAACTGCCGGCCGTCGGAGGCGGTGACGACGGCGGTATTGGCACTGGGTGCGGTAATGCCGGTCGGGGTTATCGATGGAGGAAGGGTTACTGCGTCCCACGTCTTGCCGCCGTTTGTCGAGCGTTCGAGCCGATTGGTGGGCACGATTCGCCAGCGCACGAGCGGGTCCGGGGAGATGACTTCAGCTGCCTGACGCTGTAAGCCCGATCGTGCTTCGACTTCGAGACGACGCTGTGTCGGCGAAGCCTGCGACGCCGCCTGGCCCAGCGCTCCGGGTGGCGTCGCGGCCGCCGCTGCGGAAGCCGGAGCCTGCGCAGCTTCCGCCTTCAGATCCTGATCCTGCTCCTTCGGTGCTGGTCCGAATGAGTCGACCTTCCCAGCTGGAGCTGTTTTCTCAGCGCGATTCTCCGACAAGCCCGACGCGTCGCGCCGTGGTGCCACCGGCTTCTGTTCCGGCTTCTTTTCCAGAGCAGGCGCTGCCGCGTCAGCGGCTGTCGCGGGTGGTTGGGCTGCGCGCTCCGATACCGATGGCGAAACCGTCGGATTGAGTTGTGCCGTGCGCTCGTCTTCGGGGATCGCCACCCAGATTGCTGCGACGGTCGCGGCGGCCGCGATTGGGATCGCCCATCGCCACTGCCACCAGGTCCGGCGGAAGCCGGACACTACGGGCGCCGGGACCTGGGGCACCGGCACCATGGCCGGCGGCTCGGTGCGCGCAAAGACGGCGAGCATCTCCTGACACGGCGAACAATCGGCCAGATGCGACTCGACCTGCGCCGCCTCGTCTTTAGGCAGGCTGCCTTCGGACCAGGCGGCGAGGAGCTCAGCGTCCACGTGGATGTTGCTCTTCACGACGCCCCCCTACGTAGAACGTTCCTGGCTGGCATTCTTGCGCGGCCCTGGAAGAATCTCGGCCAGATCCAGCGGACCGGCGTCCGCGCTGACCGTGGCGAAGCACTCGGCGATCTCGGCTTCACTGATTCCCGTCTGCTTCAGCTGCTGCTCGACGTCTTCGCGAATGACACGGCGGGTTCGTGCAAGATGACGCGACGTGGTCGCCTCATGCTCGCGAAGCGTGCGCCCGATCTGGGCGAGCGTGAGGTTCTGGGCATAGTAGCAGGCGAGTCGGAGCCGATCGCGTGGTTCGAGTCGTGCCACCGCCGCCGCGAGTGTTCGCTCTATCAGCTGAAAGAACCGTCCACGTTCGAGCGCCACGGGGGCCTCCGGCGCCGGAAGCGCAGCGGCGTGATCATCCGTCGGTAATGGCTCGAGCCGTCTCGTGCTGCGCAGCCGATCGACATAGCGTTGGGAAAGCACCGCGCGCAGCCACGTGGCCAAGCTGCTCCTGCCATGGAAGTAACGGAAGAGCGAGCGGCGCTCGCCGTCGCGTTCGCTCAGGCCGAACAGTTCGGCATACAGAGAATCGGCCGCCTCACGCGCACCGCCTGTCTTGTCGATGGCATCGGCGGACCGATACAGCAACGGGCGATGTTCACGGATGAAGTGCTCCCAAGCCGCGTCGTGTCCGTCCGCACAGGCGGTAGCGAG
>Ga0070690_100002304_pt1 | contig 10236 bp, 9 predicted proteins | sample KBSS33HmetaG_FD_64671 | JGI IMG/M metagenome (GOLD analysis project Ga0070690, IMG submission 64671) | Switchgrass rhizosphere microbial communities from Kellogg Biological Station, Michigan, USA - KBS S3-3H metaG | ecosystem: Host-associated > Plants > Roots > Rhizosphere ...
AGTGAAGAATGGGTTGATATCGAAAGTCCTTACGGCTACAGCGGCCCGATCTCGAACACCGACGATTACGAATTTCTGAGTGCCGCTCATGCCGCATTTGCAACGTGGTGCCGGAAAAATAACGTGGTTGCGGAGTTTGTGAGACTACATCCACTGCTTCAAAATCAACGCTGGCTAGACCGACAGGTGGAAGTTGTTTATGATCGTGTGACCGTCTCGCTCGACCTCAAACAGATTAACTCCGCGGCCGCCGACCGGTTGCCAATAAGCAAAACATCGCTTTACATGGTGCGTCGAGCGGAACGAAGCGGCTTAGAGGTGCAATCAGCGAGCGGTGAAGACGCATTTTTAAAGTTTGTCTCACTGTATCTGAATGCGATGGATCGGCTCGGTGCTGATAACTACTATCAATTCAGTGAGACTTATTTCCAGGGGTTGCGTCAGCTCTTGGAAACGAGTGGATGGTTGTGGGCTGCAGTCAGAGATGCGGCTTGGTCAACGGCGGCGGTCTTTCTTAAGGGATCTCGATGGGCACACTACCATTTGTCGGCGTCGACTCCAGACCGTCGCGATCCTGGAGCAACGAATCTTTTGATCGCGAAGGCAGCGTTGGTAGCGAGGGACGGAGGACTTGAGAGATTGCACCTTGGAGGTGGCGTGACTTCGGATCCTAAGGATCCGCTTCTCCTGTTTAAGCAATCGATGGCGACCGACACGCACTCGTTTTACATCGGAAAAAGAATCCACGATCAAGACATGTACTCAAAATTGAAATCGGCATGGGAAAGGGCCAATCCTTCACTGGTTGAACGCTGGGGCAATCGCCTCTTGTGTTACCGGCTCGGCATCAATACTGAATGACTGATATTTCCCAACTTTGTATCTCAAACACTCAAACTCTCCACGAGTGCATTTCCATACTGGACCGAACGGGTAAAGGGATCGTCCTCGTAGTTGACGACGCTCGCCATTTGCTCGGAACTATCACTGATGGTGACGTGCGGCGCGCGCTTCTCGCCGGACTGGATCTCGATCTTCCGGTCCAACTAATACTGGATCAGCGAAAGCAGACGGATTATGCGTTGCCCGTGACCGCACGGCCAGATACGCCTGATTCAATGTTGTTTCAGATGATGAGCGACGCGAATCTTCGTCATATCCCTATCGTTGATGACGACCGGCGCCTTGTTGATCTCGCACTCCTGTCAAACTTAGTCAAAGAATATGAGTTGCCGTTACGGGCCGTCGTGATGGCCGGTGGCTTTGGAACCCGACTTAGACCACTGACAGAAGATTTACCCAAACCGATGCTGCCGGTTGGTACGAAGCCGTTGCTCGAGTTGATTGTCGAGCAACTGCGCAACGCTGGTATCAAACAGGTGAACGTTGCAACGCACTATCGTGGCGAAATGATTGCTGATCACTTCAAGGATGGACAGGATTTCGGCGTTGATATTAGTTACGTCCAAGAAGACCAACCGTTGGGCACCGTTGGTGCGCTGAGCTTGCTTGAAGAGTCCGACGACCCTTTATTGGTGATTAACGGCGATATTCTGACTCGCGTCGATTTTCGTGCCATGCTCGATTTCCATCGCGAACAGAACGCGGACTTAACGATCGCGGTGAAGCTCTATGAGTTTTCCGTGCCGTATGGCGTGATCAATACCAACGGCGTGATGGTGACTGGGATTTCAGAGAAACCTGTTGTTAGGCAGTTCATAAATGCAGGTATCTACTTGCTCAACCCTTCTGTTCGACGATTGATTCCCAATGGTGAGCCATACGACATTCCAGAGTTAATCGAGCAGCTTCTGAAAGCTGGTCGGCCCATCGTTTCATTTCCGGTGCGAGAGTACTGGCTTGATATCGGTAAGGCCGATCATTACGACCAGGCCCGAGCAGATATCGCAAACGGCCGGTTTTGACGGCTTCTTAGCGGGTCCGAATTGCCAACCGAAGAATAGATCTCTAATCTTCTGCACCCGAGGGAACAGGATTGTGGATTGGTCAGGCAAAAGGGTTTTAGTCACTGGAGCCGGCGGCTTCATCGCCAGCCACCTCACCGAGCGATTAGTTGAGCTCGGCGCACGGACGCGGGCGCTCGTTCGATATAACTCTCTCGGTTCATGGGGCTGGTTGGACGAATCACAATACAAGAACGACATTGAAGTGGTGCTTGGCGACATCCGGGACCAGGACATCGTCACGCGAATCACTCAAGATGTAGACATCGTCTTTCATCTCGCAGCACTGATCGCGATACCTTACTCGTATCACGCGCCACTCTCGTATGTTCGGACCAATGTAGAAGGCACTCTCAATGTGTTACAGGGAGCACAAAGGAACGGCAACGCAATAGTCGTCCATACTTCCAGCAGTGAAGTCTACGGTACGGCCAGGTCGGTTCCCATAACAGAGGACCATCCGCTGCAAGGTCAGTCACCCTATTCGGCAAGCAAGATCGGCGCGGACAAAATCGCCGAGTCGTTTCACTTGTCGTTCGGACTGCCGGTTGTAACTGTGCGACCATTCAACACGTTTGGGCCAAGACAGTCGGCGCGCGCAGTTATACCAACGATTGTCAGCCAGGCTGTTAGAGACTCGGAGATCCGACTCGGAAATCTCGCACCGACGCGCGACCTTAATTACGTTTCTGATATTGTCGAAGGCTTTATCGCCGCAGGCCAGGCACCAAAAGCAATCGGACAGGTAATAAACCTGGGCTCAGGTAAAGAGATCGCGATTGGCGAGCTAGCATCCCTTATATTGCGTCTTCTCAATAGGGACCTGCCGGTTTTGTCTGAGACTGAAAGAGTCAGGCCAGAAAACAGTGAAGTAGAGCGTCTCTGTGCCGACAATAAGAAGGCAAAGACGATTCTTAACTGGACGCCCCAGTACAAACTTGAAGAGGGGCTCAGAAAAACTATTCAGTGGATCGAGCAGAACAATGAACGATACCGTCGCGGCACCTATGTCATTTGAACCTGGAGCCGCAGTCGCTGAGGGTGGGATTCCCCTGTGCGTGCCGGCAATTTGCGGGAACGAGTGGAAGTACGTCAAAGAATGTCTCGACAGTCAATGGGTGTCGTCAGTTGGACCATTCGTCAATCGATTTGAAAGCGCAGTAGCCAACTTTGTTGGGGCAGCACATGGCGTCGCCACATCTACCGGAACCGCTGCACTGCATATCGCGCTGTTGGTCGCAGGTGTGGAACCTGATGACGAGGTAATAGTTCCTGCGCTGTCGTTTATCGCACCTGCAAATGCGGTGCGGTACGCCGGCGCCTGGCCTGTCTTCGTTGATTCAGAGCCAAACTATTGGCAGATTGATCCCGAAAGAGTTGCAGGCTTTTTGAACAACGACTGCGAGTGGGTCGATGGCAAACTGTTGAATCGTCATTCGGGGCGACGAGTGAAGGCGATTCTGCCCGTCCACATACTTGGCCATCCTGTAGACATCGATCCGATTCTTGAGCAAGCGCAAAAGTACGACCTGGTAGTTGTTGAAGATGCGACGGAGAGTCTCGGCGCAGAGTACAAGGGACGGAAGGCAGGCAATCTATCGCACATCGGATGCTTTAGTTTCAATGGCAACAAAATCATCACCACCGGTGGTGGCGGCATGATCGTTACTAACAATGCTGCGTGGGCAGAGAAGGCAAAGTACCTGACAACACAAGCGAAAGATGATCCAGTTGAATACGTACATCGGGAGATTGGTTTCAACTATCGATTGACGAACGTGCAAGCTGCTATGGGCTGCGCTCAGATGGAACAGCTCCCGCAATTCATCGAGACTAAAAAACGAATCGCCCATCGTTATGCGCGTAGTTTTGCACAAACTCCCGGCGTGACGATGATGAACCAAGCGTCTTGGGCCTTGAGCATTTTCTGGCTCAACACTGTTCTGGTTGACGAACGTGAGTACGGCATTGACAGCCGAACTCTGATGAAGCGGCTCGGCAGCCACGGCATTCAGGCGCGGCCGCTCTGGCAACCCCTGCACAGGTCTGCTGCCCATTCACAAGCGCATTGGACTGGGGGGGACGTGGCCGACCAACTAAATCGCCAAGCCTTAAGTCTTCCCAGCTCAGTCGGACTTGCCGATGAAGATCTCGAGCGAGTGATCAAGGAAATCAGCGACAGATAGTTCTGAATCCAGTGAGTATTGGTGACCGAGTTTCGAATTCGTGGCAGCGCGAGGGTCTTTCCGGCCTAGTATTCAGGACGGCAGTTTATCTTTTAAGACGAATCGCATGGAATACTGATGCATGGTCTAAAAAACTTGATGCATCTGCGAACCGAAGATCTTTGCTAAAAGAAAACGCCGAACTATTAAGGCGAAACGAAGCCTTTCGCGGCCTGCATGCGGGTCGTCGTTGTTTTGTGATTGGCAATGGGCCATCACTCAAGCAGCAGGATTTAAGCCGGCTCGCTGACGAGATCACTTTTGTGACGAACTCTTTCCATCTTCACCCAGCGGTTGGGCCGCATTGGCAACCGACTTACTATTGCCTCAGCGATCCGGGCTACTTTCAGGGACCTGAATCAGTACCGGAGCTAAAGGAAATAGCTGACCGAGTCACAACCTCATTATTCTTCGTGCCGCACCATGCACGCCGGTTTCTTGAAGAAACGAGAGCGCTTCCCGAAGACCGCACATATTACGTTGCCTTTAACGAGGAACTGTCCAGCGAAAACGTGGGGAAATTCGATCTGACGACCACGACGCCCGGTGTTCAAACAGTGGTCCAGTTGGCAATACTGATAGCGATGTTTATGCAATGTTCGCCTATCTATCTTCTCGGAATGGATCACGATTGGCTGGCGCACGGCGGCAAGCATTTGAACTTTTACAGTAATGAGAACCCGGAGGATCAGCCCGCCGGCAACCTGCCCGGCTGGGGATATCACGCGATGATGGACGCCGTAACTATCATGTGGCGCGTCTACGAACTGCAGTCGTTGATGGCACGTGAGGCAGGAGTCGAAATTATTAACGTTACTCGCGGCGGCTTTCTGGACGTCTTTCCGCGGGCGGATTACGAGAAGGTCATTGAGGACAAGATGGTGGCCTCTTTCTGAGATTATACTGATACAACCTTAGAGTTCTGCGAACCCCTACCCACTTCACTTTGATCCGCGACCTAAAAAACCTGTTCACGTACTTGGATCACCGCTTCCGTTATCCGAAGGCCAACATTGGAGTTGGTTCGCGTTTGGTGGATGTTCGAGGCTCGAACAGTGACGTAACAATCGGTAAGAACTGCTACGTCTATCAATCAACGCTTGCCAAAGGTGTGATGCTAAAGGATGGATGTCGCGTATTCGAATCTGACCTGGGTGAGTTTTCCGCAGTCTACGCCGACACTGTGCTCGGCGCCGTAAAATTGGGCAAGTATAGTTATGTAAATGAAAACTCGTTACTAAGAGGGGTACACGTCGGACGTTTTTCTTCGATTGGCCCGCATTTTCTTTGCGGCTACGGCGAACATCCGACCAACTTCGTCACAACAAGTCCAGTCCTTTATTCGACTCGCAACCAGTGCCGGATAACTTTTGCCAAGGAAGATCGTTTCCCGGAGCAGCACGACACCGTAATTGGCAGCGACGTGTGGATCGGCACCAGAGTCTTTGTCAGAGACGGTGTAAATATAGGCGACGGAGTAGTGATTGCCGCTGGCGCAGTAGTCACTGAAGACGTTCCTGCTTTTGCCGTTGTAGGAGGCGTGCCTGCGAAAGTGATACGGTATCGATTTCCCGACGTCGTAATCCGGGAACTCTTAGAACTGAAATGGTGGGACTGGAATGAAGATAAGCTGCGAAGCGCGCAGCCGTTGTTGGCAAGTCCGGATATCGATTCATTCCTCTCATGGTCAAAGAACAATTAAGTCAGACGACCGATCGACATGAAGTGACTGGGAGCATTTACCTGTGTTTCGAGCCTTAGTAAAACGTCCATTGAATAAGATCGGGATCGATCTCGTTCGATACTACCCCCGTTACGAGATGGGTATGTATGCATTCCTGCAAACGCTTGAAATTGCAACCGTGCTCGATGTCGGTGCACATTCAGGCGAGTTTGCGCAGATGATAAAGAAGACTGTGCCACAGGCTCAGATCATCTCTTTTGAACCGTTGAAGAAGGAATTCACTGAACTGCAACAACGAATGGGAAACATTGAAGGTTTTACCGCTTTCAATTTCGCTCTCGGCGATCAAGATGGCAGCGCAACCATGAATCGGAGCGAATACTCCCAGAGTTCTTCTCTGCTCCCGATGGCAAATCTTCACAAGGCGGCATTTCCTGAGTCGGCCAATCACACCGAAGAAACAGTAGAGGTCAGGAGACTGGATGATGCCTTGCGCGACCGTGAGCTTCAGCCTGAAATACTTTTGAAGATCGACGTTCAAGGTTACGAGGATCACGTCATTGCCGGAGGACCGCAGACGATTGCACAGTCCGCAGCGATCATCATCGAGGTAAGCTTTCGAGAGGTGTATGAGGGACAGCCGCTGTTTGATCAAACCTACCAGCTATTAAAGACCAAGGGCTTCGACTACATGGGTAATCTTTATCAGCTCCTGAACCCGCTCGATGGCTCCCCGTTGCAGGCCGATGCACTCTTCATCCGGCTGTGATTTAGATTTCAACGTGCAGAACCACAACGCGTCTGTGGCATACTGAAACTCAATGCATTATCACCTCATCGGAATATGTGGTACCGCGATGGCTTCGCTTGCCGGCATGTTGCAAGCACGTGGCCACGAGATTACTGGGTCAGATGAAAACGTATACCCGCCAATGTCCACCATGCTTGAGTCTCTCGGCATTACCGTGCTGAAAGGATTTGATCCAACGCACGTTACGGCCGGTGTCGATTGCGTAATCGTGGGCAATGCAATTCCCCGGGGCAATCCTGAAGTTGAAGAAACACTGAAGCGAAAGATCCTTTATCGCTCGCAGGCGGAGACAGTCAAAGAGGAATTCATTCGTGGCCGGCATTCACTCGTCGTGACGGGCACTCACGGTAAGACGACAACAACGAGTATTGCTGCATGGGTCATTGATCAATGCGGCTTGAACCCGGGATTCTTGATCGGCGGCGTCGCACAAAACTTTGGTACCAGTTTCCGCGTTACGCAAAGCGATTACTTTGTAATCGAAGGTGACGAGTATGACACGGCCTACTTTGATAAAGGTCCCAAGTTCATGCACTACCTGCCGGAGCTCGGCATAGTTAATAACATCGAGTTCGACCACGCCGATATTTACAAGGACCTTGATGCGGTGAAGCTCGCATTTCGGCGATTCATGAATCTCGTTCCGGGCAACGGCCGTTTGATCGTCGGTTGGGACAACGAGAATGTTCGCGCCGTGGTGGAAAGTTTTGGGAGCAAACTCTTCACAGAGTTGGAGACTTTTGGTTTAAGTCGTGACGCTCGCTGGCAGATCCGGAACGCGGATTTCAGTGGCGCGAGTTCGCAGTTCGAGGTCTTCCGCGACGACGAGAAATGGGGCTCATTTCAGACTCCATTACTCGGCGAGTTCAATTTATTGAATTGCCTGGCGGTAATCATCGCCGCAAACGCATGGGGAGCAGAAGCAGATCAGATTGGCGACGCGCTCGCGTCGTTCAAGAACGTTCGACGACGCGCCGAGGTTCGTGGAGAAGCGGCAGGCGTCGTCGTGATCGACGATTTTGCCCATCACCCAACGGCCGTACGCGAAACACTGCGAGCGTTACGCGCAAGGTACAGAGACAATCGGTTGATCGCTGTGTTTGAGCCCCGGTCGTGGTCGTCGCGGCTCGCCGTCTTTCAGGATGATTATGCGCGAGCTTTTGAGCCGGCCGATTACGTTGTTATTGCAGGAGTGTTCGACAGCCAAAAGGTCACAGAAAAAGGACGTGCGCTCGATACCACTCAACTAATCGAAGCCATTTCGCAACAGGGAAAGCCCGCGATGACGCTTCCCGCGGCAGACGACATCGTTGCCCATCTCAGTCCGCAGCTAGCTTATGGAGATGTCGTGGCGATTATGTCCAACGGGGGGTTCGGCGGGATTCATGACAAAATCCTGGCGTCTCTGCAAGGCAGGGATGAATGACGAAAGCCGCTATTTTATGGCAGTTTGCGTCTTCGTGCGTGACCTAAATCCTTCGCCCCTCATCATTCATCTTCATCTGTCAGTACGGTCGGTTACAAATAAAGTAAAAATTCGTAACGCTCTCGAAGTCTAAGCACCGTTTAATGACCGGGTCTCAAGGTTAGGAGGCCCCCGTGAAAGACTTCTCCATATTTGAATACGGGTTAAAGTTATCTCCAATCGCACAGATACAGAACCTCGGTCAGGTCGCGAGCATCTCGCGACGTGAGTTCGAAGACCGTGAAACATTCATCTGCCGCACCACCGCCGCATCCGTCGAATACCTCTGCCTATTGATCGAAAACACCGTTTTGCTACGTACGAATCGGGCCGGCAGAGTGTATGCCGGGTTCGAAAAACTATCAGCGCTGCAACCAATCATCGATCGATATCTCCGCATCGCAGATCTTTCCGAATGCGTTTACCTGTTCGGCCAGGCTGATTGGGTACCACCTAAACATCCCAACATCCGCGTCATTGAATTGAATCCGGCGGTTCGACTTTCGCGTGAGTCGTTTCTGATTGTGCAGGCTCCAAACTTTAATCGAGCGTTGGCTGCGTTTGATGAGGAGTCGGAGGATGAGTCGTTGCCGGAACAAATACGTTACTGGGCGCTCAAGAGTAGCAATCCGAAAGTTGTGCAGAGTCTCGCGACCAGTATAGAAGGAATGATCGACTGGTCACTGGCCGCGTAAACACAAGGAGCAGAAGTCAGGAGCAGGAAGCATTAGCCTGAATCTATTATTTGAAATTTAAGATTTGAGATTTGGAACGGAGCACGTTATGAGGGAAAGCGTCGACCAAATCTCAAATGAAAAATATCAAATAATAATCCTCAAATGATTCCGGCTAATGCTTTTTTGCTCGTGCCCGGCTGCTCCTGCCTGGTGCTCCTGCTCTGTCTTTTCACATCGTCGACTGTCGTTCTTCGACCTCCGGTTGATGCGTCTCAACCAGAATCGGTTTTAACTGTTTCTTCGATCCCCGTTCCGAACTCTCGACGCGTGCCGTCAATACCCGTCGAATTTTTTGTGGCAACAGCTTTGCCGCAATCGTCGCCATCGAGCCAATGAGTTCGACTACGTCACCGCCACCATTCCAATGCTCACGCACGATGTTTGGATTGGTGTTCGACATCAGTCGCAACAGGGTAAGCGAAATCAGGTACGCGTCATCGATTTGTCCGACGAATGGCAGCATATCAGGAATCAGATCGAGTGGAATCAGCGCGTAGATGATTGCGCCAGCTACGAGCAGTCTGTCCGTGGCCGGCACTCGCGGATCGATCATTAACCGGCCGCACAGAAGAATCAGATTGGGAATGAAAAGCAGTAGGTTTTTCATCCGTCGTCGAAGAGTTGATGCCATCGTCGTCTCCACTGGTGCGTAATAAGGTGGGTACAAAATAGCATGAGGTCGGTTCTTGCCAGAAGATTACTGTGGGTTTGAAACGTCACTCGCGGCTCGCCAACCCAGACTAAAGCCGGGGGTGAATGAGAACACTGGCGGCGCTGCGGCTTTGAACTCAATCGGCAGACCAACTTGTTCCAAGGTCCAGACTTCGTTAGACTTCGCCTCTCCAAGAACCTGGCCCGCTTCAAACTATGGATATTCTTGAACGAATTCGTCAGCGCGCTTCGTCACGACCGCAACACATCGTTTTGCCTGAAGGAAATGATCCACGAACCGTAGTCGCTGCTGCCGACTGCTCTCGCAGACGGCTGGCGCGAATCACGATCCTCGGGAACGAAGAAAAGATTCGCGCGACGGCCGCTGACCAACAACTTGATCTCTCGGGCGTCACGATCATCGATCATCTTCGCGCACCCGACTTCGAAAAGATGGTCTCAATGTTCCATGACCTGCGGCGGGCCAAGGGTTTAATGGCTGACGAGGCTCGGACGCAAGTTTCAGATCCGCTCTACTACGGGAACCTGATGGTCCGCACTGGAGTCGCCGATGGATCAGTTGCCGGGGCGACAAACACGACGGCCCACACGGTGCGCGCGGCGCTTCATTGCATTGGCGTTCGTGCAGGATTCAAATTGGTCTCGAGCTTTTTTCTGATGGCTTTGCCGAATGCACAG
>Ga0070690_100002306_pt1 | contig 10235 bp, 8 predicted proteins | sample KBSS33HmetaG_FD_64671 | JGI IMG/M metagenome (GOLD analysis project Ga0070690, IMG submission 64671) | Switchgrass rhizosphere microbial communities from Kellogg Biological Station, Michigan, USA - KBS S3-3H metaG | ecosystem: Host-associated > Plants > Roots > Rhizosphere ...
CGATGACAACTGCCAACTCAGCTTCGTAATCGACTTGCGAACTGGACGAAGGGATAACGACAGGTTCACCAGGACCAATAACTGCCGTTGAAAACTTCGAAAACACGACTGGCTTCTCGGGGATTGCCATCTTACTTTCGGCTGCATGATCCCGATAATTGAGCCCAATGCAAATCAGTTTTCCTGGGCGCGGCACCGGCGCATGCCAGTAAGCGTCCTCCCTTCTTATCAACCATCCCTTTTCCTGCGCGCGCGGCAACTGATCCGGATCGTTCATCAGAGTTTCGTACGTCTCGCGAGCCCGGCGAAACCATGCGCCATCCATATCGAGCCACGCGAGCAGATCGGACGGTCGCTCTGAAGGATCAAATAACTTCTCGCAATCCAAGCGGAACCCTGAATCGTGACCGCCGTTGGCGAGGAGAATACCGAACCGCGGTGAATTCCAGTTTGTCTCTTCAGTTGAAAAACAGATGATTCGCATGAAATGTCTGTAGCGGCGGCCCTCCGTAGCCGCCGGCGTTCTACGGTGTCGAATTATTGCGCGAAATCAACGGGCGGTCACGGAGGGCCGCCCAACAATTAAGTTAACGGCGGTCCATCGTAGATGATGACGTAAAGTTCCTGGGGCCCGTGAACTCCGATCGCCAGAGTCAATTCGATATCTGCGGTCCGAGATGGACCAGTGATAAAGGTGACAACCGGACTGATCTCGTCGTCACTTTGCAGTGCTGCTAAAGTCTCGCCCAATGTGGAATAAAGATTCCCAGCTTCAAGTATCGCGATGTGAGCCGGCGGCACCAACGAGATCAGCCGGTTTCTCTCACGAGAGGAATCGAGGACCAACGTGCCCGTTTCCGCAATCGCGGCTTGCGCTAAAGTGATTCCGATGTCGATATCGAAGAGATCTGACGACGAGGGCGCGATGGTCACGTCCATCTGAACCGCGACCAGCCCAATCAGGTGCTCGAGCGGTTTTGCATCTGACAAAGCGATCCGGCGTGGGTTGAGTTGAGAATGCTTCAACTCGGTAATGATCCTAGTCAGCGCTTGAACTATCTCCAGCTCAGTTCGAGCAACAACGCAGTGCCCATTAACAGCCTCAAGGCTCGTTTTGAAGAGATCGATTCTCGATAGCGCAACCAACGCTGCACCGTTCGAGTGAGTAACTGCCGCCGAACTATGGTCAATTCCGACACGATGATCGTGCTCTGCCGATGCAGCCAGGTGCTCGCGAATTGAAGCGAGTATAGTTTCTCGCGCCTTGCTGGTCGACTGAGTCATTTCTTCAATCCGTCGCTCCATCGATCACGGAAGCTGATGGCATCGAGTGGGCGTAAATCACGCGCTGCTGTCCAGGCTGCCAAGGGTGTAAACATGCGCGTTGTGGGTTTGTCGCTGATCTTGCCTTCGCGTACGAATAAACCCTGAAAGATGCGGCCCAAGCGAGTGCTCAATGTGTAGAGACCCGGCCGCGTCATGATTTGCGCCCAGACTTTGAAGGCCAGACGTTCGCCGATCGATTTGTTCGCTCTCGTCGGCGACTGCTCAGTGATTTCAGCGCGGAGATGCAGCAGGAGTCGCGGGATATCAATCTTAACTGGACAAACTTCGCGACAAGCGCCGCATAAGCTCGACGCGTACGGGAGTTGTGAGGCTTTCTGAAGTCCGATCAGTTGCGGAGTGATTACAGAGCCAATCGGACCCGGATAGACCGACCCATATGCGTGACCGCCAATCTGCTGATAGACCGGACACGCATTCAAACAAGCTCCACAACGAATGCACGCTAGCGACTGTCGTGTTAGCGGGTGGGCCAACATTCGCGAACGCCCATTATCAAGCACAACAACGTGGACTTCTTCCGGCCCTTCGTCTTCAGGATTTTTCTTCACGCCTGTAATGAAGGACTGGTACGAAGTTAGTCGCTGGCCTGTACCCGAACGCGGCAGCAGCTTCAGGAACACATCGACATCAGCAAAGCGTGGTATGACTTTTTCAATGCCCATCACCGCGATGTGAATTCGCGGCAGACTTGTTGTCAGCCGAATGTTTCCTTCGTTTTCGACGATCAGGATAGTTCCCGTTTCGGCGATTCCAAAGTTAACACCGCTAATACCCACGTCTGCGGCGGCGAATCGGTCGCGAAGCGTGTTGCGGGCAGTTTTTGTTAGTTCGGCGATGTCGTCGGTTGGCGGAATGCCGAGTTCGTTGGTAAACAATTCAGCGATCTGTTTCTTCGTTTTGTGAATGGCTGGCGCGATGATGTGTGATGGTGTCTCGTGTGCGAGTTGGATTATGTATTCACCGAGATCAGTTTCGACCACTTGCAAGCCGGCAGCTTCGAGGGCGTCATTCAAGTGGGTCTCTTCCGTCGTCATACTCTTGCTCTTGACGACAGTGTGCGCACCGCGTTCGGTGGCTATTGCGAGAATAATCTCGTTGGCATCTGCAGCAGTCGGTGCCCAGTGAAACTGCACTCCGCGCGCTTCAGCATTATTAACAAACTGTTCGAGGTAGTCGGCGAGATTACTGAGGGTGTGATCTTTGATTGCGCGCGCCTGTGAACGCAAATCTTCCCAATTCGGAAGACTGGCAGCAGCCTCGCGGCGTCGTTCACCGAAGAGCGATGTCGCATTACGCAAAGCTCCGCGCAACTGCACATCTCCGAGTGCAGTTTTTGCGTTCTGGTCGAACGTTTCTGAAGTTAAATGATTCATCTTCGCTGTGGTGCCCGGTCAGTACCACCCGGGGGTCCGAAAAACTCTTCTCTGTGCAACCACTGTGTTCTCTGTGTCTCTGTGGTGAAAAAGATGCAGCGAACACACACCACAAAGACGCAGAGAACACAGAGGTTGCACGGAGAAGAAATTTTGATTGGGACTCGACGTCCGTACCACCCGCTTCCGCGTGGTAGTACTGACCGCTTGCCACCATGTTGAGTACTAGCCACTAGGTTGATTGCGATGCCAGCAGCTCCGCGATATGCATCACTCGCACCTTCGATCCTTTGCGCGAGAGGCGACCACCAATCTGCATTAAACAACTCGCGTCGCCAGACACAACGGCGTTGACACCCGCACGTTCGATCGCATCGATCTTCTGATCGAGTATGGCTACCGATATCTCCGGATACTTGACCGAGAAGGTGCCGCCAAAACCACAACATGAATCGGCGTTCTGAAGCTCAACGAACTCAGCTCCCCGCACGTGACGAATCAATGTTCGAGGTTCGGTCTTTAAATTGAGATCGCGCAATCCGTGACATGCGTCATGCCAGGTAACACGGCCCGTCCAACTCGCTCCAACATCTTCGACTTTCAGCACTCTAACAAGAAACGAACTGAGCTCGTGGGTTCGATCCGCGATCCGTTGTGCGCGCTCTCGCCATTCATCATCATCCTCGAACAGTTCGGGGAAGTGATGAATCATCGCCGTGCACGAACCCGAAGGGCTAACAATTGGCTGTTGTGGTTTCTCCTCAAACAGTTGAATGACTTGTTGGGCTACCTGTCGGGCTTCTTTACGATAACCGGTGTTGAAGGCAGGCTGACCACAACACGTTTGACGAGCATCAAAGTCGACTTCGCAACCCACGCGACGCAATACTTCAACAGCACTTACTCCGACATTACTCCAGAGTTGATCGACCAGGCAGGTTACGAAAAGAGAAACCCTTGCGACGTTGCCAATTGCTGGTTGTTGATTGCCGATTGGTTTTTCGCCTTGGATCATGGAAGCTAGTTAGTCAGAACCGCTGAAACGTTTTCACATACCAATCGCAACAACTCAACTACAGTCAAGTTTGGATTAAAGCGGTACTGTTTCACTTTGGTTTCAACCAGCACCATTAAAGCTCATTTTCCTATCACGACAACGCCTTTTACATAATCAGCCGCATGCATATCTTTGCTCAGAGCCGTCTCTACATCATCGAGTTTCGAGTACCGATGTGTGATCAAAGATCGTACATCGATCTGATTCTGTTCGATCAACTGCAACGCGCGCCTATAAACCGAGGGCCGGCCATCAGTATCGAAGCCTCCCGAAGCGCCTACAGAGGTTACAAGCTTTGGCTCTTTGAACAGTAAATTATTCAAAACGCTCATGTCAGTACCTGCGTGACCATGACCGTACAACAGGACCGTGGCCTGCTTCTGGACCAATTGAGGAATCAAGGCTACCACGTCTCCTGAACCTGACGCCTCAATCAGATACTCGACACCTTTGCCACCAGTGTATTCGCGAATCGCATCCACCATTTCATTCGCAGCGGGATCGATCACTTCACTTGCGCCAAACTCCTTCGCCAGCTGTCGCTTCCTGGTATTCGGATCCGCAACGATCAATGCACCATCGTAACGCACCACGCTGCGCAAGTATTGAACGAACAATAAACCAGCTGGTCCGGCGCCGCATACCAGCACACTCCGGACGCGACGTTCTTTGGCGTTGGCGTTGATAGAGTGTCTCGCTGGCGTCTGCGCTACCACGTTTGACGAATGGAGGATACAACCAAGCGGCTCGACGAGTGCAGCCGCCGCTGACTCGATTGCAGTGTTTATCTTTATCGCATTGACAGCGGGAATCGCCAGATACTCTGCCAGCCCGCCGGGCAAACCGGTGATTCCATGTTCGCGGTACAACTCGCACTGGTGTGAATCGCCGGTTGCGCAATAATCGCAAAGATTCTCACGACCTCGACTGACGCAATTGATTCCCTGGTCTACTACAACCGCGTCTCCACGAGACAGATCATCAACAGCGGAGCCGACTTCTTCGATTCGACCCGTGATTTCATGCCCAAGTATTTGCGGTTGCAATGATAGTGGTATCGGCTGGCCGCGCTCGTTCGTATTGTAGTTCGCATGCCCTGCGAAGATGTGCGCGTCGGTTCCACAAATGCCCACGGCCGAGACGCGAACGAGCACTTCGTTGGGCGCGATTGACGGACGAGGCACATCGCGTATCTCAAGCCGCCCCACGTCATAAAGGACGCTGGCTTTCATCATCGCTGCTGACACAGGTGTACGTGTAGCGCTGGTCTGATCTGTCGGTACCGTCGTGCTCAAGGTTGTATCCAATTGTCGGGGTGGTCCTCGGCGGCCGTCCGTTCGTCGGGAAAGCTCAAATACAAAGAAAGCGCGGCGGCCACGGAGGGCCACCCCTGCAGTTGATCACGACTTAGCGAGCGCTTTTAGATCCGCGTCGATGTCGGTGGTATCGAGGCGTCCGGTATCTCTCAAAATTGAAAAACGTTCGATCGTCTCTTGAATGCCGTCTTCGAGCGGCGTTGAGGGAATGTCTCCAATCACTTTGCGAATGGCCATGTCGTTCATCGCGGGAGCAATTGGAATCGGTGGTCCACCGAATGTCACGGTATCGCCATTTGAGTTAACTGAAAGCTCATTGATCAATCGTGCAATGGTCGACACTTCAACAGTCTCACCATGAAGATTGAACACATTCGCGCCTTCCGGCATTTGATCGGCAGAGGCGATGAATGCAGCCGCCGTGTCTCGAACATACTGAAAATCAGTGCTGCCGCTAAAACGAATGTGGAAAGGCCGGCGAAGAACAGCGGCCTTCATGGCTTTTGTTGGATCACTTGTTAAGCCTGTATCTCGATTAACGCCGTAGACGGTAAGAGGTCTCAATCCCACGCTCGAGAGCTTGTGATCGAGAAAATAAATACGCGCGTTACCTTCGTTAGTCCTCTTGAAGACGCCGTAGTGAGTTCCTGGCTCACAACGATCGTTCTCATCCAACGGCGTCTCGTCTTCACTCATTCCGTAAACAGCGGCCGAGCTCGCATACACAACTCCAGCGATTCCGATCTCACGCGCCGCTTCAAAGACATTCAGTGAGCCGATGACGTTAACGCGTGCTCCCAGTATGGGATCTGCTTTGCAAGTCGGCACCTGCAATCCGGCGAGATGAATGACAACATTAGCATTCGAACTCTTCAACGCCGCTGTGACTGCGTGGCTGTCAGTTACGTCTCCCCTAACAAAGCGCACTCGCCGCAGCGCGTCGTTTTCCATGATCGCACGAAGGCGGCGTGTGTCATTGCTTAGATCGAACACGACGGGCGTGTCGCCACGCTCAGCCAGGGCCTTCACGATCCATGAGCCGATGCAGCCTTGGGCGCCTGTGATGAAATAAGTTTTGGTCATTTGCTGGTATGAAGCTGATTAGTCATCTGAGCGGCAAACTCATCAGATGCATTACGAGTCTGGTTCCAATCTATAAAACTTCTTCGCGTTTTCGGAAAAGATCATTGCTTGCTCCGCATCGGTTAAGTCCTTCAACGCTTCTTGAAATGAATCGAGAACACGTTCGTACGAAGACGCCAGCAGACATACTGGGTGGTCGCTGCCGAACATTAACCGCTCTGGTCCAAACGAATCCAAAGAGCAGTCGATGTATGGACGCAGATCATCAGTGGACCAACTATTCCACTTTGCTTCTGTAACCAGTCCAGACAATTTGCACTTAATATTTGAAAACTCCGCCAACGGTTGGAACTGATGGGCCCAGTCAGCAACTTCACCGCTCGCTATTGGCGGCTTAGCCATGTGGTCAATCACAAACTGTAGATCGGGACACCGTTCAACGACAGTTCGAACATGACGCAGATGTCGAGTATGAACCAACAAATCATATGACAATCCGTGACGCGCAAGTTCGTTCAATCCGCGAAGCACCGCTGGTTGGGCCAGCCAATCGTCATCAGGTTCGCTCTCGACCAGATGCCGCACACCTTTAAATTGACTATGTCGCGCAAGCTCGTTGATCTGATCCGCAACATTGGTATTCATCAAATCTACCCAGCCCACGACACCTGCAATAAAAGGAAACTGGTCCGACAATTCCAGAAGCCAATTCGATTCAGCGATGCTGTTGCTCGCCTGCACCAAAACAGTTTTCTCAACTCCGTTCGCTTTCAGAATCGGTTCAAGCACGGGAGGTAAGTAATCCTGATAAAGAACGCCGAGATCACTCGACATCCATGGGTAATCAAAACGTCCGACCTGCCAGAAATGTTGATGCGAATCGATGATCAACGAGTTACCGCTTTGCTCCGGAGGAGCAGAATGTTTATAGGCGAGCCGTTCACCTTTGATGTTCGCTCCGTCAGGAGCGGGATGTAATGCGAGCAAACATTGCGCTCCGAGGGAGCGCGGCTTGGTGCGATCGCTTGAGCTAAAAACATTCTGCTCCGCTGGAGCACCAGCAACTTGATCTCCTTCGTTGAACGGACCTGAGACCAAAGACCCAAGGCCTAAGACCAAAGTCCAAAGACCTAAGACCTACTTTGATACTTCGGCTCCCTCGGCTTATCCGCTCGTTTCAATTCGTGATTCTGTCGGGCCTCGCCGTCCAACTCGAGTGCAAATGTTGTTACGAGCTCCGGCGCCTTTCGAGGCAGATCCACCAATCGAATCCGGAAGTCATCCTGAACAAACCGCACCGGTTGATTCGAGCCGTGCATTCTTGCCGACTTCACTTTGTTCAGGAGGTTTCCAATCACGACAGTGCTGCCGGGCCAGTAGTAGACGTGAGCGAACAGCGTGTTTCCTTTGCGCGTGAACGTTACATAATTCCCACGCCGTGGCTGGCAGTTGTCGGATTCATAAATCGTGTCGCCGTGCTTGCTCATCCAATCCCCAACGGCTGTCAGTACCTGCGACGACTCAAGTGGAATCGATCCATCGGCAGTTGGTCCAATATTGAGCAGGTAGTTCCCACCATCGCGCGCGCACGTTACCAAATTGCGAATTACAGTTGTCGGACTCTTCCAGTTCTTATCTGAAGCGTGATAACCCCAACTGTCGTTCAGCGTCATACACGATTCCCACGGCCGATTCTGCGACGCTTCGATGCGTTGCTCAGGAGTATCAAAGTCTTCAGGGATCTTCGAACGATTGTTAATGATGATATCCGGTTGTAGCTGGCGAACCATCTTGTTCATTTCAACTGATTCCCAGCCTTTCGCATCCAGCGGCCACGCAACGTCGTACCAGAGGATGTCGACTTTGCCGTAGTTCGTCATCAATTCGCGGACTTGACCATGGATGTAGTTGACAAACCGTCGTCGCGCCGCCTCGTCCTTCATGCATTGCGCGCCATCCGGGTGATGCCAATCCATCAGCGAGTAATAAAAGCCAAATCGCAACCCTTCAGCGCGTGCAGCGTCGACGTATTCGCGAACCAGATCTCTGCCTGGACCACGTTTAGTCGCGCAGTAATCAGTCAGCTTTGAATCGAAGTTGCAGAATCCCTCGTGGTGCTTCGTCGTCATCACCATGTACTTCATTCCGGCGCGTTTCGCTAAACGTGCCCAATCGCGCGCTGCGTTCGGCTTCGGCTTGAATTGATCGGCATACGCTTCGTATTCACTGACGGGAATGCCCTCGTTCTCCATCACCCACTCGTGACGCCCCAGCGTGCTGTAGAGTCCCCAGTGAATGAACATGCCAAACTTCGCAGCGTGCCACCATTGCATTCGACGCGTTCGGTCCGCGACAGTTGAAGTTGTCGGCGCGCCGGTGTCAGCCGGTCGAGGTTCCTGAGCGTTCACTAAATGTGATTTGGTCGCAATCGTTGCCGCACCTGCAGCCGCGCCCATCAACGTGAGATATTTTCGCCTGTTCATAAGAGTCTCCTAACGGATCTCAAAATCGCCTGTTAATCGAATTTCCTGGGAAGATGAGCCAATCATGACGCGGAACGTTCCTGGCTCAACAACGAAGCGCATGTTTCGGTCCCAAAGCGCTAGATCGGACGCTGACAATACGAACGTGACCGATTTCGTTTCGCCAGGCTTGAGTTCGACGCGTTCGAAACCGCGCAAGTTCTTCTCATAAGTCGTAACGCTGCTAACCAGGTCACGCGTGTACAACTGAACTATTTCTGTACCTGCACGTGAACCGGTGTTCTTAACGTCAAGTGCAATATTTATCTTTCCGCCGCTAGTTTGCTGATGCGGTGAGATTTGAAGATTTGAGTACGTGAAGGTCGTGTAACTCAGACCGTGACCGAAGTAATAGAGCGCGCCATTAACTCTCGTCTTCTCGGTTTCCGACTGTGCATTTGGCTTCGTCGGAAAATTGAACGGGATTTGCCCGACGGTCTTAGGAAACGTGACCGTCAACTTTCCGCCGGGGTTGTAATCGCCAAACAACACTTCGGCGATCGCAGTTCCGCCGTGTACACCCGGAAACCAGCCTTCCACGACGGCCGGAACATACTTGTCGATCCAGTTGATGCTCATAGGCCTGCCATTTAAGAGAACGACGACGACAGGCTTGCCGACAGCCTGAACAGCCTGCACCAACTCCAGTTGCCGGCCGGGCAAATCTAAACTCGTTCGACTGGCGCTCTCGCCAACCGTTCGTGACGAATCCCCGAGAACAACGATCGCTACTTCAGAATTCCTGGTCACTTCAACCGCTTCATCTATTCGCCGTTGCTCTTCTTTTGTTAACGGCTCCGGCAAGACCTCCGTCTCAGGCCAGTGTTCGCTAACAGCGTCGCATCCGAGGGCGTAATTCACCTTCACGTCCGGTCCTAATAATTTGCGGATACCGTTCAGGACGGTGACGCCATTCACGGCAGATGGTCCATAACGATATCGATTGATGCTGTTGTCATCTGCGTTCGGTCCGATGACGGCGATCGATTTAATTTGTTTACTCAACGGCAGCGTGTTTCTGTCGTTCTTGAGCAGGACAATGCTTTCGCGGGCAGCCTGTAAGGCAACCGCCTGATGTTCAGCAGAATTTACGGTTGCTTTTGTCGCGCTCGCGCTCTCGATGTACGGGTGATCGAACAGGCCCAGTTTGAACTTTACTCGGAGTACGTCACGTACTCGATCATCCAGAATTGATTGTGGCAACTTTCCTTCGCTTACGAGCTCACGCAACGGAAGGATGAAATCCTCAGGATTCGTAAAGTTCGTTTTTACATTCAAGCCTGCGTTAATCGACTGCAGCACCGCTTCTTTCATATCGCGAGCGACGCCATGTTTGTTGTAGAGAAACTCCACGGCCCCGCTGTCGGACACGACGTAACCGCGAAAACCTAAATCCTTCCGCAAACGAGTTGTCAGCCAATACTCACTTCCGGTGATGGGAAGGCCGTCGAAGTCGTTGTAGGAACTCATCACTCCGAGTAATCCGGCCTCTTTGATTGCCGCTGCGAACGGTGGCACGTGAATGTTCTCGACTTCG
>Ga0070690_100002309_pt1 | contig 10234 bp, 7 predicted proteins | sample KBSS33HmetaG_FD_64671 | JGI IMG/M metagenome (GOLD analysis project Ga0070690, IMG submission 64671) | Switchgrass rhizosphere microbial communities from Kellogg Biological Station, Michigan, USA - KBS S3-3H metaG | ecosystem: Host-associated > Plants > Roots > Rhizosphere ...
TTCTCGAACGGATAATGGAACTGCGCAAAGGGCATAGAGCCGCTTTCGAACCAGCAGTCGAGGACCTTGTCGATGCGCTTATATTCAACTCCATCCATTGTGAATGTTACATCATCAATCCAAGGACGATGGTAATCTTCCAGCTCCAAGCCGGACAATTCTCTTAATTCAGCATAGCTGCCTACCACTTTGGTGTGCACTCGCCCTTCGCCATCCGTACCTCTCCAGACAGGCATAGCCGTGGCCCAGAAACGATCCCGGCTAAGATTCCAGTCCGGTGCACTTTCGACGGTTTTGGCGAAACGCCCTTGCTTGAGGTGCGATGGGAACCAATTAATATCTCCATTCTGTTCTAGCATCTGCTCGCGCTGGCCCCCTATGTCCATGAACCAGCTGGGATGCGCGCGGTACATCAGGCGAGTATGGCAGCGGTGACAGTGTGGGTAGCTGTGAGTAATGTACTCAATTTTCCAAACTATGCCGCGCTCGTAAAGCTGTTTTGCGATGGGTTTGTTCGACTCCCAGACGTTCTGCCCTTTCCACTCGCCGGAAGTATAGAGACCGTTATCGTCGACAATGCTAACAATTGGGATGCCCTTTTGTTTTGCAATTAGATAGTCCTCTTCACCGTATGCTGGAGCAAGATGAACTACCCCGGTGCCCTCATCCAGTGTCACGTAGTCAGCGGCATACACTTGATGTGCGCCGGGGCCATGATCCTCAAATAGGGGCTCAAAATGCTTTCCTACTAGATCCCTACCCTTAAATGTTCTGCGAATAGTGTAGTCCAACACTTGATGCTTTTCGTCGGTCAGCACCACACCCAAGCGAGCCTTAGCAAGTATCAAGACCTCACCGCCCACTGCAACTTCAGCATACTCTTCCTTTTCGTTAACAGCGGCGGCCGTGTCGGCAGGCAATGTCCAGGGGGTGGTAGTCCACGCCAAAAGATAAGCATCGCTATCTGTTAGCTTCAGCTTCACATAAACCGAGGGATCGGTAATGTCCTTATAAGAATTATCCATGGCCACCTCGGCCTTAGAAATAGGTGTAGCGTCGCGGGTGCAATATAACAGCACCTTCTCGCCTTCGTAAATCTTGCCCTTTTCGTATAACTGCTTAAAGGCCCACCAAACCGACTCCATATAATCTTTGTCCATCGTGCGGTAGGCACCCTTGAAGTCCACCCAACGGCCGATGCGATCGATCGTGTCCTCCCACAGACTGCCGGTGCTGACCATATTCTCCCGGCAAGTTGTAACATACTCCTCGAGACTGACCTTGGTGCCGATGTCGCGCCGGTCTTGAATGCCCAATTTTTTTTCGGTAAACACTTCTGCGGGCAGGCCGTGACAATCCCAACCCCAGACGCGTTCAACACGCTTGCCCTTCATAGTCCAATAGCGCGGCACGACATCTTTGGCGATCGAACTTAGCAGCGTGCCGTGATGCGGTACACCAGTTATAAACGGTGGGCCGTCGTAAAAAACGTATGCGTCATCCTTAGGCCGCATCGCCACCGACTTTTCAAATGTCCTATTCTTTTTCCATTGAATAACGAGATCTTTCTCATACTCTAGCGGCTTGCGCCTTGTGCCCTTCTTAAATTTCATTGCGATGGCTCCCTTATTAATATAACTCCCTCCATGGGTCCCCAATCGGGCGGTCGCACTTCGGATGCTTCAAACCCCCATCTCTCGTAAAACCTTATCGCCGGCGTTGCGTGCGCTGGCGTGTAAAGGGCGACCCGTCTTGTTGGGTCCATGAGGCCCAAGAGCGTACCGAGCACAGCGCTACCGCAGCCCTGGCTACGATTCATTACATGGAGCGCGCTGACCTCCTGGACGTCACCTACCCCCCCTACCCACTCAGAAGGCTCAAATGAAGCGACCCCATATCCCGCCACTTCAGAGTCAGCAAGAGCCGCCAGGGCGCGGTAAGGAGATGCCGGGTCATCACGTGCTGACTTAAGGCACTTTGCTAATTTACTAACACCTAAGGGACCGCAAAAGATCGCGGCGCGGCGGTCCATCCATTTTTCTTCTGTGAGATTGCGAGGATAGTGCGCCCTCCAGTTTCCAGCGCGGATCTCGCAAAAAGTCGCAGCCTGTTCTGGCGTCGCCGGAACAATCTGTAATTTGGCCAATGTATGCATGACTTCCATAATAAAAATCACCTCTGTTAGAAGTGTTGGAATCCTGCGGGTAATCAGGACGGTACCATCCAACTTCCAAAAGAGATGACTCTTTGTGGCACTTAGTTAGCGCAGGTTACGGTGCGGCCGGCGGGGTCTATTTTCGAACGATTTCTTCCCGCTGCTTTGTGGGTGATAGCCACTCATCTGCCGATAAGCAGAGTGCATTTACTTTATAAATATAGCGTAAAAAAGTGATTTTAACAACTACCGTAAGGATTCTAAGAATGGCTAGAGGCGCTATGAGCGTAGCCCGCTACTTCGTCCATAAGTGGGAGTGGCAGGCCTTGCCAAAAACTTACCATGACCCCGTCGTCTCCCAGCACCAAAATGGCCGGGTAAGACATTACATCATACAAGCTTGCCGTGGCCGCGCCGTCGCGGGTATTGAGGCTGACCATCTCAATTTTCCGGCCAACCTCATAACGGTGCTGAAAATCGCGCACGTAGGCCTGTACTTCGGTCTCGTGCTCAGAATTTGGTCTGTAAAGGACAAGCAGCTTCACGGCTACAACATACCACAAAATCACCCCCGCAGTCGAGGGTGATTTTGGCTTGACGGCGTTTGCTACGCTTAGCTACAGCCCGTGGTAGAGCCGCAACTCGTGCAGACATAGCAACTGCCGGCACGCTGCGTTTGGTTGCCGCAGCTGTAGCACAGTGGGGCGGTCGAACCGTCGGGCTTGGGGCCAACGGCTGTGGCCTGAACAGGTTTATCCTTTGCGGCGACAGGCGTTTCCTCGGATTGTGCAGCCTCTTGCGCTGCGCTCTCAGACGCCAGGGAGTGTTCACTCGCCTCCACCAGCTGACCGTCAGTCGACCGATCGTCGGTCAAAAGACTTATCTGATCGGCAGGCATATCTTCAATGGAGGCCAGACCCAACTCCAACCGATCGTCGAAGCTCAAATAATCCAAAGCTAGACGACGAGCAATGTAATCGGTTATAGAGCTGGCCGTACGAATTTCTGGATCGTCTGTAATGCCGGATGGCGCGTAGCTGGTACTCATCATGGCCTTTACAAACGCCTTGAGTGGAACACCGTACTGCAAACCATGGCTGATCGATACAGAGAGGGCGTCCATAAGACCCCGCAACGTTGAGCCCTGTTTCGATACGCTGATGAATAGCTCGCCGGGTGTACCGTCCTCATACTCGCCGACTGTGACGTAGCCCTTTAGGTCGGCTATATTGAACTTAGAGGTCATGCTCTTGCGACGGCGTGGCATTGGCCGCTCGACGGCACCCTTCAGCACAATTCGGTCGGTGGCCGTCTCTACGACAGCAAGTGGGTTCTTGGCTTCGGCTGCTCCTTCCTTTTTCTTGGCATTTTTATCTTTAGAAGATAACGGCTGCGCGACCTTACAATTGTCCCGATAGATAGCGATGGCCTTAATACCCATACGCCAAGCGTCTATATGAAGCTGTTCGACGTCTTCAACCGTGACTTCTTCGGGCATATTAACGGTCTTGCTGATGGCACCCGAAATGAACGGTTGCACGGCGGACATCATTTTTACGTGACCCAAATAGTGGATGGGGTGGTCGCCAACCGCACAGGCAAAGACAGCGCGATGCTCGGGTTTCAGATGAGGGGCACCGCTAATAGTGCTTTTGTCGTGGATATGCGCGACGATATCGCTGACCTGTTCGGGTGTATAACCCAAATTTTTAAGCGCACGCGGCACGGTTTGATTGACGATTACCATGCTGCCGCCGCCGACCATATCCTTGTACTTGATAAGAGCGAAGTCCGGCTCGATGCCAGTGGTATCGCAGCCCATCATGAAGCCGATGGTGCCGGTGGGGGCGAGCACGCTGGCCTGAGAGTTGCGTACACCGTACAGCTCACCCAATTCGACAGCTTCATCCCAAGCCGTTGCCGCGGCGCTGAGCAGCTCCTCGGAGACCAGGCTCGGGTCAATTTTGGGCACCTCTGCTCGGTGCATTCTTAGAACGTTCAACATGGCTTCGCGGTCCTTGCGGTAGCCAGCGAAAGGTCCAACACGGCTGGCCATCTTGGCGCTCGTAGCGTAGGCATGCCCAGTCATTAGGGCGGTTATGGCAGCGGCGATGGCCCGGCCCTCCTCTGAATCGTACGGCAGCCCCATGGCCATCAGTAGCGCTCCCAGGTTTGCGTAGCCCAAACCTAGCTCGCGGTAAGCCTTGGCATTCTTGGTGATGTTCTCGGTAGGGTAGGCGCTGTAGCCCACCAAAATTTCCTGAGAGGTAAAGATCAGTTCGACGGTGTGCTTAAAGGCCTCGACATCGAAACTGTTGTCGTCTCTCAGGTATTTCAAAAGGTTGATACTCGCCAAATTACAGGCCGAGTTGTCGAGATGCATGTATTCGCTGCAAGGGTTACTGGCGTTGATGCGGCCAGCCTTGGGCGCAGTGTGCCATTTATTGATGGTGGTATCGAACTGCATGCCAGGGTCAGCACACTCCCAGGCAGCCTCGGCGATTTGGCGGAAAAGCTTGCGGGCTTTTATAGTCTTGATAGTGCTTCCCGTAGTCACCTCTAACAGATCCCAGTCGTCATCGTTAACCACGGCTTGCATAAAGTCATCTGTCACGCGAACTGAATTGTTGGCGTTTTGATATTGCACCGAGAAGATGTCCTTGCCGTCCAGTGTCATGTCGAACCCAGCTTGCTGCAATACGCGAGCCTTGCGCTCCTCGATGGCCTTTGCCCAAATAAACTCCTCGACATCGGGATGCTCAATATTAAGGATGACCATCTTGGCGGCCCGGCGAGTCTTTCCGCCGCTCTTGATCGCTCCTGCGGAGGAGTCGGCTCCGCGCATAAAGCTTAGCGGGCCGGATGCCGTACCGGCGCTCTTACCCAAGCGCTCGCGGGAAGAGCGTATGGGACTGAGGTTTACTCCGGATCCGGAGCCGCCCTTAAAAATCATGCCTTCTTCCTTGTACCAGTTAAGGATCGACTCCATAGTGTCTTCGATGCCCAAGATAAAGCAGGCGCTGGCTTGCTGAGCGCGTTCCAGGGCGCCAATGTTAAACCAGACTGGCGAGTTGAATGCGGCTCTCTGCGTAGCCAGAACATACTTCAGCTCCTCGCGGAAGTCCTCGGCCTCGGCCTCGGATTCAAAATAACCTTCCTGTAACCCTTGCCTTGCTATGGTATCGGCAACACGATCAATCAATTGCTTGAGAGAAGCCTCGCGCTCTGGGGTGCCGGGAGTACCACTGAAGTATTTCTGCGCAACGATATTAATAGAATTGAGCGACCAGCCTTCGGGAAACTCCACGCCTTTCTGCTCGAATACCGGCTTGCCGGTAGAGGGGTTCACGATCAATGAATCCTGCTTGACCCACTTAAGCTGGTCATACGCTTTACTTTTTGGCGGAGTAAATAACCTTCCGGCCGTTAAACTGCTGGTCTGTCCCATAGTACCCTCACTTTTTAACTTGGCTGGGACAGTCTCTTATCCCGGCGCAAGACTTTATTATTAATGTTTAGATATTTGTTTAGAGTTTGACGACATCTCTCAGTATCGTCAGCTCCCCCCGCGGGTCATACCCTGTACTTTTTGTTATACGCCCACGAAGGGGCGTTTTGCAAGCGGTAATCCTGCGGGGGCGGCTGGCGGTTAAACGTTGAGTGGCTCGTCTGCCCTTCGCTTCTTGATATGCGACAACTCTCGCTCGAAACCTGCGATGTCGGTGAATCTGCGATATACACTGGCGAAGCGTACATAGGCAACTTCGTTGAGGACGCTTAAACGTTCCATCACCATCTCTCCAATTGTGGACGAAGCAACTTCCGGATCGCCGCGCGCATAGAGTTGCTGCTCTATGTCCGCGACCAGCGCCTCAAGCTGCAGGCTAGTGACCGGCGTCTTTTCGCACGCCCGGTATAAGCCCCCCAGAAGCTTATCGCGATTAAACAGTTCTCGCGTGCTGTCGTTTTTGATCACGATGAGCTGCGGCCTCTCAATCCGCTCATATGTCGTAAAGCGATAGCCGCAATCTGGACATGCGCGTCTGCGCCGGATAGCCTGGCCCTCGCCCGCATCGCGCGATTCGATGACCTTCGTGTCATCGCATCCGCATTGGCTGCACTTCATGCCTGACCTCCTAACATTGATTTGAACGTACTATCACTATATGTAGTGCTTGTGCTATAAATCATAACTCTACCTATAGCGGATTGCAACGAAATTTGGTTGTATTATTTATTACGATCTACTCCAAATCAGACTTTTTATCTTCTTTTTTGGGGTCGTCCTGATCCTTATAACGATTGGCTAGACGACGAAGGAAGGATGGCTTCTCTAACTCGGCCTCTTTGTCATTCTCGGGCTGCTTTGCGTCCTCCTTTTCTTCATGCTTGTCGTCGTCAGTCTCTTCATTGTCATCCAGTGTCCAGATGTTCGGGGCGCCATCAGACTTAAAGTCAGCCATAGTATCAACGTGCTCGTCAAGCGACATGTCAATCTGGGACATTTCTTCATCAGCCTTTGTTTGAGCCGCGGGCGTCGTAGGTAGAGAGGCGGTCGGAGTCGCAATAGCATCTGCCCCGCGAGTAAAGTAAGAAGCATCAAACCCGGTAGCCACCACAGTAATTATCACTTCGCCATCAAGTCCCGCATTGATCGTAGCGCCAAATATGATGTTAGCATCGGGATCTGCGGCACTTGTAATTGTTTCTGCGGCGGTATTTATCTCATGCATTGACAGGTCATTGCCGCCAATCACGTTGAATAAGATACCGCGGGCACCGTCGATAGAAACTTCCAGCAGTGGAGACTCGATCGCCTGCTGGGCCGCCTGCACAGCTCGATTTTCGCCGCTGGCTCTGCCGATACCCATCAAGGCTGATCCGGCGTTGCTCATAACAGCTTTAACATCGGCAAAGTCTAGGTTAATGAGCCCGTGGACAGTGATCAAGTCGGAAATGCCCTGGACCCCTTGACGAAGAACGTCGTCGGCTACTTTGAAAGCCTCAAGCAGAGGAGTCTGGCGATCAATCGTCTGCAGCAGACGGTCATTTGGAATAACTATGAGTGTATCGACAGCCTGACGCAGCCTGTCGATAGCGGTCTCTGCGTTCCGGCGGCGCTTTTCGCCTTCAAAGGCAAAGGGCTTGGTGGCAAAGCCCACTACAAGAATACCCATATCCTTCGCGGCCTGCGCGACCACATGGCCCGCGCCGCTACCGGTACCACCGCCTGCACCGATGGTTATGAACACCATGTCGGCACCCTGCAGTGCTTTTCTTATGTCCTCCAGTGATTCCTCGGCAGCCTTCTGCCCCACCGATGGATCGGCTCCGGCACCCAAACCCCGAGTCTCGTCCTTACCAATATGAATCTTGACCTGTGCTTTCGAGTGGTGCAAGGCCTGGGCATCCGTATTAATGACGATGAACTCAACGCCATCGACGCCAGCCTCTATCATCCTATTAACAGCCGCGCCTCCAGCACCACCCACACCCACAACCTTAATCCGTGCAAATGTTTCTATAGCTGGTTCAACCTGAGGCATCCCGTCTACCCTTCTATTACCTTCACCTTATACGTGCAGTATACCCCAGCCACAAATCATAGTCCAACAAATTTGAACACGGGAAGAGTCGCCGAGTAGTTTCTGTACGCGGAGATTTATCGCCTGAAGTGCCGCAGCACGGAATCCACAAAATGAAGTGTTCGATCCGTCGTCCGCCCCGAGGGAGAAACCTGCTCCGGCAGCAAAAGCATGTCCAAAAGCATAAGCCCGACAGCCGTGCAATACGCCGGATCGGCGACCGTGTCCACCAAGCCGCTGAGAGGTTGTAAATGTCCGATTCTGGCGGCTAGCTGCAGTTGGTCTTTTGCAAATTCGGCAATACCTGGCAGCTTAGCGCTCCCGCCGACCAGTACTATGCCGCCGGGAAGCTTATGTGCCTTATGGATTCGGGCAAGCTCTTTGTTCACAAAGTCAAATAACTCCTCTACTCGGGCCTCTGTTATCATGGCAATATCTTCGGCCTTAAATAGATGGTCCTGCCCATGCGCCTTAATGCGGATATCGCGTTTTGCCTGAGTACTGGATAGATTCGCATGCTGGACTTTTACTGCCTCGGCAATGTCCAAATCAGTTCTTAATCCAATAGCCAAGTCATTCGTAATGTGCTGGCCGCCGACCGGTAAAACCGCGACATGCTGTACCTCGCCATCTTCCAAAACTACCAAATTGGTGGTTCCCGCCCCGATGTCCAGGAGCACCGTACCAGCCTCCTTCTGCTGACGCTGGAGTACGGCTTCGGCTGCGGCTAAACCAGAGAGTGTTCTGTTGTGCACCGCAACCCGTGCCTTCTCAAGAGACATATCCAAGTTTCGCAAATTAGGAGTGGCTGCCGTAACAATATGCGCGTCAACCTCCAATCGTACACCATGCATTCCTACTGGATCCTTGATGTTCTCTTGTCCATCCAGGCGATAATTCTGAGCAAAGACTTGAATTATCTCTCTGTTTGAAGGTAGCTGAACAATCGTTGCAGCTTCTTCGACCCTTAAACGATCGTCGCTAGTTATCTCGCGATCAGCCGCGCTGATCGCTATGACGCCCTTAGAATTGATACCACTGACATGGGTGCCATTTACATTGATAGTTCCGCCGTGTATAGCCATGCCCGATATTCGTTCCGCCTCGGCAATAGCTTGTGCTACGGCGTCGGCAACTTCATCCACCTGCGCAACGATACCCTTCCGCATACCCATGTTGGGCGAACTGCCGTGACCAATAATAGATAGCTTACTCGGGTTATTCTGATCAAGAATACCGATAACGCAGCGCACTGCGCTTGTACCTACATCTAGGCCAACATAGGGGGTGGAGATAGAATCTCGCATATGAAGGCAGTATAACGCTTATCCTCATCTTTCAGCAAGCGATCGGAGATAGTCGACACCCATGCTGGCTCTTGTAGCAAATGTCTCTGGTCGGTTAGTGAGGGGCTGGCCGACTCTTACATTCTGGTTAAAATTTCGCAGCCCGTCGGAGTCACCAAGACAGTATGCTCAAATTGGGCAGACCAACTGCCGTCCACCGTCCGCAGGGTCCACCCATCCGCCTCTTCCTTGATAGCCGGATTCCCGAGCGTTGTAATCGGTTCGATAGCGATTGTCATGCCCGCCTTTAGAATCGGGCCAGTGCCTGGCTTGCCATAATTGGGTATTTCCGGATCTTCGTGGAGTTCATGCCCGACCCCGTGGCCCACCAGTTCCCTAACAATACCGAGGTGATTTTTCCGCAGGGTGCGCTCAATGGCTGCCGAGATGTCACCGACATGGCAGCCGTGCTTGATCACTTGCAGACCCTCATACAGTGCCTTCTCGGTACCTTTTAACAACCTCTGAGTATCCGCTGTAGTTTTATTATCAACGCATACCGTAATCCCGGCATCAGTTATCATACCCCTATAGCGAACTCCGAAATCAAAATTTACAACATCACCGGGCTCAAATGGCCGCTCATTAGGAATGCTGTGCTGTACCTGGTCGTTAACGGAAATGCAAATAATATCCGGGTAGCCGTAAAAACCGAGGAATGCTGGCTCTCCACCCATTTCCAAAAGCTTCTGCTTTGCCAGGGCAGACATTTGGCGTGGCGTTAAGCCCGACCGACACTCGTCAGCCATCAGTTTTAAGACAGTGGCTAGGATGCGGCCGCTTTCCCTAATTGCATCGAGTTCGACGTCAGTCAACGCACTTGAGAAGTGCATCGTGAACCTCGCGTGGGTCATTGGCGGCATCAATATCGCACACCTTAGCACCCTCTTTGCGGAAGTATTCGATTATCGGCAAGGTTACCGAACGGTATTCGCTAAAACGCTTGGCAATAGCTTCTTCGGTATCGTCCTGGCGACCCCGTTCCAGCAGGCGTGCACGCACTACTTCCTCCGAAGCCGACAAATGTATCACGGCCGATAAGTCGAAGCGCTTGTCTCTAACCTGCGAAAGAAGCCAGTCGGCCTGCGCAACCGTACGCGGGAAGCCGTCGAGTACAAACTCCTGACGTGGATCAATCAACTCCAGAA
>Ga0070690_100002312_pt1 | contig 10229 bp, 11 predicted proteins | sample KBSS33HmetaG_FD_64671 | JGI IMG/M metagenome (GOLD analysis project Ga0070690, IMG submission 64671) | Switchgrass rhizosphere microbial communities from Kellogg Biological Station, Michigan, USA - KBS S3-3H metaG | ecosystem: Host-associated > Plants > Roots > Rhizosphere ...
GGAGGCCACGCCATTGCGCGTTTTTTCATTTCTCGAACTCACCGGCGTGCGCTCCAAACGACCGCCCGAAGAGATCCTGGCGCAGGCCCTCGACCAGGTCGGCAACCTTGCCCATCCCCGTTGCTCCGCCTCTTTGTCCCCGCATGCGCCCTACTCCACCTCTCCGGAATTGCTCCGGCTCTGCGGGAAGGCGAGCCGTGAAAAAGATCTTCCCATCGCGACGCATATCGCCGAATCGCAGGACGAATTCGACATGTTCGCCCACGCGCGCGGGAAGATGTTCACGTGGCTGCAGCGGAACGGACGGGACATGACCGATTGCGGCCGAGGCACGCCCGTGGCCCACCTCGAACGCGCCGGCCTGCTCAACCGCCATCTGCTCGCCATCCATGCCAACGTGCTCGAGGCCGATGACATCGCCTCGCTCGCCCGCGCCGGCGCCCATGTCGTCCATTGCCCGCAAAGCCACGATTATTTTCAACATCCACCCTTCCCGCGAAAATCTTTGGCCGATGCCGGCGTCAACCTGTGCCTGGGGACCGACAGTCTCGCCACCACCCGCAAGGATGGCCGGCGCAACCCGCGGTTGAACCTGTTCGACGAGATGCGGATGCTCGCCGAAAAGGACCGGACGGTTTCCAGCGAAGCCATCGTGCGCATGGCGACCATCAACGGCGCCCGCGCCCTGGGGATGAGCGGCCGCCGCGGCGAACTGTCACCGGAGACCCTGGCCGACCTGATCGCCGTTCCGCACGCGGGAAAGGTTGCTGACAGCTACGAGGCCGTGGTACATCATACGTCAACCATCTCCGCCAGCATGGTTGACGGACGATGGGCCATCGCACCGTGAACGATTTCGCGCCTGAATTGGAACGCCGCCTCAGCGCTTTGCGGGAACAAGACCTGTTCCGCGAATTGCGCCGGGTCGATTCCCCCCAATCCGCGCAGATCCAGGTCAACGGCCGGCCGTTCCTCAATTTTTCGTCCAACGATTACCTGGGATTGGCCGATCATCCCGACCTCAAAGCGGCCGCGGTCAAAGCGATCGAACAATACGGCGCCGGCGCCGGCGCCTCCCGGTTGATCTGCGGATCGCTCGCCCCCTTTCATGACCTGGAAAAAGCGCTGGCGGCCTTCAAAGGCACGGAAGCCGCGCTCACGTTCTCGACCGGATACGCCACCGCGATCGGGACGGTCTGCGCGCTCATCGGCAAGGATGATATTGTCATCCTCGATAAACTCGTCCACGCCAGCATCGTCGATGCCGCCAGACTCAGCGGCGCCCGCATCAGGATTTTTAAACACAACAATCTGCAAGATTTGGAAGACAAACTGATGTGGGCAAAAGCGGAAAGCGGAAAGCGGAAAGCGGAAACTTTGATCGTCACGGAAAGTGTTTTTTCCATGGACGGCGATGCCGCTCCCCTGCAGGAAATTATCGGATTGAAGAAAAAATACGGCGCATGGCTGATGGTCGATGAAGCGCATGCCACCGGTCTTTACGGCAAACATGGCCGCGGATTGGCGGATGAACTGGGCGTCGCCGGCGACGTCGAAGTGCAGATGGGGACATTGGGTAAAGCCCTGGGCGCCAGCGGCGGTTATATCTGCGGCCCACAGGTCCTCATCGATTTCCTCGTCAATCGCGCCCGCAGCTTCATCTTTTCGACCGCGCCCGTTCCCGCCGCCGCCGCTGCTGCCACCGCCGCTGTCAAAGTCGTCCGATCCACGGAAGGCGAGACGCGACGAAACACGCTGCGCGAACGGGTCGCCCAACTCCGTGCCGCCCTCCGCCTTCCGCCCTCCGCCTTCGAGAGCGCGATCGTACCGCTCATCATCGGGGACGAATCCAAAACCCTGGCCGCCGCCACCGCCTTGCGGGAGAAAAATATTTTTGTGCCGGCGATCCGATATCCCACCGTCGCACGCGGCTCGGCCCGGTTGCGGATCACCGTGACCGCCAGTCATACACTGGAAGACATCGACGCCCTGGCAAAAGCATTGGCCCCCATCATCCATCATAGATCCTAAATGCCCTCCCGCCTTCAACAACTCGACAAGCGGTTCGTCTGGCATCCATTCACGCAGATGCGGGACTGGCTTAAGGGCGATCCCATCGTCATCGGATCGGGCCACGGCGCGACGTTGCGCGATATCCGCGGCCGGGAATATCTGGATGCCAATTCATCCATCTGGACCAACCTGCACGGTCATAATCATCCGAAGATCAACGCGGCCATCCGGAGACAGCTAAAAAAGATCGCCCACAGCTCAGCGCTCGGCCTGGCCAACGAACCAGCCTCCTTGCTGGCCGCGAAAATGGTTTCCGCCGCCAATCCGGAATCCGCGATCCGTAATCCGAAATTGAGCAAGGTTTTCTATTCCGACGACGGTTCCACGGCGCTCGAAGTCGCGCTCAAGCTGGCCTACGAATACACCCGGCGGACCCGGAGCAAATCGGCGCGCGGGGCCGCTCAGCCCGCCCCGGCGAGGTTTCTGTCCCTCGATGGCGCTTACCACGGCGATACCATCGGCGCAGTTTCCCTGGGCCACATCGACCTGTTCCACAAGGCGTATCGCGGATTGTTGTTCAAGACTGATAAGGTCCCGTCGCCTTATTGCTATCGGTGTCCGTTCAACCGGGCCAGGCCCGAGCGCGACGACGCGCGGAACCATCGGAAATGCGAGTGGGAATGCGTCGGCAAATTCGAACAACAATTCTCCACGCAAAAGAAAAAGCGCGACCCGTACGCAGCGTTTGTTTTCGAACCGTTGATGCAAGGCGCAGCCGGGATGATCCCGCAACCGGAAGGCTGGCTGAAACGCGTCACCGCCATCGCCCGCGGTCACGGCGCGTTATTGATCGCGGACGAAGTGATGACCGGATTCGGCCGGACCGGAGTTGGAGTTCAAGCTTCAGCTTGTCAGGAAAACGCGCCGAAGCGCGGACTCCAGCAGCATCCGCCGCTCTTTGCCTGCCAACAAGAGGCTGTTGAACCTGATTTCCTGTGCCTCGCAAAAGGCATGACGGGCGGTTATTTGCCGATGGCGGCGACGTTGACGACCCGGAAAGTCTTCGACGCGTTCCTTGGCGAATATCACGAGTTCAAGACGTTTTTCCACGGTCATAGCTACACGGCGAACCAACTGGGCGCCGCGGCATCGCTGGCCAGCCTGGAGATCCTCCAAAGCGAACGATCGATCCAGGCGCGTCGGAGGCTCGAGATGACGTTGGCCGAGGAATTGAAAACACTGTGGTCCCTGCCCCAGGTCGGTGACATCCGCCGGACGGGATTGGTTGCGGGCATCGAATTGGTCCGGGATTGGCGGACAAAAGAACCGTTCGCCCTGCGCGATCGCATCGGCATCCGGGTCTGTGAAGCGATGGCGAAACGCGGCGTGTTGACGCGTTCGATCGGCAACGTGATCGTCCTGATGCCGCCGTATTGCACGACGCCGGGGCAGACGAAACGGATGATCGACGTCCTGCGCGACAGCGTCGCCACGACGCTCAAGCGCTGAACCTCACTTTTTTACCGGGCCGAGGGGACAGACGACCTTCCCGAAGAGCTCGTTCAAGACCTGCGCCAACCCGGTGTAGATCGCCAGAAAACCGCACACGATGCCTTCGTAACCGGTGAAATGTTTAAAATCCGGGCCGGCACCGGTGAAATCACCCAGGGCGAGCAGGAAAAAGAGCAACGTCAGCGTGCCGAAAACGAATTGCAAAGCGCGATTGAGGCGGAACGTGCCGATGAACATGACCGCCGTGAACAATCCCCAGATCGCCAGGTAGGCAGCCATCGCTTTTTCATCCGCCGCCGCAAATCCCAGTTTCGGCAGGCCGACCAGTGCGACGAGGGAAAGCCAGAAAAACCCGTACGAGATGAACGCAGTAGTGGCAAAGGTATTGCCCTTCTTCCATTCCATGATGCCGGCGATGATCTGGGCGGCGCCGCCGTAACAAAGTCCCATCGCGAGGATCATCGCGTTGAGCTCAAAAAATCCGGCGTTGTGCAGGTTCAGCAACACGGTGGTGAGGCCGAAACCGAGCAGGCCAAGCGGCGCGGGATTGCCGGTCGTGTCTTTGATCTGGGTGATGGGTTCGCTCATAGAATGGGTCCTCGGATGTCGGGGAGGTGTTTAACAAAACGCCTGCCGGAGGCAAACAAGAATCTTTTAATTTTTCATCATCGCCAGCGCGAACAACCGTTTGCCCTGCCCGGCCGTGACCGGCGAGACCGACAGCCGCGATTGCTTCGCGAGAACCATCTCCTTCAGGACGTCGTCATTTTTGATCTGCGCCAGTGTCACCGGTTGCGGAAGCGGCTTCACCGGGACGAGGTCCACACAGGACCAATCGCCTTCTTTCGCCGTGGGATCCGGATAGGATTCTTTTTCCACCCTGGCCAGGCCGACGACAGCTTTGTCGTCGCCGCTGTGATAGAAGAAAACGGTGTCACCGCGTTTCATGGCGCGCAGATGGTTGCGAGCCGCAAAATTCCGGACGCCGGTCCAGGCGGTCTTGCCATCCTTGACCAGCTGCGACCACGCATATGCTTCCGGCTCCGATTTCACCACCCAAAGATTCATAAAAAAATTAAACCACGGATACCCATAAACTGGAAGTCATGATTCAGCGCAGAAAAACGACAAAATGACGCCAACTGAAATATCTCGTTATGTGGGACTGACCCCTTCCCCTTTGCTTGCCGACTTATTTAATTTTCCACAAGCTCGCACTCCCGAAATGCAACCCCCGAAAAATTGCTATCCTTAATGACTTTTTGAATTTTTTCCGACACTACAAATGTTGATACGACTTTAGTTACCGCAAAGAAACTCGCCCCGGCCGGAATCCGATTCCGTAATAGGACCAAATGCGTGTATTTCTCCAGGCTATCGCGTCCCTCATCAAACCATGTTAAGGCAACGTTTGATTTGTCCAAACAGTCCACCACTTGTGTCGCTGAAACGAGTGAATAATTTATGACAGCTTCATGGCAGTCCGGAAATTGCATACGGGAAATCGATTGTATGGAAGCCGTGATTTCAGAACGAACTGTTTTCAGCACATTGCACAACCTTGGGGAAGCCAAATACCATCCCAAATTGTTAGGAAGCAAATCGGGAAGATAACCCAGTGAGAAATGAGTAATTCTAAAATTTTGAAGGTAAGCCTCGCCGCAAGGCTTCTTATAAACATCAAGATGACTAACTTGAAGGCCCTCCCCCTTTTTTATAGTCAAGCTTGCACAGCCTTCTGGCCAGTCACGATGCATTTCGAAAAAAAGGTCCATAAAGGTGTCAGTCCCACATAATAATATATTCCATTTTTCAGCGGCGCTGAACAGCATTGACGGCGGCCTGCCAATGGCCCGTCGCCAGATGTTCGACGAGTTCGTCGGCAGTACCTATCAGATCATAAAATTCAATCAACCGAAAAAATCCGTGTTCATCCGTGTTTATCCGTGGTTACAATCCTTTTGTGAGCGTTGCCGACAACCTGGTGAAGATCCAACAACGGATAGGCGCCGCCTGTGAACGGGCCGGGCGCGATCCGGCGTCCGTGATGTTGTTGGCCGTGTCCAAGACGCATCCGGCGGAGGCCATCCGCGACGCGGTCGACGCCGGGCAATTGTTTTTCGGGGAGAGCAAAATCCAGGAGGCCAAAGCGAAGATCCCCGATTGTCCCGGCAAAGCGCGCTGGCACTTCATCGGGCACCTGCAATCCAACAAAGTCCGCGATGCGGTCGAGCTGTGCGAGATGATCCAGAGCGTGGACAGCCCGGGCCTGGCGCGGGAGATCTCCAAACGCGCCGACCAGGCGGCGAAAACGATGCCCATCCTGCTGGAAGTGAACGTCGCCGGCGAGGCGAGCAAGTTCGGTTACAAGCCGGAGCAGTTGCTGGCCGAGCTGGATGAGATCAACGCGCTGCCCAGGATCGAGGTCCATGGCTTGATGGCGATCCCGCCTTATGTGACCGACCCCGAAAAGGCGCGGCCTTATTTCCAGCGGTTGCGCGACCTGAGATCGCGGTGCGAAGACCTGCTTGGCGCGCCGTTGCCGCATCTGAGCATGGGGATGAGCGGTGATTTTGAAGTGGCGATCGAGGAAGGCGCGACGATCGTGCGGGTCGGGACCGCTTTGTTCGGCGAACGCGTGAAATCAAAGACACGGATAGAAGCCGCCGAAAATTGACATTTTGCCGTTTTTTTTTACTTTGTAGATATGACCGCTGAAACGTTCAAACGCGAGATCACCACCGCCGTCCGTGCTTATGACAAATACGTCATCTGCGTGGACAAAACCCCGGACGATTTCGAAGCATCGTTGCAGTCGCTCCTCACCAAGGCGATCACCGCGTATGAGAACCGCGGCAGCGGCATGCGCCACGGCATCGCGCTCGACAAATTCGTGACCGTGATCCTGAGCGAGAGCGGCGAGACGCGGCCGTTATGCGGCATCTATTTCAACCTGCACACGCCGTACCAGAAGAACGCCCTGCCCAAGACCGTCAAGGCGATCAGTGAGAAATCTTCGAAGAGTCGCGAGTAAGCGGTTAACGGTCCCGCGCTTCATCACCGGCACGGGCTTCCCCGTTCACAAGGTCAGCCACGATATTGTTGTCCCGTTGCGGACCGGTGATCTTCAGTTCGCCCACTTTCAACCCATTGCGATAAACGAACACTGTCTGGTCCAGCCGTGGGTTTTGGCCGATGGGGAAATTCAACACGACGAAACGGCCGACGGAATTGAAGGAGACGACCTTCGCGGACCAGGACGTATCCTGTGTGACGATCGGCTGGGTCCTGGGGGGTTTGGATGCCACCGCTTGTGACGAGGCGGCGGGAGTGGAAACAACGGGCCGGGTGGCTGGATTCGATGCCACCGGGGTCGTCGCCGCGGGCGTATTGGCCGCGGTCATGCCGCCGCCGGACGGTCCGGGGACGGAAGAGAAGTCGGTGTCCGTCGACGCACATCCCGTCAGCAACAACCCGGACAACAACATCAAGGGGACAAAAGCTTTCATGCCGATTAGTTAAATAGCGCCGCCGTATGAAGTCAAATCCGATTCCTAAAAACTCTCTGGCAAACGGAAAAATTTCACCCAATCCCCTTGACCCAGCACGACGCCGGCAACGATCAGGAGCATGGCGGTCCAGAACGTCGAAGTGATCGGTTCCCCGAGGAAATGATGCGCCCAGAGCATCGTGCTCAACGGGATCAGATTGTTGAACAGCATGACGCGGCTGGTCTGCCAATGTCGCAAGGCGCTGTTCCACAGGGCATACGGCACGACCGCTCCCAGGACCGCGCAAAGCATCAGGATGCCGGCCTGCTGCGGGTTGAATCCCCAGCCCTGGGCGAAGATCTCGACCAGCCCGATCGGCAACAGCCATGCGCCCGCCATCCACATGGTATGCGCGGCCACTTCCGTCCCGCTCATCTGGGCGCTGTGCAACCGGATCTGGCGGCTGAAGATCGCCCACAGGATGCTCGCCATCAGTCCCAGAAAATCCCCGACCAGGCTTTGTTTCGCGCCCTGCAACGCCGGCCAGAACAGGACGATGATCCCCGTCATCGCCAGGGCTGCGGCGCCGTAACGACGGGCGCTGGCCCACGTCCGTTTCGGTTTTTCCTCCCATAACAACGCCCAGACCGGGGAGGCCCCGAGGCACAGCGCCACGTGCGAAGCCGCGGTCAATCGCAGCGCCCAGTTGAAAGCCACGATGTATGCCGCCAGGCTCAACCCGCCCCGCAACCACATCTCCTTCTGCTGCGCTTTCGTCGGGGTCCGCCAATCCCCCAGCCAACGGGTATAACGAAGGATCACCAGGAGGATCGGCCCGGCGATCAATAACCGGATGCTGCCCATCCAGATCGGCGGCCAACTGGCGACCAGCCATTTGGTGCCGACATTGTTGCCACCCCAAAGAAAGATGGTGAGCAACAAACTGCTCGAAATCATCGCGTTGTTCGTCTTCTGCGTCACGTGCGGGAGTAAGCCAAAATAACCATGAAAACTCGATTAAAATAACGGCCCGCCGTCATCAAGCCATGGCAGACCAGTCGGCGCAACCGCCGCTCGCCCCGCCCGTTTTGTTTTGCTTTGACGGCCGCCTGATCAGGACTAAAGTGCCGCCATGGACCATTCACCCGGTTTCCTCAAGCTGGCCACCGAAGCCAGGACCCGTATCCGCGAACTCACCATCGACCAGGCCCGCGAACGACTCGCAAAAAATCCAAAAGCCGTGCTCCTGGACGTCCGCGAAGACAACGAATGGATCGCCGGGCATGCGGTTGAGGCACAGCATCTTGGCAAAGGGATCCTCGAACGCGACCTGGAGAAGACCTTCCCCGATCCGGAGACCGAGCTGATCATGTACTGCGGCGGCGGTTTCCGGTCCGCCATGACCTGTGACGTCGCGCAAAAGATGGGTTACCGCAATGTGCTCTCTGTCGCAGGCGGTTACAAAGCGATGCTCAAAGCCGGCTGGCCGATGAAGACCGGCGACTGACTCCCACGTATACCTCGCCTACCCTATTTTTCTTAGGCCGTGACGGTTGACTTTCCAGGTCAGAAATGGAAATTGACCGTTGCATTATGGCGTCCCTGGACACTGGTTGGATAAGCGGCGAGATCTGTGAAATCGTCGGCCGATACCGCACCAAATGCTGCCGCGGCATCGCCGAGGCGAATTTCGTCGTTTCCGATATCTTTCCCCGTTGCAAACACTGTGGGAAAAAATTGACCTGGCGACGGTCCTTTGCCGGCGCGCTGCCGGTCGATACCATCGAAACACCCGCCGGCAACCGCAAAGCACGCCTCAAGTGAACAACCTCAACCGCCTGCGGTCATTGGGGCTTCAATTCCAACTTCGGTGAATCGCGGATCACGAGGTCCGTGACGTTGTCGAATTTCGAAGCGGCGACTCCGTCCGCCAATTGCGCTTTGAAGTTGTCGATCTCCAGGCCGCTCACATCGTCACAAACGATCGCCGAACGCAGGTCGTTGGTCTTGAAACTGACGTTGATGTTCGCGAGTTCCAGGCCTTTGACGTGGCGGGCATAAACACCATAGGCCGGCAGGATGCCCAGGCTCCGTGGTTCCGGATAACCCGTGGCCAGTTCTTTTGGTTTGCGCGCCGCATCTTCCGCGGTGCCGCCGCCGTTGCTGATCAAACGGATATTGTCGAGGCGCACTCCTTCGACCGGTTGCTCAGGCAGCCCCATGATCTGGATGCCGCTCATCGTCCCCACACCGTCCATGATCACGTTCGAGATATGGATGTGACGCGCGGTGCTGGTCGTGGTGAGGTTCGCCGTGCGATTGCGTTTGCCGGTCGTGATGTAGATGCCGTACGACGGCGTGTCCATCATCGTGATGTTGTCGATCACGATATTATCCATGATGCCGCCGTCCACTTCTTCGAGCGCCAGGCCGCGGCAGGCGCGGAAGGTGCAATTGGCGACGGTGCAGTTGCGGAAACCGCCGCTGGATTCGGTGCCGAACTTGATACGACCGTTCGCGTTGCGGCTCGGAACCATGGTGCCGTCGAGCAACGTGCCGACATTGAAGCCGGACACCTGGCAATTCACGATCGTCAGGTTTTCAGTGGGCACCTGTTTACCGAGGGCGAACGTGCTCTTGGGACAAAGCCCGTCGTCGTTCGGCGAATTGATCCGGCAATTGGACACCATCGTGTTCCGGCAGCAATCGATATCGATGCCGTCGCGGTCGGTATCCATCGTCACGTTATCCACCGTCATGTTATCGCAACCGGTGACAAGGATCGCGAAATGGCCGCCGCGATAGATCGTGATGTCGCGGATGAGCACGTTTTTGCAAAGCTTGAGGGCGATGGATTTGTTGCCGAGATGTTGCGGCCATTTGTTCGTGCCGGGGCCCATCTCGACCTGGTTGGTGCGGCCAAAATTATTGAACCCGTCGACCCTGTCCTCGATGCCGTCGCCCGTCGAGAGGCCGATGTTACGCCCGCCCTGGGCCGGCGTCGGATTGGTGACGCTCCCCTGGATCATCCCGTTGCCGGTGATGAACACGTTGGTGAGATTTTCGCCCCAGATCAGGCTGTTATGGAAATAGGTATGGCCGCCATCCTGGAAAGCCGGGCCCTGGAAATCTTCTTCCGCGTCGTACGCCCCCATGCTCTGGGGAGCGCCCAGGATGCGGGCGCCGGCATCGATCACCAGGTGGATGTTGCTT
>Ga0070690_100002317_pt1 | contig 10221 bp, 9 predicted proteins | sample KBSS33HmetaG_FD_64671 | JGI IMG/M metagenome (GOLD analysis project Ga0070690, IMG submission 64671) | Switchgrass rhizosphere microbial communities from Kellogg Biological Station, Michigan, USA - KBS S3-3H metaG | ecosystem: Host-associated > Plants > Roots > Rhizosphere ...
GGCGGCCCGTACGCGTGGGAGGTGCTGGCCGAGCTCGCCACGCCCGACGTGATCGGCTTGCCCTACCTCAACTTCTTCCACGAAGCGCGCTTCGTGTGCTTCCGCGGCGGCAAGACCGGCGAGTACGGCTACGACCTGTTGATCGAGCGCGATCGCCTCGACGCCGTGCGCGACCAGCTCGCGACGGTCGGCCGCCGGTTCGATCTCGCGACGATCTCGCTCCCCGCGCTCGACGCCGCGGCGCTCGAGAACTTCTTCTGGAATCCGCGCCGCGACGTGCGCGCCGGGCTAACGCCGATCGAGCTGCAGTTGCAGTGGCGCGTGACGTACGGCCGTACGTTCCCCGGTGCCGGAGCGCTCGCGCGGCGGCGGCAGGAGGCGAGCCGGCGCAGCGTGCTGATCGCGTCCGAGGGCGCACTCGCCGACGACGCGCCGGTGACCGCGGGCGATCGCACGATCGGCACGATCCTCTCCGCCGGCCGCTCGCCGACCCGAGGCGACTGGCTCGCGGTCGCGCTCGTGGACCGGCGGTACGCGCACGCCGGGCTCGTCGGGCTCTCGTCGAACGGGGTGCCGGTCCGCACCCTGTCGGCGCCGTCGATCGACAACCGCAGCCTGTACATCGATCCGCAGCGTCACAGCTACGCGTCGCGCGAGACCGACAGGTTTCCACCGCTGGTCCGCGCATGACGCGCTTCGCGGGGTGCAGCGCCCTCGTGACCGGGGCCTCGCGGGGCCTCGGGCGAGCGATCGCCCTCGCGCTCGCCGCCGAGGGTGCGTACGTCCATGCGGGCTACCTGCATCGTCCGGACCGAGCCGAGCCCCCGAACCTCGTGCCGATCCAGTTCGACGTCACCGACGCGGCGGCCTGCGAGGCCGCGGTCACGCGTATCGTCGAGAGCCGCGGCGGCCTCGACCTCGTCGTGCACGCGGCCGGCGTCGTCCGCGACAGCCTGTTCGCGATGTCCGCGCCCGAGGACTGGGACGAGCCCATGCGGGTCAACCTCGGCGGCGCGTTGCGCGTGGCGCGGGCGGCGGTGCGTCCCATGCTCGCCGCGAAGCGCGGCACGATCCTGTTCGTCGGCTCGGTCGCCGGCATGCGTGCGAGCCCGGGCCAGGCTGGCTACGCGGCGTCCAAGGGAGGCATCCTCGCGATCACGAGCACGCTGGCGGCCGAGCTCGCGCCGCGCGGCATCCGGGTCAACGCCGTGGTGCCGGGGCTGATCGCCGCCGGCATGGTGGCGCGCCTCGATCACCGGATCGTCGAGAAGCAGATCGCGCGCATCCCGCTCGCGCGACTCGGGCGCGCCGAGGAGGTCGCCGAGGTCGCGCTGTTCCTGCTCTCCGACGCCGCGAGCTACGTCGTCGGGCAAGCGATCGTCGTCGACGGAGGGCTGTCGGGATGACGGTGGTCGCGACGACGACGGCGTTCGTGTTCGCGGGACAAGGGGTCGATCCACCGTGGATCGCGGGCGATCTCGTCGCACGCGATCGAGCGCGCCCGCTGATCGATGCGGCGAGCGATGCGACGAGCGCCGACATCCGCTCGCTGCTGCTCCGCGGTGGGGGCGCGCTGGCGCGCACCGAGATCGCGCAACCCGCGCTTGCCACGGCGTGCCTGATCGCCGCCGCCGCGCTCGAGGATCACGGCGTTTTGCCCGACGTCGCGTGCGGGCACTCGCTCGGCGAGCTGGTCGCGTGGGCCGCCGGCGGCTACGTGTCGGCGTGCGACGCGATCGCCGTCGCGGCCGTGCGCGGGCGGCTGATGGCGCGCGAGGCGAAGCGCCACCCCGGAGGCATGGCCGCCGTGCACGGCGAACGGGCGGACGGCGCGAGCCTGGCCAGGGTGCGCCCCGGTGACGCGACGCCCGGCGACGCAGCCTCCGTGCGCTCGATCGGCGCGCCACCGATCGAGGCGGTGCCTCACGTGGCGCGTGCGCTGGCCGCCGGCCGTGCCCACGGCTCGCTGGTCGTCGCGGCCGAGAACGCGCTCGACGAGCATGTCGTCTCGGGCGATCCGGCGGCGATCGCGGCCGTGCTCGCGGCGTGCCCGAGCCAGCGGCTGGCGGTGGCGGGCGCATGGCACTCGCCGGCGATGGCGGGCGCGGTCGGCGAGCTGGGCGAGGCGCTCGCGCGGATCCCGCAGCGCGCGGGCGTGCCGTTCGCGTGCAACCGCGACGGCCGCATCGCCGCGGCCGCCGACATCCCCGCCCTGCTCGCCGGGCAGCTCGTGCACCCGATCCGGTGGGTCGATTGTCTGCGCACGCTGGCCACGTTCGGCGTCGGGCGCTACGTCGTCATCGGGCCCGGCAAGCTGATGCGCGCGTTGATCCGTCGAACGCTGGGGGATGTCGACGTGCGGGTCGTCCAGAGCGAGGCAGATCTCGCCCGGGTGTGCTCGTGAAGGACGGGGAACCGCTGTCGCTCGGCCCGGACGTGATCCAGCGGCTGATCCCGCACCGCCGCCCGCTGCTCATGGTCGATCGCGTGCTCGCGTATCGCCACACGCCGCGACCGGTGCTGTGGGCGCGCCGGCAGATCTCGGCGAACGAGGGTGTATTCGAGGGCCATTTTCCCGGGGTCTCGCTATGGCCCGGTGTGTACACGATCGAAGGCCTCGGACAGAGCACGCTATTGTGCGCGATCATCGCGTACGTCGTCGAACGGCGGACCCGCGAAGGCGGAGACGGCGCCGAGTTTCTCGAGGCGCTGCGCGCGCTGGAGCGCTCGTCCACGCGCCCGCTCCGCGGCGCGCCGCCGCCCGCACTCGACGCGCCGCATCCGAAGCTCGGAATGGCGGGCCACGTCGACGTCAAGTTCATCGCGCCGGTGTTCGCGGGCTGCGAGCTGCATTATCGCGTCGAGCTGACACACCTGCTCGACACCCTCGCGCGGTTCGACGTGGTCGCCGAGGTCGACGGTGTCGACGTCGCACGCGGCACGATGACCGGCGCGATCGATCCTTCGATGGTGTTGCCCGTGCCATGAGGCTAGCCGCCGCAGCGCTCGGCCTCGCGGCGTGCGTGCACGCGCCGAGCCTGGTGTGGAGCGGCCACACCGCGGACCGGCGCCACGAGCTCGCGATCGTCCACCAGGACAACGTCGAGTGGGTGACGATCGACGGCGTGCGCCGGGCCGCGTACCGAACGATCGCCGGGTGGTCGATCGCCGCCGCCGACGGCGACCGCGTGGTGTATGCGGCAATGCGCGGCGACCGCTGGATCGTCGTCGATGATGGCACCATAAGCCGCGACGCCTGGGACGCCATCGGTGAGCTCGTCGTCGCGCCGCATCGGCTCGCTTATGTGGCCGAGCGCGCGGGCTCGTGGTACGTGGTCGTAGGCGGCGTGGCCGGGCAGGCGTGGAGCGAAATCCTCGCCCACACGCTGCGGTTCAGCCGCGATGGCACCCACCACGTCTACGTGGCGCGTGACCGAAGCCACGCATCGGACGGCGCCCCTGGAGCGGAGCGCGATCCTGACGGCACGCAGGTGGTCGTCGACGGTGTGCCGGGTCCCCGGTGGGCCGGCGTCGGACAGCTCGTGGTCGCCGGTGACGGCACGGTGCGGTACGCGGCGCGCCGCGGCGACGAGACGCACGTGGTGAGCGTGTGGCCGGGCACCCATTCCACCGCTCGACTGCGAGCCGGCGGCCCCGACGAGCGCGCACCCGAGATCGGCCCGGCGTATCGGAACATCACGTTACTCGACGCTTCGGGCGCCTACGCGGCGCTGGCCGCCGATGGCTGGTACGTCGTCAGCCCCCGCGGCGAACTCGGCGGTCCGTACGACGCCGTGCAGACCTTGATCACGCGTGACGAGCACGTCGCGTGGATCGCGCGCGCGGGCGCCGAAGACGTCGTTGCCTGCGATGGCGGGATCGTGGGGCGCGCCGCGGCCACGACGATCGCCCCCGGCTCGCTCGTCATGCTGTCGCGCGCATGCGACCTCGCATACGTGGCCCAGGACGCCACGGGCGCGCGGCTGGTGCGCGGTGGCATCCCAGGCGCTGCCTACGACGAGATCTCCGGCGTCGCCGCGCGCGGCGATCACCTCGGCTACGCGGGGCGGCACGATGGCCAGTGGTCGGTCGTCATTGACGGCCAGGTGCGCGACACGGGAACGTGGACCTCGGGGCCGGTATTCAGCGCCGACGCAGCACGCGTCGGCTTCCTGGTGCGGCGCGACCGGCGAATGGCCGCCATCGTCGACGGGACGCCGCACTGGTTCGACATGGTGCTCGACGGCTCGCTGGCGTTCTCGCGCGACGGCAGCCGGTGGGCGGTGGTCGCCGGTGACGTCGCACGCGAACAGCTGTTCTTCGCGATCGACGGAGTGCACCACGTCCCGCTGTCGATGCACGAGCTGTACTCGGCCGCCGCGATGCACTCGCTGGACGACTCGCTGTTCGGCGACGGCGACGATACCCTGCGTACGTGGAGCGCGGCCGAAGCCGATCGCGCCGCGGGGCGCGACGCGGCGACCCGATGAAGGTCGCGACTCGTATCCTGGGTCGTGGCCGATCCGCGGCGACCGGCGCGACGTTCGTCTCGGCCCATGCGCAAGTCCAGCTGCTCGATGTGTTGCGCGTTCCGTTCCTGGGTTGCCCCTGCTGAAACATCCGAGAATCGTCGTCGGGCCCGGTCCGCGACGCGCGGGCTCGGCAAGAAACCGGTAAGCTTGGTTCGCTCCCGCTTTACGCGCGGAGGGTCCTCGTGGGATCCGTCTCCCCATGCTCGCTTCGCCCCCGGCCCGATGGTGCCCCCCCACCGCCTTCCGGTTGCTCGTCGTGTTCGCGGCCCTGGCGCTCGGCTGTTCGAAGCATGCATCCGAGGGCGCGGGCGGTGCAAAGACGCTCCGGCTCAGCATGATCCCCACGACCGATCCGGGGAAGCTGGCGCGCGAGAGCGAGCCGCTGGTGGCTTATCTCGAGAAGAAGACCGGCGCCAAGGTCGAGCTGACCGTGCCGCTCAACTATGCCGCGGTGGTCGAGGCGTTCGGCGCCGACAAGGTCGACGTCGCGTACTTCGGCGGCTTCACCTACGTGCAGGCGCACAAGCGGTTCGGCGCGCTGCCGCTGGTGCAGCGCGAGCGAGATCAGGCGTTCCACTCGCTGTTCCTCACGCAGCCCGACTCCCCCATCGCCCAGCTCACCGATCTCAAGGGGCACAGCTTCGCGTTCGGCGACGTGAACTCGACCTCGGGGCACCTCATGCCCGAGTACTACCTGCGGCAGGCCGGCGTCGACGCCGACGTGATCGCCAAGGCGATCTACACCGGCGGTCACGACGCGACCGCGCTCGCCGTGGCCAACAAGAAGGTCGATGCCGGCGCGCTCGATGAAGCGGTGTTCCAGAAGCTGACCAAGGACGGCAAGCTCGACGCCAGGGCGGTGAAGGTCTTCTACACGACGCCGCCGTTCTTCGACTACGTGTGGTGCGCCCGCAAGGCGCTCGATCCGGCGCTGGCCGAGGCATTCCGCAAGGCGATGCTCGAGCTCGAGGCGGGCGATCCGCAGCAGAAGGCGGTGCTCGAGCTCCTGCAGGCGACCAGGTACGTTCCGGCCGACGACGCAAACTACGACAAGCTGCGCGAGGCCGCGACCAGCGCCGGGCTCTACCGGTGATCTACCGGCTCGACGCGGTCGGCAAGGTGTACCCGTCGCGGCGCGGCGGCGTGACCTCGCTCGCCGGCGTCGGCTTCGACATCGCCAAGGGCGAGCGCGTCGCCGTGATCGGCCCGTCGGGCGCGGGCAAGACCACGCTGTTCCGGCTGCTCAACGGCACGCTGCGCCCATCATCGGGGACGCTCCGCTTCCACAACGAGGACGTCGCCGCGTTCTCGCCGCGCCAGGCGCGGGCCATGCGCCGGCGCATCGGCACGATCCACCAGCAGTCGCTGCTGGTACCGTCGCTCACCGTGCTCGAGAACACGCTGTGCGGCGCGCTCGGCGCCTGGTCGCTGCTCCACGCCGTGCGCACCGCGTTCTCGCCGGCCGGCGCCGATACCCAGCGCGCGATGGCCGCGCTCGCGCAGGTCGGGCTGGTCGACAAGCGCGACGCGCGCGCCGACGAGCTGTCGGGCGGGCAGCAGCAGCGCGTGGCCATCGCGCGCCTCGTCATGCAGGCCCCCGAGGTGATCCTCGCCGACGAGCCGTTCGCGGCGCTCGATCCGGCGCTCACCGACGCGATCGCCCAGCTCCTCCTGGGCCTCGCCGGCACCGGGCGAACCCTGGTGTGCACGCTGCACGACGTCGAGCGCGCGCTGGCGCTGTTCCCGCGCGTCATCGGCCTGCGCGGTGGGCGGGTCGCGTTCGACATGCCGAGCAACGCCATCTCGCAGGGCATGCTCGACGAGCTCTACCGCGGCGCGCCCGGCGAACCTGCCGACGCCGCACCATCGCCGAGCGCCCGTGAGCCCGCCGTCGCGTTCTAGGTTCCGCCGGGCGAATGTCGTCGGGTTTGCCGTCGCCGCGGTGATCGCGAGCGCGCGGGTGGCCGAGGTGCGGCTGTCGGCCCTCCTGGATCCGGACTCCCACCAGAAGGTCGGCGCGTTCGTGCACGGCCTGTTTCCGCCGGACCTCTCGCTGTCGTTCCTGCGCGTGGCGGCCCTCGCGGCGGCACGCACCGTCAGCATCGCCGTGGTCGGCACCGTGCTCTCGATCGCCGTGGCCCTGCCGCTCGGCATCCTCGCAACCGCGACGCTGTTCCGCCGGGGGCCGCTGTTCGAGAGCGAACCGCGCACGCCAGGGGGGATGCTGTTGTCGTCGCTCAGCGCGCTGGCGCGCGCCCTCCTGGGCCTCCTCCGCGCAGTGCCCGATCTGGTGTGGGCCCTGTTCTTCGTCGTCGGCGTCGGGCTGGGGCCAGTCGCGGGCGTGCTGGCCCTCGCCGTCAGCTACGGCGGCGTCCTGGGTCGCGTGTTCGCCGACCTGTTCGAGGACGTCGACCTGCGGCCCCTCGAGGCGCTGCACGCCACCGGCGCGACCCGGCTTCAGATCTTCCTGTTCGCCATCTGGCCGCAAGCGCGCCCGAGCGCCGTGGCCTACACGCTGTATTCCTTCGAGTGCTGCGTGCGCGCCGCCGCGGTCCTGGGCCTCGTCGGTGCGGGCGGCATCGGCTACGAGATCGCCCTGTCGATGCGCAACTTCGACTACGGCGAGATCGTCCCGCTCGTCGGCGCGCTGCTAGTCCTGGTGTGGCTCACCGACGCCTGCAGCGCCGCCTTGCGCCGGGTCATGCGCGCCAACGCCCCACCCGGGCTTTTGGGCCACGAACACCTGCGCCAGGGCCTCCCGCGGCGTGCCTCGCGCGCCATCGTCCTGGGGGCCGTGGCCGCGATCGTCCTCGCCTGTACCGCCGGGGTGGGCTTCTTCGATCGCGACGCCTTCGACACCTCGACCGTGAGCCGGATGGCCCACTTCGCACGCGGCCTGTTCCCGCCCGACCTGACGCCCGCGTTCCTCCGCACCGTGCTCGAGCCGGTCGTCCGCACGCTCGGCATCTCGGTGATCGGCACGCTGCTCGGCGTCGTGATCGGCGCGCTGCTCGGCATCCCCGCGACGGCGGCCCATGCGGAGGACGATCCGTCACGGGGCGTCGCGTGGCTCGTGCGGCTCGCGCTGCGCCGGCTATGCCGCATCGCCCTCTCGCTCCTGCGCGCCATCCCCGAGGTCCTCTGGGTGCTGGTGTTCATCCTCGCGGTCGGCCTGGGCCCCTTCGCCGGGGCCCTGGCGCTCGGCGTCCACACCGGCGGCGTACTGGGCAAGCTGTACGCCGATACCTTCGAGGAGGTCTCGCCGCTGCCGCTGCGCGGGCTGCGTGCGACGGGCGCAACACCGCTGCAGATCCTGCTCTGGGGCGCGTGGCCCGAAGCGCGCCGCATGCTGATCAGCTACACGATGCTGCGCTGGGAGATGAACCTGCGCACCTCGACCGTGGTCGGCATCGCCGGCGGCGGCGGCATCGGCATCGCCCTGTACAACACCATGCAGCTCGGGTTCTACCCGCAGATGGCGACACTTACCCTCACCGTCTATCTCCTGGTGGCCGCGACCGGATGGATCGGCGACGCCATCCGCCGGAGCTTCGCGCCTGCGAGCCACAACGTCCGCCGCGGCCGCCGTCGACCACGGCCGACCACGCGCCGACCACGCGAAAGTGCGAACCGATGATAGGTTGACCCATGGCACAGCCAGAGCCGCACCTCGCCGTCCGCAACGAACAAGGCCTGTCGCGCCAGCTGTCCTCGGCCCAGCAGACGACGATGGCGCTCGGCGGCGCGATCGGGACCGGCCTGTTCCTCTCGAGCGGCCTGGCGGTCAACGTCGCCGGACCGGCCGTCATCCTGTCCTTTGTGATCGTCGCCGGCATCTCGATGCTCCTCGGGCGGGCGGTCTCCGAGATGGCCGTGGCCCACCCCACGGCGGGTGCCTTCGGCGTGTACGCCGATATGTACGTCTCGCCGTTCGTCGGCTACGCGGTGCGCGTGAGCTACTGGCTCATGGAGGTGATCGCCACCGGCGGACAGCTGGTCGCCGCGTCGATCTACATGGGCTTCTGGTTTCCCGGCGTACCCGGCGCCGTCTGGGTGCTCGCGTTCGCGGTGGTGCTCTTGTACGTGAACTCGCGCGAGGTCGGCCGGCTGGGCACGATCGAGTACTGGCTCGTCATGATCAAGGTCGTCGCGGTGGTGGTCTTCGTCGCACTGGCCGTGCTGCTCCTGTTCGGCGCCACCGGCGAGCCGGCCATCGGCCTTGCCAACCTCACCGGTCACAGCGGCTTCTCGCCGTTCGGCGCCAGCGGCGTCTGGCTCGCCTGCGGCTTCGTGATCTACTCGTTCATCGGCGTCGAGATCGTCGGCGTCACGTCGGGAGAGGCCTCCGATCCAGCCCGCACGATTCCCCGCGCCATGCGGCGCCTCGTCCTCGGCCTCTCCGCGATCTACATCGTGACCATCACGGTCCTCACGGCGCTGACCCCCTGGCAGCAACTCGGCGTCGGCGAGAGCCCGTTCGTCACCGTCCTGGCCAAGCTCGGCATCCCCGCGGCGGCGGGCGTGATGAACTTCGTCGTGCTGAGCGCCGCGCTGTCGAGCGCGAACGCCAACCTCTACTTGATCTCGCGCACGCTGTTCTCGCTGGCGCGCGCCGGCTTCGCGCCTGCCGGGCTGGGTTCGGTCTCTCGACACGGCGCGCCCGTCAACGCCCTCCTGGTCTCGGGCATCGGCCTCGGAGCGGCCGTGGTGGTCCGGGCGCTGTGGCCCAACTCGGCCTATGTCGCGTTCTTCGGCGTCGCGCTGTTCGGCGCGCTGTTCGTCTGGCTGATGATCTTCGTCACCCACATCGCGTTTCGCGGCCCCGCCCGCCCGCTGGGCTCGTACCTGGGCGCCACGCTGATCGCCGCGATGCTGATCTCCACCTGGTGGGTGCCCGATCTGCGGCTCACCCTCCTGGCCGGCGGCCCGTGGCTCCTCCTGCTCGCGATCGGCTACCTCGCGACGCGCCGCCAGCGCCGCACGTCTCCGCCGATCCAGATTCCCCAGGCAGCGATGGTGAAGCGCCCCCCCTCGTCACAGGAATAGCGAACTGCCGAACCGGGCACCGCCCCAGCCTCGACCTTCCGCACCGCATCGAATTCGAGCTTGATCGCGGCCAGATCACCGAGCCTCCAGCACCACCTCGGTCCGGCGACGTACCTCGAGGTCGACCGCGGCAAGCAGCGCCTCCACGTACTCGAGCCCGATCTGCCGCTCGCCGCGCAGGAATTCGTAGACCGCAGATTCCGACAAGGTGGGCCAGTACGCACGGGCCCGCTTCCACAGCTCGTAACGCGTGATCTGTCTCCGCCCCAGCTCGCGGCGGATAGCGTCGCGGATTGCGCTCCCGGGGGCGGCGCGCCGGTTGCCTTCCGGCGAGCGACGAGCGCGCATGGCACGACCAGGCCGTCGCTCCGGGATCTCGGTCGTATCGATGTCCTTTTCCATCGCGCGCCGGAGACGTGCCAGATCGCGTGCCGAAGGCGGCGCGAGCTCGCTGGCTGACTTCTGAACCACGCGCGGCCTCGGGTTCGGCTTCTTCTCACTGGTTCGCGATTTCGTCCTCATAGAACTTCCTTTCCCGACGCGTCGCAGGCCGGGCGCTGATGATCCGGGTGATCGTGGCGCCGCTCCTCGCGCGTGACGTCCAGACGATGCGGAGCACGATCCTTCGATCAACTGGATGCGA
>Ga0070690_100002318_pt1 | contig 10219 bp, 8 predicted proteins | sample KBSS33HmetaG_FD_64671 | JGI IMG/M metagenome (GOLD analysis project Ga0070690, IMG submission 64671) | Switchgrass rhizosphere microbial communities from Kellogg Biological Station, Michigan, USA - KBS S3-3H metaG | ecosystem: Host-associated > Plants > Roots > Rhizosphere ...
GTCATCGTGCCGGCGCCGGCTCCACCGGCCCCCGCCGTGCCGGTGGTGCCGCCCCGCCCGCCCGTTCCCGCTGCACCCGTTCCACCGGTGCCGACCGCGCCACCGCGGCCGCCGCTCCCCGCCGGCGTCGTCCCCGCCATGCCGCCGCGCCCGCCGCTCCCCGCCGGGGTCGTCCCGCCCTCTCCGCCGCGCCCGCCGCGCCCCCCCAGGGTCGTGCCACCCATGCCGTCCACGCCGCCGCGTCCGCCGCTCCCCGTCGCGCCCGCGCCGCCGCGCCCGCCGACTCCCGTCGCGCCCGCCCCGGCCGCGCCGCCCGCACCAGCCGAGCCGCCGGAGCCGACCACGCCACCCCGGCCGCCGGTTGCGGCCGCGCCGCCCGTACCGAGCGCGCCACCGCCGCTCGATCCCGCGGCGCTGGTTCCGGCGGCGCCGGGCGAGCCAACGCGTCCGCCCGTCCCCGCCGCGCCGTCACCCGCGGCGCCACTGCCGGGCTCGATCGGTTGATCGAGCCCGAGGCGACCGCACCCGGACCAGGCGATCGCGACAATCAAAAAGCCAGGCCAGGAACGCATTGTTGCTCGCACTCCGTAAATCCAGTTACTCGACGGACTATAACCGCGCCCGGCGGCCGTTTCATAGGTCGCCGCGGTTTGGCTGCGGCGGCGATCGGCGTTAAAACAGCCGCCTCAACGCAATATCAACCAAGGAGAGCCCATGAAGACCATCCTGGCATCGATCCTCGCGGTTGCGTTCCTCGCCTCGACCCCGGCGTTCGCCGGCGACAAGCCGGCCGGTGATGACAAGGCCGAGAAGGGCGCGAAGAAGGACGACAAGAAGAAGGACGAGAAGAAAGACGACAAGAAGGCCGGCGGCGGCTGGTAGGCCCTTTACCCGTCCTCGTCCTCGTCCTCGTCGCCGTACTCGTCCCGGAAACGCGTGCTCGAGTACGAGGACGAATACGAATACGAGGACGAGGACGGGTTCAGAGAGCCCGTAAGAACGCCAGAAGCGCTGCACGCTCGCTGGCAGTAAAGGCCGGGGGGCGCGTGGCGTTCTCGGGTGAGTGCACCGCCGGCTCGTCGGGGTCGGTGCGGCGCAGGACGTCCTCGAGCGTGCGCGCGCTTCCGTCGCTGAAGTAAGGCGCCGCTTCCCAGACGCCCCGCAACGACGGCGGGTTGTTGCCGCCGTCGCCGAGGATCGGCGTCCCGACGTTGTGCAGCCGCGCATCGGTCAGCGCCACCTCGCCGGCCAGGAGCCGGCGCTCCAGATCGCGCGCGGGCACGCGGTCGTGCTGGGCGGAGTCGCCGACGAGCTGATGGCAGCCGGCGCAGCGCTCGCGGAACAGCGTCAGGCCCGCGCGCTGCGTGCGATCGAACGAGCGCCGCCGCGGCGTCACGAACGGCGACGGCTCGGGCGGGATGCGGACCATGTACGCGACCAGCGCCGCGCGTACCTCGTCGGGCGACAGCGTCACCCGTTCCCAGTCGCGTCCGGCGCGGACCCGGAGCGTGACCGGGTATCGATCGAATCCCTCGGCGCCGCGCTCCGCCCCCTGCGCGTGCGTCGTCACGATGTTGTCGGCGAACCCCTCGATCGTCGCCGGCTCGCCGATCGAAAGGTAGGGCGCGGTCGTGCCCAGGCCCCGGCAGCCCTTCGTCATCGAGAAGAAACGGTTGCGCTTGGCGGGATGGCGGCGGCCGTCGATGTGCCCGTCGTCGTGGCAGGCCGCGCAGGTGTAGAGCGACAGCGGGCCGGTCGCGACGTTGTTCGGAACCAGCGCGCGGCTGTAAAACATCAATTCGCCGCGATCGGCGAGCGTCGGACGGTCCGGCGCGCCGACGTCGATCATCGCCGCGACCTTTCCGTCCGCCACGAAGCTGAGCGTGTCGCTCAGGCGATCGGCGGTGACGAACCGCCCGCCCGGTAGCGCGGCGACGGCGGACGGATTCGCGCCGACGTCGACGGCGACGGCCGCGCCCAGATCCGCGGCGCGAACGACCAGCAGGTTGTCGCTGCCGGCGCCGGCCACCGCGAACGTCGTGGCATCGGCGGGCGCGGCGGCCGCCAGCTCGATGACGGGCGCCGCCCGATCGCCGAGGTTCGCGAACGCCCGCCTGCCGGGCCCGGGATCCTCGAACGGCAACTTCCCTCGCGCGTCCGCCCGCAACGTGATGACACCGCTGTCCAGCCCCTCGACGGAGAGATGCGCGCGATCGAGCGGCCGGTCCTCGTGCGTGAACAGCATCAGTGAAGGCGTCGCGCCGGCGACGAGCATGTCCAGCACGGGCGCTTCGGTCTTGATCGATTGAACCGCTTCGTCGAGCCGCCCATCGGGACCGATGGTGTGCACGGTTACGGCGTGGTCGATGAAGTTGCTCACCAGCAACAGCGCCGCCTGCTGCTTCGGCAGCGTCCCGACGGGCACGACCCGCAGCGCGCGCGGCGAGAGGCCGGTGGCGATCGTCTGCACCAGGGCACCCCGCGCGAGCGAGACGACGTTCACGCCGCCCACCGACGGCGACGCGACGTACGCGACCTCCCCGCCCGGCGCGATGGCCAGCCCGCGCGCGCCTGCCTCGGGTCCCGCCGGCAGCGTCGTCACCTTCCAGTCGCCGCGCGCGACGCGCCGGATGTGCCGCAGGCCGGCGTCGAAACGACAGGCGATCAGCGCGCCCCCGCCCGGCAGCGCCGCGATCGCATCGGGAAACCCGCAGACGCGCACGCGCGCGAGCAGGCGCGGCGAAGCGGCGCCCGGATCGACGACGGCCACCTCGTCGCTCGTCGACAGCGCCACGTAGAGCAGTCCGTCGGCGGCGTTGAACGCCAGCGCGCGCGGCCGGGTGTGTCCGTCCCGATACGCCGTGTTCGCGACGGGCGTCGCGCCCACTCCACCGCCCACCCCGCCCAGCGCCAGCGCCGCCGCTGCGACCGCGATCGGTTTCGCCGCCAACATCAGGCCGCCTGTTCGGTCGCGACCTCGGAGGCGGGCGGCCGGTGCTTGCGCCACGTCTTCCAGCCCGTCTCGATCAGCTCGCGCACGTCGCGCGGCCGCCCCGCGAACACGATCTCGGCCAGCGCGAAGGCCTCGCGCTCCAGCACGACCCGATGCTCGGCGACCAGCCCCCGCACCGCCTCGCAGTCGGCGTCCGATCCGAACCAGCGTGGATGTTTGTCCGCCGTGGCCGCCGCAATGTCGAGATCGTGAACCTGCCCGAGAAGATCGCCCAGCTTCTCGACCTTCGCCGCGTACCGGGTCGCCAGCTCGGGGACCGCGGGCCCCACGATCTTGAGCTCGTTCGACAGAAGCTTCACCAGCTTGCGCCACTCGTGAAACTGCTCGGGCGTCGGATCCGCGTGCACCTTCGCCAGCGCGCGCCGCGCCTTCTTGTAAGTCCGCGTGACGCCCTTCCCGATCGCGCGACGGCCGTGGTCGATGCGCCATCGGCCCAGGCGCCGGCGGACCCGCTTCAGCGCGCGCGCCGTGCGGCGCAGCTCCTTGTCGACGGATTTCGCATTGGTGTCGCGCCGAAGCTGCTCGCCGACGTCGCGCATCCGCTCGAGCAGCCCGGCGGGTAGCTCGCGCGAGAGCCGCGTCCCGAGGATGCGGAACGTGTGCGCCTGGACCGCGTTGTCGCGCGGCCCGGCCAGCCGCCGCCCCAGGTTCCGGACCTTCCTGTCGGTCTTCTTCGCGCGCTTGCCGACCTGGGCGCCGCACAGCTCGATGGCCGCGCGCGATCGCTTGATTCGCGTGCGCACGTCGTGCACCCGCTCATCCTGAGACGGACCCTCCGTGGCGCTCGCGGTCTCGATCCCACGGCGGAGCTGTTGGCGCAGGATGCGGCGAATCCCCCTGCCGACGCGTTCCTTCCGCTTGAACCGGTACGCCATCGTCCGACGCCGGACAGTCTGTCACCAGGCGGGCGCCCGCTCAATCGACGAAGATATGGAAATTGTCCCAGGCCGGCGTCGTGTTGAGCCGGCTCTGCGGCTGGTTCCAGAGGTAGATCGCCGGGAAATCGGTGACGACCTTGGTGACGCCGCCCTCGACCCGCGTGACGACCGCCGTGATGTAGAGCTGCGAGACCTGGACCGTCTTCGACTGTCCGTTCGACGACGTGGTCACCGGCGGCAACCCGTACCGGTTCGACGAGAAGATCAGCCAGTAGTAGGTGGAGGTCCCGACCGCCACGCCGTCGGGCGACCAGCGCGGCCAGTGGTTGTTGACGCCCGGGCTCGTCTTTCCGCTGCACGCGGGCGGATCGTTCGCGCCCAGCCGCTGCGACTGCGCCGCCGCGCCCGCCTGGTGCGGGACGACCCACATCTCGGCGCTCGGGTTCGCGAACATCTCCAGGCCCGCGGGCACGCGCGTGTACGCGATCAGCTTGTCGTCGGGCGAGAACGCCGGGTAGTACTCTTCGAAGTCGGCGGTGGACGCGCCCGGCACGGCCGTCGCCGTTCCGCCCGCGCGGTTCGCGTACGGAACCTCGTACAGATCCGCGGCGCCCTTGTAGAGACGCCCGTCCTGCGTGCCGCAGCCGTTCTGCTGTCCCGGCGACGGGCACGCCACCGACACGTAGACGATCGAATTTCCGTCGTGGCTCCACGTCGGAAACGCCGCCGCAGGGTGGGGATCGCCGGAGACGGGCAGGTAATCGAACGCGACGCCGCGCGTGGGGTTGGTCTGCCCGTTCGTCGTCGTCGTCATCGACGATTTCAGATCGATCCAGGCGAGCCGCCCCGGCTGCCAGTTCGGCGACCCCTGCCCCCACGGCATCGTGATGTCCTGGATCTGCGTCGCGATGATCGCGGTCCGATCGCCCGCGTCGCCGTACGCCGACCAGTGCGCGCGCGAAAACGTCATCGGCCCGTTCCAGGGGTACTGGGCGAACGTCTTCGGTGTCTTGCAGTTGTTCCAGTCCGTGCATTGGCCGCCCACGTACCCGGGCAGCGCATCGCCTATCGTCCCGTGCTTCACACCCGCGAACGCCGCGCCCCAAGGCCACGCGTCGACGAACGCCACGAAGTCGCCGTCCGGGGTTCCGGTGTGGCAGCCGATGCAGTGCGATTTCTGGGTGACGCCGTTCTGCAGCGCGACCTGCTGCTGGACGTCGGTGATCTTCAGCGTCGGCACCGCCGTCTCGTCGCCGACCGTGAAACCCATCAGCATCGAATCCTCGACGATTGACTCCTGGGACATGCTCTCGACGCCCGTCTTGCCGGCCGCGGCAGGATTCGCCGCCCAGAACACCATGGTTCCGCCGGCGCCCACGGGCGCGACCTGGAACTTCACCGACGACGCGCCGCCGCCCGGCGTCTGCACCGTGACGGTGATGTCCTCCTCGACGACGTGGCTGGCCAGGCCCATCCAGACTTCCTTGGGCAGCGCCCACGACTCACCGTTCGTGTACGCGACGAGGTCGTCCGCCTCCCGGTCCGCGTGGAAGGTGATCTTCAGGAGGCCGGTCGATCCGGGGACGCGCACGCGCGGCCGCAACCAGTTGCTGGGAAACAGCGCGCCGTTCTCCGGCTCGGTGATGCACGGTGCGGAGCCGGTCGTCGGCGTCCCGAACATGCCCGCGACGTCGTGCGACACGCCCGTGTCGAAGTAAGGACCCTTCGAGAAATCGGTGCAGGGCCCCGTGCAGGGCGGAATCGTCGACGTCCCCGCGTCGCCGATGATGATGCCGCCGGCGTGACCGCCCGTGCCCGTCGAACCGCCCGTGCCGGTGGCGGTGACGTTGCTTTTCACCCCTGCACATGCGGTTGCGCCGACGACGCCGGTCGCCAAACCGAGCCACAAGAACCGGAACAAGAACCCGCGCGCGTTCAAATTAAGCTTCCTCGAAGTTAACCAAAAGTTCAGTAGTGGCCGGACTATAGCAGGAGAAGGTCGTCAACTTATGAAAAGACGACATGCATGGCGTTGTCGCCTGATGTGCGACGGACACCGCCGGTATCCGCCAAGAAATAGCGACGACCATGTCGAAGCTTGACCCGTAGTTATGTAGCTGGTGGACTTGTGCGTGCGAAGATGACCGGCGGTTCGCGCTCCGAGCTTGGTTCATCTCGGGGGAGCAACGACACGGTCAAACGTCTCGGTCGCTACCAGATCATCGGACGGCTCGCGACGGGCGGGATGGCGGAGGTGTATCTGGCGCTGTCGGGCGATCTGCCCGGATTCCGCACGCTGGTCGTCGTCAAGCGCATCCTGCCGCACCTCGCATCCAATGCGCAGTTCATTCGTATGTTCCTCGACGAGGCGCGCCTCGCGGCGCTCCTCGACCACCCGAACATCGTCCGCATCATCGAGGTGGGCCACGACGGCGAGGATTACTTCCTCGTCATGGAGCTGGTCCAGGGCAAACCTCTGTCGGCGGTGCTGCGGAAGGCGGCGCGCGAGCACAGGCCGCCCGGCGCGGCGCTCACGTCGTTTCTGATCTCGCAGGCCGCGCACGGCCTCGCGTACGCGCACACGCTGACCGACGGTGACAACCGGCCGCTCGGCGTCGTCCACCGCGACGTCTCGCCGCAGAACGTGCTCATCTCCTTCGAGGGCGCGGTCAAGATGATCGACTTCGGCGTCGCGCGCGCCTTCGGCCGCGTCGCGCACACCAGCCCCGGCGGCCTCAAGGGGAAGATCGACTACATGTCGCCGGAGCAGGCGTCGGCGGAGGAGGTCGATCACCGCGCCGACGTGTTCGCGCTGGGCGTCGTGCTGTGGGAGGCGCTGACCGGGCGTCGGTTGTTCAGGCGCGAGACCGAGCTGGCGACGATGCGCGCGATCGTCGACGACCCGATCCCGCATCCGTCGGAGATGGCGGAGATCCCGGCGGAGCTGGACGCGATCGTGATGCGCGCGCTCCGCAAGCGGAAGGACGCGCGGTTCGCCAGCGCGAACGAGATGGCCGTCGCGCTGGAGCGATTCGCGTTCTCCGTGAACGGCTTCTCGCCGATGCAGGTCGCGACCTACACGAAGTCGCTGTTCGCGGCGGAGTACCTGCAGTGGCGAAAGACCGCGACCGCGGCGCTGGACATCGAGGTCGAGAAACCGCAGGCCGGCGCGATGGACGTCAGCGCGGAGCCCCCGACGGCCGGGCCGACGATGGCGCTTCGGCCGGGCGTCGCCTGGTCGGACGGGCGCAGCGAGGTCCGCAGCACGTCGCGCAGCCGAAGCGGAAGCGGGCACGGTCAGACGGGGCACAGTCAGACCGGGAGCCAGGGTCATGGCCCGGCGCCTCGCAGCCACGGCGGACAGAGCCGCGGCGCGATCAGCAGACCGAACGGCGCGGGGAGTCATGCCGGTATGGTCCCTCACCCGGCGACGAAACCCGATCGCACGTGGCTCTACGCGGTGGTCGGCGCGGTGCTCGCGCTCGCGGGCGGAGGCGCCTACTTCATGAAGAAGCAGCAGGAGGCGACCGGCGTCCCGAACGCTGCCGCGTCGGCAGCGGCGACGTCGAGCCCGACGGCGACCGTCGAGACCCTGTCGCCGTCACCGGCGGCGGCCGCCAAACCGGTGGCGCCCGGTGATGCGCCGGCGGCGCGGCTCCCGGTCGCGCAGCAGCCGCCGCAACCGACCCCCGCCGCCAAGAGCGACGAGACGCCCGAGGCCGATTCCCTGTCGAAGAAACCTCTCTCTCGGTCTGCGAAGCCCAAGCCCGCCGTCCATCGCCGCGCGAAGCCGCGCTCCGGCGACGGCCCGGCGGATGACGCAGACAAGCCAGCATCCGCGCCGGTCGAGGCCCAGAAGGCCGACCCGTTCGCCGACTGACGCTGCGCGGTCGAAGCTAGGAGGTAGAGGCGCGTAGGGCGTAGCGCGGCTTTGCCGCGCGGAGCCCATCGCGGGAGGTTCGGAGGGGAAGGGTGGGGGCCCCCACCCTCTCCCCTCCGAGGTAGAAGCGGGCCGGCAGTCGTGTTAGCACTAAGGGTGTCGCGATGAACACCGTGGAGATCCCGGGCATCAAAGATGCGGAATTCGAGGCGACCGCCGCCGTCGACGGGGGTTCTCTGGTCATGCGGCTGTGGGGAAACGCCGACCTGCGGGTCAACGGACCGCTGGGACCGTTTCTGGACCAGGTCGACGATCAGGCGCGCCGCAACCACATGGGCGAGGTCGTCGCCGACTTCCGCGAGCTGGTGTTCATGAACTCGTCGTGCCTGAAGGAGTTCGTCCGCTGGATCGCCCAGGTCGAGGAGCGCGACGAGCACTACCGCATCCGCTTCCTCAGCGACCCGGACGCGCAGTGGCAGTCCCGCAGCCTCCAGGCCCTCCGCGCCTTCGCCCCCAATCTCGTCACGATCGAGATCGCGAAAGCCTAACTCGCCGGCCGACAAGCCGGCCCGATGGCGAAGCCGGGCCGAGAACCGGAGCGCTACGGCGGTTCGGTGCCGTAGACTAGGACGCCGAGGCGGTAGGCGGTGACCTTGGTGACGGTCATGAAGGTCAGCGAGTTCGTGTACGAGTAGTCGTTGGCCTCGTTGTAGTTGCTGAAGTCGTTCTTGTTCCAGCGCGCCTGGATGTTGCTGGTGTTCGCGCCGGCGGCGAGGCTGCCGGCGGCGGCGGCGAACGAGACCTGGACATAGAAGTCCGCATTCGTTTTCGCCGGGCTGACCGCAACGAACGCCAGCGACACGTTGGTGTTTCCAACCGCCGCGTAATCGATGAATGCCGTCTGCGCCTGCGCGGTATCGATCGTGTAGTAATAGCGCAGCGTCATCTCGGACAGCGGAAGGGGCGTCGTCCCGTTGTTGTAGAGCTTGAAGTCGACCGAGATCGCCGGATTGGTGGGCGCGATCTCACGCATCGCCACCTGCACCGACACGTTCGTCGCGGTGCCGCAGGTCGTTCCCGTGCAGACGTACGGTGCCCCGCTGCAGTCGGTGTTCGTCGTGCAGGTCGTCTTGCACGCGCCGGTGCCGCAGGCATAGGCCCCGCAACTGGACGTCGTCGCGGCCTGACAGGTGCCCGTGCCGTTGCACGCGCGCGCCGAGGTCAACGTCGAGCCGGTACAGCTCGGCGCCACGCACTGCGTGCCCGCGCCGTACAACCTGCAGCCGCCGCCGCCGTTGCAGGTGCCGTCGGTGCCACAGGTCGCGGCTGTCTGATCGGCGCACTGGTCGAGCGGATCCTGGCCGGCCGGCACGGAGGCGCAGGTGCCGACCGAGCCCATCAGATTGCACGACGCGCACGTCCCGGAACAGGCCGTCGAGCAGCAGACGCCCTGCGCGCAGAACCCCGAATTGCACATGGTGCCGGTGGTACACGGCGAACTGATGGGCAGCTTGCCGCAGCTCATGCTGACGCAGCTGTTGGGCGACGAGCAGTCGGCGTTGCTGGCGCACGGCATCGTCTTGCACGTCGGCGTCGTCGTGTTGCAGACGTACGGATCGCACGCCGAGCTCGTGACGGAGCGGCAGACCCCGGCGCCGTCGCACGTGCGCTGCGGCGTCAGCGTCGATCCCACGCACGTTCCGGCCGCGCACTGCGTGCCTGCCGCCCAGTTGCGGCAAGCGCCCATGCCGTTGCACATGCCGTCGAGACCGCAGGTCGTCGAGGCCGTCGCCGGGCACTGAGTCGCCGGCGTGGGCGCGGTGCCATTGGCGACGTTGGTGCAGGTCCCGACGGTGCCCGTGATGTTGCACGCCTTGCACGTCCCCGTGCAAGCCTGGTTGCAGCAGACGCCCTGCGCGCAGAAGTTGGAATCGCATTCGCTCGCCGTCGTGCAGCTCGCGCCCGTCGGCTTCAGCGTGCAGGTGTTCGCGTTGCAGATGTTCGGCGCCACGCAGTCCGCCGCAACGCCACACGTGGTCCGGCAAGTGCCCGCGGGCATGTCGCACTGGTACTTTCCGCAGGATGACGTCGTGGCGGCCGCGCAGACCCCCGCGCCGTCGCACAGGCGCGCCGAGGTGAAGGTCGAGCCCGTGCAGCTCCCGGCCACGCACTGCGTCCCGCTGATGTACTTGCGGCAGGCGCCCGCGCCGTTGCAGGTGCCGTCGTTGCCGCAGGTCGACGCCGCCGCCATCGGGCACTGCGACGCGGTCACGGGCGCGCTGCCCGCCGCGATCGGCGTGCACGTCCCCATGCTCGTCGCGATCGCGCAGGACATGCAGGTCCCGGCGCACATGCTGTTGCAGCAGACGCCCTCGACGCAGAACCCGGACGCGCAGTCCGTCCCCACGCCCGACGGACAGAGCCCGCCGATCGGGATCTTGCCGCAGC
>Ga0070690_100002320_pt1 | contig 10217 bp, 10 predicted proteins | sample KBSS33HmetaG_FD_64671 | JGI IMG/M metagenome (GOLD analysis project Ga0070690, IMG submission 64671) | Switchgrass rhizosphere microbial communities from Kellogg Biological Station, Michigan, USA - KBS S3-3H metaG | ecosystem: Host-associated > Plants > Roots > Rhizosphere ...
CGTTTGCGCTGCGAGCGATGCTCGCCATCGATCCGAAAAACAAACTCATCGAGCCGGTGACAAATTGGCTCATCAAGAACCGGCGGGGAGCGCAGTGGAGCAACACTCGCGACACTGCCATCGTCGTGCTGACGCTGAACGACTACCTGCGAACGAGCGGAGAGTTGGCGCCCACGCTTGGGTACGAATTGATGGTAAACGGAACCTCCATCGCAACCCGCAACGTTACCGCTGGCGACGCATTGTCAGCGCCGAGCAGATTTGTTGTCCCCCGTGCGGCAATCCGAGATGGCGCGAATGAAATCGTTATTCGCCGCACGAGCGGCGCCGGAGCTCTCTATTTCGCCGCCGAAGCCAAGTTCTTTAGTTTGGAAGAACCTTTGACTCCTGCCGGGAATGAGATCTTTGTCCGCCGGCAGTATTTCAAGCTCGTGAACCATCCGACCTTGCTCAAGGGCTTCGTCTCAGAACGGGTTCCGTTGAGTGACGGAGAAGCGGTGGCGAGCGGCCAACGCGTGGAAGTAGTGCTTACCATCGAGGCGAAGAACAACTACGAGTATCTGCTGTTTGAAGATTTAAAGCCTGGCGGCCTGGAGGCTGTGCAATTGCGCAGCGGTGAAAATCTGTTCGTTAAGGAAATCAAGTCGGGTGCGCTCAACAGCAAGAAATCCGAACTGATGAACTACGGGCCGACGAGCGACTTCACGGGACGCACGCGTTGGGTTTACCAGGAGCTGCGCGACCGCAAAGTGGCACTCTTCATTGATAAGTTGCCTGAAGGGGTTTGGCAGGTGAGTTATGAGATGAGGGCGGAGTCGCCGGGAACATTTCACTCCCTCCCTGTGCTCGGTCACGCGATGTATGTCCCTGAGATTCGGACCAACGGCGCGGAAGTCAGACTACGCGTGGTGGACTGATTGGACTCGGGATAAAGAACTACTGCCGCCTGCTCCTGCCATCTGCCTACTACTTTTCGAGGGCCCACGACTTGCGATGGATGGCATTGATGCAGGAAGTGTCGAGTCCGTTAGTCATTCCTCGTGCCACGAACTCACTCTGAATCCGGTCGACACAGTCAGTTCCTTCGAGACCATTAAAGCCATGTCCACCATGCGGGACGATGACATGCAGGCTGTGACTAAGATATCGCGCTACACCTGCACCATTCGACGGCGGTGTCACAGGATCCCACTCACCCGTGAAAATCAGCACCGGCACATCTGAACGCACGGGCTCACGATAACTGGATTCTATTGTGGCGCGAGGCCATAGCTCACACGCTTCATGCTGTTGACGGTAGCGGTAATCACCAAGAAATGTGTCGGCTGCCAACCGGGTCGCCTCGGCTGCATTGATCCAAGGTAAGTCTTCAGCGCAGGTAACAGTGAGATACATTCCATTACTGCCCGTCCCTACCAGGTTGCGGCGATAATCGAGCGCCGCTAGTGCGAGAGGCTCGAAATCACCACCTGCCGCCAAGTGCAGGAAGAGGGGAATTCGCCGCGCCGCTGAGGGGCTGTACAGCATGTAACGAATCGCTTCGGCCACGAGATCTCGCGAGAGTCGAACATTAACCTTATCGACGGACTTCTTGGCTGCACCCGTTGCCGCATCATCACGAGTAGCCACGTCCTTGTTTACTGCAACCTCAACGGGCCCTTTCAGCATCCTCGTCAGAACTGCTTTCGCTTCGTTCTTCAGATTTGGAAATGCTTTGTTGCAAGCTTCGTCGGCAACGCATTCAGACAAAACACCCTGCAGCGCGCGCTCAGTATCCTGGGGAAATACTCTCGGCATTAGTTGATCGGTGGGCGAAACGCCAAACAGAGTTGCAGTGCGAACGTGCGCCCCATGACGTTTCAAGTAAACGAGCGATGAGCGCGTGCCGTAAGACGCTCCATAAAGATTTAGTTGCTTGTAGCCCAGCGCCTCTCTGATTTCATCGAAATCGTCCATTCCGATCGTTGTTGTGTAGAGCTTGAGATCGGCTGTGTTTTCAAGCTCCTTGCGACACTTGCGAATCGATTTAAGGGGGAAGAAGTAGCCGAGGTAGCCTTGCACATCTGCGGGATCAAACATCGCGCAGTTGAGCGGATTTGAACCACCCGTGCCGCGTTGATCGATAAAAAGTAAATCGCGTCGCTCCCGTATTTTTGCGAAGGGCTTCGCCAGGTAAGGCGCGTCTTCGGTTGCCGACGATCCAGGGCCACCGGGAATATAGATAAACGGATCGGGCTCCGGATGCTCGCCAGTCGCCACAAACACGACAATCTTTATACCGATCTTTCGTCCCTGCTTCGTAGCGCGGTTTTCGAAGACCTCATAAGTTCCGCACAGCTTTTTTCCTTCGACTCCCTGAATCTCACACGGTTTCAGAATGGACTCTCTCTGCGAGTAGTTGGCGCCGCGAGTCGTGGCCAGCGTGCTCACGACAATTAGCGCGGCAACTATCGCGATAGCTCTGGGGTTGAAGTTGTTTTGAAGTCGATTGCTTTTCATGGATCTTGTCAGTACCGCCTGCGATAGCGGGCAGGTCTCAGCCGCGGATTAACTCTAGTTTTCGAATTGAGGTTGCTCCCCGAATTTTCCCGCCAAACCCTTCAGGTATCGCTCCATAAAAGTTGTATGGCCGATGATGAACTTCGAGACAAAACGGAACAGAGGATTGGAAACTTTTCCAATTTCAGTAATCGTAATGTTACTTCCTGCTGCAGTAGGTGCGATATCGATTTCCCAGCGTCCGCTGAATGGCCCGTCAAGGTCAGTGAGTTCGCGCACCATACGCGTGGGAGGTTTGAATTCGGTCGTCATGAGCGCGACTGTATTCCCGTCTTTGTAGTTCTCCCTCCAGACGGGCTTCCCATCACGTTCGCCCAACGAGCTCACGCTCGCGACGTCGGAACGCCATTGTTGTTCGTTTGCGTGGTCGTTGATTGTGTCCCAAATCGCCTGCGGCGATTGTTTCGTAATGAGTGTCCGAGACGCGTGATGTTCCTCAGGGAGGAGAAGGCCCACCACGAAGACTCCACCAACTAAGATGATCAGTACAATGACGATCCGAAGTAGCCACTTCTTCATCTGATGTTCTCCTGTGAGGTCAGGATAATAGCCCAAGAGAGGATGTGTGATAAGTAAAAGGAAACGCTCAGCTGGGTGAGTAAAACAAAATGCCGCGACTTCTTGCTCGCGGCATTTCATTATCTGTTTACGTCACGCCTTTGCGCGACATATCGGCTGATCTGATCAGCCGTTCTCCAGGTACATCTTAGTTAAAAGGAACTCCCAGAATCTGGCTCCAGATGCTTCCGGAGTTGTTCCTGTAGTAACCGTTGTTGTTGTAACCGGCATACTGACGATAGCCCTGGTCGTAACCGCGGACGAAACCGTCACGAAATGCCTGGCTCGAAGGATCACGATAGAAATGTGAACGCTGCGGACTATAGCTCTGACCGCGTCGCGCGTCGCTAGAACCAGTGCTCAAACCCTGCTGATAGCCTCGGTTAAGCTCGTAGTTGTTGTTGCCGTAGTTGCCGTAACTTCCGTTGTTGTAGACGCCGTTGTTGTAACGACCATTGCCATACCGGCCATTGTTATTGCCCGGATAGCCGTAACGACCATTGTTGTAACCCCGACCGTGTAGCCGATCGTTGCGACGGTTTCGCTCGCGCCAGCGACGATCGTCATCGTTATCACGACGCCAATCCTGGTTGCGGCTCCAACGCCGATTTTTCTGATCCTTGTCCTTATCATTCTTTGCCTGGGCAGTTAGTGCAGTCGCACCAAATGCGCCGAAAGCGAAGGTGAGTCCGAGAATTGCTGCTCCAAATCGTTTGATCATGAGATATATCCCCCTCCTACCCGGATGTTTGGCAACCTTTATGCCAATTTGATTTAGAGGCGATTTCGCCAAATGAAGCATGATCATATGGTGTACGAATTCCGAATTCGTTACCGATATGGAATACACTCCCTGGGAGTTGATTAGCATGCGTCAGGCTATTGTTCGCAAACCCACCCCCAACTTCGGGAATGGACTAACCACATCCAGTCTTGGTGCACCGAACTACGAGCGGGCACTCGAACAGCATCAAGCGTACTGCGAGGCGCTGCAGGTGTGTGGACTTGCGCTAACTCACCTGGAGCCTGATGAACGTCATCCGGATGCAACTTTCGTCGAAGACACGGCAGTGTTGTTTAAGGGCTGTGCTGTCGTTACGCGACCTGGCGCTGCAAGTCGCGCAGGCGAAGTGGAAACCGTGGCAATGGCACTCACTCAGTTTTTTCCTGAGATCGAGCGAATTCAGGTTCCCGGGACAATAGACGGTGGCGACGTTTGCGAGGCGGATAATCACTACTTCGTCGGAATCTCGGAGCGTACCAATGAAGCCGGCGCCGTGCAGTTGAAGAATCTTCTAGCTTCCTTTGGTTACGGTTGTAACTTTGTGGACATTCGAGGCGTCGCTGACATCCTTCACCTCAAGAGTGGATTAGCTTACCTGGGAGACAATCGGATCGCCGTTATTGAGAGCCTCGCAGCTCGTGAGGAATTTCTCGGGTATGAACTAATACGAATAATCCCCGGTGAGGAATATGCCGCGAACTGCATTCGAATTAACGACTCAATCTTGATGGCTAAGGGTTCTCCTCAGTTTGCGTCAACACTGGCAGGGTTGGGCTACAAGACGATTCAACTGGAGATGACTGAATTTCAGAAGATGGACGGCGGACTCAGTTGTTTGTCCCTACGCTTTTGATCAAGAGTCAAAGAAATGATGTTTGTCGATTCTCACGCACACATTGACGGACCTGAGTACGACTCCGACCGCGTGGAAGTGATTGCGCGCGCCCGCGATGTTGGGGTGAAGATGATCCTGACCGTGGGTACTGGAGATCCGCACAGCGACGCCTTTGAGCGTGCCGTAAATTTGGCCGAGACAAATCCTGAGGTGTATGCCGCGGTCGGTGTGCATCCACACGATGCCAAACTCTACGACGACGCTGCAGAGGCCAAGATCAAAGAGATCATCCAGCGCAGTTCTCGCGTGCTCGCGTGGGGCGAGATTGGTCTCGACTTTCATTACGACAATTCTCCGCGTGATGTGCAGCGCGAAGTGTTTCGGAGGCAGTTGCAAGGCGGTCGCGATTGCGGCGTTCCTGTGATCATTCATACCCGCGAAGCTGACGACGACACGCTTGAAATTCTTCTTTCTGAATATCAGGGAAGTGAGCGCGGCGGCGTGATGCATTGTTTTGGTGGATCTCCTGAACTGGCCCAGGGAGCCATCGACCTCGGTTTCCTTATTTCATTTTCAGGAAACATTACTTTCAAGAAGGCTCAGAACATCCGAGACGTCGCCAAACAGGTTCCACTTGACCGGTTGTTGATTGAAACGGATTGTCCGTATCTCACGCCGATTCCTTATCGCGGTCACCGCAACGAGCCCGCTCATGTGATTGAAGTGGCACGATGCCTGGCGGACCTCCACGGAGTTTCGCTGGAAGATATTGGACGGGCAACAACTGACAATTTCAAAGGCATTTTCCGCTTGGAGACTATTTAGCGCCAACTTTCACATGATCCGTTTTGATGTTATCCTCGCTCTACCGTGACCACATTCGAGGTTTCAAACGTACGGCGCTGAAACATGGCCCAACAAAACTCCTTCGATATCGTTTCCGAGCTCGATCGCGCTGAAATGACCAACGCGATCAATCAGACTATTAAGGAAGTCAGACAGCGGTTTGATTTCAAAGGCAGCCAGGCCAACGTCGCGCTCGAGAAAGAGTCTTTGCTGTTGACTGCTGAAGATGAGACCAGGCTCAGGAACATGAACGACATCCTGCAGCAGAAACTTGTTCGTCGCGGAGTTCCGCTCAAGGCTTTGAGTTATGGAACAGTAGAGCCGGCCGCTGGGGGCACAGTCAAACAACAGGTCGCAATCCAACAGGGAATTCCGCAAGACAAAGCCAAAGAAGTGGTCCGCTTCATCAAAGATTCCAAAGCGAAGGTGCAGGCTTCAATCCAAGCCGACGTCGTCCGAGTTTCTGGTAAGGATCGGGACACGCTGCAATCAATCATCGCAAAACTCAAAGAGAAAGACTTTGGCATTCACATGCAGTTCACCAACTACCGCACGAACTAGCGCGACAATGCAGACATCCGGCCACACAATTGCACTTGAGGAAGCGCGGATCTCGGCGCGACGTATTTTTAGTCTCGTCGCCGACGAGCTTGTCCAGGTTGAAGCCGAATTTGAGCGGCAGGCGCGTTCAAATGTGCAGGTGATTGATTTCATCGCGGACTACCTACGAGCATCTGGTGGGAAGCGCGTGCGCCCGGCTCTGACGATCCTGGCAAACTATGCAGTTGGCGGAGACGGATCGCGCTACAACTCGATACGGATGGCTACAGTGATGGAGTTTCTCCACACCGCCACACTCGTCCACGACGACATCATTGACGACGCCGACACGCGTCGTGACCGACCGACAGTTAATGCTGTCTATGGTAATGAGACGGCCGTCTTAATGGGCGACTGGTTATACATGTCGGCCTTCGAAACAAGCCTCGCTGAACGTTCGCTTCCAATCCTGGATATCCTCACCGCTGTCACACGGAAAATGACTGAAGGCGAGTTGCTGCAGCTCACCCTGCTTGGCCGGACAGATGTGTCCGAATCGGATTACCTCGACGTGCTCGAACGCAAGACTGCATATCTTTTCAGTGCCTGCTGCGAAGTCGGCGCGATCATGGGTAATGCGAACGAGGTGGAGCGATTGGCGTTGAGTAGCTTTGGTTTGAACTTGGGCACTGCATTCCAGCTGACTGATGACCTTCTCGATTTCACCGCCAGTGATGACGCTCTTGGAAAAGCGGCCGGTGTGGACCTTCTAGCGGGGAAAGTGACGCTGCCTCTCATTTACCTACTGGAGAGTGACGAATCAGCCCGTGAAAAGGTTGAGCGTGTTATCGCCGAGGGAACCTATGACAGTGTTTCGCGTTCCGAACTACTGCATGCTGTCGAACGCGTGGGCGGTATGGAACGCGCCCGAGCTCGAGCCGATGAATTTGCCGAAGCTGCCCGCTCTGCCCTGGATGTACTCCCTAACTCCGAGTACTGCGAGGCTCTAAAGTCCATCCCCACCTACGTCCTCGAGCGTGAGCGATAGCCTCCTGGCCCTAAAAGGTATTGTCTTAACTCGCAAATCCCTCTAAGATTCCGACGATGGATCGGCCCAACGAAAATCTTCTTTCAAGACTCGAGCAAAGCTTGCGGCAATCGCGCGCGGCGCGGATGCACCTGGCTGCGCGATTAAGAGAACTCGAAGTTGAGGCAGACGCCGTCAGGGCTGAGTTGGCGGAAATGGACACTCTCGCGAGTCAGTCAGAAGCAGCCATTTATCGTTTGCTCTCTTCAGTGTTGGCGACAAACCGGCTCACCGGTGGTTTGCCTTCGGACGCGGAGCTCGAGTCTGCGATGCGACAGTCGTCCGGACAGCAGCGCGCGCCACTTGCGATGGATACCCGGCGTCAGGAGATTCCGGCAATCCGCCCAGATGTTGAGGCCCTGAGCGATCGGTTTTTGGATCGGACGATTCCACAAGCCGTGACTCTTCTGCTTCGCGAAGAGGGCGGCCCACTCCACGTCAACGAGATCTATAACCGTTTGCTGGAAGGCGGCTTCAAATTCACGGGGGCCAATCCAACAATCAGCGTGGCGGTTTCCCTGAACCGCAACAGCCGTTTTCGCAAAGTCTCACCCGGTACTTTCGACCTCATGATTCGCGACGCTTCAAAGGCGTCGTAAGCAGCAAACAGCAGACGGCAAACAGCAATCAGCCGTTATGTGTTTAAGCGACAACCAATATTGTTCGTTATCCTCATCATGCACGGTATTCCTCATGGCGTTGGTCTCTGGTTGTCATTTTAGCTTTGGCCGTATCTTCGCGGCCGAGAAAAGAAACAACGCGCCACACCTGGACCCCAGGCTGTATTCCTAATTATCTGCTAACTGAATTTCGATTTACACGGATAGAATGGCTTCATGCGTGCAATGATCCTTTCCGCAGGCTATGGCACGCGCCTGTGGCCGCTGACTGAAGACCGCACGAAGCCCGCGATCCCGATTCTGGGTAAACCTCTTGTTGGTTACGTAGCTGAGTATCTCGCTGGCTACGGTTGCAAGGAGATCCTGGTCAACCTTCATCACCGTCCAGATTCTGTTCGGCGCGCGCTCGGAGACGGCAGCAGGTTTGGCGTGAAGCTCTATTACATCGAGGAGCCCGAGATTCTTGGCACTAGCGGCGCCCTCGATAACGCTCGCGAGTATCTTCAGGATGAAACGTTCATCGTCATCAATGGAAAGATCATCTGCGACATCGATCTAAGCGCGGCGATCGAAACCCACCGCAACTCCAAGGCTATTGCGACTCTCGTGCTGCTGCCCAACATCAAACGCGAGCGCTTTACGGTGGTCGAGACAAGCGAGGGCCTTTTGCGTGGCTTTGGCGAGATGCCGGCAACAGCGGCTCATGAAAACGAGCAACCGCCTTTGATGTTCACCGGAATTCAAATACTTGAACCGCGAATCTTCGAGTACATCCCCCGCGGTGTCTTTTCTCACTCAACGAGCCATGTTTACCCGCAAGCAATAGAACGAGGCGAGCGCATCGGCGTCCACGTTGCGACTGGAACATGGTATGAGCTCTCGACGCTGCAACGCTATCTGGACATTAGCCTCGCGATGTTGGCGGAACGGGGCGAGTCAGTGTCGGCGGGCGCCAGGTGCGTGATCTCGGAAGGAGCGTCTGTGAAACAGGCAGTGCTTTGGGATGGCGTGGTTGTGGAAACCGGTGCGCGAGTCACGCGTGCGGTGCTGGGTGATGGCGTATGCGTCAAGGCGGGCGAAGTGGTTGAAGACGCCGTTGTGGTCAAAAATGATTTGGTTGCGGGCATCGCACCGCCCGCAAAGGCACTTAAGGGAGTCGTCAAAGGTGATAACTTTGTTGTGCCTTTGACGCGATGATACAATCGTTTAGTTCACAATTTCAGACTTCGCGACATTCGCAGTCCCGTTTTATTTTAGTTGGCCTGATCCCGAATCTCCCGTTACATCTCTGGGAAAAATGAGTTCAGCAAAACAGTTATCCTCTTCCTCTTTCGAACTCTCAGCCACTGACAGGCTCCTGAAGTTTCTCCAGTCCCAGGGGATTAGCAATACCGAAATTACAGCTCTAACTCCTGACGCTTCGACTCGGAACTATTTCCGCGTTCCCTGGAAAAACGGAAAGGCGATAGCAGCGGTCTATCCGGATCCTTTCGATCCCGATCTACACCCATACCTGGATGTGACGCGTTTGTTTCTGGAGAGTGATATTGCAGTGCCGGAGATCTACGCAGTTGATGGGACGAACGGGATTATCGTTCAGGAGGATTTGGGCGACAGGCAATTGTGCCGCGTGTATGAAACTGCCTTGCCGGAAGACAACGAGACTTACCGCGAGCAGGCAATAAGCATCATCGCCCGGATTCAAAAGGCGACTGCGAAGGCATCCGAGACGAAGTCGATTGCCAGCAAACTTGCCTTTGACGAGGCGAAGCTTTCGTGGGAGCTGGACTTTTTTGTTGAGCACTACTTCCAAAGTTTGCGACACGAAAACCTGCGCCACGCGGAGGCGGGTGAATTGAAGGCGGAACTTAACGACGTGGCGGCCGAGCTCTCCGCGGCGCCCCGGGTTCTTTGCCACCGGGATTTTCATACCGCGAACCTAATGCTGGATGGTAATAATCACTTGCGCGTGGTTGATCATCAGGATGCGCGCATGGGTCCGGCCAGTTATGATCTCGTTTCGCTTCTTCTTGATCGTCAACCATCCCCACCTTCACTAGCTGAGCTGCGGCACTGCCGGCTCTACTTTCTGGAAGAGCGACGCCGGCTTGGACTTGATGCGCTCGATCCTGATGAATTCGCTCGGCAGTTTCGCTTGATGACAATTCAACGAGGCCTCAAAGCCGTTGGGACATTCTCCTACCAGACCGCCGTATGCGATCGCGGTGCTTTCTATGAGCACTTTATACCGACAACGCTTGTGATCGTGCTGCAGGCGGTCGATTGGTTAGATCGCTTTCCAACACTCAGAAGAATGATCAGCGATCGGCTGAATGGGAAAACTCAAACCGACAACGTCGAAGGATCAGAACTACCTCTTAATTGAAC
>Ga0070690_100002323_pt1 | contig 10213 bp, 8 predicted proteins | sample KBSS33HmetaG_FD_64671 | JGI IMG/M metagenome (GOLD analysis project Ga0070690, IMG submission 64671) | Switchgrass rhizosphere microbial communities from Kellogg Biological Station, Michigan, USA - KBS S3-3H metaG | ecosystem: Host-associated > Plants > Roots > Rhizosphere ...
CATCGTGGCCGAAGTCATGGGCCATCGCGCGGGCTGGCTGGCGCTGGGTGCGGGTATCGCCGGCGGCGCGGATGTGATCTTGATCCCGGAAATACCATACGACGTCGCGAAAATCGCCGAAGCGATCGGTCGCCGGAGCCGGCGCGGGACGAATTTCAGCATTGTCGCCGTCGCGGAAGGCGCGATGAGCGTGGAAGACGCGCGTCTGTTCGCCGCCGCCGAAGGCAAACGCGAGCGCGCCCGGACCCAGCACGACAAAAAAGCGGCCAAAGCCGAACTAGCCGTGCTCGAACAACGTCACACCGGCAATACGCTGCGCCTGGCGCATCAACTGGAAGAGATGACACGGTTGGAATCGCGCGTCACCATCCTGGGTTACGTCCAGCGCGGCGGCACGCCCTCGCCTGCCGACCGGTTGTTGGCAACGCGATTGGGCACCGGCTGCGCCGACTTGATCAATGAAGGCGTTTTCGGAGTGATGGTAGCATCGCGCGGCGAAGGCACGGAACCGGTGCCGTTGGAAAAGGTCGCCGGCAAACGCAAAATCGTTCCAGCAGATCATCCATGGATCCAGACCGCCCGGCACGTGGGAACGTGCCTGGGAGATTGAAACGCTGCCTGATGAAACCGGCCGGCGCCCTCCTTGCCATCACGCTTGCTTTCATCCCCGTCGCCAGAGCTCAACCGGTAGAATTGAAAAAAGTTGGCAGCGATCGCTTCGTTTTCTTTGCGGGCGACAAGGAACTCGCCACGCTGATGCCGGATGCCTGGCAGGGAAACCTGAACATCCTCTCTCCGAAAACCAATATGCTTTGCGGCGTCAATTGGCCGCATTTTCTGCTTTATAGCGAAGGAAAATGGCTCACCGACCGCGTCGAGTCCGAAGGATTGAAACTGGTTGGATTTGACCTCATCAAAACATCCGGACCGGTCATCGGGTATACCGGGCGATGGCAATTTCGCGACTATTGCGCCAGCAGCGAATGTCACTTCGCGTGGCACGACGCCACCAACGCGATGCAATTTCATCTCATCCGGACGAAGATCGAGATCCTCAAGGATCTGCCAGATATCTCCGGCGCCTGGACGGAATTCATGACTACCGAAAACAGTTATTCAACCGTCGCCGCAAAGATAAGCGGCGGCAAGGTGATAACGATGGACGTGAGCGGAACAGGCAAAAATGCGAACATGCATCACTGGGACGGTTACGACCTCGACGACCACGGTTGGATCTCGATCTACGGCGCCAGAAAAGGCCAGCAGGCCTGTGTCGCGATGGTTCCCCTGCAATGCGATCCCGGACCGATCCATCCCAGGATCAACAACGGACACGTGGACAACATCGAACTCCATATGCTCGATGCAAGAAAACAGAACCTGCTAAAACGAGGCCAGACGTTCGTCCTGGAATATTTGTTGATCGTCGCACCGGACCAGGCCGATTGGAAATGGATCGAGCTTGCGGCGCAAAATGGCCGGATTTTTATCGGGCAGAACCCGGATCTATTCCATTGTCCGTGACCCGGGTCAACCGCCGATGACGGTCGCGCCCGCGGCCGGCCGCGAGACGAAAATGGCGGCTTCGATCCCGGTCTTCTGGCGATAATCCGCCGCGATCTTCTTCGAGACAGCATCAACGGCTTCGCGCTTGATCAAGGCGACCGCGCAACCACCGAAACCGCCGCCGGTCATACGACAACCGAAGACACCACCCTTTTCACCGATGCCCTCGGCGATGTCGACCACGGCGTCCAATTCCTTGCAACTGACTTCGTAATCATCACGCAACGACCGGTGGCTGGCGAACATGAGCTGGCCGACCGTCGGCCAATTCGATGCGCGAACCCCTTCCGCGGCATGGACCGTGCGTTCGATCTCCCCGATAACATGGCGGGCACGGCGATAAGGCACATCGTCCATCCGGCTTTTCGCCGTTTCGAGCATCTCCGCGGTGGCATCGCGCAGCGACGGGACGCCGAGGATCTTCGCGGCGGTCTCGCATTCGGCCCGGCGGCGCGCATATTCACCGCTGCCGAGCTCGTGTTTGACATTGGTGTTGGCGATGAGCAATTCGACCGATGGATCGTTCACGGGAACCAGCTCCGTCTTGCGCGAGCGGCAATCGAGAAGAAGCAAATGGTTGGCTTTACCCATGACCGAGATGAACTGGTCCATGATGCCGCAGGGAACCCCGGCAAATTCGTGTTCGGCTTTTTGGCAGAGCAGCGCTTTTTCGATCGGGTCGATCTTTTTGCCGGTGGCCGATTCCAGCAAGGTGGCGGTGGACACTTCCAACGCCGCGCTGCTGCTCAAGCCGCCGCCGACCGGCACGGTGGACAGCATGGCCACGTCGAGCGCGGGAACTTTGACACCGCGCTGCTGGAAGCCGGCGATGACGCCGCGGATGTAATTCGACCATTTCGGGCTGCCCTTCTCGACCGGCCGGGAAACATCGATCGTGGCGGTCTCGGCGAATTGGACATCGTGGATATTGATCGCGGTCGAGGTGCGGGAGATGTCCGCGGCCATGACGGTATAACGTTCGATGGCCATGGGCAGGACGAAGCCGTCGTTGTAATCGGTATGTTCGCCGATCACGTTGACGCGGCCGGGGGCGGCGACGAACCAGCGCGGGGCGCGGCCGTAGATGCGTTGAAATTGGCGGGCGAGATCGGCAGCAAGTTCAGGAAGGATCATCGGTAAAAAAGGTTTTGCGCCGGATGTGCGGCACTCCGGCGCGTCAAAGTGAGACGGGTCAGGACGTCGGCGGTTTCTTGCCGCCGCGGATGGCGCCGAACAACATCAGGGCGCCGAAGACGACCAGGACAACGCCCCAGATGAGGTTGATATTGATATTGAGCGCCTGCGCACTGGCACCGAACCGCGCGCCTTCGATGACGAGCAGCACGCCGATGATTGAGAACATGAGGCCGATCGGCCAGCGAATGTCGAGTCCCATAAAATCGTTTCCTTTTGTTTAATGGTTCACCAGAAAATGACGTTCAAGATGATGCAGACGATGATCAAGACCGTGCCCAGAACGGCCGGGCGTTTGAAGAACGGCTGGTCCTGGTCTTTGATCTTCGGCGTCAACGAATAGACCAACCCTTTCAGCTCTTCGTCGGTCTTGGTGCGTTTCGTCAGGAACGAGACAACCAGTGTCAGGATAAAGCAACCGAGGAACGCGAAACTGGCGAGCCAGAAGTTCTGCGCCATCTCGCTGGGGAACGTCTGCATCACCCCCAGGTAACCGCCCTTGATGCCGGGGACATTGCCGGCGGCGATCGTCAGGCTGTGGAAGATGATCGACGTGGAGATACCGCCGGCCAATCCGACGAACGCCCCGATACCGGTCGCGCGCGCCCAGAACATCCCGAGGAGGAACGTCGCGAACACCGGCGCGTTCACGAAACCGAACACGAGCTGGATCACGTCCATGGCGTTGGAGTAATGGCTGGCAAAATAGGCGCAGGCGATGCTCAGCAGGATGCCGACCACCGTGATGAACCGGCCCATCCAGAAATAGTGCGAATCGCTCTTACCCGGGACGAAGAACGCCTGGTAAAGATTGTAGGTCCAGACGGTGTTGAACGCCGTGACGTTGCCGGCCATGCCGGACATGAACGATGCGAGCAGGCCGGTGAGGGCGAGGCCGAGCAAACCCGCCGGGCAATACTTCTTCACCAGCGAGAGGATGACGCTGTCATAATCGTTCTCCGTGACGGCGTCCTGCAACCGGTCAGCGATCTCGACGTCTGAAAGCTTTTTGCTCGAATTGTCCGTGACGATCGCCGCCACTTTGGATTTATCGAGGCTCTTGCCGGCGGCTTTGCTGATCGTGTCAAAGTCCGCATCCGTAGTTTGCGGAGAAGCTGCCTGCACGGCGGCGACGGCACCGGGGAACGCGCTGGCGGAGATCGCCACCGGCGGCAACCGGTAATTATCTTTGTGCGTGAACGCGAGGCCCGCGGCGATCATGCCGGGCAGGATCACCAGGATCGGGAAAAACATCTTGGGGATGGCCGCGATGATCGGGGTGTTCCGGGCGGCGGTCATGTTTTTCGCCGCCATGGCGCGTTGAACGACCAGGAAGTTCGTGCACCAATATCCGAAGGCCAGCACGAAGCCGAGCCCGAAGACCATGGCGAACCAATCGACGCCCATCGGATTGTGGGCGGAACCGGCGACCAACGGCTTCCAGGCGCTGGTCCAGGCATCGGGCGAGAACGTGCTGCCGTTGACGCCGATGGACGACGGGTTTTGGGCGACACCGGCCAGGTCCCCTTTCAAAACGCTCCAACCGCCGACGTCTTTCAGTCCAAGCCAGACGACCGGCGCGAAGCCGAGGACGATCATGAAGAATTGCAGCACTTCCGTGTAGATGGCGGAGGTCAAGCCGCCTTTCAACACATAGATCAGCACGACCGCCGAGCAGATCCAGAGGGCCATGTCGTAGTTCCAGCCCAGCAACAGGTGCAGCAGCTTGGCCAACGCGTTCATCGAGATACCCGATGCGAACACCGTCATGACGGCGAAGGAGACCGCGTTCAGTCCCATCACCGGCTTGTTGAAGCGCATCTGCAGGTATTCGGGCACCGACCGCGCTTTGGAGCCATAATAGAACGGCATCATGAACACCGCGAGGAAGACCATGGCGGGGACAGCGCCGACCCAATAAAAATGTGAGGTGGCGATGCCATACTTGGCGCCGCTGGCCGCCATGCCGACCAATTCCAACGCGCCCAGGTTCGCCGAGATGAACGCCAGGCCCGTGACCCACGCCGGGATCGAACGGCCGGAGGTCAGGAAATCCGCCGAACTTTTCATGTAGCGCGCCAGGGCCCACCCGATGCCGATGACAAAGGCGACGTAGGTAAGAAGAATGATATAATCAACCGTAGCCAGATGAATTGGTTGCATAGGAATTTGTGCGGATGGTTTAGCGATTCCGTCACGCGATGTCAATGCATGAAAACCAAAAACGACTGACGAAAATCCTAAGATCGATTAACCGCGCCGTCCGGGAATCGCATTTGCGTTCGGGCTCTTTTTATGGTTTATTGAGCCCGCAAATATGTCGAACAAAATCGAAGAAAAGACTCAGGAACTGTGCGCCACGATCGTGGCCCAGCCGGAAATGGCCTCCATCCGCAAGCGCATCGACGCCTTCATGGCGGATGCCAATGCGAAGGGCCAATATGAAACCGTTCTCAGCAAGGGCAACTCGCTGCATGAAAAACAGCATCGCGGCCAGCCGCTGGACGGCACCGAGATCGCGGATTTTGAAAAGAGCCGCGACACCCTGCTCCAGAACCCGGTCGCCAAAAGCTTCCTGGATGCGCAGGAAGAACTGCACGAGATCCAGAGCTCCATCCAGAAGCTCGTGACCAAGACGTTCGAACTGGGCCGTGTTCCCACCGCCGCCGATCTCGAGGAAGGTTCCTGCGGATCCGGTTGCGGCTGCCATCACTGATCCCCTTTAAAAAACAAAAACCGCGCAACGAGCTTGCGCGGTTTTTTTATGTCCAGGTGCGACCGGTCAAAAGCGCAGCGTATATGTCAGGTCGGCCCCGAGGCTGTATCCGTGCATCTTGGCGAACGGATCATCCGAGGTGCGGATGTCCTGGTTGAAGAACGTCCGGAGCGACAGGCTCTGCGTGAAATAGTAGGCGGCGGAAAGACCGAAGCTGTGCAGCTCGTCGTTGCGCCCGTGAAGCGTGCTGGCCGTATCATAGCGGTAGTACGAATACTGGAAACGGTAATACGGTTGAAGCACAAGGCGGGATGTCGCCAGGTAATTCAAGGTGGCATCGAACGCGAGGTCCGCACGATCTTCCTGGCCGGTCGGCGGATTGGGAGTAAAGAACGTCACCGCGGGGAACGCCCAGCTGTAGTGATAATCCGCCCGGGTGCCCACGGTGAACAGGACGTCCTTGCTCAGCTTCACGGAATGTTGCGCCCCGACGATCGGCACGAAATCGTGGTAGAAATCGTCGTAATAATTGGCCTGGTTGACGAAGCGGTTGTATTCAAACTGGCCGTACAGGGTCCAATCGCCGATCAAGTAACGCCCGCCGACGTAGGCCGTCTCGACATCGAAGTCATTGAACGAAAAATTATTCGGTCCACCGAGGCTGTAATTGAACCATTGGTTCTGAAGCCCGACGGTCGGAGCGAACCGGCCGTTGCCGAGCCGATAAGCCTCCGGCGCCAGCGAGACGGAAAGCGTATTGATGAAGATCGTTCCCGGCCGGCTCCGGAAAAACAGGAACGGCGAGGTTGAAGGAAACAGGAACACGTTATCGGTGTACAGGAATTCGCTGTCCGCCTTGACCTGGAAATAAGTGCGGCGCGGGACCGTCTTGAGGATGTGTTGCGGACCGACGTCGCTATCCTCGCCCTCATACATCTCCGGCGCATTCGTGCCGGCCTTGATCGCCACCAACGCCTGGCGTTGCGCCGTGCTGTTCTGGAGATTCTGCTGTTGTTGGATGGCGCCAGCGGTGGTCGACTGGGCATTTGCGGATACAACCGCCGTACAACCCAACACGACTGCCAAAAGAATCGTAATTCTCTTCATGATATTATTGGTTAACGAAAGTTATTGTCCCTTTTTAAAACCCCCGGGGCCGATGACAATGATATCACCGCCGTTCTTGATGAATCCCACTTCCTCATGCACCAGGATATCGCTCGTAACGATGATACCGTCCGTGATGATGACTCCTGCGTCGTCATACTGATGTTTAAGGATCTTTTCGAGCTGGCGCGCGATCTCGGCGTTGATCAGGTCCATCGACGGCAACGGCGTGTCGAAACCGTTGACCAATTTGCTGCCGTCGACCTGGTCGCCCAGGTTGAAGATGAGGATCGGCGAAGTGCCGCCACCGGGCAGGATGAAGATCATCTCTCCCGGGTTCAACGTCTTGACGTCGCCGCCGGGCAACTGGACTTTCACCGTGCCTTCGAGATCGAGCACTTTGAAACCGCCGTTGCCCGTGCAGCTGACGATGATCGTGGTGCCCAGCACCGACGCCGTCGCCGACGCTGTATGGATCGTGCCGCCGCCTTTGCCGTGCGGCGCATGGAACAGGAGACTGCCCTGTTGCAGGCCGATCGTGCGGGCCGCGGGATCGAATGAAAAAACCGTGTTGGCGCCGATGCGCGTGATCGTCTTGTCCTCCGCGACCATTTCCGCGCGCGAATCCGGACCGGTGCGGATCAGGTCGGGCATCTTGAAGATTTCGCTCACCGCCGCGGCACGCTCGGATTGGTCCGCTGCCGAGACGACCTGGACACGATTGACGACCTGGGTGAATTTCGATTGCTTGAGATCATCGGCCTGGCTGACCAATGGCAACACGAAACATCCAATAGTGAATGCGAACAGCTTTTTCATAGACCTTGCTTTGGTTAAACTTGGAATCCCGCCTGAAACTGTCTCGATATTAGACAATGACCGTGACCCCGTCAATATTGAATCATTGCTATTTTTCGGTCAACGTGATGGAACCGTCCCAACTCGCGGGCGGCGGGTTCTGGAGATAAGTTGCGCAGTTTTTAAGGTACATCTCGCACAAATAATCTTCATTCCCGATATCCTTCGCTGTTTCCGCGAACAGCGTTTTGGCCGTCTCAAATTGTTTGGCCCGATAAGCCTTGATCGCCGAGTGATAAGTTTCCAGCCACGCCGGCGCCGGGGTCGACCGGGCGCTCAATAGAAAGAATGTTTCAACCGGCCTGGTCTTCCCTTTGAACGCGATCGCCCCGACGTTGCGGTAGACGAAATGATCGCGCGTCAATTTTTCGGTGTCCTCCCCGATCAGGATGTCCGTGTGGAACTGTTTGGTGGAACTCTCCAATCGCGCCGCCAGGTTGACGCCGTCGCCGAGCACGGTGAATTCCATCCGTTGCGGGTGGCCGATGTTGCCGACGATGATCTCGCCGTGATTGATTCCGACACCGATCTTGAGTTGGGCGCGGTCAGGCCGGCTTATCCATCGTTCGTTCAGCCGCGCGAGCGCCGCGCGCATCTGTAACGCCGCGCTCACCGCGCGCCGGGCGTCTTCCGACAGACCTTCGCTATGGGTGTCGCCCCAGGCCGCCATGATGGCGTCGCCGATGAATTTCTGCAGGGTGCCGTCTTCCTTCAACACGATGCCGACCATGTCCAAAAAATATTCGTTCAGCTGGTCGACCAGCTGGTGGGCATCGGCCGTTTCCGTCATCGACGTGAACCCCCGGATGTCGCTGAACAGGATGGTGACCGCCTGTTTGCGGCCGTTCAACGATTCGATGAAAGACCGCTGGTCTTCGAGGATCGTCTTGGCGACGTTCTTGGAGACGTATCGTTCCAGCAGGTTCCGTGTGCGCAGGCGTTCGATCTGTTCGAGGGAGTACTGGAACGCGATGCCAAACGCCCCCGGAACGACCAGGCACACGAGAGGCTGCATCATCGGCAACACCAGCTTGCTGTCAGTGAAAAGGATCTGGCAGGCGACAAAGAAAACGATAAGAACCACCACCAACAAACCGATCTTGAACAACGCGTTCCGGATCGAGATGCAGATCAACACACCGAATAACGTCATGACGAGCGCCAGCGCAAGCGATAACGACGATGACGCCGCCTTCAACCACGAGCTCTTCAACAACGCCGCCAGGATCTGCGCCTGGATCTCCGGACCCGGCATCTCACCGAACGGCGTCGCATGGACGTCATGAAAAATTTCTGCCATCGGACCGACGATCACGATCTTGTTGCGGAATGCCAGGCCGTCTTCAAACGGCGGCGCCTTCCACAATTGGTCGACAAACATATTCTCGACCGGCAGCGCCCGATACGTCCCGGGCGCCCCCTGGAAATCGATGTAAGCCATGTCATCGGGAGACGGCGCCGGGGTCGGTCCTTGAAACTTCTCTGCGGCCCGCAACGCGACATGCTCCAGGTCGTCCGGCGATCTCCCTTCCGCCTTTTGCTTCTTGAGATAAGCGACCACCCCCGGCGCCAGGTCCGGCAGGTCCAACGTTTCACGATCGATCGATGTGCGATACCGGACGTACCGGACGATCTGGTCGTTGTCTTCCGGGATATCAACCACCCCGGCGGTCGATTCCGTTCCCGGGAGCAACACCTCCGGATTCGGCGGGATCAGTCTTTTTGTCCGGCTTTCGGTCCCCTGCTCTTCCTGGATCATCTCGCCGATGACCACGTGGTCTTTATATTTTTGCAATGCGCGGGCGAACTCATCGTCACCTTCTTTTTCGCTCGCGAAGACAAAATCGAACATCACGACGCTGGCGCCGGCATTCATCAGTTTTTCCAGCACGTCCGCATAGATCTTCCGGTTCCACGGCCACGGCTCCTTCATCAATCGCAATGTCGGCGATGCGGCGATCTCGTTCGAAGACAACGTATCGAGTTGGAACGCGGTCGTGCCGATCCCGACCAGAACGACCGCCGGCACCGGCGCCTGCTGGCCGCGCAAGAGATAGCGTCGATCGATCAACGCTCCCTGCGCCTTCTGCCAATAAGGTTCGTTCGTCAGCCATTGGGTTTGCGTGAGCCAGAAGATGAGCAGACCGAAGCCGATGATGATCCATCGGGAATATTGGCTTAAGAATTTGGCCATGGGAATTCGCGCCTGCGCGGTCTCTTAATTGCAAGCCACGGGAAGCAACTCAAGGAAATTCCGTCAATCTTTGCGGGCAACCGGCCGGCCGTTTGTTCCGGAGGAACATCCGAAAACAGCCCGGCATTTCAATGTCGGGTGACGTCGAGAAAGTCGCGCGAGCCCCGAAGGGACGGCTGGATCGGTCGCCCCGGCGGGGCTTTGGTTGTCTACGGGATTTCCCGCCGTTGAAACGGCGGGCTATTCTCGCGGAGTCCTGTTGGGACTATTTTCCATCCGAACCTTTGTTCGCTCTTGCCAGTGGGAATTTTTCGGCTAAATTGTCCGCTCACTTTTGGTTGCCTCGGTAGCTCAGTTGGTAGAGCAGTTGACTCTTAATCAATTGGTCCAAGGTTCGAGTCCTTGCCGGGGCACCATTCTTTCTCCCTCCACCAATCCATTCGCAGCCTAAACACAGAAAATCGTCAGCTTCTTCGGCCCGTGTGCACCCAACACGAGGATGCGCTCGATGTCGCCCGTGCGACTGGGTCCGGTGATGAATGAAATCATGCTCGGAAACTTCGCGCCGTGCTTTTCCT
>Ga0070690_100002325_pt1 | contig 10212 bp, 7 predicted proteins | sample KBSS33HmetaG_FD_64671 | JGI IMG/M metagenome (GOLD analysis project Ga0070690, IMG submission 64671) | Switchgrass rhizosphere microbial communities from Kellogg Biological Station, Michigan, USA - KBS S3-3H metaG | ecosystem: Host-associated > Plants > Roots > Rhizosphere ...
GATGGCCCGCGCGACGATGCTCGCCCTCCCCCGCGTCATCACGCTCCATGAGGCCAGCCGACGTTGCTTCGCCCTCTCCTACCGCGCCGAGCCACGCCCGGAGAACGCCGCCCAGATCGCGGCCCGCTACCGGGCGTTCGCCGACGACTACCTCGCGAGCTACGGGCCGCGCCTCGCGTCCGCCGCCAAGGCGCTGGGGATCGACCTCGCAGGCGACACCCTCGTCGACCGCCGCCCGTCGATCGTCCGCCGCCGTCACGCGCGCGGGCTCGCCGGCCTCCTCTTTCGCAGCCGCGCCCGGGCGCTCCTGCGCTGGTCCCGCCAGCTCCTCCTCTACCGCGGCTGGCTGCCCTATCTCATTGGCAAGCTGCGCCGGGCATAGCATCCCGCTCGGCTCGAGAATCAAGTACCATCTGGCGCCAGGAGGCTCATGCGGTCGCGGATTGGCGTCGGAATCCTCGCGCTGAGCGTCGTCTCATCCTGCGGCGGCCGGGTGCTGGGGCCAGACGCTGGCGATGGCGTTATCGACGCAGGCGCGGCTGGCAACGCGGGCCTGGCCGGTCGCGGAATTGGCGGTAGCGGACCCGGTGGATCGGCGACGGGCGGCGACTCGGGCGCGATCGGTTCGGGTGGCGCGAGCGGCCGCGGCGGGATCGGCGGCACAGGAGGAGGCTTCGGCGGCAGCACCGGAAGGGGCGGCTTCGGGGGCACGACTGGAATCGCCGGCAGCAGCGGCACCGGCGGAATCGGCGGCCGGGGCGGAACCGGCGGCACCGGTGGAATCGGCGGGACGACCGGCCGTGGCGGCGGCGGTGGGACCGGGGGAACCGGCGGAAGCGGCGGCACCGGAGGCATCGCCGGCACCGGAGGCATCGGCGGGATCGGCGGCCGCGGCGGAGGCGGCGCCGCGGGCGGAACCGGCGGCAGCGGCGCTTTTGGCGGCGAGTTCGGAACGGCAGGCCGCGGCGGCTTCGTTGGTACGGGCGGCAGCGGCGGTATCGCCGGTACCGGAGGTATCGGGGGTACCGGAGGTAGCGGCGGCACCGGAGGTATCGGCGGCCGCGGCGGGGGCGGCAACGCCGGCACCGGCGGCGCCGGTGGCGCGGTCTGCCTGACCTGTCGCTCGACGATGCTTCCGATCCCCGGACGGCACGTGGTCTACAACGCCGCGCGAAACGAGCTCTACGTCAGCGTCGCGGGCGACGCCGACGCGTACCCGAACACGATCGTGGTCGTCGATCCGTCGTCGTCGTCGGTGGTCTCGACCATCCCGGTCGGGTCGAATCCGGACGCCCTCGCGCTTTCGGACGACGGCTCGACGTTGTGGGTCGGGATCGATGGCGCGCACGCCATCCGCAAGGTGACGATGACCTCGACACCGCCGACCGTCGGCCCGCTGACCCGCCTGATCGGATCAAATCCGCCCAGCTACTTCGACGCCGGCTCGATCGCCGTGCTGCGCGGCTCGACGCTCTCGGTGGCGGTGGCGTTCTCGGTCGGGCAGTACCAGTACTACGCGAGCGATGTCCGCGTTTACGACGACGGCGTGCCGCGGCCCATCGACGTCGGCGGGCTCACGGCTTCCTCGGTGACCGCTGGACGGCCGGGTTACCTGTTCGGCACCCTCGCCTCCCCCGGCTACTTCTTCGTTTACACGGTGTCACCGTCGGGGATCACGCAGACGATCAACTACAACCTGTTCCGCAACTTCTCGACGAACACGACGAACCTCGTCTTCTCCGCCGACCGGGTGTACTCCGGCAGCGGCGACGTCATCGACGTGACGAATCCGGCGGCACCGACCTGGGCGGGCAGCGTCGGGCGCACCGGCCCCGTGGGGATGCGTGACCCCCAGTCGCTGCTGATGCTGACGAACGGGCAGAACACGTTCCCGTTCACGCCCAGGGCCGACGTTCGCGTCATCTCGGCTGGCTCGCTCAGTGAGGTCGCGGACGTGCAACTTCGCGACAGCGTCGCGGCGACCGGGACGACGACTTACAGGGACCTCGTCTACGCCGGTGGCGACGCGGTGGCGTTCCTCAGATCGGACGCCGTGGGATACACCACCGTCTCGGGTCTGGGGATCGTGCACGATCCAGCGTTCGGCATGCCGACCGGCGGCAGCGGCGGAACGACCGGCACCGGGGGCGTGGCGGGAGCGGGCGGCACGGGCGGCGCCGCCGGAATGGGCGGAACCGGCGGCGCACCCGATCCCTGCCCGGGCTGCACGTTCGCGACCGCGCAGGCCTACGGCGTCCGCTTCGCCAGCGACGCGAGCCGCAACCTCCTCTATGTCTCCGCCCCCTTCCAGGCCGCGCTACACCCGAGCACGATCGTCACGGTGGACGCGACCACCGCCGCCGTGACGTCGTTCGTTCCAGTCGGCAACGACCCGCAGCCGGTGGCTCTGTCCGACGACGGCTCGACGCTGTGGGTGGGCCTCGCCGGTGACCATCGCGTGCGCCGAATGACGCCGGGCACGACGCCCGTTCCGGGGCCGGCCTACGCGCTGCCGACGTTGCTGACCACGGGCGAGCAGGCCGTGCCCGGCTGGATCGCCGTTCTCCCCGGAACGACGTCGTCGATCGCGGTTGCCGTGTACGGGACCAGCCTCGGCGGCCAGGGCGTGTTCATTCTCGACGACGGGCAACCGCGCGCGAACTACATCCAGCCGCCGGAGATCGCGGCGTCGTTCGTCATCAACGGGCCACCCGGCTACCTCCTGGGAATCGGGACGTCCAACAACCTCGTCGTCTACCGGATCGGCACCGTGGGCGCGACGCTGGAGTCGTATGGCGGGCTTGTCTCGAGCTACGCGATCGGGCTCGAGTACAGCGCGGGCTTCGCGTACGCCAGCGACGGCGCGGTGATCGACCTCTCCAATCCCGACGCGCCGCAGCCCGCCGGCCGATTCGCCTACAGCAACTGCCTGGTGGCGGTCAGGAGCCCGAGCCGCGCCTTCATGCTGTGCCCGAACCCCACCGGGCGCGGTCCGATCCTGCGCGTGCTCGACACCGGCAATTTCGTGCAAGTCGGCGCGGTCACGCTGCCCGATTCGCTCGGCTCACAGACGTGGTCCCAGTTCGCGTACATCGGTGGCGACGCGCTCGCGCTGCTCGCCTACAACTTCCCGCTTCAAATCATGCACGCGCCGATCATCGCCAGCCCGCCATAGGCCTGAGCGCTCGCCGGTTTGTGAGATGCGCCCTAGCCAATCGAGAACGCCCACGTCAGCCCGGCGCGCAATTCGACGGCGCGCGTTCCGGCGCCTGCCTCGGTGATCCAGGACAGCTTCACCGCGGCGTCGAAGATCAGCGACTCGCGCCATGGCCAGATGGCGCCCGCGAGACCGGACCATTCCGTGGCAACGCCCGATTCCCAGTCGATGAACCCTTCGGCGACGGGGCGTACGGGCCAGGCGCGCGGGCCCTCGACGATCAGCCCGCCGAAGAGACCGGCGCTGTGCTCGCGCGTGTAGGAGACGGCGCCGTTGGCGTGCAGGGTCAGGGCGGGCCAACGCATCGACGCGATCGCGGCCAGCTCGGCGCCGATCTGGTGCTGCCCGGTCTCGGGCAGCAGGATCGTCCATTCGCTGGCGATGCTCGGACCGCTCTTTTCCTGCAGCGACCCTTCGCGCATCACCCATTTGACGTCGAGCTGCGTCTCGACGAGCTGCACCCGCGGCTCGCCCGCCGCCGGATCGAGCGGGATGAACTGGCGCCCTTCCACGACCAGCTCCAGATCGCGGGCGAAACCCCAGTTCGCGATCAGCGACGGCGCCACGACGGTCCCGCGCGATTGCTGACGGACGTAGCCGACCGGCGCGAGCTCCAGCTCGAATCCACCCGGCTCGGCGACATCCGCGTCGGTGCCCGTGAAGGGGCGATAGGCCCACGCGCGCGCCGGCGCCGCGAGCAGCGCCAGTGTCAGGGCGGTCGGGATCAGTCCGGATTTCATCGTGGCCGCAGCATGATAGCGTTCTGGCGATGCGCGTGACGGGTCTGGTCGGAGTCGTCGCGTGCGGCGTTTTCGCGTCGTGGCTCGCGCACGCGGCACCGGCGTCGGTGCAGCTGCCGGGCGGCGAGCGCGGCATCGGCTTCGACGATCTTCGGTTCGATGCCGGCCTCCGTCAGGTGCTGGCGCCGGCGGGCGGCACCGGCAACCTGGACCTCGTCGACCCGAAGACGGGCGCCGTCACGCCGATCGCCGGCTTCTCACGCACCGCGGGCGGCGGCGACGGTCACGGTCACGGCGTCACATCCGTCGACAGCGGCGAGGGCTGGCTGTTCGCGACGGATCGCACGGCGCGCGAGATCCTCGTGATCGATCCGCGGGCCCGCAAGATCGTTGCCGGCGCCGGGCTCGCGAGCGGCCCCGACTACGTGCGCTACGTGGCGGCGACGCGCGAGCTGTGGGTCACGCAGCCGGGGGAGGATCACATCGAAGTGTTCACGCTGTCGGCCGACAAGCCGCCGAAGCCGAAGCATGCAGCGTTCATCTCGATCCGCGGCGGCCCGGAGTCGCTGGTGATCGACGGCAAGAGGGGACGCGCCTACACGCACCGCTGGAAGCGCGACACGCTCGCCGTCGACCTTCGCACGCGCCGGATCGTCGCGACGTGGGCGGCCGGCTGCGCCGCCCCGCGCGGCATCGCGCTCGACGAGCCGCGCGGCTTCCTGCTGGTCGGCTGCGAGGCCGGCGAGGCGACGGTGCTGGACGTCGACCACGACGGCAAGCTGCTGTCCACCGCGAAGAGCGTCCGCGGCGTCGACATCATCGCGTACGACCCCGCGCGCCGGCATCTCTACCTGCCGGGCGAGGACAGCGCGACGATGGCGATCCTGGGCGTCTCGGATCGCGGTGTGCTCACCGTTGTCGACACGCTACCGACCGTCGCCGGCGCACACTGCGTGACGACGGACGGTGCCGGCATGGTCTACGTCTGCGACCCGGCGCACGGCCGGCTGCTCGTCCTGCGCGATTCCCACGCACCGTAGGCGAGCGCTCAGCGACCCTTGCTCGCGTAGATCTGCATGAGCTCGCGCATCGCGGGGCGGTTGTCGATGAGCGCGCGGCGCCAGTCGCCCGGGGCGGTGCCCTTCAGCACCCAGGCGTCGTCCTCGGCGAGCTCCTTGGCCGCGGCGGCGGCGCCCTCCTTCTTCTTGGAGGCGAGCCCGCCCATCACCACCTCGCAGTACGCAACGAGGGACTTGTCGCCCGGCATGCGCGTGATGAAGTGCTCGCACACTTTCGGGATGGCGTCCCACGCCGTGGGATCGTCGAGGAGCCGATTCGCCACGATGAGGGTTTCCTGCGCCTGCGCGCAATAGCTGACGACGCCGCCCTGCGGAATGCCGCCGGTCTGGACGGTCGGATTGCCGATGGCCGGTCCCGCCGTGACGGTGCAGGCGAGCAGGTTCTTTCGTCCGAGCCAGCTCAGCAGCGCGACCTTGCGCGCGAGCTGGTCGGTCTTCCCGCTGTCGAGCGACTGCAGCAGCGCAGTCACGCGCGGCGCGAAGTCCTTCGCCGTCGGATCCAGATCGCGAAACGAGGCGTCGAAGCGCGACTCGGTCTGCTTCGCGGTCTGGGCGAAGATCGCGGCGAGTCGCTCGGTGGCGTTCTTCGCGGCGCGGTAGTTCGGATCCGCGGCCAGCGCCCTCGCGTAGGCGGCCCGCGCCGCCGCGACGTCGCCGCGGTCCTGGGCGTCGAGGCCCGCCGCATACGACGACCACGCGTCGAACGATTGCGTCGCGTTCGCGCGTAGCTTGGTCTTTTCGGCCGACGGAAGCTTCAGCTCCAGGGCGCCGATCAGCACGTCGGCGATGTCCTTTTCGAGCGCGAAGAACTCGTCCTTCTTGCCCTCGACGTGCTCGCTGGTCAGCACGGCGCCGGTCTCGACGTTGAAGACACGCGCGTCGATGCGGATCGTGTCGCCCGCGAGCGTGTAGCCGCCGCTCAGGATGAACCTGGCTGCGAGACCCTTGCCGAGGCGCTGGGCGGTCTTCGGGTCGATGAACTTCGATCGCGAGAGCTTCAGCTCGGCGAGAATCTGATTGAGCTTCTCGCGCTCGACGACACGCAGCGCCTTCACCTGGCCGAGGTCGGTGATGAGCATGTCGGCGAGGCCCTTGGCGAGCGGGTCGTACTCCGCCTTGCCCGTGTTGTTGTCGAAGTACGAGACGGCGACGGTCACGGGCGACGCAGCGACGGCGGGCGCCGGCGCCGCGGCTGCCCAGAGCGCGGCCGAGGCGATCAGAACGGGAACGGCGGCCATGGCGCGATCCTGCCGGGCGGAGACGGCCGTCGTCAACGGCGCCGCCGCAGGCGCCTTGACAGGACAGGTGCGGCCCGGATGATCGAGTCGTGACCCGCCGAACGACTCTCCTCGCGTTGCTGATCCCAATGGCCGTGGCGGGCGCGTCGCGCGCCGAGAAGGCGGCCAGCAAATCGATCAAGCCGACGGTCGCGGTGCTCTACTTCGACTACGGCGGCAAGAAGGCCGAGCTCGAACCGCTGCGCGAGGGGCTGGCGCAGATGCTGATCACCGACCTCGCGGACCTGCCCGAGATCCGCGTCGTCGAGCGCGCGCGCCTCAAGGCCGTCCTCGAAGAACACGACCTCCGAAAGTCGGGCAAGGTCGACGCCGCGTCGGCGGCGCGCGTCGGCAAGCTGCTGGGCGCGCACGAGCTGGTCCTGGGCAGCTTCTTCGACCTGGGCGGCTCGCTGCGCGTCGACGCGCGCGTCGTGGAAGTGGAGACCGGGAAGATCGTGCGTTCGGTGGGCGTGAACGGCCCGGCCGCGGACTTCTGGGGCCTCGAGCGCGACCTCGCCGCCAAGCTCGCCGACACGATGCGCACGGCGCTGCCCGCCGCCTTCGAGCACGCGGCGGTCCCCGCGCCGAAGCCGCGGCCGCCGAAGATGGCCGCGGACACCGCCGTGACCTACGGGCGCGCGCTCGCGGCGGCCGACGCCGGCAAAAAAGAGGAGGCGCGCGGGCTGCTGACGAAGGTCGTCAAGGAGGCCCCGGGCTTCACGCTGGCGAAGCAGGACCTGAACGCTCTGCTCGCCCCCTGATCAGGGGTGGTCGGGCGGGATCCCGCAGCGCTCGCCGGCCGACGCCACGCCGAGAGCGACGGCCCGGCAGGCCGCCGCGCGCGCCCCTGCGGCGTCGCCGGAACGCGCGAGCGCCTCGGCGAGCAGCGCCCATGCGGTGCCGTGGTCGGGTCGGCGCTCCGTCTGGCCTCGCAGATCCGATACGGCGCCGGCGACGTCGCCCGTCACCAGGCGCGCCTGCGCGCGCACGACCCGCGCGGTCGGGTGGGCCGGATCGCGCGCGAGCACGCCGTCGAGCAACGGCAGCGCGTCGGCGGCGGCGCCGCGCTTGACCAGCAGCACCGCGAGGTTGTGCTGCGCGCTCACATAGCCGGGCGCGAGCGAGAGCGCGGTACGCAGATGCGGCTCGGCGTCGCCGTCGCGATCGAGCCGTGCGAGCGTCGTGCCGAGCAGCGCCTGCGCGGCCGCCGCCGACGGGCAGGCAGCGACGATCGCCTCGAGGCGCGCCAGCGCGTCGGCGTCGGGGATGCCCGGGCGACGGGCCTCGGCGAGCTGGCGCGCCAGGGCAGGATCGCACGCAGCCGGCAACGGCGGCTCGTCGGTCGCGGCCGCGCCCGCACCCGCGCCGTCGCGCCGCTGGAACGCCCGCACGCCGAAGACAGCGCCCGCCACCGCGAACACGACCACCAGCCCGACGATGAGCCCGAGTCCACTGCGTTGCGCCGGCGCCGACGTCGGCGCAGGCGGCACCGTCGCGGGCGTCAGGGCGGGCGTCACGGCGGCCTCGGTGCGCGCCGTTGCGGCGCCGACGGCCGGCGACGGCGCCGTGCCGCGCGTGCCACCGGGCATCTCTTCGAGCGCCGCGATGACGGCGTCCGCGTCGGCGGGCCGCGCCGCCGGATCCTTCGCGAGCAGCGTCATGACGAAGCGGGAGAGAACAGGCGGCACGTTGGGCGCGCGCGTCGCGAGATCCGGCGGCGGCTGCGAGACGTGCGCGAGCAGCATCGCCGGGATGCTCGGCGTGGCCGGAAAGGGCAGCGCGCCGGCGCAGAGCTCATAGATGATGAGGCCGAGTGTGTAGAGATCGCTGCGCACGTCGACCGGCTTGCCCTCGCACTGCTCGGGCGACATGTACGCCGGCGTGCCGAGGATGGCGCCCGTCCCGGTGCGGAAGTCCGCGCCCGTGCGGTGGAGCGAGCGCGCGATGCCGAAATCCAGCACCTTGACGTAATCGCGCTCGCCGTAGCGGTCGAGCAGCATGATGTTCTCGGGCTTGAGATCGCGGTGAACGACGCCGTGGGCCTGCGCGCCGCGCAGCGCGCGGGCGATCTGCAGCCCAATCGCGACGGCACGGGCGGGCGGCATGCGGCCGACGCGCGCGAGCTCCTCGCGCAGCGTCTTCCCCTCGAGGAACTCCGTCGTGATGAACGGCTGCCCGTCGAGATCGCCGACGTCGTACAGACGCACGGTGTGCGGGTGCTCGATCGCCGCCGTGAGGTTCATCTCCTGCATGAAGCGGTCGGTGATGTGCCGTTCGCCCGCGAGCTCGCGGTGAATGACCTTGAGCGCGACCTTGCGGTTCACCGGGTGCTGGACGGCCGCGTACACGACGCCCATTCCCCCGCGGCCGAGCACGGCCGTCACCGTGTATCGACCGCCCGCGATCGTCCGCCCGACCAGGGGATCGGCCCCGTGAGCGTCGCCGTCGCTGGACACGGCGCTAGGCTATCTCAGGCCGCGACCCGACGTCGACTGAGACGGTTCACCGTCACCCGCGCGAGACGCGCACGGCCACCTTGCCCGTCTCGGCGGTGGTCGACTCGATGAGGCCGTAGAGCTCGATGCCCTGGCCGCGGTCGTCCATCCAGCATGACTTCGCGTCGTCCCAGTCGAAGTGCCAGGCGCGGTCGCGAAACGCGACCCAGAGCTGCCGCGGCGATGGCTGCGGCGTCAGCATCAGCCGCTGCTTCTCGAAGAAGGTGATCGTCAGCGTCCCCTGCGAGATCGAAACCTCCGCGACGTCGGGATCGACGTCCTCGAAGGCGCGATCGACGCGCGCGTAGGCTTCATCGAGCAGGTGTCGGTACCGCTTTTCGTCCAGGGCCATGCGCATCATCTCCGCGAAAACGCCATCCAGAAGTCGAAGCCGGAACGGCGAACGAGCATCGGCAGCATATCGCCGGTCTTGTAACTTGCGAGCGCGCTCTGGACGTCGGCCGGGGTCCGCACGGCCGCCTTTCCGATGCGCAGGACGACGTCGCCCACCTTCAGGCCCGCCTGGTCGGCGGCGCCGTGGTCGGTGATGCGCGTGACCGCGACGCCCCGGCCCCCCGGCAACCCGTTCGCGCGCGCCGGCGCCATCTCCTGCACGTCGAAGTCCTCGACCGACGCCAGCGTCGGTTCGTGGCGATTGGCGCAGCTCGCCGGGTGCGGCGGCGCCACGCCCTTGACGGTGGCCGCGCGCAGCAAGACGTCGCGTTCCACCCGCTTGCCATCGCGCACGATGGCGAGCTTCGCGTGCGACCCCGGGATCGCCAGCTGCGCGTTGATCTTCAGGTCCTCGCTCGTGACGACAGCGGCCCCGTTCCAGGTCAGAACCACGTCGCCCGGCTCCAGCCCGGCCGCCTCCGCGGGCGATCCCTTCTCGACGCTGGCGATCAGCGCGCCGCGCCCCGACGCCAGCTTCAGCGCGCCCTCCAGCGCGGCGTCGAGCGGCTGCGCATCGACGCCCAAAAACGAACGGCGCGCGCTGCCGTCGCGCGCGAGACGCGGCAGCAGCGTCTTCGCCATGTTGATCGGGATCGCGAAGCCGATTCCCTGCGCCGGCTGCAGCGGATGCCCCGCCCAGAACGCCGCGCTGACGCCGATGACGGCGCCGCCCGCGTCGATGAGGGGACCGCCGGAGTTGCCGAGGTTGATGGACGCGTCGGTCTGGATGAAGAACGAATACAGGTCCTGCTGGTGCGGCTCGCGCAGCGTCGATCGATCGACGACCCGCTCCTTGGCCGAAACGATGCCCGCGGTCACACTGTGATTGAACCCGAAGGGGTTGCCGATCGCGATGACCGGCTCGCCGACGCGCACGATGTCAGAGTCGCCCAGCGGCAACACGGGCAGCGTCCCCTTCGGCTTGACCTTGATCAGCGCGATGTCGGTCGG
>Ga0070690_100002329_pt1 | contig 10209 bp, 7 predicted proteins | sample KBSS33HmetaG_FD_64671 | JGI IMG/M metagenome (GOLD analysis project Ga0070690, IMG submission 64671) | Switchgrass rhizosphere microbial communities from Kellogg Biological Station, Michigan, USA - KBS S3-3H metaG | ecosystem: Host-associated > Plants > Roots > Rhizosphere ...
TCCCAGGGCGCGCCGGCCGCGCGCGAGGCGCCTCGCGAGGACGCGCGACAACATCGACAGCGGGAACGCGGTCGCGAAATAGAACAGCCCCACCAGCAGGAAGATGTGCAGCGGCAGGAAATACTCGCTCGCCATCGCGCGCGCCGTCAGCATCAGCTCGTCGGTCGCGATCAGCGCGCACAGCGAGCTGTCCTTCAGCAGCGCCACGTAGCAGTTGAGGAGCGGCGGCAGCATGACGCGCATCGCCTGCGGCAGCACGATCCACAGGAACACCTGGTGCGGTGCCATGCCCGCGGCCAGGCCGGCCTCGCGCTGGCCCTTGTGCACGGACGTCAAGCCGCCGCGCAGCACTTCCGCGACGTAGGCGGCGCCCTGCAAGCCGAGCCCCAGGATGCCGGCCCAGTAGCCCGAGAGCGTCACGCCGAACGAGGGCAGCCCGAAATAGAGCGCCAGCAGCAGCGCGAGCAGCGGCACGGCGCGCAGGAACTGCACGAAGGCATTCGCCGCCGCGCGGGCGAGCGGGTTGGCCGAGCGCAGCATCAGCACGAGCACCGCACCCAGCACGATGGCCAGCGCGAAGCCCAGCGTCGAGAGCTCGATCGTCACGCGGACCGCGCCCGCCAGGCGCGGCCACCACTCGTGAAGGTAGGAGGAATAGACGGCGAGGAAGGCGGTCATTCGGAAACCTCCGCCCTGTGGGCTGCGACGCGAGCGCCCTTCGGATCGGCCGGGCGGGCGGTCATCGCCCCACCTCCAGGCGCCGGCTCATGAATGCGAACGCCGAGCTGACGGGCAGCACGATGCAGGCATAGAGGAGGATGGCGCCGCCGTAGATGAGCGGGGTCTGGAAGGTCGAGGTGACGAGGTTGCGTGCGTAGAACATGATTTCCGGCGCGGCGATCGCGGAGGCGATCGAGGTGTCCTTGATCAGCTGGCTGGCGTAGTTGCCGATCGACGGCAGCGTCAGCCGGAGCATCTGCGGCAGCAGCACGTAGCGCAGCGCCTGCGCCGGCGTCAGCCCCGCGGCCAGGGCGGCCTCGCGCTGGCCGGCGTGCAGCGCGCGCAGGCCGGAGGCGAAGACGTCGGCCAGCACCGCGGCCCCGACGAGCCCGAGCCCGAGCACGGCGGCACCCAGCGGCGAGAACCGGACGCCCACGGCGGCGAGGCCGAAATAGAGCACGAACAGGTGCGCCAGCGCCGGCACGTTGCGCATCCACTCGACGTAGGCGCCGATGACGAGCCGCAGCGCGTTCGAACGCGTGAAGACGATCGCCAGCGCGAGCAGCAGGCCGCCGGCGAGCGCGATGACGACCGCCCCGACGGCCACCTGCGCGGCCGTCGCGGCGCCGGCCAGCAGCGTGCGCAGGATGTCGAGGAAGCCGGGGTTCATCGAGCCGGCTCCACCGCGCCTGCCTCGCCGATCTGGCCCAGGAACGCGCGCGTGCGATCCTTCTGCGGGTGGCAGATGACCTCGCGCGCGCGGCCTTGCTCGACCACGTGCCCGCCGTCCATGAAGATGACGCGATCGGCGACGTCGCGCGCGAAGCGGATCTCGTGCGTGACGAGGATCATCGAGCGGCCCTCGTCCGCGAGTTCGCGGATCACGCCCAGCACCTCGCCCACCAGCTCGGGGTCGAGCGCGGAGGTCGGCTCGTCGAACAGGATCAGCTTGGGCTTCTGGGCCAGCGCGCGCGCGATCGCCACGCGCTGCTGCTGGCCGCCCGAGAGGCGCTCGGGGTATTCGTCGGCCTTGTGGCCCAGGTGCACCTTCTCGAGCATCGCCTCCGCCAGCTCGTAGGCCTCGGCCCGGCTCATGCCGCCCGCCTTGATCGGCGCCAGCGCCACGTTGTCGCGCACGGTCAGATGCGGCCACAGGTAGAACAGCTGGAACACCATCGCGATCTCGCGTCGCTGCGGCGCGAGCTCGCGATCGCTCATGAAGCGGCTGCCGAGGCGGCCGATGCGCTCCCCCTCGAGCACGATCTCGCCCTCGTCGGGGCGCTCGAGGAAGTTCAGGCAGCGCAGGCACGTCGACTTGCCGGACCCGCTCGGGCCGATCAGGGACAGCGTCTCGCCCCGCTTCAGGTCGAACGAGATGCCCTTGAGCACCTCGGCGGCGCCGTAGCGCTTCTTGAGTCCGTTGACGGTCAGCAGTGCCTCTTGCATCGGGGCTCCATGCGGGTTGGATGACGGGTGGGAATCCATGCCTCCATGCTAGGCAGGCCGCCCCCCGCGCCATGGGAGGGCGTCCCGTCCGGATTGAACGGACGCGACATCGAGGGAAAACCCCGGTGCCGGCCGCGCCAGGTCAGAACGAGTGGTTGCGCCGCAATGCGGCCTCCTGGGGCGGGACGTCCTGGCCGGAGGCGCGGGCAGGGCGACGGCGCAGCACCGCCGTCGCCTCGCCGGTACCCCCGGAGCGGCCGTCCCGCCCGCGATCGTTGCCGATCACGACCTCGTGGGCCTGCGCCGCGGCGGCCGCCTGGGCTGCCGAGGGCTGGCCCGATCCGGCGTTGGCGAACGGCTCGTAGAGCACGCCGTTCAGCACGCCGAGGAGCAGGTCGTTGACGGCCTCCACCAGCCGCGGATTGTTCACGTAGCGCGGGTCGCGCAGGTGGGCGGACAGCATCCCCGTCAGCCCGAACGAGGTCGCGAGGATGCCCGTGCGCACCGCCCAGGGCCCGAGGGCGCCATTGACGACGTTGTTGCGCTGGTAGCCGACGTCGCGGATGCCCAGCTGCAGGGCGTGCCGGTTCTCCGCCGGCCCGAACAGCGAACGCAGGGCCGGGATGGACTGGAACATCAGGTCCTCGCCGTTCTCGCCGGCCCAGTTGATCGCCGCGCGGCGGAACGCGTTGCGCGCCTGCACCCCGGCGTGCTGCACGAACGCGGTCGCGCCCGAAGGCGATGCCAGCGTCGACATGCCCAGGTTCACGAGCGCCTGGTCGATCCCGTAGCCGATGCTGATCAGCGAGAAGTGCGTGGCGTCGGGCGCCTGCCCCTCGGTGTTGGGGTTGTTCATGCGCAGGCGCGACTGCACGACCAGGTCGCGCATCGCCGTGTAGAGCGTGAACGCGAGCATCAGCGAGGCGACGCCAGGCATGGCCCCGGTCGCGGCGGTGGCCACGCCCGTCACGAGCGTCGTCGCGCCCATGATGGCGCGCGAGCGCCGGCTGGTGGTCGTCTCGGTGCCGGCCATCGAGTCGCGCACCGCGCCCATCGCCAGGGCGGCGGTCGCGAGCAGCGGCGCCATCAGCCCGAACGTCGTCTTCACATTGTCGCTGGCGTGGGTGTGGGCGAATGCGGCCTCGATGCCGAAGCTCAGGAACTGGCGGATGGCCGTGGGCAGCAGCACGGCGAGCGCGTTGCGCGCGGCGACGTTGACCACCGAGGCCGCGATCGTCGCCGGCGTGCTCTCGAAATCCTCGTTCGCGGCGACCCGCTCGATGAACGCCGCCATCACGGCGGCCGCGCGCGCGAACTGGGCCGGCGCTTGGGCGAGTTGGGCCGCGCCCCCGCGCACCTGGCCCGCGGCGGCGTGGAAGGTGGATGACGAGACTTCGCTGGCGCGGGCGAGCGCGCCGCGCAGTGCGGCGGTGACGTCGTCGCACGCGCCCGCCATGTCGGGGCAGCGGCCGGTCCGGATGAATTCGCCGATGTCACCGGCATGCCGGTCGGCCAGCATCGGCGTCCGTCCCGTGTGGGGCGGCGTGCCGTCGATGCGCGGCGACAACGCGCGGTCGGCGCTCACCAACGCCGCGATGAAGCCCAGGTTGAGCGTCTCGGGCTCGCCCCCGCGGGCGCGCGCCTCCTCTTGCATGCGCCGGCCGATCGCCTGCACGGTGGGCGGCATCATCTCGACGATCTGGGGCGTCATCGGCACCGGCCGGTTGCCGTGGCGGGCGATGAAGTCGGGCCGGGTCGCATCGGGCGTGTCGATCAACTGGAGGAACTCCGCGAACTCGGCGACGCCGATCGGCGCGGCACTGCTGCCTTCGCCGCGTTCCTGGGTCGTGGTCGCGGGCTGCTTGCCCTTTCCCTTGCTCTGGTGCACGGCGGCATCGATGTCCACGATGAACTCGCCGGAGCCCGTGCTGCCGCTCGCCGACGGGCCGCGGCGCATCTGGGGCTGGACCGGAGGACGCAACGGCGGCACGCCGTGCTGCGACACCAGCCGCGCGCGCGGCGACGGAGGCGGCGAGGGCGGCGCGGGCGGCGGCGGTTCGGCGGTACGGATGTTGGAAGCGCCGGAAGTGGGCGCCGACCCTGTGATCGAAGAATGCATGGTGCACCTCAGGAAAGAGAACTGGTTGCCCGAAATCGTCGCCGGGCACGGGCCCTTGCCTCGCCGTCGACGTCCTGGGATGCAGTCTGCTGAAGCGCCCGTCCGGCCGCGCGGCCGCGGCGAAGGCATGTCCGCCGCAGCGAAAACGGGGCATGCGAACTTCGGGTATTTCGCTCGCTTGGCCGGTTCTCCACCGCGCGCACGACGCCGCGACCGCGCCGGGCCTGGTGAGGTTCGGCGCGGTCGGCGAGGAAGGGGGCCGCCGGCAGGCGGACGGCGGCGGGTTGGCGGCGCCTTACGGCTGGAACAGCGACTTCAGGCGACCGTCGGCGTCGCCGCCACCGTCGCCCACGGGCAGTTGCCGCTTCGCCTTGCACTCGAGCGCGTCGCGCAGCGCCATCGACTGCGGGTCGGCGAGAAGGAAGACCTTGTTCGCCATCGCGTCGTCCGTGAGCTCGGAGCGCATCGTGCGGAACAGCTTGCGCGACGACAGCATCGGCAAGCTGGTGCGCAGCGACGCCGCATCCGGCAGCGCGCAATCGAGCACCGAGCCGACGCGGCGCGGGGCGTCCGCCCCGGCGGCGTCGTCGGTTCCGAAATCGCCGTAGACCGCCTTGTCGACGCGCGCGGCCACCACGTGCACCTTGTGCTGGTCGAGCGCGCGCAGCAGCCGCTCGAACCCGGCGGCATGCGGCGGCTGGAGGAGACGGTCCGGCACATGCATCACGACCACGCTGCCCGCGGCCAGGTGGCCCTCCGAGAGGCTGCGCGAGACGGCCTCCATCAGCGGATCGACGGACGGCGCCGACGAGGCCCCGAACGGCGCATAGCCGACCACCAGCACGCGCGAGGCGCCGCCCGGGCGCACGGCATGCTGCAGCATCTGCTTGACGCGCTGCGGCGAGGATGAGGGCTCGGCGCTGACCGAACGGGCGCGATGCAGCGCGGCCGCCTCGCTGGCCGCCGCCACGACGGCCTCCACGCCGGCGCGCTTGCCCGCCCCGGCCGCGCCTGGCGGCCGCAGTCCTTCGAGCAGGCCGCGCGCCACGGGGACGCGGGCCGGCGGCGCCTTCAAAAGGCCATCGGTGGCGGCCTTCCCGGCGGTCTCGCCCGATTGATCCGGGGTGGGGATCCGCCCACCGTCTCCGATCTTCATGAGGTCATTACCAAAGTGTTGCGGCATGGTGCCACAGCGCGCCCGCGGCGACGAGCCCGCGGACGCGAAGCGATGCCCGCCAAAGCGAAAAGGCGGGCATTGCGCACGCCGCGCGCGCTACCGGGCGTCGGCGACCGCCGTCCCGCCGGCGTTCTGCATCCGGCGCACGATCGCCTCGACCTGCCGCTGGTAGACCAGGTTCTCGTGCGGCGACTCCGAGTGATAGGCGCCGACCGCGGTCCACGTGTTGCCGTACTTCACCATCTTGGACTTCAGGTGCCAGGCCGCCACGTAGACGCTGACGCAGCCGTCCATGAGCATCGGCCGCGACACGCCGTACGGTGCCAGGGCGCGCAGGTGGATCGAGTTGATCTGCATCATGCCGAGGTCGACCGAGCCGTCGACGTTGACATGCTTCGCGTCGGCCCGGCCGTGCGACTCCTGCCAGGCGATGGCGCGCAGGATCGTCGGGTTGACGTGCTGGTAGCGCGCCGCCTCCTCGAAGCAGTCGGCGCGCGCGGCGCAGGCCTGGACGATGGCGGCGATCCCGAGGATCGGGGCGATGAGCTTTCTTGAGGATTGCATGAACGGGCGCTCGCTTTCTTGATCGGGACAGCGTCGCGATTGTGGAAAGCGACGCCCCGTCGGCCTCGTCCGCATGCGAAACGCGGCGCCTTGGCGCGAAGGCGACGCCGCGCCTTTCCGGAAACGGCGCGCCGGGTCGCGAGTCGCATGCGAAAAATCGCCGCGCAAGCGAAGTGCGATGCCCCGAATTCAGGCTGGCGCCAGCGGACTTCGCGACGCGAAAGCCGACTTCGCAAACGGCGACGAGCCCGTAAGGTTTGTTGAAGATCGTCCGGGCCGATCTGCCTACATTGACCGCAACGAACGGATTTGGATCCGTTTCCAAATCGGCGCGGAAGCCGCGCCAAAACGGAGCGATCGATGTTCTCCACGCTATACGTTCCCCTGCTCTCGTCGCTTGCCGTCGACGAGCATTTCGATGCCGCGATCGGCGAGGTGATGGAAGGAAACCTCGTCGCCGCCACGACGCGCGCCAGCCGGCAGGCCGAGCGCTGGCTCGAGCAGTGCGCAGATTCCGCCGGGCTGGCCGCCGTCCTCCAGCTGAACGCCGACCTCCAGGCCGTGCGCGGCGCCGCGGAGGATGCCGAGGTCGGCTACCGCCTCGCCCAGAAGCGCCTGGACGCGCCCAAGTCGGAGCTTCGCGCACTGTCCTGCCGCAATGCCGGCTGGCAGGCGCTGCTGCGCCACCGCGTGGGGGTCGCGCTGCAATGCTTCTCGCGCGTGACGGATGAGCCGGACATCGGCATCGCGCGCCGGCTCGAGGCGCACTGCGCCGTCGCGTTCAGCCTGACGGAGATGGGCGACATCGGCGAGGCGCTGTCCGCGATGGAGGAATTCGCGCAGCTGAGCGCCAGCGCGCAGGCCGACCTGCGCCGCAGCGAAGCCTGGCAGGAACTCGTCGCGACCCTCAACTTCGACCTCCAGGTGCAGCGCGAGCTGCGCGGCTGCGCCCGCCTGGAGGATCACGCGTACTGGAAGCCGGCCTTCCAGGACGATGCCCCGCTCAGCCAGGCCGATGCGGCGGCGCGCGCGCACCGCATCGAGCAGGCCGTCGGTGCCGTGAAGATGCCGCTGCTCGCCCAGCGCGTCGACTACCTGCGCGCGCTGCGCCAGGTGATGGGCGGCGATCGCGAATCGCTGGTCGACGTCAGCGATCACCTGGACTGGGCGCGCCGCAACGGCCTGGCCGACTACGTGCGCACGACCCGCATCGAGACCGCGCTGGCCCTGCTCGCGATCGACCTGCACGACGTCGCCGAGCGCGTCCTGGAGCCGCTCCACGGCGGCCACCGCCACTCCAGCGGCAGCACGCGCGAGCTGGACTACCTGTACTGCATGTCGCGCATCGCGCAGGCCCACAACCGCAGCCAGGAATCGCTCGACTACTACAAGCGCCATGCGCTGAGCGCCGGGCGCACGCTGCGGCAGAACGCGGCGGCGAGCGTCGGCTTCGCGAGCCGCCGTGCCCGCAAGCCGGCGCAGCTCGACGACATCGGCGCCCGCCTGCCCGCGCGCTATCGCCGCGCGTATGCGTACTTGCAGGCCAACCTCGATCGCGAGGACCTGTCCGTGCAGGAGCTCTCGGCCGAGATCGGCGTGACCGAGCGCGCGCTGCAGATCGCCTTCAAGACCTTCCTCGGGCTCTCGCCGACGGAGGTCATCCGGCGCGAACGGATGGAGCGCATCCGCGCCGACCTGCTCAACACCGATCGCGGCGTCCTCGACACCGCCAACAAATGGGGCGTGCGCAGCCGCTCGGCTCTGGTCAGCGGCTATCGCAAGCAATTCAACGAAGTTCCTTCGGAGACCCTGGAGCGATGAAACCAGCATTCCACCCTTTCCGCACGTCGGGCGCGCGCCGCCCTGTTCCCGCGTGGCGAGCGCTCGCGTCGCTCGCGGCGGCGGCCTGCGTCGCCTGCGCGTCCGGCCAAGCGGCGGCGGCGACGATCCGCTGGCGCACGCAGGCCGTGCACATCAAGGTCGAGGGCCGCGACGTGAAGGACGTGCTGCGCGACTTCGCCTCCGGCCAGAACGTGCCGGCCACCGTGGCGAGCAACATCAGCGGCACGGTCTCGGGCGACTTCAGCATGTCGCCGCAGCGCTTCCTCGACTCCCTCGCGTCCAGCTTCGGCTTCGTGTGGTTCTACGACGGCAACGTGCTGTCCATCACGAGCGCGAACGACATGGCGCGCCAGGTCGTCAAGCTCAACGTCGCCTCCGCCTCGGAGCTGGCACGCACGCTCGCGCAGATGAAGCTGGACAGCCCCCAGTTCCCGATCGTCTACGACGAGGGCAACGCCACGGCGCTGGTGAGCGGCCCGCCGCAATACGTGGCCCTGGTCGGCGAGATCGCGCGCCAGCTCGACGAGACGAGCGCGCGGCGCAGCGGCTCGGCGATCCGCATCTACCACCTGCAGCATGCCTGGGCGGCCGACCACCGCGTCACGATCGACGGCACCACGCTGAGCCTGCCGGGGGTCGCGACGACGCTCAACTCGATGTACCACGACAACTCGGCCAGCCCGAAGGACGCCGTCCAGAGCGTCTCGGGCGCCAGCATGCGCCGCATGTCGCCGATGGCGGACATGGGCGGCGGCACCACGGGCGGCGGGGGCGGCGCCATCGGCGGCGTCCTGCCGCCGCTGCCGGCCAACGGGGTCTCGGGCATGCAGGCGCTGCTTCCGCGCCTGGGCAACGACGCGGGTGCGCAGCAGGCGCAGCCTGCCGATGGCGGCGACGCGCCGCCGGCGCGGCGGCAGGCGGGCGACAACGGCGGCGCCGGCAGCCGGGACCTGCCGGTGATCGTCGCCGACCAGCGCACGAACTCGGTGCTGGTACGCGACGTCCCGGGCCGCCTGGCCCAATACGGCCCGTTGATCGCGCAGCTGGACGTCAAGCCGCAGCTGGTCGAGATCGAGGCCCACATCATCCAGGTCGACGACGAGGCGCTCAAGCAGCTCGGCATCGAATGGCGCGCGCACAACAGCCACGTCGACTTCCAGACCGGCAACGGCGTGACGGGGAAGAACAGCTACTCCGGCAATTCGCCCGACACCAACCTGACCGCCTCCACCAGCAACGGCACGACCACGATCAGCACGACGCCGCTCGGCGGCTCGCTCACCGCGGTGCTGGGCGACGCCGGGCGCTTCCTGCTGACGCGCGTCAACGCGCTGCAGCAGGACAACCTCGCCAAGATCGACGCCAGCCCCAAGGTCGCCACCCTCGACAACGTCGAGGCGATGATGGACAACGAGACGCGCTTCTTCGTCCGCGTCGCCAGCTACACCGCGGCCGACCTGTACAGCGTGCAGACGGGGGTGTCGATGCGGGTGCTGCCGCTGGTGGTGAACTCGCCCGGGCGTCCGCAGATCAAGCTCGGGGTGCACATCAGCGACGGCCAGATCACCGGCCAGCAGGTGGACAACATCCCCATCATCACGTCGACGAGCATCGACACCGAGGCCTTCCTCAACGAGGGCGACGCGCTGCTGATAGCGGGCTACCGCGTCAACTCCTCGTCGCACCTCGAGAACGGCATCCCGGTGCTGTCGAAGATCCCGCTCATCGGCGGCCTGTTCCGCTACCGCGACGACCAGGACAGCAAGATGGAGCGCCTGTTCCTGCTCACGCCGCGCATCGTCGACCTCGAGGCGCTTGCGGGCGCCCCCACGGGCGACGCCGGCCCGGCCCTGCCCGACCGCCAACCCGCACGGGGCCTTCCGCCCGTCGTGCTGCCGCCCGTGCCGCCGCTGCCCGCGGACGCCTCGCACGCCGGGCCGCGGCGCGTCACCGGCTGAACGATCGGGAGACGCCGCATGCCCTTCATCGAGAACGCCTGGTACGTGGCGGCCCTGAGCCGCGAGCTGCCGCCCGCCACGCCTTTCGCGCGCACGCTGCTCGGGCGCGCCTGCGTGCTCGTGCGCGACGGCGCCGGCGTGGTCGGCGTGCTGGACGACCGCTGCCCGCACCGCTTCGCGCCGCTCTCGCGCGGGCAGGTCGTCGACGGGGCGCTCGCCTGCCCGTACCACGGCCTGCGCTTCGCCAACGACGGCCGCTGCGTGCACAACCCGCACGGCAACGGCCGCATCCCGGCCGAGGCGCGCGTGCGCTCCTATCCCGCGCTCGAGCGCCATGGCGCCATCTGGTTCTGGCCGGGCGACCCCGCGCGGGCCGACGCCGC
>Ga0070690_100002330_pt1 | contig 10208 bp, 10 predicted proteins | sample KBSS33HmetaG_FD_64671 | JGI IMG/M metagenome (GOLD analysis project Ga0070690, IMG submission 64671) | Switchgrass rhizosphere microbial communities from Kellogg Biological Station, Michigan, USA - KBS S3-3H metaG | ecosystem: Host-associated > Plants > Roots > Rhizosphere ...
GCAAGAAGAACTCGATCGTGAGCGTCGCGCCCGAGGTCGATGGCACCGAAGCCGAGGACGCCAAGCGCCCGCCGGTTCCCGCGGGGCGCAAGAGCCTTCGCGTCGTGAACTGAGGTCACCCGCGATGGCGAACCTGCGCGATCGACTCGACTCCCTGCGCGCAGGTGCGCATCGCGCGCTCGACAAGCTGCCCGGGAAGGCCGGCGAGCTCGCGCGCAAGGCGAACGCCGCGTTCGGCCGTCCCCTCGCCGATGCCGCCGAGCTAGCCGACCGGCGTGCGTTCGAGGCGCGCACGGCGGCGATCCAACCAGGTACGCCCACCAAGCCGCAGATCCAGCGTGAAGCTGCGCCCGTCATCGTCTACCACATGGACAAGACGCGGCGCGATGCTGCGAAGTTGACTGAGATCCTCGAGGGTGCGGGCATCCCCTACAAGGTGATGAACATCCAGGAGGACCCCGCGGCCCAGATGGCGGTGCGTCGCGATAGCAAGGGGTTCCGCATGCCGGTGGTGTTCATCGCCGGTGAAGTGGTGGGGGGGCGAAGCGAGCTGACCAACCTGGCGGCGTCGGGTGCGTTGAAGAAAAGAGTCTTCGGGTAACTTTTCGCACGAGGGGCGGCCCGCGGCTGATTCCCGGCAAGCGTTCGAGCAGGCCGTTCGGGGAGGTCTGTCTTCGCATGGCCGCGCACACCGCTTGAGGGTCTTGCGCTGTGCTATCGTGCATCGTGGTGACGGCGGCCCAGCATAAGGTCCTGCTCATCGACGATAGCGAGATCAGCCTGCACTTCGTCGCCGGCGTCTTGCTGCGCGCCGGCTATGACGTGCGGACGGCCGACGACGTCGACAAGCTCTCGAGCGTCCTCGGTGACTGGCGCCCCGACATCATCTTGACCGACGTCAACATGCCCGGCGTCTCGGGGCTCGAGCTGTGCCGGATGCTCAAGTCCAACTACGAGACCGCGCACGTGCCGGTCGTGCTGTTCTCGGCGGTGCCGCACAACGAGCTCGAGGGGATGGCGCGCGATTGCGAAGCCGATGGCTTCCTGTCGAAGGCCAACGGGCTCGACCGGCTGCCCAATGAGCTCGCGCTGTTGATCGATACGGCGCTGTTCTAGCACCGCGTCCGTCCGTCGTACCGCTCGCTGGCTCGCTGGCTTGGGCTACTCGGGGCGGCCCCACATCACGCGGAACAGGCAGGAGTCGTCATCGCGTGCCTCGCAGGCTTCGTGATCGACCGCGACGCCGCGCCCGCCCGAGAGGATCACGAGCTGCTCGAGCATGCCGCTGGTCCAGACGCAGAGATCCGGGTTTTTCGGCGTGCCGGTGATCCGCACGACCGTCTCGGACGCATGGATCGGCATGCTCGAGACCGTCCCCCAGCTCTGGTAGCGGCTCCACACGTTGCGGATCGCCGACAGCGTGCGCTCGGGGACCAGCGTCGCGGCGCTCGCCGGGAAAAACCGGCGAAACGAGGCGCGCACGGTGGCGCGGGCGATGTCGCGTGCCAGCCGTGGGCTGTCGCGATCGACATAGGCCGGGGCGACGGTGAGGATCCGGGTGAACAGCTCGGTCGGTAACCACGCGAGCGGCGCCGTATCGGTCATCGCACGCGACAGGTCGGGATGCTCGCCGCCCATGGCATCGCGGAGCCGCTCGGCGTCGCGGACCCCGAGCGCCCGGGTCACGGAGCGGAACACGACGCCGCGGGTCTTGGCGACCACCGTGCCGCGGCTCGGGTTCACCGTGTTCGCTACCCAGCGGGGGCCGTCGGGCTTGGGGATCGGCGCGAGCGCCAGGAGCGCGGCGCGCAGCTCGCGGGCAAACGCGCCGGCCGAGGCTGGGCGCTGCAGCGGGTCGCGGTGCATCGCGCGGAGCAGCACCTCGTCCGCGGGCTCGAGCTCGGCGCGCACCGACGAGGGTGGAGGGACGTCCTCGCCGGCGCATTGCCGCTGCAGTACGCCTTCGCCGTCGCCCCACGGCGCGGTCAGCGTCAGGAGCGTGTAGGTCGTGGCGGCGAGCCCGTAGACGTCGGAGCGCGCGTTCGCCTCCATGCCTTCGATCACCTCGGGGGCGACGTAGCCCGGCGTGCCGGCCGATTCGGCGAACTGTCCGTAGCGCCGCGCGATGCCGACGTCGACCAGCACGCTGCGGCTGCGGAACGGATCGCGGATGACGTTGGCCGGCTTGACGTCGCGGTGGATGATGCCGCGATCGTGGAGCGCATCGAGCGCGGACGCGACCTGATCGATCGTGGTCACGAGCTCGGGGATCGGCATCACGGTGCCTTCGATGCGGTGGCGATCGACGGCCTGCTGGAGGCCTTCGCCCTCGAGCAGCTCCATCACGAAGTACGAGTCGCCGCCCGACTGGCCGAAGTTGAAGATCTGGACGAGGTTGGGGTGCTCGAGCCGGGCGAGCATCGCCGCTTCGACCCGCAGGTGCTCGACGAACGCGCGATCCTCGGCGAGATCGGGCCTGAGCATCTTGATCGCGACCGGGCGCTCGAGGGCGAGGTCCTCGGCGCGATACACCACGCCCATCCCGCCCCGGCTGATCTCGTGGAGCAGGCGATAGGTGCCGCCCAGGGTCGCGCTCAGATCTTCGCCGACGTCCATCGGCTGCGACGGCAGCCGCGGCGCCGGCCCGGTGGCGGCGCGGGCGATCGGCTGATCTTCGTCGCGCGCCCTCTTGGCCGCGTAGGCCGCGCGGGTGACGAGCATGGCGGCTTCTTCGTTCTTCTGCAGCGAGGCCAGGCCGACCGTGGCGGGGATCGGGAGCAGGCCGCCGGACGGCAGATCGACCGGCCGCTCGGCGATCGCGTTGCGGAACCGCTCGGCGACCCGCTGCGCGCCGTCGATCGCCGTGCCGGGCAAAAGGACGGCGATCTTGTCGCCCGACCACCGGCCGACGACGTCTTCGGTGCGGACGTTGGCGCGCAGCGCATCGGCGATCCGGCACAGCAGGCGATCGCCCGTGCCGAGGCCGTGGCGCGTGTTGATCGCCTGCAGATCGAGGACGTCGACCACGACGGCGGTGAGCGGGATCCCGGAGCGGACCGACGCCGAGACGTGCATGGTCGCCAGCTGGGTCATCGCCGTGCGGTTCCAGATCCCGAGCAGCTGATCGAGGCCCGGTCCGTTCACCACGCGATCGAGCTCGTCGGTGGTTCGCTGGTGAACGGCGCGCCAGCCGAGCTCGGTGCCCAGGCGCGAGGCGATCGCCTGCAAGATGATGCGATGCTCGCGCGTGAAGATCCGCGGGCGCGACAGGACGAGGCCGAGGAACCCGTGGCTGCCCAGCGGGGTCTCGAGCGGGACCGCGAGGTAGCTCTCGCACGACGCGCCCTTGTTCGGAGACGGCGCGATCAGGGTCGCGCCGGACGTCGTCGCGATCCGGCAGTAGTCGGCGGTCTGGTTCCAGGTCAGCGAGTCCCAGGTGTGCGCCCCGACGGCCGCGCCGCCGGTCGAGTCGCCGCGCACCGAGATCACGCAGCGATCGACGCCGAAGCCGACCGCGACCTGCGCCGCGGCGGCCTCGAGGGCGTCGTCGAGCACGCCCGACAGGACCGAGATCGTGAGCAGCCGATCGAGTGCGAGCGGCCGGCGATCCTGGACCGCGATCGCATGGTCGGCGAGCACGAGCGCGTGGCGCAGCACCGGCTCGAGGACCAGCACGTGCGCCCCGGGCGGCGGCTCCTCGGAGGTGTCGCGGATCACGAGGAACACCGTGGTCTTGTCGCGATCCGGCAGGTCGGCCAGCCGGCGAAGCACGTCGTCGGCTTCACCGTACTCGCGGTCGATGATCACCGCCCGCGGGTGGCTCGCGGTGATCGTGGCGAGGAGCTCCTCGGCGTCGCGCGCCACGAGATAGAGCTGCGTGGCCGCGGCGCCGGCATTCACGACCTCGCCTCGCACCAACGGATCGCGGGACAGTACGACGAACCCGGTATTCATGAGGGCGCTGCCAGCTCTGGCGCCAGCGTTCGCAGCGACCGCCACGGAACGTGACGTTCAGAGTTCACCAGCATCGCTTCCGAGAATCAATGCCTCCGTGGTCGGCGAACGCAACTGTCACGGCGCGATCTTTCTGCAGCCAATGGAGCGGTCGGGGGCTGGCGTACACATGCCTCCCAGTAGCATCTTCCCTGGTAAGGAGAACACCGCAGGAGCCTCTTCTTGGTGCCGGGCGGGGCCGGCGGCCTGCGCCGGGAGTTGCCCCGGTGAGGCCGATTCGAAAAGGCATCCGGATGGGGGATGGCTTACAGGCAACGGGCCCGGGATCTCGCCTCGAAGCGGCCGTTTATTGTAATTTATACTACTTAAATTACGAAAAAAACAACTACAAAAATACGCGCAAAATCGGCTACGAGCGTATTGATTCCAGCGGTTGCCGTGCAGCGTTTTGCGGCGTAGTTGCTTCACCCCGTTTCGAAGCACCGCGGTACATTTAGCCACGGCAACGATGGATGAAGCACGTTCGCTACGCAATGTCCTGGTGGTGGACGACGACGAGCGGATCCTCGGTTCGTGGAAGCGAGCCGCCCGTGAACGGAACGTCGTCACTGCGATCGATGCAATCACTGCAAGGCAGCTTGCGAACGCGGAGCGACCTGACCTCGCGATCGTCGACCTCCGGCTTGGAAACGCTTCGGGTATCGACCTCATTCGCGAGCTCAAGCGCGACCTGCCCCAGTTGATGGTGGTGCTGTGCAGCGGGTACTTGTCGGTGGCCGCCGCCGTTGCCGCGGTGCGAGCGGGGGCCGACATCGTGGTGTTCAAGCCGATCACGTTCCGTGAGATCCTGCAGCGGATCGAGGAGAGCTCGGAAGAACCAGATCTCGAAGACACCCCGACGCTCGCCCGTGCCGAGTGGGAGCACATCATGCGCGTGCTCGCCGACTGCAACGGCAACGTTTCCATGGCGGCGCGCCGGCTCGGGATCTACCGGAGCTCCCTCCAGCGTCGTCTCCGGAAGTACGCGCCGCGCTCATAATGGGTCCAAATAACCACATGTGGTTGTTTGGATCCGAGGATGCGAGGAATGAATACTTTCGCATGTCCTCCGGGTCCTGTAGCGTGGTGTCACCGTATATGGCACTATCATTGGCTATATCCTCGTGGTTAGAAATCTTCTGGTCCCGTGTTATGATCAGGGCGGCTACTCGGTCGACTCCGGTCGACGGATAGGGTTCGGAGGCGTTCTTACAACGGTGGCAACGGCAGCTTGCCTCGAATGGGAAGGGAATCCATGGCGATAGCCAATTGGGGCCGATTCATAGTTCGCGCTGAGATCCATTCGTCGAGCGACAGTGTGGTCTCGTATGGCTTCGATCTGACCGAGAGCTCGATCTTCGTCGTCACCGAGTGGCACGCTGCGATCGGCACCCCGGTGACGGTCCGGTTGTCCTTCCCGAAGATCCTCGAGCCGACCGACGTCCCGGCGCGGATCGGGGACATCCGGGTGGCCGGCGAGCCGGGCGAACCCGGAGGGATCCGGCTGGTGTTCGATACCAGCTCCCGGGACATCCGCGAGAAGCTCGTCGCGTTGCTCGAGCGCGTGAACGCACCGATCACGACCACCGCCGCCGAGAACCGGCCGTGTCGCGTGTTGATCGTCGACGACAGCTGGCTCATCCGCGACATGTTCACCTACGGCACGGCGAAGTTCTTCGAACGGCCGGGGGCGCTCGCGGTCGATCATGCCGAGGATGCCGAGCGGGCGTGGGGCAAGCTGGCCCGGTCGACGTACGACCTCGTCATCATCGATTATTTCCTGCCGACCGAGGATGGCGCGTCGCTGATCGCGCGGCTGCGCAGCGACGAACGGCTGTCGCACACGCCCATCGTGGCGATCAGCGTCGGCGGGCGCGACGCACGTGAGGCGACGCTGTCGGCCGGCGCCGACGTGTTCGTCGACAAGCCGCTGATCTTTCGCGACCTGTTCAACACGCTGCGGATGCTCGCGGAGGGCCCGAGCCCGTCGCGGCAGGCGGCCGAGCGCAAGGCGATCCTCGTGTTCGACGACAGCCCGTTCGCCCTCGCGCTGACCCGGGCCGCGCTCGAGTCGGCGGGCTTCACGGTGGCGATCGCCGGCGATCTGACGTCGTTCGAGAGCCAGTGCGCGGCGTTCAACCCGGATCTGATCCTCGTCGACGTGCAGATGCCGGAGGCGTTCGGAGACGACGTCGCCTTGACCTTGCGCAGGTGGCGCGGGGTCGAGATCCCCATCCTGCTCGTGTCGAGCCTCGACCCGAACGAGCTCGCCCGGCGGGCGCAGCGGGCGCAGGCGTCGGGGTACATCTGCAAGGGAGCCGGGATGTCCGAGCTGGTGCGTCGTTGCCGGGAGCTGCTGGAGGTCGCCCCATGATGGATGATCTGCTCGCGAAGTTCTTGCCGCAATTCGTGGCCCACACGCGCACCCGCGTGGCGGCGGCGATCGGCTCGACGACCCAGCGCGATCGCGCCTCGTTCGCCAAGACCGTCAGCGAGCTTCACACGGTGGCCGGCGAGGCCGGCTTGCTCGGCCTCACCGACGTGTTTCCGCTCGTCCGCGATTGCGAGCAGAAAGCCAAGCGCCTGCGCGACACCGGCGCCGAGGCCGATGTCGAGGTGCTCCTCGCGGCGCTGCACCATCTGGCACAGGTCATCGAGGGCCTCGCGGCGTCGCCGGGACGACCGCACGACGACCGCGTGACGACCGCGCGGTGACGCGGTCCGCCGGGGAACTCCGGGGCGCGCCGGTTACCGGAGGATCTCGTGGACGCGTGCCACGAGCAGGTCGAGCCCCGCGCCCTTGGGGATGTACCCGTCGACGCCGGCGTCGGCGGCGAGCCCGGCGAGCTCGCTCTCGTCGACGCTCGAGAACAGGTAGATCGGCGTCGTCACGCCGCGCTGGCCGCGCAACGTGAACGCGACGTCGTCGCCGTACAGCTCGGGCATCTGGACGTCCATCAGGATCAGATCGAAGCCGTCGAAGCCGTGCTCGAGGAGCTCGTCGAACGAGGCGCGGACGGTGACCCGATAACCGGCGGTGTCGAGCGCCCGCGCCGCCGACTCGCGGATCAGCGGGCTGTCATCGACCAGCAGGATGCGTTTCGCCTCGGTCACCACAGGATCTCATCACACAGCTTGTTGAGGCGCTCGGGCAAGGCGTCGAGGCCGGCGAGCTTGGAGACGTACGCGTCGGCCCCCACGGCGCGAGCGACCGCGGCGAGCTCTTCGTCGGGCGTGCTCGAGCAGATGACGATCGGGATGCGGGCCGTCGAGACCTCGCGGCGCAGCCACTGGCACAGCTCGACGCCATTCATCTCCGGCATGTACAGATCGGTGACGATCATGTGCGGCTTCCACTCCGCGAGCACGGCTTGAAACGCCGGCAACGAGCTCACGGCGCGCACGTCGAACCCGGCGTCGGTGAGCACCGACTCCGCATACGCGAGGGCGATCTCGCTGTCATCGATCAACAGGAGCCGCCGGCTATCAACACGTACCTCCACGCTCTTCAGATGTTACCGCGATCATCGGCGCCGGATCGCGCTTGTTCCGAGATTTGCCCCGGGGGCGGGCGTCTTTGGGGGCTCGCGTAAGCGTCATGACCTTATCGAGTCCACGCGAGCGCGGGTGCCATGTGGTATGGACCGGCCATGCCCCCGTCCGAGCAACCTGACAAGAAATGGACCGCGCAGGCGACCGAAAAGCTGGTCGCCGTGTTGAACCGTGCCGATGAGATCGGCGGCGAGGTTCGTGACTACCTCCAGGACAGGGTCGCCACCGACCCCCGGTACGTCTCGGCCCGCAAGGCGATGGCGAAGCTGCTCGGTCGGACCTACGTGTCCCGCGACGAGGTCGCTCACAAGGCCCAGGTCAAGGCCGAGAAGGCTGCGGCGACGGCGGCGGTGACCCCCGAGAAGACGGTCCGGGGGCTGGGCGACCCCTCGATCAAGGCGCAGATCTACGGCAAGAAGAGCTGCCCGTGGACCGGCCGGGCGATCACGCTGCTGGAGCGGCACAAGGTCGACTTCGACTTCGTCGATCTCGAGGAGCCGGAGCACGAGGCCAAGAGCGTCCCGCTCGCGGTCGAGACCAGGCAAAACACGGTCCCGTACGTCTACCTGCGCGGCAAGTTCGTCGGCGGGTTCAACGCGCTGTCGGAGATCGAGCGGCTCGGCCAGCTCGAGGTCGCGCTGATGTCGAAGGACGAGCTCGCCGGCGCGCCGGCCCACGTTCGCGCGGTCGAGATCGTGCCGCGCCCGAACACCGACGAGCTCGCACCCGCCGAGGTCGATCCCGCGGCGAGCGACTAGCAAGGTGTGCCAGGAGGTTACATCTCCAGACACGACGGGAGCTCACCCAGGCCATCCGCCGGCTCGGCAGGACGCGTTATGTTGGCGTCATGCCAGAGGAAGATCTAGAAACCGCCGAGCTCAAAGAGCAGATCGACCAACGCCTCGAAGACCACGAGCACCACGAGCGCCACGGACACGGCAAACCGGAGCAAGCGCCCAGCTGGCTGCGTTATCTCTCGCTGTCGACCGCGATGATCGCCGTGTTTGCCGCCGTCGCGTCGCTCGAGTCGGGATCGAACTCGAACGAGGCGATCCTCGAGAAGAGCAAGGCGATGCTGTACCAGTCGCAGGCGTCCGATCAGTGGGCGTTCTTTCAAGCCAAGGGGATCAAGGCGACGGTCGGCCAGGACATCCACGATCTCTGGGAATCGCTCGAAGCCCGGAGCACGGCGGCGAGCGCGGACGGCGATGCCGCGGGTGCCGCGGGGGCCGGTGGCGGCAAGGCCGGGGAGCTCGCCGCCAAGCTCGGCAAGCTCGCCGACGACAGCAAGCACCAGCGTGAGGACGCCGAGAAGATCAAGAAGGATGCCGAAGAGCTCGACAAGAAGGTGAAGGAGAGCGACCGGGAGTGCGACGATCTGATGGCGACCCACCACCGGTTCGCGATCGCGGTGACGCTCTTGCAGATCGCGATCGCGCTGTCGGCGATCGCGGCGCTGACCCGGCGTAAGCCCTTGTGGTTCCTCAGCATGGCGGTCAGCGCCGGCGGGCTCGGGATGTTCTTGCACGGCTTTGGCTTCCTGTAGCCAGGGCGTCGCCCCGGGGGGAGGACCAACCGATCAAGTTCACGGTGGCGAGGCGCTAGTATTCGTCGTGCGCGACGACCGTCAGCTCGCCGCCGCCGGCGCTGGCGAGCGAAGGGCCGGCTTGCTCCGCGGTGGTCACGGCGACCGTCACGACCTCCTCGGGCCGCAGCTGCCGCTTGCAGGCGGCGCGCACATCGGCGGCGGCGAGCACGCCGAGCGCCTCGGGCAGCTTCGCGGTGAAGCCGACCGGCAGATCGAACACGGCGTCGCGCACGGCGAGCTGCATGCGCTGGCGCGCCGTCGCGACGTGGAACGGCATGGCGCCGATCAGGTAGCTGCGCGCGAAGTCGACCTCGTCGTCGGTCGGCCCGTGGGCCGCGTAGTCCGCGAACAGATCGAGCGTGAGCGCGACCGCCGATCCGGCGACGTCGATCCCGGCGGCCATCCAGATCTCGAACCAGTGAGGGAGCCGCGACCGGCGCAGCGCGCAGCCGGCGCCGTAGCTCCAGCCGCGCTTGACGCGGATCTCCTGCATCAGGCGCGAGCTGAACATGCCGCCGAACACCGCCTCGGCGAGCGCGATCTCCGCGGTGTCGGGGGCGCCGTAGCGCGCCGCGAGGTGGCCGATCCGGAGCTGCGCCTGCGTGCGATCCGGCTTGTCGACGAGGATGACCCGGCGGCCCGGCGGCGCCGCCGCGGGGACCTCGAGGGTGGCGTCGCGCGGGCTCGTCGCCGGCAGCCGCTCGGTGAGCCGCGTGACGATCCGCGCCGCGCTCGCCTCGTCGATGTCGCCGGCCAGGCCGATCACGAGGTTGTCGGCGACCACCTCGCGCCGCCAGCACGCGATCGCCGCGGCGCGCTCGATCCGCCCGAGCGAGGCCTCGGTGCCCAGCGAGGTCCGGCCGTAGGCGTGGCCGGGGCAGCACAGCCAGTCGAACCAGCGCGTGGCGAGCGCGCTGTCGTCGTCGCGGATCTCGTCGAGCACCTGCGGCGTCTCGCGCAGGAGGCGCGCGTGCTCGTCCTCGGCGAACCGCGGCGCGGCGAGCACGTCGGCGGTGAGCTCGACCACGGCGTCGAGGTGGCGCGACAGCGCGAGGCCCGACAGCGTGACGGCGTC
>Ga0070690_100002332_pt1 | contig 10202 bp, 10 predicted proteins | sample KBSS33HmetaG_FD_64671 | JGI IMG/M metagenome (GOLD analysis project Ga0070690, IMG submission 64671) | Switchgrass rhizosphere microbial communities from Kellogg Biological Station, Michigan, USA - KBS S3-3H metaG | ecosystem: Host-associated > Plants > Roots > Rhizosphere ...
GTCCCGGCGACATCCTGGTGTTCAATGACACCAAGGTCATCCCCGCCCAGCTAGAGGGAAAGCGGGGCGATGCCTCGATCGGCGCGACGCTACACAAGCGTGAAGGACCTCGCGAGTGGCAGGCTTTCCTGCGCAATGCCAAGCGGGCCCGCGTCGGCGACACGATAAACTTTGGCGAAGGCGTTCATGCATCCGTAGTCGACAAGCTCGACGATGGGTCTGCGTTGCTCCAGTTCCACGGGGACGAGCCGGTCGAGCTGCTGCTCGAACGTGCGGGCCGGATGCCGTTGCCGCCTTATATTGCGTCGAAGCGGCCGGCCGACGCCGAGGACCGCGCCGATTACCAGACCATGTTCGCGCGAGAGGAAGGGGCGGTAGCTGCACCGACGGCGGCGCTGCATTTCACGCCGCGCTTGCTGGAAGCGCTTGATGCGCGCGGGATCGCCCGGGAAACCCTAACGCTTCATGTCGGGGCCGGGACGTTCCTGCCCGTGAAGGCCGATGACACCAGCGGCCACAAGATGCACGCGGAGTGGGGCCGGATCGATGAGCCGACTGCCGACCGACTGAGTTCGGTCAGGGCGTCAGGCGGAAGGCTGATTGCTGTGGGCACGACCAGCCTGCGGCTGCTTGAAAGCGCGGCCGGCGAGGATGGAGTGATCCGTCCGTTCGAGGGTGACACGGCGATCTTCATCACGCCCGGCTACCGGTTCAAGGCGATCGACGGCCTCATAACCAACTTCCACTTGCCGCGATCGACCCTGTTCATGCTGGTCAGCGCGCTGATGGGGCTGGAGGTCATGAAGACGGCCTACGCCCATGCGATCGAGGCGGGTTACCGTTTCTACTCCTATGGCGATGCGAGCCTGCTGTTGCCGACGAGGTGACCATTGCTGTCGTAATGCCGAGGAATTACACCGGCTTTCTCGCTACATTCCAGTCCACGCGGCCGCGCACACCATCCAGCCTGCGCGAGCTCGACGTTTGCCAGATATTCCAGCCGCGCGCGCCGAAGCGCGGCTTCGACCCGAGACTGCGAAGCCAGAGCGGGCGTTCAAAATTTGCGCTGACCCGATAGCGCTTGTCGAAGTGCGGCGTCAGGTAAAGAACGGCACGCTTGCCGTAGCGTGCCTCCACTATCCGCAGAAAATCGCCAAGCTCCTTATGGAATTTCGCCCGAGAAGGTCGGTGCCGGCAATTGCCGGGAAATTCGAGGTCTACCGCCGGCGGTAGTGCAGCCGCTTCCGCCGGGACATGGCGCACGAAATGGGCCGCCTGGTCTCGACCGCTTCGGCAGAGCGTAAAGAAATGGTAGGCGCCCCGGCGGATGCCCGCCGCGTGGGCCGCCCGCCAATTGATCGAGAATCGACCGTCGGCGTGGTCCGCGCCTTCAGTCGCCTTGATATAGGCGAAATCGACGCCCTGGCGCGGCAGCTTGGACCAGTCGATGTGCCCCTGGTGATGCGAGACATCGATTCCCTGGAAGGGATAGTGTCTTTCCGATGGATGCCGGCCGGAGGCGCGAGGCTCGGCAGTGGCGTTCGCAACCGGGATAACCGCCACTGAGATGAAGATGATCCATTTGCAGAAGACGGTTGCCACTCTCCCTCAGTTTTCCAGCGATCTCTTTGCCATTCGGCCTGCCACCGATGAAGGCTGCAGTTAGTAGGGCCGGACACCCATCGGGACAAATCCGGTGCTCTGCGCAACACGCCTTGTGTCTGCACCCGTTCGTCGAGCTGTCCTGAGGCCAGGTGGGGAGTGGCGCGGCTCGACTTGAGCCCGCGCGCTTGGCATGGCGCGCGCCGTGAGCCGCTTCACCTTCTCAATTTCGGCAACCGACGGTGCAGCGCGCACGGGCGCGATCGCCATGCAGCGGGGCGAGATCCGGACGCCTGCCTTCATGCCGGTTGGGACGGCCGCGACAGTCAAAGCCATGCGGCCGGAGGAGGTGCGCGCGAGCGGCGCGGACATCATTCTCGGCAACACCTATCACCTCATGCTCCGGCCGGGCGCGGAGCGCGTGGCCAAGATGGGCGGGCTGCACAAGTTCATGGGCTGGGAACGGCCGATCCTGACCGACAGCGGCGGCTACCAGGTGATGAGCCTGTCGGAGCTGACCAAGGTGACCGAGGAGGGGGTCTCGTTCGCCAGCCATCTCGATGGATCGCGGCACATGCTGTCGCCTGAACGGTCAATCGAGGTGCAGAGGCTGCTCGACAGCGACATCATCATGCAGTTCGATCAATTGGTTGGGGCGACCTCGACGCGCCAACAGCAGGCCGACGCGATGGAGCGATCGATCCGCTGGGCGAAACGATCACGCGAGGAGTTCGATCGCCGCGGTGAGCACGCCGAGCGCGCGGCGATCTTCGGCATTCAGCAAGGCGCACTCGACGAGGAGCTGCGCAAGGCTTCCGCTGATGCGCTGATCGACATCGGCTTCGACGGCTATGCGGTCGGCGGTCTCGCAGTCGGTGAAGGGCAGGAGGCGATGCTCCGCTGCCTCGACTTCGCCGTCGACATGCTTCCCGCGGACAAGCCGCGGTACCTGATGGGGGTCGGTAAGCCGGACGACATCGTGGAAGCTGTCGCCCGCGGCATCGACATGTTCGACTGCGTGCTACCGACGAGGTCGGGACGTACGGGGCAGGCTTTCACCGCCGATGGGCCGCTGAACATGCGCAATGCCCGCTTCGCCGAGGACCCCGAGCCCATCGAGCCCCGCTGCCCATGCCCGGCCTGCACGACCTTCAGCCGCGCCTATGTCCATCACCTGGTCAAGGCGGGCGAGATCCTCGGCGCGATGCTGATGACGCAGCACAACCTCTGGTTCTACCAACGGCTGATGAAGGGCCTGCGCGCGGCAATCGCACAGGAGACACTCGAGACTTTCGCCAGCAATTTCCTCGAACGGTATCTCAGTCGGGGCTAATGCCGATTGCCGCTCGGGGCCGCTAATGGTAGCGCTAACGGAACTGGAAAGGAGCGGGATATGCGTCCCCTGTCCGTGATTTCCCTTACGTCAGCAGCACTTGCAGGTGCAGCCGTCGCAGCACCGGCGCCACAGGAAAGTTGGGGGAAGGCCGGCGTTTCGCTCGACCAGTATCGCCAGGACGCGCTCGAGTGTGGCCTTCAGGGCCACTACACCGACATTTCCAAGACCGAGGATGCCAAGGAATTTGTCCGCGCCTCACGTCAGCTCGACACAATGACTACCAGCACATACGCGCCCAATACGACAAGCGCCGGAGGAACAGGGCCTGTCGGAACCGATACAGTCGACCAGATGGCGCGCTATGCTGCGAACCAGCAGCACGTGATCCAAGGCGTTCGTCCGGACGAGCGTTTCCGCAACATCAAGAAGACGCTGGTGCTGAAGACACAGCAATGCCTGACGCAGCGCGGCTATTCGCCGTTCACGCTGACCGGAGAGCAGCGCCGACAGCTGAAGCATCTGAAAGCCGGGTCAGACGCGCGGCGCGCCTATCTCTACAGCCTGGCGAGCAATCCCGCAGTGCTGCAGAGCCAGCGCGCCGCTGTCCAACAATAGCCCCTAGATCGCGTCGTCCTTGATCGCTTCCGACTGATCAGGGGCTAGGCCCTTGATCTTGTCCTCGGTCCGAAGATCGAAATCGGATGCGTCGTGCCGCTCGTGGAGTTGCTCGCTCTCGTCGCCGCTGAGCTTGTTGACGATGCGGCCGCGCTTCACGGTGGGACGCGCATCGATTGCCTTCGCCCAGCGGATCAGATGCTCATATTCGTGGGTGGCCAGGAACTCGTCGGCTCCGGCATACGAGCGGCCGAGCGCAATGCCGCCGTACCACGGCCAGATAGCAATGTCGGCGATGGAATATTCAGGACTGGCGATATACTCACTTTCAGCCAGCCGGCGGTTGAGCACGTCGAGCTGCCGCTTGGCCTCCATCGCATAGCGGTTGATCGGATATTCAAATTTCTCGGGCGCGTAGGCGAAGAAGTGACCAAAGCCGCCGCCGAGGAAGGGCGCGCTGCCCATCTGCCAGAACAGCCAGGATAGGGTTTCTGCTCGTGCTGGGCCTGAGGCAGGAAGGAAGTCCCCGAACTTCTCGGCAAGGTAGAGCAGGATCGCACCGGATTCGAACACTCGCACGGGCTCGGGCCCGCTGCGATCGACCAGGGCCGGAATCTTGGAGTTGGGGTTAATATCGACGAAGCCGCTGCCAAACTGGTCGCCCTCGCCGATCCGGATCGGCCAGGCGTCATATTCAGCACCCTTACGACCCTTTGCGAGCAGTTCCTCGAACATGATCGAGACCTTCTGTCCGTTCGGGGTCGCAAGCGAGTAGAGCTGGAACGGATGCTTGCCGACCGGCAGTTCCTTGTCGTGCGTCGGGCCGGCGATGGGACGGTTGATGCTGGCGAACTGGCCGCCGCTCGGCTGTTCCCACTTCCAAACTTTGGGGGGCACGTAATCGGTCATCGCTGATCCTTTGCTTTCCCAGCCCGGGAAGGAGCTAGGAAGCGTCTAAGGACCTTTCCAGTGTCAAAATGGGTACTAACCCGCACTCTTCGACAGGAAGCTTGGCATCGGGCCGTTCCAGTCGGACTTGAGATCCTCGACGACGGGAGAGCGCTCCGGCTTGGGCTGCGGCTCGGTTTCGGGCTTGGGCCTACGATCCGCCTTCGCCCTTGGCTTACGCTCTTCCTTCGGCGTGGCCGCCTCGGGCTCGGGTTTTTCGGCCTCTTTGGCGGATGCGCCAGCGCGGGGAACCTTGTGGCCGATGAGTTTCTCGATCCGGCCGATCGCCTCGCCGTCCTCTCGCGTGGCAAGAGTGATCGCGATGCCCTTCATGCCCGCGCGGCCAGTGCGGCCGATGCGGTGAATATAGTCGTCGGGCTGCCATGGAACATCGAAATTGATCACATGGCTAACGCCTTTGACGTCCAGCCCGCGGGCGGCGACATCGGACGCGACGAGGATGTTGATCTCGTCCTTCTTGAAACGGTCGAACTCGGCGATGCGCACGGACTGATCCATGTCGCCCTGGATTTGGCCAACGGCGAAGCCCGAGCGCTTGAGGCTACTTGCCAGCTCGCGAACGGTGGTCTTGCGGTTGGCGAAGACGATCGCGTTCTTGAATTCTTCGAGGCGAAGAATGTCGCGCAAAGCATCCTTCTTCTTGTCGGCGCGAACCTCGACCAGCCGCTGTTCGATATTGACGTTGGCGGTCGCTGGGCGGGCGACCTCGACTCGTTTGGGATCGTTGAGGAACTTGGCCGCGAGCTTCTGAATAGGCGGGGGCATGGTCGCCGAAAAGAGCAGGGTTTGGCGATCGCGAGGGAGCTTGGAGCAGATCTCCTCGATGTCGGGGATGAAGCCCATGTCGAGCATCCGATCGGCTTCGTCGATGACCAGCAGCTTGCAATCGGTGAGCATGATCTTGCCGCGGCCGAACAGGTCCATCAGTCGGCCCGGCGTCGCGATCAGCACGTCGACGCCTTTCTCTAGCGCCTTCACCTGGTCACCCATCTGCACGCCGCCCATGAGCAGCGCCATCGAGAGGGGGTGGTACTTGCCGTACTTCTCGAAATTGTCGGCGACCTGCATTGCCAATTCGCGAGTCGGCTCGAGGATCAGCGACCGGGGCATCCGGGCGCGGCTGCGCCCTTCGTGAAGGATATCGATCATCGGCAGCACGAATCCGGCCGTCTTGCCGGTCCCCGTCTGGGCGATGCCGATCAGGTCCTTGCCCATCAGTACCGAGGGGATCGCCGCCCGCTGAATTGGAGTCGGCTCGCTATAGCCGCTGTCATTGACCGCGCGGAGCAGTTCGTCAGAAAGGCCGAGATCGGCAAAAGTCATTCAAAATCCGGATGATGGAGTGAGCCGCGGCTTCTAATGGCCGGTACGGCAACTTGCGGCCCAGCGGCTATGCCGCGCCCCAAGCGCTTGTCAAGGAACGCAGACCCTGAGGAACGGGTCCAAGTTACTGGCGCAGCTTGGGCTCAAGCTGCCTGAAACGCTCGATCGTGCAGCTGCCACCAATCCGAGAATGGACCGCGTCGCGCTTGGCACAAAGACGATCGTCGCCCGGCTGCAGGTAGAAGCCGTTGTAGAAATCGAGTGCCGGGCAGTCCTCGTCTAGCTGCGCTCTTACGCGGGAGCGGTTGGCAAGGATGAAGTCCACCTGGCTCGGTCCGGAAAGAAGCGCCAGGCGGATCGCCCCTACCGGCACGCACTTGGGTCCCTTGTGTTCGATCCACTCGACTTCCGGGAACAGGGGGCGTGGTGCGACCGGCACCCGCACGATCACTTCATCGTGGACGATAAGCCGCGTGACCGACTGGCCGACGGTCCCCGGCTCGGCGCTGAACAGCCCGAGCAGCAGCGGGATCAGCATCCAGACTGTCCCAACGGTCACCTAACTCCCAACCCCATGACGGGTGGCTTTGCAGCAAAGCGTTGAATGCGCAATGAACTAGGCGCTGGGTAGTCTCGCCGAAGAGCCCACGCTTGCCTTACGCGCGCGAGGCCAATAGAGGCCCTCGGAACCATAACCGGTGGGCGGGTGCGGGAGGCGCGCCGCCGCTAGCCCGGGACCCCAGGAGAAGACCTTAAGATGGCGAGTGCCGCTCCGAACGAAGGAATGCCGCTTTTCTATAACGGCATTGAGCCGATCAACCTCGACCAGCACGGCAAGATGAAGGTTCGTGGCATCACGAGCATGCCCGAGATGGGGGGCACGCACGCCGTTCCCCTGACCGTCGACGAGTTCACTTTGGTCCAGCGTCATTACCCGATCGTCTTCTCGATTGGTGGGCCGCCGGTGCCGATTGCCCTGATGGGCCTCAACGAGGGCGTGAACGTCTTCCTCGATCAGGATGGCCGCGCGCTCGATCCGAACATCTATATCCCGGCCTATCTGCGTCGCTATCCCTTCCTGCTCGCCCGCCTGCGGCCCGACACGGACGAGCTTTCGCTGTGCTTCGACCCGACGTCGGGCGCGATCGGCGACTTCGACGAGGGCGAGCTGCTGTTCGACGGCACAGAGCCGAGCGCCGCGACCAAGGCGATCCTGGAATTCTGCGAGCAGTTTGAGGCCGCGGGACTTCGCACCAACGCGTTCATCGAGGACCTGGTGAAGTCCGACCTGCTGATGGACGGCGAAGTTGCTATCCAGCCTGAGGGCTTCGACCAGCCATTCGTCTACCGCGGCTTCCGCATGGTCGACGAGGAAAAGGTCCGAAACCTGCGCGGCGACGAGCTCCGCAAGATGAACCAAAACGGCTTCCTGCCGCTGCTGTTCGCACACCTCTTCTCGTTGAGCCAGATGCGCGACGTGTTCGCTCGGCAGATGCAGCAGGGCAAGGCGCCGGCGCAGATCCCGCAGCCGACGCCCGAGACGGTCTAATCGTTCAGGCTATTCGGCCGCAGTCGCGTACTGGCGGCCGATCAGCGCTTCGCCGAGCTCGACGGCCAGTGCCTCGAGCAGCCCGGCGATGCGATCGAAACCAGGTCCGGGCTTGGCAAGCTTGCTATCGAGGTAGCAGCGTCGGTCGATCTCGATCTGCAGGGCCTGAACGCCGTCCTTGGGGCGCGCGTGGCGCTCGATAACATGCCCGCCGGCGAAGGGGTCGTTGAGCCCCGCGTCGAAGCCCAGCCGCTTGGCGATGGCGACTGCTTCAGCACTAATCCAGGGCTCGGCGGTGCGCCCACGACAGTCGCCGAAGACAAGAGGAGGCACACCGTCAGGCGGGGGCGGCATGGAATGGCAGTCAAGCAATAGGGCGCAACCGAAACGGTCGAGCAGCAGGGCGAGCTGTGCCTCGATTGCATTGTGGTAGGGGCGATGCGCCTGGTTCAAGCGCTCATCGAGCTGCTTGGGAGTGATGGCTCGGCGCCACAGATAGCCGTGCTGCGCAGTCCGAGCCGGCACAATTCCCAGCCCACCGCGGGCGCGGGCGCTAACTCCCCTGCGTCGCGCTCCGTCGATCACCGACGGATCGACTTCGTCCTCGCCCCGGTTGCAGTCGACAGCGGCACGCGGAGTGCGGGCAATCACCGCGCCGCACCCACGTTGCATCGCGCGCCACACGAGCCGGTCAACGAACGGGTCCTCGAGGGTGGTCAGAGACGGTTTGCCGGCCGAGGCGAGGCCAATCAGCCAGTCGGGATAGTCGCGCCCCGAGTGCGGCACCGACAGCAGTACCGGCAGCTGGCCTCGCGGCTGATGAATGGTGGGGGCGGGAAGTTTGCTCACGGTCAGGGTTAAATTTCGTGCCAGTTTAGGACTGGCTGAGGGACCCTGCAACGCGCCAGCGCATTATTCGCTTCTGGAAAAACGCATTCGAGCAGCGCATAGAACGGGTGATGGCACGAATTCTCCTGGCAGAAGACGATACGTCGATGCGCGAATATCTGCAGCGGGCGTTGCAGCGCGTCGGATATGAGGTGGAGGCGGTCGGCTGTGGCACAGAAGCCGTGCCGCTGCTCGAAACCAGCCGTTTTGATCTGCTGCTGACGGACATCGTCATGCCAGAGATGGATGGCATCGAGCTTGCCCAGAAGGCGAGCGCGATCGATCCCGCCATCCGAGTCATGTTTATCACTGGATTCGCGGCGGTCGCCCTGCAGGGGGGACGGACCGCGCCTGAGGCCAAGCTCCTCTCCAAGCCCTTCCATCTGAAGGACCTGGTGATGGAGGTGGACCGGATCTTCCAGACCGAGGACCAGCACGGGCGTTTATAGCTCCGCGACGGGTTGCGCCTTCGTAAACTGCCCCCTAAATGCCGCGTCTCTAAGGGCCATCGGCCCGACCCAGGTGGGCGTGTAGCTCAGTGGTAGAGCACTGTGTTGACATCGCAGGGGTCGCAAGTTCAATCCTTGCCACGCCCACCATTTTCCTCGCTGGAATCATAGCTTGCGCCTCCGACTGGCGCGGACTGCATCCGTGCATCCGGCGTTCGCTTTTATGAATCGAGACAGGCTCGCAACAGTCGCGCGATACAGCGCTACAAGGGGCGCTGCCTGAACCATTTCGTCAGCACATATTTGGTGCCGCGTCGGACTTTCATTCCCTGGTGGAGAGTCGCAGAATTTGGAGTCCCGTCGGGCAGCAGGTTGTTCCAGGTAAGCAGCTTGCCGGTTTCGGGCTGGATGGTCTTGCCGATGGTCTTGAAGCGCGTCGCGCCGCCGTCCTCCGGCTCGTTCAGATAGATCATCGCCGTCCAGCTTCGCTGGCCGCCGCGCTCGGTGTGAACCAGGAAATCGTAGCCGCCCGGGTTGAACGTATCGGTATGCGGGCGGAACTCCTGGCCCGGCGCATAACGCTGGCCCTGCAGCGGCTCTCCCTGATCTAGGGGCAAGGCAAGCAGGTCGCTGATCCTGCGCTCAACCTTGGCGACCACCGGGTCTGCCGAATCTAGGTCGCAGGTCTCGCTCGTGCGAAAATGGGCTATTCCAGTATCATCGACGATGTCAGACGGACGCTTGCGAGCGTCGATCCGCTCAATCAGAGCCGCGCACGTGGCCGGGTCGAGGAAGCTCCGGACGATGAATAGCTCAAGTTCGCGCGTCGGCACGCGCTGCACGCCCGCGGCGCGGGCGAGGTTCTGCGCCGGATCCATAAAGGCGCAATAACCTGCGCGACGCGCGAGTGGGAAGCCAGCGCCCGCTATGTCCGGGCACGCCAGATGATCCGGTCGAACGTCTTCCCGAGCGGCCCTGCTAGAGGCGAAGCTTAGAGGCAGGCCTCAAGATAAGGCTGGTCGAAGCCGTACTGCTTGGCCTTCTCGAGCGTGTAGGGGCGCAGGCCCATCGAGCGGTACTCGCCGACGATCTTGCCGTCGGAGGTCTCATCCAGATACTCGAACTTGAAGAGCTCCTGGGTGACGATGACGTCGCCTTCCATGCCGATCACTTCGGTGATGTTGGTCGTGCGGCGCGAACCGTCGCGGAGGCGCTTCACCTGGACGATGAGGTCGACCGAGTCCGCGATCTGGCGGCTGATCGCCTCCTTCGGGATCTTGATGTCGGACATCATGACCATGTTTTCCATACGAGCCAGGCACTCGCGCGGGCTGTTGGAGTGGAGCGTCGCCATCGATCCGTCGTGGCCCGTGTTCATGGCCGCCAGGAGGTCGAAGCACTCCTGGCCACGAATCTCGCCGAGGATGATGCGGTCAGGACGCATACGCAGGGCGTTGATGACGAGGTCGCG
>Ga0070690_100002338_pt1 | contig 10190 bp, 10 predicted proteins | sample KBSS33HmetaG_FD_64671 | JGI IMG/M metagenome (GOLD analysis project Ga0070690, IMG submission 64671) | Switchgrass rhizosphere microbial communities from Kellogg Biological Station, Michigan, USA - KBS S3-3H metaG | ecosystem: Host-associated > Plants > Roots > Rhizosphere ...
TCGCCCGCTCGCGCGGGCTCGACCTAATACGGCATGTTGCCCTGGGGCTGACGCCCCAGGCTCTATGCTTCACGCCTGCTTCGCAGGCTCAAAGACTCTTTGTGACGGCATGTTGTCCCAGGGCTTACGCCCCAGGCTTTACGCTTCACGCCTGCTTCTCAGGCTCAAAGACTTTTTGTGATGGCATGTTGACCTGCGGCTGACGCCCCAGGCTTTACGCTGCACGCCTGCTTCGCACGCTCAACCCGCAATCCCACTCCCGTCTTCTTCGCATGCTCCATCTACTCTTCTTATTTTTGTGAGAACTTAAGCACACCTGAAGTAGAAGCTTGCGGCGAATCGAACATTAGGCAGGTCACAAGGGGGAAACATGGCAGAGGAACGCACAGACGAACAGGTAGCAACGCAGATACAGGAGTTGTTGTACCAGGCACTCGAGACCGAAAAAGGTGGAGTTGAGGTTTACAAAACGGCCTTACGTTGCGCTCTCAACGAAGACTTGAAAGAGGAATGGGAAAGATACCTCGAGGAAACACAAAATCACGTTCAAGTCGTTTCTGACATGCTCAACGAAATGGAGTTGGACGTCGACGCCGAAAGTCCGGGCCGGAAGGTCGTGCGTCACATCGGCCAATCACTAGTACAGGCTATGGAAATGGCGTTGAATGAAGGTCCACCTGAAGCAGCGCAATTGGTCGCGTGCGAGTGCGTGGTCCATGCCGAAACGAAAGATCATCTGAACTGGGAATTGATCGGCGAATTAGCGTCCAATTCGGATGGAGACGCGGCGGACCTGTTGCAGGATGCTTACGACATTGTAGAAGACGAAGAGGACGAGCATCTCTACCACACCCAAGGTTGGGCACGTGAACTTTGGATCGATTCGCTCGGACTCGAAGCGGTGTTGCCGCCGCCTGAAGAGGTGGAGGATGTAGAAACGGCGATCGAGGCTGCCGAAGCAAAAAACGCAAGAGCACGACGAGCTTCTTAGTCTATCGGTCCAACAACTCTGCCTGCTCGCGCAACTCGACGAACAGCTTCGTGAGATCCTTCATCTGATAATTCGCGTTGAGCCCGCTCGGATTCGGCAACACCCACACGATGGTGTTGCCGATTCTCTCTATCTGTCGGCCTACTTTCGCTTTGGACTGATTGAATGCAACTCTATAAGTGCCTACCCCTAACACCGCGAGTATTCGCGGACGATAGCGCGCGACTTTCTTGCGCAAACGCTCACCGCCCTTAATCATTTCGTCTTTTGAAAGTAGATCTGCAGAGGCCGTGGTTCTAGAAACGACGTTAGTGATTCCATAACCCAGCTTCAACAACTCGCGCTCATCGAATGCTGTCAACAGTCGGTCTGTAAACCCCGCGGCATACAGCGTGGGCCAGAAACGATTGCCCGGACGTGCGAAATGATGTCCCACCGCAGCCGTGTAAAGACCTGGATTGATACCGCAGAACAGGATCGACAGATCTGGAGCGATAACATCGCGAACCGTTTGCGAAGTTGCAGCAAGTAGTTGTTCTTTTGTCGGCTTCCAGGGTTGAGGCACGAACGGGTTCAATAGACCTCAAAGTGGGTTTCCTGTGTCGAGCTTTGCTTCGACAGACGGTCGATCACACTCACGTGCAACACGTATTGTCCCGGAGTGAGGTTTTCGAGTGAAACCTCGGCGGCATAAGGCAAGCGAGCAAGATCAACGACTCCGTCCGTGTTGATCTTTCGAAGAGCGGTTGTGATTACTGGTTGATTGTCGCGCAGCACCTGCACTTGCACCGCGACATCGGGCTTACCGTCGACGGCCGACGGTTCAGTGTTGTAAGTAAACAGCACAAAACGAAGGTTTGATTGTCGTCGGAACCGTTGGCTTGCGCTTTGTGTGAGCGGCACTATGTCGCCGGGGCTCGAAACGTTCGTCATCATCGACTGAGTGCGCTCAGCCAGTATCAGACTGCTTAGTGTCAGCTTCTTGCTGGTGAGATCCGGCACTTCGACCCAGGTGAATGCACTGCCAATTCGGCCGCTCTTGTCGTCTCGCGCTGCGACCCTTACTTGATAGAGGCCAGGCTTAAGTGAGGCGGGGTACGAGTATGTAATATCCTTGCGATAGGTCTTCGCTGCTTCAGCGCTCGGTGCAGTCGTCACGATCCGTTCGAGAAAACTGACGACGGGATTTCCGCTGAGATTATAGAAGACGCCACTGAGATCGATGATCGCCTGCGTTTTTCCATCCTGTGGACCAAAGGTCATAAACTCGCCTGGTATCTGCACACAAGCAACTGCAGTCGATCCCTTCGTAACTGTGTCGTGGTAAAAAGCATTGAGAAGGATCGGGAGCTGTGGCTGCGGGAATGGTGCGATGATCGTGTCGCGCAACTTCGTGGGGATTTGTTTGCTTGCATTGATTGGATCCGCTTCGGCGCGCACGGGTGGCGTGGGATCTACGTCAAAGAAACCGCGGCGAACGCGAACTGTGAGATCTGGTCGATTGGCAACGGTCACCTCAATGTTTCGGAAGCGACCGGGCTTTGATTGTTCGACATCCGGCTTCCATGCAAGGAGATAATAAACAGAAGTCTCCTTCACCGCAGACGCGACGCCTTGTCGAAAGTCGTTGGTGTTGAAGAACGGTCGTCCCCCAGTGTCTCTCGCCAATGCGTTCAGTCCGTCTTGCGACGCCATTAATTCGCCGTGCATTGCTCTTTGCATTCGTCCGGTTGCATCGAAGATCCTGTCGCTTGATGGATCGTGATCTAAGTCTCCGACTAGCCCGCGAACATCCAGGGAATAAATAACTGCTCCACTCTTTGCAGCAGCAGCCGTAACCTGTTTAAGTTGCTGCAGCGCGTCTCCGCGCCGGTTTTGAATGTGGAATCCATTTGAAAGCACAAACACAACTTTTCGCCCGGGGATGGCGCTAAGCGACCGTACGAGTTTTTCCAAACCAGACAAAGTGTAAGTATTGAAGGCGCCGGCTTGTGATAGCAGACCCTGGGCGCGCGCTCGCACGGTTCCCTCGGCAATATTCCTGGGCATGCCAGGATTTACCTTCATGGTCTCCGTTACAAAAACGTCGAACACATCAAAGTCATTAAGATCGATTAATAACGCTTCATACTCGCCCATCGGAGGATGATCCGAATCACGGACGGAGTATTGACGTGGGCTCAACTTTTCGATCGCTTGAGTGAGAACGGTTCGATTGTTTGTGAGTTGTTGCTGCAGGAATCCGATTTGACCGCTGGCGGCACTGATCGCGACTTGATCATTCTGTCCGAGTTCATTTTCGACGAACTGTTGCAGCACCTTTCGGGTAGCAGCGAAGCCCGCCACGTCCATGTGAAAATCATCGACGTAGAAGAAGACAGTACGACCACGATCCAGTGGTATTGGCCGAGTTGGGCTTGTGAGTGGTGCGGCCGGACCCCCACGTGCTGCGGCGAGTTGTACTTCCTCGCTGCTTCCAGCTTTGATTAAATCAAAGGCCTGAATGGGTCGCGGTTTGCCATCGACCTTGAGTTGAAAATCATTTTGCGTGAGGCCGTTGATGAATTTACCCTGTTTGTCGAATACCATCACGTCTGTTTGCACCAACTCGGTGTAGACGCGGACCACTTCTTCTTGTGGCGATGACGGCGGCTTCTGCGGCACCTGCGCGAGCAGCACGGAAGAACAGGTGAGCAGCGAAAGAAGTAGACAAGGCCAAGAGCGTCGGATGTTAGGCTCTGCGCTCATAGTTTTTGGTACTACTCCAACTGAACTGGACCGCGGAGGTCGCCGACTGTTTGAATAGCTACTGACGGGAGACGTGCGAATAAATATGTATCAGATAGGAGCTTTGTGGCAAATAAAAACCTTCGATTACGGACGGGCGTACTAGGATTTTTAAACGCAAGCATTAGCGTGGCTGGGCCTCGAGTGACTCTATGAGCGAAAACGACATTACGGTGCACCTGGATCACGTGCGAAAGAGTTTTGGCGAGTTCACTGCCGTGAAGGACCTGAGTCTGACAGTCAGAGCCGGCCGAGTCTTTGGCTTACTGGGTCCGAATGGAGCAGGGAAGACCACCACTATCAGAATGATCGTGAATATCACGGCTCCTGATTCAGGCACTATCAAGTTGTTTGGTCAGCAGATCACTCCGGCACTTCAAGATCGAATTGGCTACTTACCCGAAGAACGTGGGCTATATAAGAAGATGAAGATCAGGGACCAGCTGAAGTTCTTCGGTGAGTTGAAAAATGTCGCCGGCAAAGAGGTCGATCGACGGATCGATATCTGGTTGGAGCGATTAAAGCTCTCCGAATGGAAGAACAAACGAGCGATGGATCTTTCAAAAGGCATGCAGCAGAAGATTCAATTCATTAGTGCTGTTCTTCATGAACCTGATCTGGTAATCCTTGATGAGCCCACCTCAGGACTCGATCCAGTTAACGTCGAATTACTTAAGGAAGTGGTTCTTGATCTTAAGAGGGCAGGGAAAACGATCATCTTCTCGACACATCAGATGGACTTGGCTGAGCGCATCTGTGACGATATTTGCTTGATCAATCGCGCCGAAAAGGTTCTCGATGGAAGCTTGCGCCAGATCAAGCAAAGTTTTGGACGAAATGCTGTGGCACTCAGAATAGAAGGTTCCCCTGATGTTCTAAGTAGCAACGGTCTCGTCAGTAATATCCAGACTCATAGCGATGAACTGGAAGTTTTACTTGCGCCCGGAGTTAGTGCTCAACAACTACTAAGAAAACTGGTCGACTCGGGTGTCACCATCTCGAAGTTTCAGATGATCGAACCTACCTTGCACGATATCTTCATCGAGAAAGTCACTTAATGAGAAAGTTCCGTGCGGTTGTAAAGCGCGAATACATTCAGCGAGTCAGGTCGAAGATGTTCGTCCTGATGACAATACTTGCGCCGGTGTTAGTTGCATTCTTTGGTATTGCGCCCACGCTGATCTTCGCGATCAGAGCGGGCGGACCAGTGCGCATCGGCGTGATAGATCAAACGGGTAAACTCTACGATCATCTAGCCGCGGCGATTAACACAGATGTGCCGGCAGAGCCCACGCCGGACATTACTGCAACGCCTAAGATCGATGACAGATTTCAGGGCATGGCCAACTCGCGTGAGATAGATCTATTCCAGGTAAAGACGGATGGACGTTCGATTGAGGAGATAAGGGCCGACCTTGATAATCAGATCCGCTCCAAAGAGATTCACGGATACTTAGTGTTACCTCCCGACGTGCTCATAACTTCGCGGCCGCAGTTCTTTGGGGCAAACACCGTCGACTTCTTGACCAAGCGGCTACTTACCCAAGCACTGAACCGTACAATCCGAGATCAAAGACTACAGCAGGCGAAGATTGATACCAGAACGATCGAGGAGTTATCGAAACCTATCGCGTTGCGCTCCGCGCGAGTTGGAGCTTCCGGTGCAGAGCGTGACTCCGGAGAGGGCTTTATTCTCGTGTTCGGTGCGGGATTTGTGATGTACATAACGATCCTCCTCTACGGTCAAATGATTTTGGGAGCAGTTATCGAAGAGAAGGAAACGAAAATCGCTGAGGTTCTGTTTTCTTCCGTCCGTCCATTCACTTTGTTGCTTGGGAAACTTGTTGGCGTGTCTTTGTTGGCACTCACGCAGTTGGCGATCTGGGGACTAGGATTGCTTGCGCTGACGGCCTACGGAGTAAATGTACTGGCCTCACGCGGAATACCAATGCAGATTCCCCGAGTGCCGTTGATTCACATTGTCTTTTTCGCACTCTTCTTCTTACTTGGATATTTTGTGTATGCGACGATCTACGCTTTTCTCGGATCAATGGTGACCACCCCGCAGGAAGGTGGGCAGTTAGCGATGCCTATTATTTTCCTGCTGGTGATCGGCTTCTATTTCTTCCTGCCTGTCAGTCAGAGCCCGGATTCCTCATTTGCATTTTGGGTATCGATGACTCCGTTTTTCGCACCTATCACGATGATGGTGCGAATTACAACGCAGACCCCTCCGCTTTGGCAGATTGGTCTATCTCTGCTTATCGGATTCGCCACCGTGTTGTTGTTGATGTGGATTGCTTCTCGAATCTATCGAATCGGAATGCTGATGTATGGAAAGAGAGCTTCTGTTGGACAGGTCTTGCGTTGGGTGAGGCAACCTTAGAGTGGCGACTGAAATAGAGAAGAAGTATCGATTAACACCAGAACAGCGCTCCGCTCTGATCCGGCAGCTGCGGGATGTTGGTGCGCAGGACGAGGGTGAAGAGTTGGAAGAAAACACGTTGTACGAAGGTGGACCAATCGACTTTAATCGGAATGTTCTTCGTTTGCGACGGATTGGTGAAACAGCGGTTCTTACCTACAAGGAGCGTTTGAGTGTTGACTCCAACGCGAAGCACCAGCGCGAAGAAGAAACTAAGATCGACAATGCCGACGCAATGCGGTCAATCCTCGAAGCGATTGGATTCATTGCTCGACTCGTTTACGAGAAGCGTCGACAAACGTGGCTGTTGGGCGAGACAGAAATCGTAATCGACGAATTACCCTTCGGTTTGTTCATGGAAATTGAAGGTGCTGAGGAAGACATCCTGGCGGTTGAACGCGAATTGGGAATCGAGAACCTCCAAATGGAGTCGTCGACGTATCCGCAACTTACTCGGAAGCTAGGCAAGCGCATTGGTGAAATGATCGAAGCCAGGTTCGAATCACAGGAATGAGTCAACGTGATAGGAATGACTCAACGAATGTCCGATATGCTTCAGCTTATCGTGACTCGCGATTCGGAAATCAGCGGCCGTGTTCGGGGTTGCACGAAAAGTCTTTGAGCCTGCGACGCAGGCGTGAAGCATAGAGCCTGGGGCGTCAGCCCCAGGTGGTCGGCGGCGTCGTGATCTGTAGCCCGTGAATACGGGCGACAGTTCTGAGTTTCGCGACTTTCGCCCGCTTGCGCGGGCTCGACCTAATACGGCATGTTGCCCTGGGGCTGACGCCCCAGGCTTTACGCTTCACGCCTGCTTCGCAGGCTCAAAGACTTTTTGTTCAAAGCCAGGCGCGTCTGATTCTCCCGCGCTTTAGCTCGCATCAGCGCAACACATGTCCGATATGCTTCAGCTTCTTCTCACCTAACTCGCTCCATTTGAACTCAACAGTGAATCAATTGCAGCCAGAGCTTGTCGCCGTCGATCAGTTCAACACGCAAGGCAACAGTTAACGTTCATAACATCAATCACTCAAGTTCATTTCAAAAGGTCAAGTAGGGCAATTGCAGGTAGGGAAGGCTTGCCCCCGCTCAAGCTCCGGTTGATTCAATGTGGAGTTCAAAATGGAGCTTGAGCGGGGGCAAGCCACCTTCCTTACCTGCAATTTACTGCATTGAGTTGTTTCCACTGAATCTTGATTGGCTGATGTTACGCACCTTGCAAGTGAAGGCGATATTGAATCTTCATTCATGCTTCAGAAGCATATCGGATACTTCTCGAGCCATCCTGTCACGTTGAGTCCTGACTCCTCTTCACGTAAGGCACTTCCAACTTTTGTCGCCTCACACCTCTCATTTTTTGTCATCCACGCTTTCACATCCCTAAAAAGCTCTCGAAATCCTGAGCGTTTTGGGTACTTCAAGAGGTGCAGCGATCGCGGCATGTGTGTTGAAGGAGGTGTCTTAGCACGATCTATCGAGATCGACTAACGCCGTCCCTCTGCCCTGCCAAAATGCTGACACTAACCCTGACAATTTGTTTATGGACAGCAATCGGAATGCTGATCCATGAACTTGGCCATCTCGTCGCCGCGAGATCGAGTAAGGTTCCGGCCTCCGAATTGGCTATTGGACTTGGACCAAAACTGTTCGGATTCTCGATAGGGGCCGTTCGCTTCAACATCCGCGCGCTTCCACTCGGCTCGTTCGTTCGTTTGGACGGAACAGTATTGAATTCGAGACCGACCGCACAGCAACTTTCGGTGCACCTCGGTGGAATTGTTTTCAACTTAATCGCCGGCTTCGCAGCCTTCGGAACAATCTTCGGCTGGATCAACCTGCTGATAGCGGCGGGCAACATTCTCCCGATTTACAAACATGATGGTTGGAAGTGCGGCTTGGTGCTGATGCGTGCTTACTTACTACGACAAAGCCCACCCTTCGAATGGGCCTACACATTCTCGGGTGGTTTCATCAGCCTGGTGATTGCCTGGGCTGTGATACGGATGTTTATGTAAGACCAGATAAAATGAAAATAATATGCCGGAGTGCTCCGCGAGCAGCTCCGGCAAATTTTTTTAAGGCGCTAGACTGAGAAAGACTTCAGTTCCCGCAATCGCGAGGTGCGTCGTTCGTAATGGTCCAGCTCGTCGTCGCTTGTGCGCACGATATTACGCCGTAAACAAAGCAACCCTCTCCATCTTCGGCGACGACTTTAATTTCGTTAGACGAACAGGTGACGTCGCTGATCGTAAAACTCTGGCCGGTTTTTAGAACTGTACCTTCGCTCATGAGGTCCGGACCCCATGCGTCGTGATCAACCGGGCTCAAATACAGGTGACGAATGTCGCGAGTGGCGTTATTGGTTACCGTGATTCCCATCAATGCGTTTGCTGTTCCAGCCGATGCGGACGCACGCTGACAAAGAATCTGCACACCCATTACCGTACCAACTAGCACAGCAAGCGCCATGAGCCTTGGAAGTAAGTGCTTACTGGATCGTTTCAAATTACTTCTCATTACAATCTCCTGTCTTAGTTATCGCGTGCTTAACAGTTAACGGATGATCAGTACGGGCAATTCGGATTGGTCACCGTATACGCAACGGGATCCTCAACCGCAACACCCTTTGGTCCCTGACTATGCGGTACTGTTACCTTGACCGTAGCGTACGACTTATTGCCATTGGCGTCGGTAGCCTTCAACGTGATCGTGTAGACCCGCCCGTTCTTATTGCCGTCGCGCTCAGCACGTAAATCGACTGACTTGCAGTCTGGCGCGATCAGCATGTCTTGGAAGGTATTACCGTCTCCGCTGTTAATATTCTCAGGTTCATCACTCGTGACCTTCACGATGGTAATACTGCTGAGACCGATGGTCGTTTGACAGCTATCGGTTACCGAGCTCACGAAGTCCGTAATCTTGAAGTTCACGTACTTATGGTTCGGTGACCAAAGCGTGTTCACCTGACTGCTCAGATTAATGACGGGTGCAGTATTGTCGGTCAGCGTAATCGAAGCAGATGACGAGTTGTTAGTTGTGTCGCCGCTCTTCTCGTTTGCCGCTGAAGCCGTCGCAGTGTTGTTAACGACACCACAGTTTGCGGGTGTGGTCGGGCTGGTGACGTGGACTTTCTTCGTTGCCAGATTTGCCACGTTGCCGAAGCTGCAACTGAGTACATTGCCTGGGCCGACCGAGCAAGTAGGATCAGAGTTCAGCGGATCGACCGTCCAGGTCATGCCGGGACTCGAAGGCAGCGAATCCGACAGCGTCACACTCTTCGCGAGACCAGGTCCGATATTCTTGACTTGGATCGTGAAGCCGATCTGACTACCTGCGTTCACTGGCGACGCATCGGCCGTCTTGGTCACATAAAGATCCGGACATTGCACTGCAATGCTCACAGGGCCGGAAGAGTTGTTGCCTGTGTTCGCCTCATTCGTCGCTGTCGCTGCTGCCGAATTTGTGACCGTTCCACAAGTGTCGGCCGTTGTTGGTGATGCGATATGAACAGTCTTGCTTGTCCCGGACCCCATGGTTCCGAAATTACAACTGAGAGTGCCCGATGTAATAGAGCACGAGCCTGCACCCGTACCACCATTAATAGACCAGCTCAGTCCTGCGTTGTTCGGCAGAGTGTCTGAGAGCATGACATTGTTTGCCGATCCAGCGCCGCCGTTATTCACCGTAATAGTGAATCCGATGTTGTCAGTTGAACTTACTGTCGCTGCATCGGCTGTCTTGGTAACAGTCAGATCAGGACAGTTGACCGTGATCACCACCGCACCGGAAGAGTTGTTCGAGGTGTTGGCTTCGTTAGTGGCTGAGGCACTGGCCGTGTTCGTGACCGGGCCGCAGTTTGCCGAAGTAGTTGGTGATGAGATATGCACCGTCACACTACCGGGAGCGAGGGTGCCGATGTTGCAGGTCAAAGTACCGGCAGTGATCGAACAACTGCCGCCTGCCGTGCCGCCATCCACTGTCCAGCTCAAG